>Ga0185317_100166_pt1 | contig 22716 bp, 16 predicted proteins | sample DevilsHole_FD_128020 | JGI IMG/M metagenome (GOLD analysis project Ga0185317, IMG submission 128020) | Groundwater microbial communities from Devils Hole, Nevada to study Microbial Dark Matter (Phase II) - Devils Hole (SPADES assembly)... | ecosystem: Environmental > Aquatic > Deep subsurface >...
CTGCTCAGCTACTGCTGGGGGCAAAAAAGTGGAAGAAAAATTCAACGAAATTCAACAGGCGGGGGAGTCGGAGTCAGAAATAGTGGATGCCATCCGTAAATTGCAGCAGGAAAATGCGGATATTAAGCGCCAACTTGAGGAGCAAAAAGCGGCGTTAAAAGCAGCCAATGACCGGCTGCTAGAGGAGAGAAGCAGCTGCGAACAGGCGGAAGAAGCGCTGCAGCGAGAGCGCCGGCTGTTTGCGGGAGGGCCGGTGATCATCTTCCGGTGGCGAGCGGAAGACAATTGGCCGGTGGAATATGTGTCTCCCAATGTGACTCAGTGGGGGTTTAATCCTGATGATTTTACCAGTGGCAGATTGCCCTACGCCAGCATCGTGCATCCCGATGATGTGCCGAAAATAGCGGCTGAACTGCAAGCGCATAATGCGGCGGGTTTGGACTCCTTTGAGCAGGACTATCGCATTGTCCGCGCCAGTGGGGAGGTGCGGTGGGTTTGCGATTTCACGGCGGCTATCCGCAACGATCAGGGGGAAGTTACCCACTATGAAGGATATGTTCTGGATATCACCCACCGCCTGCTGGGAGAAAAAGCGCTGCAGGAGGCAAAAGACCAGCTGCAAGCGGTGCTGGATGCGGTTCCGGGGTGCGTTTCTTGGATTGGTTCGGATTTGAAGTATCTGGGCGTGAACCGGTATTTGGCGAAGACTTTCGGGCGCACACCGGCAGATTTTGTGGGTAAAGAATTGGAGTTTCTGAATGTTGAGGGTGTTTTGAAAGAATTTTTGTCGGATTTTTTCGCATCACCAGCACGGGAAGCGTCGCAAGAAATGGTTTTCGCGCACCGACAAAATGCCGGCGCTGCAGTGGGGGGGAAAAGACATCACATCGTAGTCGCTCAGAAGTACCTTCAAGGTGAGGCGGCTGTGTGTGTCGGCGTTGACATTACCGAACTCAAAGAAGCTCAGCAGGCGCTGCAGCAGTCGGAGGAGAAGTTCTCAAAAGCTTTTCGCTGCAGCCCGAATTTTATCACGATCAGCACCCTGAATGAGGGGCGCTACATTGATGTGAATGACAGTAGCCTGCGCATTTTCGGATACCGGCGCGAGGAGGTCATCGGTCGAACGTCCATCGAGCTGAATATCTGGGTCGATCCGCAAGATCGCGATCGCATGAAACAGGCATTGCAAGAGCGGGGTGCGGTTGCTAATATGGAAGTTAAACTGCGCACGAAAACGGGCGAGGTGCGGGTGGGTTTGCTTTCTGCTGAGATTGTGGAGATTGCCGGTGAGCGCTGTTTGCTGGCGATTATTAATGATATCACGGAGCGAGTGCGGGCGGAGGAAAAGCTGCGGGCGGCGCAAGATCGCGACCGCTTGCTGGCAGAAATTGCCCTGCGCATTCGCCAGTCGCTCGATTTGAAACAAATTCTAAATAGCACAGTTTGTGAGATTCGTCACCTCCTGAAATCTGACCGTGTTTATATTGGCTACCAGGAGGATAATTATGAGGCTTTGGTGGTGGCAGAATCGGTGGCTGCAGGCTTACCATCAATGCTGGGATACGCGCTGAAGCGTGACATTTATTTGAGTAAAGTTAATGTGCTATTTGACGGGCATCCGGTTGGCGCTGTTGAGGATACTTCTGCCGTGCCGGTGTCGCCTTATCTGGCGCGATACTATGCTGACTACCAGATTAAGGCGAGCTTGGCGGTGAGGATTGTGGTGGATGAGGAGCCGTTTGGTTTGCTGGTGGCTCACCAGTGCAGCGGGGCGCGTTGCTGGCAGCCTTTTGAAATTGAATTGCTGGAGCGACTGGCAACTCAAGTGGCGATTGCGATTAAGCAAGGGCAGCTCTACCTGCGGCTGGCGGCGCTCAATGCGAATTTAGAAAAGCAAGTGGAGGAGCGCACGGCTCAGCTGCAGCAGCGCAATCGGGAACTGCAGGAACTCAACCAGATGAAGGATTTGTTTTTGCACGCGGTGACGCACGATTTGCGCACGCCGGCGATCGGTGTGTTGCTGGTGTGGAAGAATTTGCTGAGTGCTGCTATACCGGGTGCTGGCGAGAGTCAACCGTCAACAATTCCAGTGGCTCGCTCAATTCTGGAGCGGATGATTCAGGGGAGCGAACGCCAGCTGAAATTGATTAATTCGCTGCTGGATGTTCATGCGAGCGAGGTGCGGGGGATTGCCCTGCAGCGGGAGCCGGTGCGCCTGGGTGAGCTGATTGAATCGATTGGGTCAGATTTGCAGCCTCTGCTGGCAAAAAATCAAGCGACTCTCAGGAATAGGGTGCCGGCTGATTTGCCGGTGGTGAGTGCGGATTCGGGTCAGCTGTGGCGGGTGTTTGAAAATTTGATTGCCAATGCTTTGCATCACAACCCGCCGGGATTGAGTTTGACTGTTACTGCGGCGGTTGAGGGGGGTGAGGGGGAGGAATCGGATTCTCAGATGATTCGCTGCGCCCTGCAAGATAATGGGGTGGGGATGAGTGAAGAGGAGTGCGAGCATCTGTTTGAACTTTACGCACGCGGTTCCCAGGCACGCCGCTCCACCGGCTTGGGTTTGGGGCTGTATTTGTGCCGGCAAATTATTGCGGCGCACGGTGGTAAGATTGGGGTGATTAGCTCGCCTGGTGCGGGGGCGACGTTTTGGTTTACGCTGCCGGTGGGGTATTTTTGAATTTGGAGTTGTGGGCTGCCGGCTGAGAGGTTAATATAAAAAAAGTGAAGTTACAAGAAACCGGGTTTCTTCTGGTGGTTCAGCCGGAAAACTCAGCTTTCCTACAGAAGAAACCCGGTTTCTGGCTCTCTCGCTGTTTTAACAGTTAGTCATTTTTTTGACCGCCGCTGTGAAGGATCGCCAAGGGAGGTTGCCGTTGGAGTCGGTTGCGGGTGGAGTCGGAAGGAGTGCCGGCTGAGAGGTAATTTATAAAAAACGACTTCTATTCGCCGGAATATTGGGGAGTGTGACAGGCAGATTTGCTCTCAACCCCCTGATGAAGATTCAGCTAAGAACTTCACTTGCCCCATTCCCATCGCCGTCTTGCGCCCCACACCCGAAAAGAAAGCGAAATGAGCCAGCACCGCAGCAACTTTTGCTTGCTCAGCATCTGGGAACCGGTAGCGCACCCAACCCTGAGCGCCAATTTCGGCTCCCCCCTTCATCTTCAGCGCGTGGGTTTGCAGTTCAAAAGCCGAAACTAACCCATTCCACTCAAGAGCAGGAAAGTGCAGCTCTTCTGGAGCGAAAGCATTCCAGCGCCGGCGCAACCCATCGAACACCAATTCCGTCAGAGGAAAAGGCTGCACCCCTTGCTTCTGCTTAAAACTCGTGGGCGAGAGAAAATAAAGCGTCACGTCATTACTGAGAGCCGGTGCGTTTGCCAGCGCGTAATAATCAGAACAACCCGCCCAAGCGTGCGTCCCCGGCATTGCATAAACAGAGCGAATCGCAAAAGGAAACTTCCCCAAAGAAATAGGAGACGCGCCCCAGTGTTCCAAACCGATCAGCAGCGGCGAAATCAGCCGCCCATCCAAAACCCCAATGCGAAAAAAAAACTGATCGCCGGCTTGGGTTCCCTTCGGGCGCCGCTCCCCCACTAAACCTGATATACTTAAAGGAGACTCCTGGCTGTCGTGAACCGCCTCCGCCAGTTCCGGGTTTCCCCGTTGCAGCCAGTTGAGCACCAGAGCGTGCAGCGCCCGCCCCAAAGTAAACGGCGGCATTCCTTGATTAGCCGCCCGCAGCTCAACAACCAGTGACTGCAAAGTATATCTAGGATACTGTAGGGACATAGCCGGCTCCATAATACAACCCTCGCGGCAAACAAATCCGGTTTGGCAATTGCCAGAAGTCGCCTATCAGTTGAGCTTGGCTGGACTCACAGGCGGCATATCAATCCGATTATACAATACCAACGGGCATGAACTCGGCCAGTCTAGCGGATTCAGGGCATGGGCGCAAGTATATTCCCACGATTTTTCTTCCCCCAACGAAATCGGGGCAGCCTCACCATGAACTCTTGCCGCCCATTTGCCCAACATAATCCAGCGGTTAATTGTTTTTAAGCTTGCCGAACTTCCTGGTGCTTACGCAGATAAAATACAGGAAAATTTTGGCGTTCGCTAAATCCAGTTGCCTGCAATTTTTTTACCCATGTCTTTCCCAGTACCCAAAAACACAGGAGATCCAAAACCCTCTCAAACCAGTCCAGATCGGAGCGCCACCACAGCCGCCTGAACCCGGTCGTCCACCGACAATTTATTCATAATGTTGCGGACGTGAGTTTTGACCGTGTTGGCACTAAGATAAAGTCTGGAAGCAATTTCCGGATTGCTGTAGCCGTCTACCATCAGTTTCAGCACTTCCAACTCCCGCTGCGACAGGTGGGCGAAATTGCCGGCGGGTGCTGGCGGTTTGAGCCGGTCGATAACTTTGCGGGCGATGAGCGGATCGAGATAGGCCGCTCCCTCAGCAACAGCCGCGATCGCCACCAGCAGCCGGTCTACGTTGGCTCCCTTGATGCAGTAGGCGTCCGCACCGCTAGAAAGCGCCGCAATAATTTCCGTGTCCGCAATGTGGGATGTCAGCATCACCACCCGGACATTGGGAAGCGCCTTTTTAATTTCCGCCGTCGCCGCAATCCCATCCAGACGCGGCAAACCAATATCCATCACCACCACATCCGGCTTCAGCTCCAGCGCCGCTCGCACTCCCAAGTAACCATCTTCAGCTTGTCCCACGATGGCTAGCTGGGAGTGAGCCGCTAGTGACTGCTCCAACCCCAACTGCATCACCGGATCGTCTTCCACAATCAAAACTCGCAGGGGTGGATAATTTGGGGGGAAATTCAGGGAAAATACGGTTTCGGTAGCCATAGTAAGAATCAACAATTAGGGGGTATTACAGAAACTGGCTTTGGGAGCATCCCATTACTCCCCCTCACCCCCTACCCCTCTCCCACAAGGGGAGAGGGGAGAATTATTGATTTTCCCCCCCTCTCCCATGAAGGGAGAGGGGGGGAACGGGGGGTGAGGGTGAAAATTATATCTCTTGTAGAAGCGCGATTTATCGCGTCTCTACAATTCCAGCGCTATCCAAGATCATATCACGCTCTCTAATCGGCGATCCAGCCTGCTAGGATCGGAATTGCCAGCTGCTCGAGAAACCATCCAGACAGTTTTTATTCATAATTGACGTTGAGTTAGGAATATTCACCTATGAGAGCTTCAATCAAAGACGAAATTCTATTCATCCACCGGCAGGACGTGCCCCAGTACAAAAAAGGCGGTGGCACTGTCCGCAATAATTACTTTTGGGCGCTGCGATCCATCGCGTGCAAATCTAGTTTAAATCAGGACTGGGAATACGATTCGGATGTCTGGATAGCGCTGTGCAGGATGCTTTTATTTTTTACCTACTCCGGCTATCTCCCCCTAAGTGAGACGCAACTTGAGTTTGCGCCGGATTCAGAAATTCCACAAGTCCTCCGACCCATCTCAACTTGGGGCGATTAAGCCGGCTAACTCACATCTTGGCCAGAAACCGGGTTTCTTAAAGAAACCCGGTTTCTCAGTACCTCACTCATAAAAAAGAAGCTGGTTCCTAAACAATTTCAAATTGACAATCCAGATTCGCCCCCAAATTATAGGTTTCGTGGTCAGTGATATTCGTGTCCGATAACTCCAGGTTATAGAAATCAACAAACTCGTGGTCGAAATAAGGGCCCGCATGCCAGGTGCCAACTTCTAACTTGATAAAGCAATTGCCAGGAATCCGAAAAGCCGAGATTTCCTCCACAGCTGGCACCGGCGACTCGGAAGGTGGGGCGACCGCAATAAACCACTCCTTCCCTTCCAGAGATCCCAAACACTGCGTACACTTGACGTGGCGAGTAATGTGGCGAAATTTTCGGCCCCTGTGGGTGAGGCGCATAATGTAAAATCGGGGAATCCCGTTGCTGATCTCCAGCTGGGCGTCTTCGGAATCGTAGCGCTTGCCGTCTTGACTGGGATAGATGACCTGACCGTACCGCTGGAAGCCTTCTGGCGCTATCGGCTGGGCCAGCAGTTGTTTGACCGCTTGGGCTGGGGGCATAAAGTATCTCAAAGTACAGTTTTATGTTACATAATTATTTTATAGCATTTCTGATATTAGTGAGGTACTGAGAAACCCGGTTTCTTTAAGAAACCGGGTTTCAAAGGGCTACTTCATCCAACTGAGAACCGCTATAGTAAATAACAGGGCTTCCCCATTTGGGGACTGTTTACAACACCGGTGATGTTCAAGGAGTTCGCATGGCAGGAAAATACAGTCGGCGTCAATTTCTCTGGTACGGTTCAGCAGCCATCGGCACCAGCCTGTTGCTAAAAGCTTGCGGCAGCAGTCCAGCACCCACACAAATCACGTCCACCGGCACCAAAAATTTTAAAGCAGCAATCGTCCTCCCAGGAAGCATTACCGACCAAGCTTGGAACCAGGCGGGATTCGAGGGCATAACCCAAGTCAAAAAACAGCTGGGCGCAGAAATTGCCCATGTGGAAAAGGTAGCGCAACCCGATCAAGTAGAGGCGCTTTCTGACTTCGCCCGCCGGGGGTACAGCTTGGTTTTCGCTCACGGGGGACAATTTGATGCGGCAATTCAGCAGGTAGCCGCTCAGTTTCCCAACACTTTTTTTGTCGGGGTTAATGGTGCCGCCACCGGCCAAAATCTAGCCGCACTGCGGATCAATCACATGCACCTGAGCTTCCTGTGTGGTATAATAGGCGCTTCCCTCACTAAAAAAAACCACATGGCTTATCTCGCCGGCCAGTCATTTGAAGCGACCCAGCAAGAGTTGCGCGGCTTTGAATTAGGAGCCAAGTCAATCAAACCCGATATCAAAATCAGCGCCACCTATACAGGAGACTGGAATGATGTCGCCAAGGCGAAAGAAGCAGCCGTGGCTTTAATTTCCGCAGGTGCGGATGTGGTTTACCAGTGGCTGGATATTGCCTCTGCGGCGGTGCTGCAAACAGCAGCAGAAAAGGGAGTCTATGCCTTTGGCAACACCACAGACCAGCTGGATGTCGCTGCCAAGGCGGTTTTAACCAGTGCCGTCAAGCGAATTGACTTAGCCATCGCTTATCTGGCAGAATTGGCTTCACAGGGTCAGCTGAAGGGGGAAAAATATACGATCGGGCTGGAAAAACCGGAGATCGTGAGTTTGGGGCGCTTTGGCGCAATGGTGCCGGAAGCAGTACAGAAAAAAGCAATCGATGCGAAAGAGGCGATACTTTCCAAGAAGATTGTCTTTGAACCGTGCAAAGATGCCGGCAAATATACCTGGTGCGTTAAGAAGGTTTAAAACTTAATCTTTTCCTCGTTTCCAGGTTTGTAGTTGGGCTAAAGCCCAACCAAGTTTGTAGTTGGGCTTTAGCCCAACCAGGTTTGTAGTTGGGCTTTAGCCCAACCAGGTTTGTAGTTGGGCTTTAGCCCAACCAGGTTTCCTCGTTCCCAGGCTCTGCCTGGGAATGCCAATCAGCCGGATCTGCCGGCAGTTACAATACAATATTAAACGCATTTGCTCTTATGCCATACCTGCGCCTAGAGGGAATTACCAAACGCTTTGGCAGCTTTGTCGCCAACGACAGCATCAACCTGAGTGTCGCCACCGGCTCGATTCACGCCCTCCTGGGAGAAAACGGAGCCGGCAAAACCACTTTAATGAACATCCTTTCTGGCCTCTACCACCCCGATGCCGGCCATATTTACCTGCAAGAAGTGCCGGTGCAGATCGCTTCCCCCAAAGCAGCAATTGAACTCGGTATCGGCATGATTCACCAGCACTTTATGCTGGTTCCGCAACTGACTGTTACCGAAAATATCATCCTGGGAACAGGCTCAATCTGGCGTCTAAACCTGCCAGCAAAACAGCAGGAAATCGCCGCAATATCCCAGTCTTACGGCTTGGAAGTTGACCCCAGCGCCAGGGTGGGGGATTTGCCGGTGGGAGCCCAGCAGCGAGTGGAAATTCTCAAGGTTCTTTACCGCAAAGCCAAGCTGCTGATTCTTGACGAACCCACAGCAGTGCTGACGCCTAAGGAAGTCGATTCCTTGTTCCATATTCTGCACCTGCTAGCAGCAAATGGACACACAATTATCTTGATCAGCCACAAGCTAGAAGAAGTGATGAGCCTCTGCGACACGGTGACAGTGCTGCGGCGGGGTCAGGTCCTCGCAACCACAGCAACTCAACACACAAACTCCCAAAAGTTAGCGCAATTGATGGTAGGGCGGGAGGTATCCTTGCAGCTGAATAAACACCCGCGAAAAGAAGGTGATGTTGTGCTGGAAGTTCAGGACTTAACCGTCAGAGATGACCGGCATCTCACAGCCGTTCGGGATGTGTCGTTTCAATTGCGTGCCGGTGAGATATTAGGAATTGCCGGTGTAGATGGCAACGGTCAGCGAGAATTGGCGGATGCGATCGCCGGCTTGCGCCCAGTCACCGCCGGCAAAATTAACCTGTGCGGCGAGGATGTCACCCATTTGTCCCCCCAGCGCTGCAAGCAGCTGAAAGTGGGTTACATTCCAGAAGACCGGCAAAAAATGGGTCTGGTATTGGGTTTCAGTATCGCCAAAAACCTGATTCTAAAAGCTTTCAGGCGCTTGCCATTTTGCCGGCACTTTTTCTTGCAAGAGCGAGCGATTGTTGACCGCGCCGATCGCGCTATGCAACAATATGACATTCGGGCGTCTCACCCACAGGTGAGGGTGAGCCAGCTGTCGGGCGGAAATCAGCAAAAAGTGGTGCTGGCGCGGGAACTCGACGGCGATCCGGTGCTGGTTGTGGCAATGCAGCCAACGCGGGGTTTGGATGTCGGGGCGACTGAATCGGTGCAGCAGCGGTTGCTGGCGGAACGGGAGCGCGGGGCGGCTATTCTGTATATTTCTACGGAGTTGGAGGAAGTTATGGCGGTGAGTGACCGCATTGCTGTAATGTATGAGGGGAAGTTTGTGGATATTTTGGAGGCGGAGGGTGCTAGTGTGGAGCGGGTGGGGTTGCTGATGGGGGGTGGGAAAATTTCTCTGAGAAATAACAGAAACCCGGTTTCTTAAAGAAACCGGGTTTCTTGAGCAAAGACGCCAAGGACGCCAAGGGAAGAGTGAAAAGAGACGGAAAAGCAGGAAGTTTTGTGCCATTTTTATCGCCGGTGGTGGCGGTTGCGGCTGCGCTGCTGATTGGGGCTGGATTGATTGTGCTGGCTGGGGCGAATCCGGTGACGGCTTATGTCGCCCTGTTTCAAGAATCGCTGGCTACTTATTTCGGATTTGGCAATACGCTGACTAAGATGGCTCCGCTGCTTTTAGCTGCTCTGGGGGTGCTGGTGGCTCTGCGAGCGAATCAGCTCAATATCGGCGGCGAAGGGCAGATTTATATGGGCGGTTTGGGCAGTGCGCTGGTGGGACTTTACCTGCATGGTTTGCCGGCATTTGTTCATGTGCCGCTGGCGCTGCTGGGCGGGTTTGTTCTGGGAGCGATTTGGGGGTTAATTCCAGGATATCTCAAAGCGGTGCGAGGTGTCAATGAGGTGATTTCTACCCTGCTGATGAACTACATCGCCCTCAACTTTGTGGGGTATCTCGTGCAAGGGCCACTTATAGAAAAAGGAGCGCCCAGCCCTTACACGCCGCTGATTTCTGAATTGGCAAAACTGCCGGTTATTCTGCCGAACAGTCTCGCTCACGCCGGCATTTTAATTGCCCTAGTGGGGGCGGCGATCGTGTGGGCGATCCTCGATCAAACGCCCTTGGGCTATCAAATCGCAGCGGTGGGACTCAATCCAGTTGCGGCGCGATATGCCGGCATTTCTGTGGAGCGCACTATAATGTTAGTGATGGCGCTGGCGGGCGGGTTGGCTGGGCTGGCGGGTGCCGGTGAGGTGATGGGTTTAAAATACCGGCTGTTCGAGAAGTTCTCTGGCGGTTACGGCTTTGATGCCCTGGGGATTGCTTTTCTCAGTCGCGGCAATATTGCGGGTGCTGTCCTCACTTCCCTCTTCTTTGGTGCCCTGCGCAGCGGCGCGAATGTCATGCAGCGCAGTGCCGGCGTGCCGGTGACTGTAGTCTATGCCATTCAGGGGCTGACAGTCCTCTTCATTGCTATTAGTCTAGCCCTCGAAGCTCGCAACAATAAACGGCTTTAGCCCAAAGTTTGTAGTTGGGCTTTAGCCCAAAGTTTGTAGTTGGGCTTTAGCCCAAAGTTTGTAGTTGGGCTTTAGCCCAAAGTTTGTAGTTGGGCTTTAGCCCAAAATAGTAAAATATAAAATGGATCTCACCTTTTTCACCGATTACCTCGCAGCCAGCCTGCGCCTGTCAGTACCAATCGCTTTCGCCGCCTTAGGCGGGCTTTTCTCAGAACGATCTGGCGTCCTCAATATTGGGCTGGAAGGAATGATGCTAGCCGGCGCTTTTGCCAGCGCCGCTGCAGCTTTTTCCACCGGCAATGTTTGGCTGGGCGTTCTAGCCGCCCTCACTGCGGGAGGAATCGTTGGATTGCTTCACGCCTATCTCTGCGTGACGCTGCGAGTTGACCAATTAGTATCAGGATTGGCTCTCAATCTGGCATCTGCCGGTTTAACTTCCTTCTTGTCAAGACTCGTGTTTAGCAGTGGCAGCACCCAGCAACTTCCTGCTATTCCGACAGCCGGCATTCCCGCACTCAAAGATATCCCTATTATCGGTGCCCTACTCTTCAATCAAGACCCCCTGGTTTACTTTCTCTTTCTGCTAGTTCCCCTCAGCACCTACATTCTATTTCGCACCGGCATCGGTTTGTCCCTCAGAGCCGTTGGCGAGTACCCCCGCGCTGCTGACACCGCTGGAGTGTCAGTCGCCACTGTGCGCTATCTCAGCGTCACACTCAGCGGCTGTCTTTCCGGTTTTGGAGGCGCATATTTAGCCTTAGTTCACGTTAGATTCTTTACCGAAGAAATGAGCGCCGGCAAAGGCTTCATCGCACTCGCCGCCCTAATTTTTGGCCGGTGGCACCCTGCCGGTGCCGCCCTCGCCAGCTTGCTTTTCGGAGCCACAGAAGCCCTGCAGCTGCGCATTCAAGCCTTCAATCTCAACATCCCCTATCACTTATTAGTCATGTTGCCCTATTGCGTCGCGCTCCTAGCTCTCGTGGGATTAGTCGGCAAATCCACCCCCCCAGCCGCCCTTGGCATTGCTTATATTAAAGAAAGCCGCGACAATTAATAATAACCCAATTTGCTACCTACAAGTCTAAACATCCAGATGCCCCCAAACCCCCCTTAAAAAGGGGGGCGCAAGAGAATGTCCCCCCCTTTTTAAGGGGGGGCTAGGGGGGGATCTCACCTGACTCACTGGGAAATAGCAACTTGGGTTAATAATATCGCTTAATTGGTTGGAGAGAAGTCGGCGGAGCCGACAAACATGCTTTCCCAGCCTGAGGCTGGGAACGAGGGAACAAATATATCTCGTAGGACAGGCGTCTCGCCTGTCCCAATGTCCTATTTCGTCCCGTAAAGCCGGTCGCCGGCATCGCCAAGTCCGGGAATAATGTAACCGTGATCATCCAAACGCTCGTCAATCGCCGCCGTGTACACCGGCACATCCGGGTGCTGCTCGTGAAAATGCTCAATTCCCTCTGGCGCAGCCAGCAAACACACAAACTTAATTGAGCGGGGGTTTGTCTCTTTCAGCCGCTGAACCGCCGCCACTGCAGAATTGCCGGTGGCCATCATCGGATCTACCACTAAAACATCCCGATCCTCGATATCGTGGGGCACCTTAAAATAATACTCAATCACCACCAGTGTGGTGGGGTCGCGGTACAGTCCAATATGCCCGACTCGCGCCGAAGGAATCAGCTCCAGCATCCCGTCCAAAATCCCCTGTCCCGCCCGCATAATTGAGATAATTACCAGCTTCTTTTCCGCCGCCAGCATGGGAGCGAGCGTCTCTGCCATTGGCGTGTGAATCGTCTCGTACTTGACCGGCAAGTCTCGCGTTACCTCGTAAGCCAGCAGCATGCCAATTTCTTTCAAAAGCGTGCGGAATTTCGCCGTGCTGGTTTCCGCTTTCCGCATCAGCGTCAGCTTGTGCAGAATTAAAGGATGGCTAATTACAGTTAGTTGGGCTGTCATTTACAAATTCCTTAATTAATTAATGAACCGCCATAGACGCGCGGCACCCTACGGGAATGCCTAAGGCATACGGCTTCCCGTAGGGTAGACGCCAAGGACGCCAAGAAGGAAGATTACGCAGATACAGAGGCTCGGAAGCATCCCATTTTTGTCATCCCTCTCACCCCCAACCCCTCTCCCACAAGGGGAGAGGGGAGAATTCTTTATTTTTCCTCCCTCTCCCTTCATGGGAGAGGGGGGTGAGGGGGTGAGGGTGACAATCTTTGCAAAAATTGGATGCTCCCAGAGCCTCCGCCTCCTTTCTCGTGTCCAGACACAAACCCCTCTAAAATACCGTCCCATCGCTATCAATCAGAATCGGGGGTGCGCCGCCAGCGCGTAACTCACCGGCAATTTTCCGACCGGCACTCCAAGTTCCCCCTTGCAATATCTTAACCAGCGGCAGTGCCTCCGCGCTCGCACCCAGCTGTTTGCGAATTGCCTCAGCAAGCCGGTCTAGCAAACACACCGTCAGCGCCCTCCACTCCACAATTATCTCCGATCCTGACAAGTGACGCACTTGCAAAACTGTCGGTTCCTTCACTTCCAGCAATCCTAAATCCACGCACAGCCCCCCGTTGCGATATTCCGGCAAACCCGTCAGCTCATCCAGCCCAGTGATTTCCAACCCCAGCTCCTCAAGTGGTTCCAAAAGCGAGTAAGTCAGCCACTGAGAAAGTTTGTGAAACGGCACATACTCAGCACCAGGATTCTCTCCTCGCAAAGCATAATGAGGCCACACATCACCCAGATTAACACCGGCAATCGCAAATCTTCCCGGCCATATTTCGCCCAGTCCCTCCAAAACAGCCTTTAACACAGCCTTAGCTTCCAGTTTGCCCTCACTTGACTTCCCCAAAAGATAATTTACCAAATTGCCCGGGCGCAGATTATCATATCCAAATATTTCCGGATGGGTTGGCAACACTTGTCCCAATCGCTGCAGCAATTCCAGCCTGCCGGCAACCCCCACCAAAGGATTTGACTGACTCACTTGAAATCCCTGCACCAGCGCTGACTCAGTTAACCCCCGAAGTCCGCCGGCATCCGCCCGCACCGGCATCTCACTATTGCTGGAAAAAGTCCCATTACAAAACATCCGGAAACTCGCCACAGCCAGCCCTTCCGATCGCCGGTAAACTTGCCCTGTTTCCTGTTCGCAATACTGCCAGTCAGCACCCGCACCGGCATCCAGCAACACGCTAACAATTGCCAAATCAAACTTAACTTGCGCCCGCTCAACCGCACTCAAACCTGCTAGCGCCCCATCCAGCCCAGCTGTGCGCGGCACATCCCCAACCTCGAAATGCCGCCAGCGCGAATGGAAGGGAATATTCAAATCCGGATACTGTTCGTAAATCACTTGAATAACCCACCCCGCCACTGCTTCCAACCGGCTCAAACGAGGGCGAAAATAGCGGAGTTTATCCTCACATCCCAGAGTAAAGATTCGCTCGCAGCGCTCTCGAATAGCTGCCGGCGAGCGCAAATAAGCAATAGCCTCGTAATTTTCTTTCATTCAGTAATTCTCAACCCCTCCCTCCTCTCTTCCCTTGGCGCACAGGCGCGTCTTGGCGGTTAATAAAAAAACTCCCTTGTCACCGCTAAAGAAACCTGATTTCCTTTCCAAACCAGGTTTCTTCAGCACCTACTTACTCTAACCCGCGCCCCTGAATTTCGGAAAGCGCCACGCGGTCGGGCACCTCCCCTTCAGTGTAGTAACCAGCCGCCTTCTTGGCAGCAATTTCCACCTGCGCGTCAGGAGGAATCAACTCCTCTGGAATCGCGACTCGCTGAACCACCTCAATCCCCGACTGCACGATAGCATTATACTTCATATCGCTCATCGAAACCAGCCGGTCAATCTTGGCAATCCCCAGCCAGTGCAGGACATCCGGCATCAGTTCTTGAAACCGCATATCCTGAACCCCAGCCACGCATTCCGTGCGGGTAAAATAGGACTCCGCCCGGTCGCCGCCTTCCTGACGCTTCCGCGCATTATACACCAAAAACTTCGTCACCTCACCCAGAGCGCGGCCTTCCTTGCGAAAATAGGCAATTACACCGGCACCCCCTTCTTGAGCCGTCCCCACGCAAACCTCAATCCCGTGTACCAAATAAGGCCGGCAAGTGCAAATATCGGAACCAAACACATCCGAACCGTTGCACTCGTCGTGCACCCGAACCGCCAGCGGTTTATCGGGGTCGGTAATCGCTGAAATATCACCAATAATGTATACTGTCAATCCCCCAATCGGAGGCAAAAACACATTCAAATCCGGGCGAGTCACCAGTTCGGGAAACATCCCCCCCGTCTGCTCAAACAGAGTGCGGCGCAGGTCGCTTTCTGCCACCCCGAAACGCTTGGCGATTCCGGGCAAATACCAAACCGGCTCAATGGCGGCTTTGGTGACAACTAAATCCCCACCCTCCTTCATAATCTTACCGTCTATCTGCAAGCGCCCCTCTTGAATAGCGGTTTGCAGTTCCGGCATATTAATGTGAGCTTTCGTGATAGCAATAGTCGGGCGAATATCGTATCCCTGCTCTAACAACGGCGCATAAACTTCACCCACTAAAGCCCCAAACGGATCGAGGGAGACAATCTTTTCTGGGTCAGCCCAGCTGGGGTGGGGGCCAATTTGCTCAGCGGGAGAGGTATTGGTAAGATCGGGCCGGTGATTGGATTGCAGTTTGCCTCGGGCTACGGCGAGGGCGCGATAAACTGCATAAGATCCGGCGTGAGTGCCAATCACATTTCGGTGAGCCGAATTCGTGACAGTGGCGATAACTGGGCCTCGTTTGATCGGGTCTTTTTCCCCCCAGTGAATTGCAATCGTTTTCGGGCCGTAAGGCTTTGGGTGCGATGTTAAAACTATATGCTTGGGCTTTCGACTATTGGGGTTGTCTTGCATATATAATTCCTGTAAATTATCGGGAGATTGCGGTTTTTGAGCGTGCGGTCAGCCGGTTGAGTGGAAGCTTTCGCCGTATCTTAGCAATCGGATTTTGATAAACAAGTATCCCACGCTCCAGAATTGCTTGTACCTTACGAGACTGTTTCCAGCACCCCCCCAAACCGATCAGGACACCCGCCCAGTGGGCCAACCAGAGGCCGGTGGGGAAGATGTCACAGAAGATGTCACAAAACTGATAAAAAGCTCCTAACAAAATAGCTGTCACCAGCATAATACAAGCCACCACCGACACTCTCACCTAACACCTAGTACCTAACAGCTAATGCCGGTCTGTGGCCAGTGTCGGGGATTTTCCGTCCCAACCGGCACTCGCCCCCAAAACGCCAAAACACTCCATATTTCCCTGCTGTGCTGCCAGTACCGCAGTCATCCTCACCAGTGCCGCCGGACTCATGGCTGGATAGCAAGGCAGGTACACAAGACGCTCAAAAACTTGGCCAGTCGCGGTAGCAGGCAGATACGGGCCATCAGGGGCGTCGGGCACGCACATGCTGCTGCCCCGGGTGGCGTCAAAACCGGCAGCGGCGAGGGCGGCAATCAGAGCTTGCCGGTTTTCAGCCAGCACCGGCACAACCCAGTGGGAGCGGTAGGGAGCCGCAGATCCAGGCACAGTCACCCAGGGGCAGCGCTGGCGCAACAGGCGCACCAGAGTTTCGCCGCACTCAACCTGCGCCGCCATCCGGGCTGGGGTGTAGCGGCGCAGCCGGTGTGCCAGCAGGGCCAGCAGGGGAGTGCAGGGCTGCTGGCGCAGGCGGGGGAAGAGTTCGCCGCCGGCAAAACCCCTCACCGCTTGGTTGAGCAGCCGGTCGCAGTCAGCGCCCAACAGCTTGCAGGTGGCCACCAGAGCGGCAAAAGCGGGCCGGTTTTCCAGAGCCTTCAGACCGGCATATTTCAGCAACCGGCGAGTGTAGGCCAAGCGGCTTTGCAGCGGGTAGCCAGCTTGAATCTGGCGCATTAGCTCTGCCAGCGCCGGATATCGCACGCGCAGCAAAGCGCCACCAAGGGCAGTAGCCCGCTTAATGCTGCCAAAACTAAAACAGCTGACATCGGCTTCCGGGTGGCCGGTGAAGCCCGGTGCGTAAGCTTGGGCGCAGTCTTCCACCACCAGGGCACCGCAGCTGCGGGCTTTTTCCAGCACCGGCTCTATGGGAGCGCGAGTCCCAAACAGGTGCGCCACCACAATCAGGCGAGTAGAAGCAGTGATGGCTCGCTCCAGACTGGCCGGCTCTGGTGCCAGAGTCGCCGGGTGCAGGTCAACCGGCACCGGCGTCAGCCCGCGATCGCGGACAATCCGAACCATATCCGGGATAGTGAGAGCGCTGATCGCCACCTCACTCCCAGCCGGCAGTTGCAGCGCTTGCAGCAGCAAGTCAAAGCCAGAACGCACCGACAGACACGCCAGAGCCACTCCCGGCGAACTTCCCAACCACCCGCGCTCCAGCTGTTCTTGCATCGCTTGACGCTCAGATTGCCGGCACGTCAGGGCAGCGCCCAAGCCACTCGCCAAATCCAGCCCATCGATATCCAAGCGTTTGCGTGCCCACATTGATTGAACGACCCCAACAGCTGGATGACAGTATTGATTCTCTTTTACCAGAAAAACGGCTTTCTGTCAACCGCAGATTATTTCTCCTTTCCCTGTGTCAGCCCCCATGTCACTGGTGGGAGCCGGAAGCCGGAAGCCGGAATGAATTTATTCATCCTTTCCCTGCCGCCGCCAACAGCCCAATCTCTGTTTTTTTCTTTCCGGTATCTCCCCTCAATTAACATGAAACTTAACATAAAAATCTGTCTTTCGGTATAAGTGGGAACAGGGAGTATAAGTCAGTATATAAGTAATGACCCTTTAAATATGCAGTTATTGGCGAAGCGAGTAACACTTCTCCTCGCGGAATGGCTGTTGCCGCTTACTGTCATCAAGCCGAAGTCAGCTAAAGCCAGCGGTAAGCGCCTTCATCACTAGGTAAAACAGTGGGCCGTAAAAAAGGAGTAAAATATGAGCTTAATGTCCGCAGAAAACCTCAAAAAACTGGGAGATAAGCCTCCAGGATTGTGCGTTTCAATTTATCTGCAAACCTACCGAAAAGGGGCAAAAGTTCAGCAGAACACCATTCGGTTCAAAAATTTGCTGCGAGAGGCTGAAGAGCGCTTGCTAGAAACGGGTATGAGCGACCAGGATGTCCGAGAATTGTTGCACCCGGCTACTGAAAAACTGGATGACTCACTTTTCTGGGAACACCAGAGCGACGGACTGGCAATATTTCTGGCTGAGGGCGCATTCCATTCCTACCGCCTGCCCCTAAATTTTGAAGAATTAGTTGTGATTTCCAACCATTTCCATCTCAAACCGATCCTGCCCCTCCTCACGAACGATGGCCTGTTTTATATTCTGGCTTTGAGCCAAAAGCAACTCAGGCTGCTGGAATGCACGCACTATAGCGTCAGGGAAGTAGAATTGGAAAATCTGCCAAAGAGTATGGAGTCAGCCCTCCTGTATGACGAGACTGCTCTAGATGCGAAGTTCCGAATTGCCACATCAAAAGGCAAAGCAAACCATCCTTTTATGCAGCCCGGTACTTGTCACGGACAGGGAAGCCCTGACATGGATGATATCAAGCGGAACATCTCGCACTATTTTCACATAGTTGAGAGTGCGATCGGAGAATATATCCGGCAAGAAAAAGCCCCACTCGTCCTAGCCGGTGTCGAGTATCTATTGCCGATTTACCGAGAGGCAAATACTTACCCGCATTTAGTCAGTGAGGGAATTCTGGGAAACGCTGACATCCTGAAGCCTGAAGAATTGCACGCCCAAGGGTGGCAAATTGTGGAAACCCTATTTATGGAGGCGCAGCAAAAAGCCATTGAACGCTACAAGGAACTTGCGGGCACTGGGCTAACTTCCAACGACGTTGAAGAGGCAATAACTGCAGCTTCTTCCGGGCGAATTGAATCACTGTTTGTTGGGGTTGGCGCTCACAAGTGGGGCGTCTTTAATCCCGAAGATAGCACACTTCTGATTCACCCAGTTCCTGAAATCGGCGACGAAGATTTATTGGATACAGTAGCGATTGAAACCATCTCGCACGGCGGCACAGTTTATGCTGTCGAACCAGACAAAGTTCCCGATCGGGCACCACTAGCAGCTGTGTTCCGCTATTAATAACCAAAGTTGCTACCTACAAGTCTAAACATCTAGATCCCCCCAAACGGGGCGGAAGGGCCCGCCCCTACAAAGGGGGACTTTGAGGGTAGCTCGCCGCCACTGCCGGTTTGAGCAAGTTGTGGGCGTGCTGGTCAATTACAGGAATGTGTCACAGATCCATCAGTACGCTAGTGGGCATCATCGCATTGGGTATTGGGCATCATCGCATTGGGCACAACAATTAATCCCCAATCCTTGCCGGGCCGACGCCCAACTCCAAACAATGCGCTGGGAATTTGAGGGGCGAGTGGGCCGACGCCCAACTCCAAACAATTATCCCTCGTTCCTAGGCGGAGCCTGGGAACGCCCCTCTGGAGGCAGAGCCTCCTTTCTACAATAAGCATATTAAAAGCGTAACAGCTTACAAACAATGCGCCGGGAATTTGAGGCGCAAGTGGGCCGACGCCCAACTACAAACAATGCGCCGGGAATTTGAGGGGCGAGTGGGCCGACGCCCAACTACAAACAATGCGCTTGCCTCCCAACTAGGAACGCACCGCAAAAACAGCCAACCTTTTCTCTCGTTTTTAGCGTTCCTAGGCTCCGCCTGGGAACGCCCCTGATTGTTCAATATATCTCTTGTAGGACAGGCATCTTGCCTGTCCCCAGTAATTAGGTAAGGTGGGTTCCGCTTTGCGGAACCCACCCTACTGGCAATTATCACCACATTTTCCGGGGGAGAATCATCTGGTGGAAGAAGCCGGTCTTATTTAAGATCCTGAATTTCCTGTTCCAGAGCTTTGATAGATTGTTGCAGGGATGAAACCTCGGCGCGAGTGACTGCTGGAATTGATGCAGAGTAACTCTCTAGTAGCGCATTCAGGCAGGCATTTAAATCAGCAGCCGCCTCGCCTCGGGTTTGGGGCGCTCTGGGGCGAAAAGTGCCATCAGGATAGAGCGCTACGCAGCCAAAGCGCTCTGACAGAGACTGTAATGCCTGGAATTCTGGATCTGTGGGAGAGATATCGAAAGCTAGGCGATACTCTTGGGCGGACAAGTTATCAGCTTGCGCCATATTTTCTCGACCTTTACTAATCACCGAGGAGTTGACCGGCGGAGGCGAGAGACTGATGTTTTCACCGCTTACCTTTTCAACGATATCCCTGACGTGAATCGCCCACCCGCCCTTGGGATCGTTCACCCGCTGCTGTGCGCCGTGAATGCCCACAACTTCACCTTTCATATTAAACACCGGCCCGCCACTCATGCCAACTCCCACCGGCTCCGCATCATAGGCTAAACTGTAACCGCCACTCGGCGCGGGAGAGGTTGCCGCTTCCACTTTACCAAGAGATGACTGCCGCGTTCTGCGGATGTCGGTGCTGCCGGCGGGAGGAGTTGGCCAGCCAGATACAAGAATATCTTCCCCAGCTTGAACTATCTCATTTAAGTTAGAAACTGGAATCGCCGCAACCGGATATTCTTTCTCGCTTTCAAATTTTATCACCGCCAAGTCAAATCCTTCGATATTTTTATCCGGTCTGCGAGTTCCAAATTTTTTCACATTGCCCGCCGTCAGGTCAGGTCTTTCCGGCTGGCCAGGAATACGAGGGGGCGGACTGTAGTCAGCTGGGTGCACCTCTTTATCAAAAGTCCGAATCCCGTAAATAGCTCGCGGTTCCACTACATGGAAATTGGTTAAAACGTAGTACACATAACTCCCAGAGCCTCCAGAATAGTTTTCTCTAGCAACAATCACTCCCGAACCCGCTCTGCCCAACCGAGAGCCTCTCTCAAAGTCCTCTCTTGTCTGTGCAGCTGCTGTTTTTGCGTCCACCGGCTCAAAATTTGGGGCAATCAAAACCGTAGTTGCGCTAGCGATAGCCTTGAGATCATCGATATTCGAGACTTGCGCCACCAGTGGGGCGCGGGCGGCATAAAATGGGGCGGCAAAAGACAAAGAAGCCGCCGCCACCATCACCGCCAGTCCAGCAATTATTAAAGCCACCCAAACAAATCCCAGTCCCTTCCATCCACTTTTAAACATAGCGCCAAGCGATTCATAATTACAACATGTTTGCCCAAAAGTTTGTAGTAGGGCTTTAGCCAGTTTGTAGTAGGGCTTTAGCTCGTTTGTAGTAGGGCTTTAGCCCGTTTGTAGTAGGGCTTTAGCCCAAAAGTTTGTAGTAGGGCTTTAGCCCGTTTGTAGTAGGGCTTTAGCCCAAAAGTTTGTAGTAGGGCTTTAGCCCGTTTGTAGTAGGGCTTTAGCCCGTTTGTAGTAGGGCTTTAGCCCAACCGGGCAACTTCCCATTACAGGGGCACCGCACATTATACAATACATCCAGAGGTATTAGTGCCAACCTGCAGATGCGAACCAGCAGAATTTCACCGCCAGTCACCTCCCCCTCTCTGCCTCTGAAGCGCCGGATCGCGTCTGAAGAAGTTTACCGCATTTCCGCCCCGCAATTCATTACCAGACAGGCGGCGAGCTGGGCTGTGGATTGCTTCCGGGCGACCCACCTCTAGATTGCCGAAGTAATTCCACCTCTTTCCGCAAAGCTTCAACCTGCTGTTGCAGTGCTGTAATTTCTTCTTTCTTGGGATGGTCAGCACTGCCGGCAGGCATTAATTCCGTAATCCTTTCTAGGGCAGTATTTAACCACACAGCAGACTCGCCTCTAGTTATAGATCGGTTCCCTCGAAATGTGCCGTCGGGATATCCCGGGCTGACGCCGTACCTTTCTGCCAGATTCTGTAGCGCTTGAAAGTACCAGTCTGTAGGTTGCACATCTATCAACTGCGACACAGAAGTTACTTGAGCCAAAGAAACTGAAGCCGTAGCTAAGATAACCACTATCAAGCCGGTGAGAGCCGCCATTAAACTCAGCGCTAAGGCTTTCCACTGATTCTTTGACATAGTTTGTCCTCCCCTGTATTATTATATCCCTAGTTGCTACCTACAAGTCTAAACATCCAGCTCCCCCCTTTCCCCCCTTAAAAAGGGGGGCGCAAGAGAATGTTACCCCCCCTTTTGTAGGGGCGGTGCGGCACGACCGCCCCGGCTAGGGGGGGATCTAGCCTTGACTCACTTGTAGGTAGCAATTTGAGTTATTATAATGTTCTTATAACCCAAGTTGCAACTTTTGAGGCTCTGCCTCCAAAACGGCGTTCCGAGGCAGAGCCTGGAAACGAGGGGAACGAGGGGAAAGTTGCAACTTTGGGAGGCTCTGCCTCCAAAACGGCGTTCCCAGGCAGAGCCTGGAAGGGGATAACCCAACGAGGGGATAACCCAAGTTGCAACTTTTGAGGCTCTGCCTCCAAAACGGCGTTCCCAGGCAGAGCCTGGAAGGGGATTATAACCCAAGTTGCTACCTACAAGGTCTTTGCATCCAGCTCCCTCCTTTCCCCCCTTAAAAAGGGGGGCGCAAGAGAATGTCCCCCCTTTGTAGGGGCGGTGACCTTCCGCCCCGGTAGGGGGGGATATCGCCTGACTCACTGGTAAATAGCAACTTGATTTATTATAAAATGAGATAGGGAGCGTTTGACTCCGCCCCCGCACTGCTGTACTGTATTGCCAGCAGCCTTACCAAGGAATATCATCCCCAGCTGCCGGCGGAGCTGTCGGGCGATTGCTGTTCTGTGGCGCAGCGGGTATCTGACCTATTCTTTGCTGGAAAGTTGAGATGGGAACCGCCCAACTCAGGGGGTCCATGCGCCTGAACAGTTCTGGGGATGGCTTAGTGCCGTCGGTAAAGATAAACACATCAATGCCTTGAAAGGGATAGTTGACTCGACCGTTAATCCCTATCAATTGGCCCTTTTGATTCAAAGCCGGCCCGCCGCTCATACCCAGGTCAATAGTATTGGTGTTACCCAGTTGGTAGCCTTGCGGCAAAGAGCGGTCTGAGAGGATCATAGAGACAGTTCCCTCTGTTAGCTGAAAAGCTCGCAGCCCCCAGTCAAAAGTATTCTCAACAGCATTTGGGCCGCTGTCTCGATAGTTGGGGAATCCTGCAGTGTAAACCGGCTCCCCAACAGATACCTCCTGGAAATTTCCCGAGACTGCAACTCGATAGAGAGTTGGGCTGTCAAACTCAATCAAAGCCAAGTCAACGCCATTCAGCGCCGGCACTGGTTTGCGGGAAGCGGAATGAGTTTTGCCATCCGGCGTCAGAACCGTATAGCGCCCCGCTTGATTGCCATTAGCTACATGAGCGCAAGTCAAAACCGTGTGAGTTTTGCCCTGGCGCTCAATTATAACCCCAGAACCCGCGCCGGGATTAGTGAAAACCCGCACCGTCACTTGTCTGGCAATTTCAGCAGGCGATTGAGCCAGCTGTTTTGAGCCAGTTGCTCCACTATTCTCCGCCGCCGCCAGTTCCCGGCGCACCGCATCT
>Ga0185317_100167_pt1 | contig 22626 bp, 16 predicted proteins | sample DevilsHole_FD_128020 | JGI IMG/M metagenome (GOLD analysis project Ga0185317, IMG submission 128020) | Groundwater microbial communities from Devils Hole, Nevada to study Microbial Dark Matter (Phase II) - Devils Hole (SPADES assembly)... | ecosystem: Environmental > Aquatic > Deep subsurface >...
GGCTGAAGCCCAACTACGAACATGGAGGGCTGAAGCCCAACTACGAACATGGAGGGCTGAAGCCCAACTACGAACATGGAGGGCTGAAGCCCAACTACAAACGGCTAGACCGGCAAGTCCTAATTTTGAGAGCTGCCCTGGGCGAGGGGTTTGACGGCCCGAGGCGAGAACTTGTGTTTGGTGAGCTCTTCGGTGAGCGCCAGCTGATTTTCTACCCGATCGACAAACAGCACGCCGTTGAGGTGATCCATCTCGTGCTGGATGCAGCGGGACAACAGCCCCGTGGCGGTTAGGGTTTTCGGACGCCCCAGCTCGTCTTTATAGGTGACTTCGATCATTTCTGGGCGCGTGACATCCAGATAGACTCCCGGAATGCTGAGGCAACCTTCTTGGTAGACGCACAGATCGCCGGTCAAGCCTTTGATGGTGGGGTTGACCAAAATCAGGGGGGGGTTGGCGGCGTTCTCTGGCTCGACATCCACTACAATGAGTTGCTTTTGAATAGCGACCTGGGGTGCTGCCAAGCCTATCCCATCGGCGCTGTACATGGTTTGCAGCATTTCGCGCACCAGTTGGCGGATGTCGTCATCCACTTTGGCAATCCGTTTGGCGTTCTGCCGCAGCGCCCGGTCCCCGAGATAGTGTATCTCTAGTGGGGGTTTGGCCAATTTTGTCTTTTCTACCTGCAAGTCAGCGCTCATTTGGGTGGGGGTTTTATTAGTCTGTGTTCCTTTTTCGATTCTAACTTGCCAGGGATCGGCCCGCAGTGCGCTCTCGCGCCCGCCCGGGGGTGAGCTGGGTGCCGGTGGGCGATCGGGATGCCGGTGGCGTTGCGCCCACACGGAGATCAACCTGGCACCCCAACCCCCTCCCCACATGCGGCTTCTGTTTATACACATTTTTAGCAGGGGAGCTCTCAGGGAGCATTGGCTGACTCTAGAAAATGATTCAGGTCTAGTGGAGGCGATGAAAAAAGTCGTTGAGGCAGATAAGCCAGTGCGATTAAAGCCGGTGGAAGCATATAAGTTACACAGCATGGGGCTGGTGCGCATGCAAGGCAATGATGTTGCTCCTAGCTGCAATCTTGATTGTCAATGAGTTTTGCCAATAAAAAACAGGGGTAATCCAGGAGATCCCCCTAACTGAAAGTTGCTCACAGCTAGAGAGCCGACAATCATTTATAACCGCTATATCCTGATATGTCATAGCACACAGCCTGTAGGGGCGGCTGCATAGTGGCCGCCCCCAGTTTCTAGCACCTTCACGTTTTCTTTATAAAGCCTCTCTCAGGCGGAACCCGATTCCGCCCCAACCGGCAAAACCGCCATACAGCCCCCTCTTTTAACATTCCTTCATCAAACGACTTCCGACCGACCTATGCAAAAAGCGGAAAGCCGCTATGCAAAAAGCGGAAAGCAGAATCTCAGCAGGAACTCTTCAAAAAAGATTAACTCTGCCGCCTGCTGCCAAACAATCTGGTAGCCTCAAACTCGGAACTAAAAAAACAGCAGTATGTACGAAAAAATCGCGCCCCCAACCACAGGCGAACGCATCACCTTTAAAGACGGCAAACCCATCGTCCCGGACAACCCGATCATCCCCTTCATTCGCGGCGACGGCACCGGCGTCGATATCTGGCCCGCATCCCAAACCGTCTTTGACGCCGCCGTCGCCACCGCCTACGCCGGCAAGCGCCAAATCAGCTGGTTCAAAGTCTATGCCGGCGACGAGGCGTGCGAAAAATACGGCACCTACCAGTACCTCCCCCAAGACACCCTCACCGCCATCGGGGAATACGGCGTGGCCATCAAAGGCCCCCTCACCACTCCCATCGGCGGCGGGATTCGCTCCCTCAACGTCGCCTTGCGGCAAATCTTTGACCTCTACGCCTGCGTCCGCCCCTGCAAATACTACACCGGCACCCCCTCCCCCCACAAAACCCCAGAAAAACTGGACGTGATCATCTACCGGGAAAACACCGAAGACATCTATCTCGGCATAGAATGGCGTCAGGGCACCGAAATCTGCGACAAACTGATTCACCTGCTCAATAACGACCTCATCCCCGCTACCCCAGAACACGGCAGCAAGCAAATCCGCCCAGACTCCGGCATCGGCATCAAACCCGTCAGCAAAACCGGCTCCCAGCGCCTGGTGCGCCGCGCCATCGAACGCGCTATGACGCTGCCAAAATCCAAGCAAAGCGTCACCCTCGTCCACAAAGGCAACATCATGAAATACACTGAAGGTGCCTTCCGCGACTGGGGCTACGAGCTCGCCACCTCGGAATTCCGGCAAGAGTGCGTCACCGAACGCGAATCCTGGATTCTCAGCAACAAAGAGCGCAACCCAAATATCACCCTGGAAGAAAACGCCCGCGAAATCGAACCAGGTTACGACGCCCTCACCGACGAGAAAAAAGCCACCGTTTGCCAAGAAGTGGAAAGCGTTCTCAATGCCATCTGGGAAACCCACGGCAGCCGGCAGTGGAAAAATAAAGTCATGGTTAATGACCGGATTGCGGACAGTATCTTCCAGCAAATCCAAACCCGACCGGGAGAATACTCCATTTTGGCTACTATGAACCTGAATGGGGATTACCTCTCCGACGCCGCCGCCGCTATCGTTGGCGGATTGGGCATGGGGCCAGGGGCCAATATTGGCGACTCCTGCGCTATTTTTGAAGCAACTCACGGCACCGCCCCCAAACATGCCGGTCTGGATCGCATCAACCCCGGTTCGGTGATTCTTTCTGGCGTAATGATGCTAGAATATATGGGCTGGCAAGAAGCTGCTGACTTGATTAAGAAAGGCATTGCCGGTGCTATTTCCAACCGGGAAGTTACCTATGACCTGGCCCGGTTAATGGAGCCGCCGGTGGAGCCGCCGCTCAAGTGCTCTGAATTTGCTCAGGCGATTATTAAGCATTTCAATGATTGAGGGTTTTTGGATCTCAGGCTGAGTCCTTTTTCAGATGATTTTAACCGCAGCCTGTAGCAGATAAACGCAGATGGATGTGCATTTATCTGGGTGTTTAAGCTTCCGAATTCAGCTTTTAGGGTGCGTTTCGTCCTGCGGAACGCACCCTACTTTTCATATTAGTGAGGTACTGAGAAACCCGGTTTCTTTAAGAAACCGGGTTTCTGACCCATAGTTTATCCAACTGAGAACCGCTATATCTGCGTTTTTATGCTTAAGGATTGGAGAAGGTATTAATCTGTCCGCCGCCAATGGTACGGGGGACTGAGAAGTTGGGCTGCTGGGCAGGCTGAGCCGGTTGGGCGCTAGGATTCCCATAATTATAGGGATTTGCCGGCACGTTAGCGCCAATTCCCGGATTGACACCTTGGTAGGGTGCGCCAGGGGCAGTGACGCCAATTCCCGGATTGACGCCTTGGTAGGCAGATCCAGGGGCGGTGACGCCGACTCCCGAATTGACGCCTTGGTAGGGAGAGCTAGGGGAGGTGACGCCGATTCCTGAATTGACACCTTGGTAGGGAGAGCTGGGGGAGGTGACGCCAATTCCGGGATTGACACCTTGGTAGGGAGAGCTGGGGGAGGTGACGCCGAGCCCGGGAGTGACGTTTTGGTAGATGGCGCTAGGGGGTGTGATGCCGAGTCTTTGATAGATTTCCTGCATGCCTGGGCTAGGAGTCGTCGCCCCAGTTCCAGGATTTGAGCCGCCCTGAGGATTTCCCAAGGGCGTCGCGCCGAGTCCTTGATTATTGTTCCCGAAAGGAATTTGCCCGACTGTGTTCTGTGCGCCGGTTGAGTCTTGCTGCTGCGAGTTCCCGGTTGGGGCGTCTGCTGCGGGCCCAGAGCCGGTTAAATAGGTGTAGGCATTCCCCGAAATAGCCCGATTCGCCGCGTCAGTGGGATTCAAGCCGGTCATGCCTGGGAGGTTGAGGGTGGAGGGAGAAATCGGTGTGGCTGACTCTGGCACCGGCATGCCGGTGGCGGCTTCTAGGTAGCTTCTCCCATCTGGGAGAGCGGAGGACTTGGCTAAAGACGGCGTTGCCCCAGAAGACTGTTGGGGACTGGAGGATTGTTCTGAACGGCTTGCCGGCGCGAAGGAGGATGGAACCCGGCCAATATAGTATCTGTCCATCGCTGCTTGCAGCGGGCTGAGGGCGGCAGGGTCTGAGTTGGTGGGTGCGAGTAAGTTGATGCTGGAGGTCGGGTTATACCTTTGTCCGACTGCAGGCGACTCGGAGCTTCTGCCAGCCGGTTTGTCATCCGGCAGCATCCCCAGCGCCTGCAGGACACTGGCGCTGAGTGGGCTGCCATCTTCAGCTGTCTTGGCCAAGAGATTGCCGGCGTCTTGCTTGCCAGCGGATTTATTCTGTGCGTCGGCACCCGGTTTGGCTGCCGGTGCGCTCTCCTTGGCGCGACCGTCCATTTCTTCAAATAAACCCTTGCTGGGGGGGGCTGCGGTTTTCTGGCCCGGGCCGGCACCGGCCTGTTTCAACTGTTTGAGCAGCACTGAGACGTTATCCATATCAGCCGCTTTGGCCCTGTCTTCTTCAGTCAGGCCAGAAGCAGTATCAGGGTTATTTTCCTGACTCACGGGGGAGCTGAACCGCTCTGGGTGCGCCCTGTAATCCGATATAAACAGCGCCACCAGCAACAGCACCCCTGCCGGGCCCCAAAATATGGGCTGCAAGAGAGGCCGCACCTTGGCTCTGATATTGTCGATGGAAGTTGGGAGCTGCTTGTGAATTGACATAGGTTTAGTGCAATGTTTGCTGGCACGGCAGGGGAATAGGTTCTGCAGTCGGGTCGGCGTTGCACAGTAGAAGGATGATTTCTCTTTTTGCACTCATCCAAAACCCTCTCTCACGTCCCCCTCCCCGCTGTTCGGGGAGGGGGTAGGGGGGTGGGGAACATCGCCGCAATTGTGCAACGCAGTCGGGTCGGCGTTGCCAGTCGTTGAGTCGGTTGCGGGTTTTACGCCTATTTTTGGCAACTGGCCGATGCGAAGGGTTCCCGCCGAGCGGGGGGAACGCCTTTGCGATGTTTGACTGTGATTCTATGCTAGCCTTGAATCAGCATTTTGGGTTGCTTACTGCGACGCCCGCAGCAATACCACTATTCCCATCCCGAAGCCGCACAGTGTCGGCAACCACCCTGCCATCACCGGAGAGAGGACACCGCTCAGTCCCAGGGCGTCGCCAATCGACATTAATAAATAGTAAGAAAAAACCAGAACGACACAAATTCCAAAGCCGGTCGCTTTGCTCGTGCGCTGCGGCTTGGTGCCCAAAGCAGCTCCCACTAAACCAAAGGCAAGGCAGGCAAAGGGGAGCGAGTATTTCTGCTGAATGCGGATGATCAGTTTGCGAATGTTTTTCTCTTTGCCGCTCTGGCGCAGCAACTTCAGATACTCTTGGGATTCGGCGATGTTCATCTCTTCGGCGTCCCGCTTTTGGCTGGCCAGGTCTAGGGGAGCGCGGGGCAGGTTCAGCTGCTGCTTCTCAAACTTCATAATATTGCGGTAAGAACCGTCTGGCGCTACAATATAAATCGTGCCATTGAAAAAGTTCCAAACGTTTGTCTCGGTGTTCCAAGTGGCTGATTCTGCGACCAATATTTGATTTATATCCGGCTGGGAGCGGTCTATAATGGTCAATCCCTTCATGCGCTGGCCGTCAAACTTTTCGGCATAAAATAAGCGCAGGAGAACGTCCTCTTTTGCGCCACTATCCTGCCTGACTCTCCGAAATTCAGGATAAATGATATTGTTTTCTTGAAAGGAGACTGTTTTTTTCTTCACGGCTCTGTCCAGGGTGACTGACGCCTCGTAGTTGGACGCCGGCACTACCAGTTCGTTAAAGAAAAAGGTTATGCCGGTAACGACTACACCCATTACTAGAGCCGGCAGCACCAGCCGGTAGATACTCACCCCACAGCTGCGCAGGGCGATCAGCTCGCTGTCGCTTGACATCCGGCTGTAAGTGAGCAGGGTGGACAGCAGCATGGACATCGGGAAGGCGAGGACGATGAAAAACGGAAACTTTAACAGCAAAATTTTCATCGCCAGCGTCAGCGGCAGCCCGGATTCGCTTACTTTCCGCACCAAGTCAAACATTATCCCAATCGCCAGCCCCAGGGAGGAAAAAACTCCCACCCCAAAGAAAAATGGGGGAAGTAGTTCGGAAATAATGTAGCGATCCATGACCGACACTCCCGGAACGGGCCATTTGAATTCCTCGGCAGAGTTAGACAGGCTTAATCTCATCTTTTGGGGCTGGTAATTGACGTTGGGCGTATGGGAACAAATTCGGGTGATTGCTGTTAAGTTTTGAGGGTATTTTACCGCTCAAAGCCTCTTGAAAATTAGGGAGTTTATATCCGGTTGCCTTCCTTGATGGGAGAGCGCTTCCCATTTTGCAGAAAAAAGCGCCCAATTGTCAAAGTGGAATCAAAAGAGCGGAAAGTGATCCGGGCTAAAGGTAAAATAAGTTTATCACAGTTTATCACTGATCTGTGGAAGGATTGCATTTCCTTATTCCCGACTCGTTTGGGGCTATCGCTGGAAGCTTTCACCCAAGTAATACTGCCGCACCAGGGGGTTGCTGTAGAGTTCCTCGGCATTGCCGGCAGCCAGGATTTGGCCATCTCGCACAATGTAGGCCCGATCCGTGATTGCCAGGGTTTCTCGCACGTTGTGATCGGTAATCAAGATGCCCATTTGCCGGTCACGCAGCTGAGCGACAATCTGCTGGATTTCCGCCACCGCTATGGGATCGACACCGGCAAACGGTTCATCCAAAAGCAGGAATTTTGGGCCAGTTCGCCCCGCCGCCAGAGCTCTCGCCAGTTCAGTCCGCCGGCGCTCTCCCCCAGACACCTGCACCCCCAGGGTAGAAGCTACTTTTTCCAGGCGAAATTCTCGCAGCAAGGAGTCCAGACGCCGCTGCCATTCGCGGCGGGGTACGCCGGTTTGCTCGAGCACCACGAGAATATTGTCCCGAACGCTCAGGTGGCGGAAGATGCTCGCCTCTTGCGCCAGATACCCAATGCCCAGTCGCGCCCGCTGGTGCACCGGCAGGCTGGTAATGTTGAGGTCGTCGAGCCACACCGCCCCCCGATCGGGTTTGATCAAGCCGGTGGTAATGTAAAACGTCGTCGTCTTGCCGGCACCGTTGGGACCGAGCAGCCCCACCACTTCTCCTTGCGCCACTGAGAGGTTGACTCGATTGACAACGACGCGCTTGCCATAAGATTTGTGAATATTCTCCAGCCAAATTTTCACGCGCCCCACTCCTGTAATTGCTGAGTGTTCAGAAGGAACAAGGAACAAGGAACAAGCGACGGGGAACAAGGATGAGAGTTTTGTGCCCTGGGGGGAGTGTTCCCCATCCGCCGCGCTCACCGGCATCAAAAAGAGGGTATAGCCGGCTTGGGTTGAGCAGCGGGGGCTGAGGCATTTTGCTCGGGGACGAGATAAATGGATTCGACTTGACGGCTGCTTTTCGGGACAGCGATAAATCGCCCCTCATCAATCAGGTAGGTGATCGTCTCGCCGCGCAGACTGTTGCCCTGCTGCAGGACATAGACATCGCCACTGAGAACGATGCGGCGCTCGCGGCTAAAATATTGAGCTTGGGCGGCTGTGGCTTGAATTTGTCGGGCGGGATAGTCAATTTGCACGTTGCCGCGAGCCGTGACAATTCCCGTTTTGGAATCGGCTTCTTGAATGTCAGAGCGCAGCGTCAGCGAGCGGTCCGCACCGACACTGGGCTGCGGGTAAGAGGGAGAGGCACTCGCACTCAGGTACGCCACTGGCAACATTAAGGCAAATCCGAGGCGAAGCATGAATAAACCAGGCAGTTTCGCAAAGGGCATCATGGAGAAGTCAGGTTGACAACGAGATCAGCAATCAGTGACAGAACAGGGTGGCAGGCTTACGGTAGTTTACCTTGTCCTGCTAAACTTCTACCGCCATCCTTATGATAGCGACCGGCACATAGCAAATCCCACCTATTTGGACGACTGGGTATTCACTGAGGTTTCCTGACCCAGCCGCTTTACAGATCCAGTAATATTGCGGATGTACAGAAGCCGCCAACTTGTGTGAAAAACAAGATAGCCTGAGGCTGCTACGGGCTTTCCCCAAACTTGGCACAACTCCATTGAGCGTGAACGTGTTTGCATATCTGGTTCACGCCCCTTAAGGGTGACACATTTCCATGCTGCCACTGGGCCAAACCTTAGAAGGGCGATCGGGTCGCTCGCCCTGGCATCTACTTTGCATGCAACAGAGCGGATATTTACTCCCTCAACAGCTCGGCGAGTCGCTGAAAGCGTTATTTGGCGAGGGGGCGCTCTCTGCGCAGCCGAAAACAAACCGGAGCATGACTGCATTTTTAGGATTTTTTCATTTTTTCATGGGCTCTCACCCTCCGACTTTGGGGAAGCAGCTCTGCAAAAAGCTGGGACTATCTGCAATCTAAATTATTCTAAACTTGAACAGTCTGGCAAACAGGTTTTGACGTGCCAACCGTCCTGAAAAACTGCCAAAAGCATGAAAAGCTTATTCAGTATAAATTTCAAGGCTTGTTAATTTATTCTAATAACAAGCAACATATGGGGAGCCAAAACTGACAGGATTTTCGCCGTCTCTATTCAAGTGTTAGGCGCAGTATAATAGTAGCAAACTCGCGTCTAACTTTCTCCGGGGGTGTATCTACCATAAAACTTTACCCTGGAGTATCGATCGTGACGACTGCTTTTATTTCAATCCCTGAGAAGTCTAAATTATCCACTTTTCCCATTAAAACCGCTGTCTTTATTGACTCCCGCGTAGATGACTGCCAAGTTTTAGCTGCGGGTGTGAGAGAGGATGTGAGAGTCACCATCCTCGATTCGGATAAAGACGGCATCAAAGCCATCACTGCTGAGCTGCAAAAATTTGCCGTTGATTGCGGATCAATAGACGCAATTCACATTGTCGCTCACGGCAGTTTTGGCAGCCTGCAATTAGGCAATACTGTCCTGAGTTCAGAGACATTAGAACATTATACAACTTGCTGGCAGCAGTGGCGGAATCTACTGGCAGAAGAGGCTAACATCCTCCTATACGGATGCCGTGTTGCTGGCGGAGATGGGGCAAACTTTGTGCGCCGTATCAGCCAATTAACCGGCACTGCGATTGCTGCCTCTGCAGACTTAATAGGCTGCGGAAATTGGAATTTAGAATTTACCACCGGCCCCATCAAAGCTCCTCCCGCATTTAAGCCAGAGGTGATAGCAGCTTACAGCTGTGTTTTAGCAATTATGACGGTAACAAATAATGCCGATAGCGGTGTCGGTTCGTTAAGACAAGCGATAGCTGATGCAGCGGCGGGGGACACAATTCAATTCGCTTCCAGCCTCGCCAATCAGACGATATCCCTCACCAGCGGGCAACTCAATGTCACGAAAAACCTGACGATTGATGGGGCTGCAGCTGCCGGCTTAACCATCAGTGGAAATAATGCCAGCCGTGTGATTAACGTGCAAAGTCTCGTTAATTTTACCCTAAAGAATGTCACCGTCGCTAATGGCAGACTTACTGGCACAGACGAACCAACTGGCGCGGGGGCCGGAATTCTGGGTGGCTCAAACAGCACCTTAACTATAGATCATTGCGCCTTTAATAACAACGTTGCAGGCTTTGGCGGTGCCATTTATACTGGTTTTCAGAGTAGCAATACTGTGACTAACAGCACATTTAATGGCAATGATGGCACCTTGGCTGGCAGCGAACGTGGCGCGGGCGCGATTGCTACCAAAAGTGCGGGCAGTCTCACCGTCACCGACTGTAAGTTTACCAATAACAGGGGGATTAATGGCGGGGCAATAAATAACCTCTTGGGCACCCTTACAGTAGAGAACTCCATCTTCACTAATAACGACTCGAGGCCGGGTGGGCCATTGGGGACAGCTGCCACCAATTATACCAGGGGTTACGGTGGGGCAATTTATACCGATGGCGCGAATGCTTCTGGCCCTGGTTTTACACACGGTCCAGTGGGCGGCACTATTACCATACGCAACAGCCAGTTTGAGGGGAATACAGGTGCGGGACAGGGCGGTGGGCTATTTCTGTTTGTTTATAACCCCGACAAGGTGATTGTTGAAGATTGCACCATTGCCAATAATTCCGTCATTAAAGACGCCAAAGGAGACGCGCTTGGCGGCGGAGTGCGGATAGGCAACGGTGACGTGACAGTCAGAGATACCACCGTTGACAACAATTCGGCGCTGGTTCAAGGCGGTGGCTTTTGGGTGGGAAACAGCGCAACTCTCACGATTGCCAACAGTACCTTTTCTGGCAACCAAGCTACAAATACCAACGCCCTGGGTGGGGCGATAGTGCTCAACAATGGTTCCAATCCAACCACCATCACCAATTCGACATTTGCCTACAATCACGCCGGCTTTCAGGGTGGGGCGTTTTGGGGTGGCGGTGCGACTACGACACTCAAAAATACAATTGTTGCCTACAATACGGCGGCAAATGGGGGCAATCCTTGGAATATTAAGCAACACACCGGCACTCAATTCACCGATGGCGGGGGGAATATTCAGTGGCCGCAAAAAAATCCTTCTGATCCCTCCGATATTAATGTAACAGCGAGTGTGAAGCTTGCCGATCCCTTGCTTGGCCCCTTGCAAAATAATGGCGGGCCAACTTTCACTCACGCCCTACTTGCGGGAAGTCCTGCAATTAATGCCGGTCTGGCGGGGGAAACATTAGATCAGCGCGGCGTCACGCGGGTTAATACAGATATTGGTGCGTTTGAGCAGTTTCAGGTTCAGTTTACCACCACAGCCTCTAATGCTAATGAACCGGCTACCGATTCTGCCACTGAAAATATCCAAATTCAACTCAGCCAAGCGGCAGCTTTTGACGTAACTGTGCCTTACGCGGTGACGGGGGGTACTGCCACCAGTGGCAGTGATTTTACTCCCCCCACCGGCACAATTATTATACCAGCCGGCACCACAACAGTCAATATCCCCCTACAGATATTAGCAGACAGTCTGACTGAACCTGCCGAGACGGTGCAGCTGGGGCTGACAGTACCGGCGGTGAGCACCTACGTCTTGGGCGCAAATACTGCCCACACCCACACGATTAATGCCAACTCAGCACTCAATCAACCCCCCAGTTTTACCAGCAGTGCGGTGACAGCTGCCACCGAAGATGTTGCCTACACCTACAATATCAGCACCACAGATACCGATCCTGGGAACACTTTAACAATTAGTGCGCCTACTTTACCCACTTGGCTGACTTTCACGGACAATGGTAATGGCACCGGCACCCTAACCGGCAACCCCACCAACGCTCAAGTCGGCATTTACAATGTGGTGTTGCGGGTATCGGATGGCACGGCAAATGTTGACCAGACTTTCACGATATCCGTGGCGAATGTCAACGACGCGCCTACTGTCGCCAACCCGATTCCTGACAAAACTGCCACAGAAGAAACCGCCTTCAACTTCACAATTCCCGCTTCTACCTTCTCGGATGTAGATGCCGGTGACACTTTAACCTACTCAGCCACCAATGCAGGCGGCACTCCCCTACCTTCCTGGCTGACTTTTAATGCGACTACCGGCACTTTCACCGGCACTCCCACTAACAGCGATATTGGCAATCTCAGTATTACCGTTACCGCTACCGATAATGCCGGTGCCTCTGTCAGCGATACCTTTAACTTATCTGTCGCCAACACTAACGACGCACCGACTTTAAATTCCCCCATCCCCGACACAACTGCCACAGAAGACACCGCCTTCAACTTCACAATTCCCGCTTCTACCTTCTCGGATGTAGATGCCGGTGACACTTTAACCTACTCAGCCACCAATGCAGGCGGCACTCCCCTACCTTCGTGGCTGACTTTTAATGCGACTACCGGCACTTTCACCGGCACTCCCACTAACAGCGATATTGGCAATCTCAGTATTACCGTTACCGCTACCGATACTGCCGGTGCCTCTGTCAGCGATACCTTTAACTTATCTGTCGCCAACACTAACGATCCACCGGCACTCGTTACCCCTATCCCTGACAGAGTTGCCGCGCCAGATACCGCCTTTACTTTCCTGTTGCCTGTTTCTACCTTCTCGGATGTAGATGCCGGTGACATTTTAACATATTCAGCCACATTAGCAGGCGGCACTCCCCTCCCAAACTGGCTCACCTTTGATGCGACTACCGGCACCTTCACCGGCACCCCCACTAACAGCGATATCGGCAATCTCAGTATTACCGTTACCGCTACCGATACTGCCGGTGCCAGCGCCAGTGCCATTTTCAACTTCACAGTCACTGCGCCACCGGCAACTTCAGGCGAATCTTGCCTTTGCGATCAATTCCCCACCCCAGATTTTAGCACCGGCACCGCGACTCCCAACCCCGTCGCGCAAACCCTAAATGGCACAGAGGGAGACGATTCCCTCAACGGCAATCTCGCAGGCGAAGCTATCAATGGTTTGGGTGGCAATGACACCCTGACTGGCAGTGATGGCAATGACAACTTATACGGAGGCAGTGGCAATGACTTACTCTATAGCAATCAGGGCGCTGACTTTGCCAATGGTGATATTGGCAATGATACCATATATGGAGGCAAAGATGGTGACGCTTTATTAGGCGGCGATGGCAGTGATATCCTCCTGGGCGACATCGGGGCAGACACCCTCTATGGCGGTGATGGTAACGATCTTTTGTTCGGCAATACTGGTGACGATATCATAGGCGGAAGCCTGGGGGATGATACTATCTATGGTGGCATAGACAATGACGCTTTATTAGGTGGAGCCGGCAATGATATACTTGTGGGCAACTTGGGTAACGATACCCTGATTGGGCGCAGCGGCCATGACATTTTTTTCGGCAACACTGGCGCTGATTTTATAGACGGAAGCCTGGGCGACGATACAATTTATGGTGGCAAGGACAACGACATCCTTAAAGGCGGTGCCGACAACGATCTTGTCTTGGGCGACATTGGCAATGACACCATCTGTGGCGGTGACGGCGCGGATGCTTTGTTCGGCAACACCGGCGCTGATTTAATAGATGGGTGTGCCGGTAATGACACAATCAATGCCGGCAAAGACAATGATACCCTGATCGGCAACACCGGCAACGATCTCCTCGATGGCGACGAAGGCAATGATTATATCGGCGGGAATGCCGGTGCTGACACCCTCGATGGCGGTGACGGCAATGACACCCTCAATGGCGGCAAAGATAATGACATCCTCACGGGTGGCGCTGGCAATGACTTGTTGCGCGGGGATTTCGGCAACGACACCCTTACTGGCGGTGGCAATCTCGACACATTTGTCTTGACACAAGGCTATGGAAGTGATATAATATTAGACTTCCAAAATGGGGAAGACTTGCTCGGATTAGCCGCCGGTTTAACTTTCAGCCAAGTGGCGATTACCCAAAGCAGCGGTGCCACTTTAATCAGTATAGCCAGCAGCGGTGAACTCTTGGCATCCCTTCAAGGAGTGCAAAGCAATCTCATCGGAATTGAGGATTTCACCCTCATCTAAAACATGGTGACATAACTTCTTCTTCACCAACCTCCCACTTTTTTTATAGTCTGTCCACAGGCTGTTGGGGTGGGGTACCTCAGAGGTAACCCACCCTACTTTTCTTCTCTTGGCGCACGGGCGCGTCGGGCGCGGTTCACCAAACAGTCTAACTACTTTTAGCAACTGAAATACCAACCGCGCCCACAGCAAAATCAGCCACTTTTTCTGGCCCAGCCTGTTGTAAATTCCCTAAAAGTTCCGCACTTTGCGTCACTAATCCCTTGACATCAACGCCAAAATATGCAGGCTGATAGGAGCGCAGCCGGCTGATTCCTTCTCCCAGCAAGATTACGGCACCGCGCCAGTTGCCGTTGCCCAGGTGATAAAGGGCGACAGAAATTTGCAGCACGCCCTGATAAAAAGTGCGTTCTGGTTCTGACGCCTCCATCCACAAAGCTTCTAAGGTATCGTGACAGGCGTAGAAATCTTGCCGGTTAAACTGCTCTACGCCTTGCCAAAACTCATCTGGTATTGCTTCGGACATCCCGCACTACCGCTACATTTTCTCACAGCCTAAATTTAACAACTTTTGCTCAAAAGCCGCCCGGAGAGCGGCTTGAGGCTGATTTAACCAATATTTTGCGTGTGAGATTTGATTTCTTCTAGAGTAATTTCTTGCTGCTCACCGGCAAAGTCGTTGTCTGGGGTGAGAAACAGCATGCAGTGGCACTCTTTGCGCTCGCGCATGGGGACGCAGGGGCAATTCCAGAAAGCAGCTTTCACTTCCGCTTCCTTGTCTTCGTAGTGCCGGCAGGGACACAGGGGCGATCCCAGTTCGTCTTTATGTCTGGCCAGCCCTTCGATCACCACAGCGGTCACCGAGGGGTCAACGCAGAAGTAGGTGCCGGTGCGCTTGGCGTAGGTTTCCGAGAAGTGCCGCATTGCCTCTAGGGTTTTATCCCTATCTTGGATTTGGGTTTCTGTTGTGTTCATCAAAGTCGATGGCAAGGGTGGTGAGAGTTTTCCTTTGCATTTTACCGCAGCGTCAACTACAGTGCGCCGCGCAATCTTACCTAAATGGGGACTGCAGCTGCAGTTGCAGGGGTTTGTCTGGCTGGATCTCAATCCCCGGTTTGTCCCGATTCACCGGCATTTTTTCCCCTTCCTGAACGGCAGCCGCCGGTGGCCACAGCACCCACCGGCTGCCTGGTGGCAGGGAATTCAGACTCACAGGATTTTGAGTCAGCCAGATTAACGGCAATTCTGGCGGGCCACCAGACTGGGCGTCCTCACCGAAGCCGGTGCCCGCCAGCGTTTCCAAAACGACTTTGTGCCCGTGCACCAAGCCGGTGCCCGCTGTCCACAATTGCGCAGAAAGCTGAGTCCGGCTGGCGTAGAAGTACAGGGAAGCTGCAGCTGTCACCGCTTGCTCAAAGTCCTCCGGACGCCACATCCAGGCGCTGTCCAAGCCGATGATAATTTCTTTCCCGCCGGTAGAAACCTCTAACTCGCGCACCCGAAATTCGCCATATCGGGCGCTGCTGCGCCAGTGGATCAGGCGGGTGGGGTCGCCAAACCGGTAGGGGCGCAGTGTGCGGGTGATGCCTTCGGTGGCCATTTGAGACCGGCGATCGCTGTGCAGCAGGGGGCTGTCTTGCTGGCCAATTTCATCCACCAGGGGGCAGTTCTTTATGGGCAAAACCGCAGGGTAGACAAAGGCGGTGGCTTTAGCGTACTGGCTGCGCCGGCACCAAAACAGTCCCAGAGGCGTTCCTGTGCGCAGCTGTATTTCATCCCACCGGTAGATCCCCCTTCTGCGGGCCTCCTGATAGTATACCCACAGATAAACCCCTTGGGGGGGGATGCTTTCGATCGTACTGGTAGCCGGCTGTCCCAACACATAAGGAACAACGTCCCGGACTTGCAGCAGAGTTTTCGGTTGGGGAGTTAGATTTTCTATTTCAATTTCAACAGTCAGCTGGTCGCCAACACTAACCGGCTGCACAGGACGCCGGCGGACGCTTATTTGGCGCAGGGTTCGCACCGGCATTACCGCTGCAATTCCCAGCAGCGCCAAACTGATACCGCTGATCGCGTAAAGCCACCCCGCCATTGTATTCGTCGCCGCCGCAAAGAAAAAAATGGCCAGCCCTCCCAGCAGCCAGCCGGCATAGGCGGGGCTAGCCCAGTGGCTTTCCAGCCAGTCTGCGATGCGGCTTTGCAGCCGTCCGGCAATTCGCTCGGTGATGTTCATAAAACGTCCATTTTATCTGAGTATATTTGCACACTATAACGTTTTTATTTGAGTTATGAAAGCGTAGAAACCGGGTTTCTGAAAGAAACCCGGTTTCAGACCCAGAACATAGGGTTCGTGGGGCTAAAGCCCAACTACAAACTGTGGGGCTAATGCCCAACTACGAACCTTTGGGCTAATGCCCAACTACGAACCTTTTGGGCTAATGCCCAACTACGAACTTTTGGGCTAATGCCCAACTACGAACCTTTTGGGCTAATGCCCAACTACGAACCTTTTGGGCTAATGCCCAACTACGAACCTTTGGGCTAATGCCCAACTACGAACCTTTGGGCTAATGCCCAACTACGAACCTTTGGGCTAATGCCCAACTACGAACCTTTGGGCTAAAGCCCAACTACGAACTTAGAAAGAAAAGGAAACCAACAAAATGAATACTTCTGCTGCGCCCGGATCTCCGGCTAATCGAGCGCCCAACACGCCCCCACCGCCGCCACCGCCACCACCGCCAAAACGGGCTGGCCAACCCCAAGCTGCCACCGGCACCACTTCCATTCAGCAGATGGTCAAAGACGCTCACGCCCGCAAAGCCTCTGACATTCACATTCGAGTGGGGCAAGTTCCCCGATTTCGGATTCGGGGCGAAATGGTGCCGGCTACCGATCATGTGAAGGTGACGCCAGAAATTTTTGAGGGGTATCTGGCAGAAATCCTCACGCCGGTGCAGCGAAAACAATTCGCAGAAACCAAAGAACTGGATACAGCAATTTTTTACCCCGGCTTTGTCCGCTGTCGGGTAAACTGTTTTGAATCCCTGACCGGCGGCGCAATGGTGCTGCGGCTGATTAGCCTCCATATCCCTTCCATCGATGATTTGTGGCTGCCGCCGGTCCTGAAAAGAATCGTCAGCTTCCATCAGGGGTTAATCCTAGTAACCGGCCCGACCGGCTCAGGAAAATCAACCACTTTAGCGGCAATGATCCGCCATATCAACGAGACGGAAGCCAGACACATTGTAACAGTTGAAGACCCGATTGAGTTCGTACACACCTCGCAAAAATCCCTGATCAGCCAGCGAGAAGTGGGGCTGCACACCCTAGACTTTCACCAAGCTTTGCGGGCGGTATTGCGGGAAGATCCGGACGTAATTCTGATTGGGGAAATGCGCGACCGGATTACGGTGAACACAGCCCTGCAAGCCTCCCAAACAGGGCATTTAGTGATGGGCACCCTGCACACTCGCAACGCCATCAACGCGATTAACCGGCTGCTGAACCTGTTCAACCCCGATGAGCAGCCGTCGGTGCGCATCCAAATAGTAGAATCTCTGGTAGCGGTGATTGCCCAACTGCTGCTCAAAACTACGGATGGGCGTCGCACTGCAGTCCACGACATTTTAATCAACACACCGGCTATGCAGGATTACCTGCTCAAGGGAGATGAAGATGATGCGCAGCGGTTGATGGCAACCGACACCATTGAGGGCATGCAAATCATGAATGTGGCGCTTTACGAACAAGTGCTAATGGGGCGAGTCACTATTGAGGATGCGATGAGCATTTCACCAGAACCCAACGATCTAGAGCGCCGGTTGCGCACCGGCGGCTATGATTCATCTCGTTCTCCTCGCGATTTTGCCTGAGTTCGTAGTTGGGCTTCAGCCCTCCATGTTCGTAGTTGGGCTTCAGCCCTCCATGTTCGTAGTTGGGCTTCAGCCCTCCATGTTCGTAGTTGGGCTTTAGCCCTCCATGTTCGTAGTTGGGCTTTAGCCCAAAAGGTTCGTAGTTGGGCTTTAGCCCAAAAGGTTCGTAGTTGGGCTTTAGCCCAAAAGTTGTCCAGTCATAAAATGTTAGATATTCTAAGCATTTTTCGAGCTTGTCTTGTTTCTTTTTGTCATAAAGCATCAGAAAATGTCACTAAAATCAGAAAATGTCACAAAATCTATGATACAATCCCAAAAACCCCCGCACCTACCTGACCTATGGACATTAAGGAAGTCTTAAAATTGGCAGATATTCTAATTTTCGCCCATACGAGCCAACACCTGGACGACCGGCAACAGGCGGTACTGCGGGGTGTTTTGCAAGGGAAGAAATCCGCAAAAATTGCAGAGGAGTCCAACTGCACTGAGGGGTATGTCCGAAATGTCGCCTCCGGCTTATGGCAAATACTCTCAAAGGCATTAGGAAAAAACGTCAATAGAGCGAATTTGCGCTCCACATTGGAGAGGTGGCAAATCTCCAATATTTCAAATTCCGGGAACTATGTAAAAATTGGCCGGTGAGCGCGTCTGTGGGGAGACTGTGCATTCCCGATATATCCCCTACCCGCCATCGCACCCCGATCCAACCCCCAGCGAATCCAGCGCCAAACCCAAGAATCGACAAGATTTAAGAGACGCACCGGCACCCTCCCCATTTTACGGACGCACCGGCGAACTGAATACCCTCCAACAGTGGATTGTACAGGAGCGCTGTCGCCTCGTCGCACTCCTGGGAATCACCGGCACCGGCAAAAGCGCACTCACCCTGCAGCTAGTCAACCAAATTCAGGATAAATTTGAGTGCGTGATTTGGCGAACTCTCCGCTATTCCCCACCCCTGGAACCCCTTGAAAAAAGCCTGATTCAATTTCTGTCCGGGGGAGGGGAAACCGAATTCCCCCCCAGTGCCGGTGAGCGTCACTCGCTCCTCCTAGAATACTTGCGGGCGCACCGCAGCCTGATCGTACTCGATGACGCGCAAATGCTTCTCAGCAGCGGACAACTCGCAGGCAATTACCGGCCCGACTGCAACGATTATAGCACACTCTTCAGACTTGCAGGAGAATTCCCCCATAACAGTTGCTTAGTGCTGCTCAGTTGGGAGCCCCCAAAAGACATCACTGCATTAAGAGGTGAAAGCTCACCTGTCCGCACATTATACCTGGATGGTTTAGGTGCGGCGTCTGCTGAACTTCTCCGAGAAAAAGGTTTGCGGGACGAGGATAAATGGCCAGACCTGATTGACACCTACCGGGGCAACCCCTTATGGTTAAACCAAGTTGCCACCCTGATTCAAGAATTATTTAGGGGCGGGGTTGCAGAATTACTGAAATATGATAAGCTATTCTTAGGGTAAGAATTGGCTGCTCTCTTGCACCGGCATTTCGAGCGCCTGTCGGAGTTAGAGAAAGCCGTGATCTCCCGCCTGGCGAGTCAAGGCGAGCCGGTGACAGTTTCCCAATTGCTAGAACACACGCAGCTATCGCCGTCAGAAGTATTCAGTGCGGTGCAATCTTTGAGCCGGCGCTCATTGATTGAAAAACAGGAACAGGGTAATGAAACCCTTTTCACCCTGTCGCCGGCGATCCAACAGTATGTGAAAAACATTTAATCTGCTCATGGGAGAGGGTGAGGCTGAGGCTGCCGGTGTGCGGGGGGCTGAGAAACCGGGTTTCTGAATAAATCTTTCGGTTGGGAGGCTTGCATTTGTCGCAGAAACCCGGTTTCTGGGGGCTGGGGAGGCTGAGAAACCGGGTTTCTCAATAAATCTTTCGGTTGGGAGAAACCCGGTTTCTAGGGGCTGGGGAGGCTGAGAAACCGGGTTTCTGAATAAATCTTTCGGTTGGGAGGCTTGCATTTGTCGCAGAAACCCGGTTTCTGGGGGCTGGGGGGCGAAGAAACAGGGTTTCTCAATAAATCTTTCGGTTGGGAGGCTTGCATTTATCGCAGAAACCCGGTTTCTGGGGGCTGGGGGGCTGAGAAACCGGGTTTCTGAGTTATCTTAACGCTTCACCAACTTCTTGCTCAGCTTCCGCAGGCGAATCGATAGCGGCGTCACTTCCACCAACTCATCTGGCCCGATGTACTCCAGAGCCCGCTCCAGACTCATGTCCACCGGCGCTTGCAGCTGCACCAGTTCCTCACCGCCAGAGGCGCGGTGGTTCGTCAGCTGCTTCGTCTTGCAGACATTGAGATCCAAATCTTGCGGGCGGTTGTGCTCGCCGACAATCATCCCCTTATACACCCGCGTTCCAGGCGTAATAAAAAACACCCCGCGATCTTCAGCATTCTTCATCGCATAGAACGTCGCCACGCCTTCCTCAAAGGAAATCAGCACGCCATTGCGCCGCGCTTCAATATCGCCGATGATAGGCCGGTAGTCCAGGAAGCTGTGGTTCATAATCCCTTCGCCGCGAGTCAGGCGCATGAACTCGCCCCGGAAGCCAATCAGCCCCCGCGCCGGAATGGCAAATTCCAGCTGGGTGCGCCCATTCCCGCCAACGCGCATGTCCTGCATTTCGCCCTTGCGCTGTCCGAGTCGCTCAATGCAGCTTCCCACAGCTTCTTCCGGCACATCCAACACCAGACACTCGAATGGCTCACACGGCTGACCGCTGACTTCCCGGTAAATCACTTGCGGCTGCGATACCTGGAACTCGTAGTCCTCGCGGCGCATGGTTTCAATCAGGATGCCCAAGTGCAGCTCGCCGCGCCCGGACACCAGGAATTTGTCGGGGGAGTCGGTTTCTTCCACGCGCAGGGCGACGTTAGTTTCCAGTTCGCGGAACAGGCGGTCCCGCAATTGCCGGGAAGTGACAAACTTCCCTTCCTGACCGGCAAACGGGGAATCGTTCACCGAGAAGGTCATCTGCAACGTCGGCTCGTCCACCTTAATCAGCGGCAAAGCTTGCGGCTCATTGGGACAGGTAATGGTCTCCCCAATGTTGGCGTCGGCAAAACCGGCCACCGCCACAATATTGCCGGCTGAGGCTTCTTCGATATCAATCCGCTTCAGCCCTTCAAAGCCCATCAATTTTGTGACTTTAGCCTTGACAATTGCGCCGCTTTCTGTTACCAGAGCGGCTTGCTGGCCGGCTTTGATGCTGCCGTTGTGGATGCGCCCAATCACGATCCGACCCAGATATTCCGAATAGTCCAGGGTGGTGACTTGCAGCTGCAGCGGCTTGCTGAGGTCGCCCACAGGCGGCGGCACATGGTCGAGGATAGCCTCAAACAGGGGCTGCATGTCTTTGGCTTCTTCGTCGAGTTCTTTTTTGGCAGTGCCATTCAGCCCCGATCCGAACAGGTACGGGAATTCGCACTGATCTTCATCAGCGCCCAGTTCCAGGAACAAATCCAGCACTTTATCAATAGCGCCGTAGGGATCTGCTTGGGGACGGTCGATTTTGTTGACGAAGACAATCGGGCGCAGTCCTTTTTCCAGGGCTTTTTTGAGGACGAAGCGGGTTTGGGGCATTGGCCCTTCGTTGGCGTCCACAATCAGCAAGCAGCCGTCCACCATACCCAGCACCCGCTCGACTTCGCCGCCAAAGTCGGCGTGTCCGGGGGTGTCCACGATGTTGATCAGGGTGTCTTTGTATTTGACGGCGGTATTTTTGGAGAGGATGGTGATCCCGCGCTCCCGCTCAATCGCGTTGGAGTCCATGACGCAATCTGGTACGTCTTCCCCTTCGCGGAAGATGCCGGATTGTTTGAGCAGGGCGTCAACGAGGGTGGTTTTGCCGTGATCGACGTGGGCGATGATAGCGACGTTGCGAATGGGGAGAGACATAAGGTGTCAGGGACAGTGAGCAGAATGTGACTTGGAATCGCAGTCTGTTTAAAGAGCTAAATAATTTTAGCTTATATCTGTGCCTGCAGAGCCGGTGCACAGTGGCGTCAAAGCCGCACTCCCCACAGGTGTCCCGCCGACCTTCCCGGGTGGCCCACAGACCCAATCCCATGCGCCCTGCCCGCAGCCGGTGGCCTTCAGAAGACTTCCAGGCAGTATTTGATATGCTTGTAAACTTCTCGAAGTGACAGCAGCCCTTCCTGGGACAGCGCATGCTTGAAGACGCTCACCAATTGGCCCCAAGTGTAGAGTTCGGGAACGGAACGGCAGAACCGAAATTTTTTGGTGTAAAAGGCCACCCAAAAGGGGGGAGCTTGGTCTTTATTGGACTGCCAGCGCTTGCGCCACCGGTGATAATCCGCGCTGTCGGGCGGAGCGACTCCCAAAATCGGCGGCAAGTCGGCATAACTGACAAACCGGCTGAACTTCTCGCCCATGACGAGAATAGTGTTGGCCCACTACCGGATTTCCTCTATTTGCTCCACTGTGACGCTCAGGAGCAGCGCCAGCGCCTCCACCGTGGCCAAGCGGGCCATTGGATGGGGATTTGTTGCTTCGTACTTGATCAGTGCTACCATTACAGATGACCTCCAGAGGTTATGTACTCCATAGGGGGTTAGTTTCCCACGAGAGTGGGAAATTTTTATCAGCGGTCGCCCTTCAGTTTGCTAATGCCGGAGGGCGACTGCCTTTACTATTTTACTTAGTATAGTAGAAAGATAGGCTGCATGTCTAGAGGGGAATTGGTCAGATTGCGGAGCAAGGAGTTGGCCGCTAGAGAGGACTCAACGCTAAAGGAAGTTGCTGACCGCTCAGGAGTCCCCTACAGCACGGTTAAAACTTATGCCGTCTCTCCTGGAATGACAATGATTGACTTGGCTGCCCTGCTAAAGTTGGCGCGGACGTTTGACTTCCTCGTGGAGGACTTGTTGGAAGTTATAGAAGATTAGGTCAGGGCCCTGTCAGGTGGCCATTGGGCCAGGGCCACCGGCATGGGGGCAGCCGGTGGAAAAATGAGGGGGTAGCGAGAGATTCCCCGCCCAGATTGCCGGTTAAACTATAATCTCGGATCGCACCAGTTTTATATATATAAGTTTATCTCGTCGGCAAGCGCCTTCAGCCGCACCGGCACCCTTTCATACCGCTCTTTTACTCCCCCTCCCCGCAGGCGGGGAAGGTGGGGCCCCCTCTGGGGATAAGGGGCAGGGG
>Ga0185317_100168_pt1 | contig 22545 bp, 17 predicted proteins | sample DevilsHole_FD_128020 | JGI IMG/M metagenome (GOLD analysis project Ga0185317, IMG submission 128020) | Groundwater microbial communities from Devils Hole, Nevada to study Microbial Dark Matter (Phase II) - Devils Hole (SPADES assembly)... | ecosystem: Environmental > Aquatic > Deep subsurface >...
CCCCACCCCCCTACCCCCTCCCCGTTAACGGGGAGGGGGCTAAATTTACGCCTGATCATTTTTGAGGTACTGAGAAACCCGGTTTCTTAAAGAAACCGGGTTTCTCAGGCGTAGTTCATCCAACTGAGAACCGGTATATCCGCATTCAAAATCCGTGCCCTGTCATACTACCCGCCAAATGTTGACAGTCTTGTCAGCACTGCCACTGGCGAGCGTCTGCCCATCCGGGCTGATGGCGAGGCACTCAACGTAGCCCGAATGCCCGGAGAGAGTGCGTAATTCCTGCCCTGTACTCAACTGCCAAATCTTGATAGTTGTGTCATCGCTGCCACTCACAATCCGCTGCCCATCAGGGCTGATGGAGAGGCACTCAATGTAGCCGGAATGCCCGATGAGCGTGCGCAATTCCTGCCCTGTACTAAACCGCCAAATCTTGACAGTCTTGTCCTCACTCCCACTCACCAGCGTCTGCCCATCCGGGCTGATGGCGAGAGCAGAAACGTAGCCGGAATGCCCGGTGAGGGTGCGCAATTCATGCCCTGTACTCAAGTGCCAAATCTTGATAGTTTTGTCCTTGCTGCCACTGACGATCATCTGCCCATCCGGGCTGATGGCGAGGGAATAAACGCGCAAGGAATGCGCCCGGAGGGTGCGCACTTCCTGCCCTGTCCTCAACTGCCAAATTTTGATAGCATTGTCATTACTGCCACTCACGAGCGTCTGCCCATCCGGGCTGATGGCGAGAGAATCAACATAGCTGGAATGCCCCCTGAGGGTGTGCAATTCCTGCCCTGTACTCAACTGCCAAATCTTGATAGTGCTGTCAGCACTCCCACTGACGAGCGTCTGCCCATCCGGGCTGATGGCGAGGGCAGTAACGCCGCTGTGATGCCCAGTGAGGGTGCGCAATTCCTGCCCCGAACTCAACTGCCAAATCTTGATAGTCTTGTCACCGCTGCCACTAAAGAGCGTCTGCCCATCCGGGCTGATGGCGAGGGAAACAACGTTAGCGGAATGCCCCGTGAGGGTGTGAGCAACCGAGGCATTTTCCAATTGGCGTTTGCGCTCGTCGTCCTTGCGTTTTGTCTCCTGCCAGATGCCTTGAACAATCTCCAGCTCTTTAGCCGCTTCCGCCCAATTGGGATTCAGCTTCAAAGCCAGATCGTAGTCAGCAATCGCTTGCTCATACTGCTCCAGTTTGGAATAGGCATTCGCTCGATTCCAGTAAACTGCCGCCGAGTTGGGATTAATCTGCAGCACCGCGCTGTAGTCTTCAATTGCCTTCTGGTACTGCCCCACTTTTCCGTAAGCCAGCCCCCGGTTGTAGAAGGCATCAGCCCACTGTGGATTCAGCTGAATCGCCTGGTTAAAATCCAGGATTGCCGCTTGATAGTCTCCCTGCTGATACCGGCTCACCCCTCGACTGTAGCAGGCATCTACCAGGCTGAGCCGGCGACTTTCCCCAAGTGCCGCCAGACACTCATTCAGTTTCTCGACATAAGCCATGTCCGCGACAGTCAGCTCCGAATTCAGGGCATCAAGCATTGCCTCAAACCCCTGCGGTTGCGCCAAATCGTGCAGTTTCAGCCACGCTCGCATCGAGTAAACCACGGGCCCCTTCGCCCAAACTTTATCCGGCAAGTGCGCCAAACTCCGCGCCAAATCCAGAGACAATTCTGGCACCAAAGCCGACCGCTGAGTTTCCAGCGCTTCAAAGATAGTGTTATAATAAAGGACAGCCCCTTTAATCATCTCCCGCACGGCTTCCGTGTCAGGCACATCTTGAGTCAATCCAGGGAGCAACTGCGGCAGCACCGGCGGCAGATTGTACTCAAAGAGGAAGTATTCATCCGCCACCAAGCCGGCAAACAAACAGTGATAGACGATTAAAAACTGGCACAGCTCCGCAAAATCTTTCTTGCTGACAGTATAGTTGAATTCAACCTCCTGCGCATCAATCCCCGCTTGTCTGAATCGCTCCTCCCGCTGCAAAATTTCCCAATTTTTCAGCCGGTCGCTAAAAAGCAGGTCAACTTCCTCCGGTTTTTCACCGGCAGCTATCAGCTGGGCCCGCGTTTCTGGCCACTTGCCGGCGCGTGCCTTTGCCGCTTCATACAGGATATCGCGGTAAGGCAGCCGGGAGATCACAGGGCGATAGCGATATTTGGGCCAATTCAAACTCCAGTAAGCGACCCGGAAATTCAGATAATCCCCATCCACTTCTGATTCTAGCACCAAAGTCGGCTCCGATTTCAGGGCGGCAAACAGGGCTTTGATACTCGCTTCGCTATGATAGCTCTTGCTCACCCAAGCGCCGCCCACAAAGTCAATAGCTCTGCCTTTGTCGGAATACTCCAGTAAAAAATTCCGCAATCCTTCCGCCAGAGTTAGCTCAATATCTGGGAAGCCCTTGCCGGCACTCGCCGCACTGGCAAATCGCTCAAACTGCAGTTTGGGCGGTGCGAATAAAATCCGCAGCGGAATGATATCCTCACCGGCATCCGAGTTGAGGATATCGGAAGCCACCAGCCAAATCGGAGAGTTCTCCAGCCTTTTTTGATCTTCAATACCCTTGAGCGAAGTTTCCCGCTGGTAGGCGGCAATTTCTCGCTGGAGTTTGTGGTTCAGCTCTAGCAATTGTAACTGTAGGGCTTTCTCCTGTTCCAAGCGCCACCGCTGAAAATCGATATGTTTGTCGTGAATGGCGATTTGGGCGTTCTGAATGTACTCTTGCAGTTCTTTCGCGCGTTCCTGATTGAGTTTGGCCAATTCCGCCTGAAATGCCTGATTTTTCTCTTGCAGCTCTTTCGCCCGTTCTTGACTTTGCTCAGCCAGCCATGTTTGATAAGCCTGACTGTTCTGTTGCAGCTCTTTCGCCCGTTCGTGACTTTGCTCAGTCAGCCATGTTTGATAAGCCTGATTCTTCTGTTGCAGCTCTTTCGCCCGTTCGTGACTTTGCTGCGCCAGCCACCCCTGAAACTCCCGATTTTCAGCTTGCTGTAAATACTGAAGTTTCAGCTGCGCCACCTGCATTTCATCCCGCCGCTCTGCCAGAGCCGTATTAGCAGCGATGGGGATCTGTGTGTTTTCTGCTTGTTTGTCAGCGATATACATTTGCGGTGCCAAGGTAAACTTAGTCGCATCCGCAACTGTTTTAACTACGTTTTTAACCCATTGCCAAACCATTGTAACACCCTTGCTTCACTGCGTACAGATATTTTGGGCTGGAAGCACGCGGCAAACACCCGCGTCTCTCCAGAAAAACTGGACACGACAAATCCTACTGAACGCCGCCCAGATAAACGAGAAGCATATAAGCCGCCCCGCCCACAACCCCCTTTGTGGTTTCAAAAACCTCCACGCCAGCCGAGTTGTAAATCCCAAGTAATCATTACTGGAATTGTACACCGAGCGGTCGCGCACATAACCGGCATATTGGCTGTCACTGTAAGACGACGTATGCTTGTACACATCGCCACTGTTATTTATAGTAGTCTAAGGATAGCGGTCGTCTGAACAGTTCATCACGTTCAGCTCGCTGGCCAAGTTGCGCGTGTTAGCCCCATGTTCCAGCATACCAGCCCAATCATGGCTGTGAGAGTCGGGGGCCGAGTAATCCTGATGGGAGGGTTGCTGGTGAGGGTCAAAATTGCTAAAATACGATAGGTAATTTTGCGAATCTGGCGGGTGAGCGTCATTCCAGCTCGTCTGGTGTCCGCCGGCTGAATCATTAAAGGCAAATGCGCCAGAATCACCCCAGCTAGAGGTGAAATCGGGAATGCCTGAATCGCCGGAATTGCGGTGATGTGCCGGTTGCCCAGAATCGTAACCAGAGTTAAACAAGTCGTGATGGGGAGGGTGCAGTTGCCCAGGATCGCCCAAATGGGAGTCAGGATATTGAGCGTCGCCGTGTTGGTGGGAATCTAAACCCAGCGACTGCATCAAACCATCGAGGGGCGAAGGGTTACTGTGATCGAAATTGTCGGACAAGGGGGTATTCATGGCTCGTGCCAAAGTCCCAACGTACTGGTTTGTATAATACACCCATATTACAGCATGCCTGCTGTGCTGGCAACCCATTGCTCGCTGGCCATTTTTTGGGTGGCAAAGGTGACTTGCCGGTTTGGCACGCCAGGTTCTGTCACCAGGGTGCGGTTTGCTACCCGCCCCATCCGAATCCAATCTAACGTCTGCACTTCCACCGTACCGGGTACGGGAATGCCCACTCCCCTAAGTTGCCGGTAAACCGCTTCGGGAATGATCATACTGCCATATAGCTGTTGCAGCAGGCTAAGCCGGCTAATCGCTGCTAGGCTAGTTATAGGCGAGGTGTCGCTTATTACTGCAGTCACAGTCTTCCCCACTCCCGCAGGTTCTTAATGTCTTGTTCATAATCTTCTACATCGTAGTAATAGAGCGGAATTTGGCGAGACTTCAGCAACTCGCAGAACTGGGCTTTCTCCATACCCGAAGCGCGTGCTAGCGCGTCCCACGGCCATTTTGCAGGCTTGGAAAAGCATGACAGCAAGTTCCAGCTTGAACTCTTCTTCTGTCATGTCCCAGGCGCGTAACGTGTCATCTGAAATAATTAAGCTCATATTCCTCTCTCCTAATTGGCTATTATCATTCTATCTTAATTATGCCGAGCGGGCAAAATCTGCTTGACACGGGTGGAGCCGGTCGCCTACTATCTGGGAGTGCCGGCATTTTGAAAAGCCCCAACACACCAGATAATTCTGGGGCGTTCCGGGGGGAGCCACTCGACTTCAAGAATTGATTGCCAACTACACTCCAGAAACCCGGTAACTTTGACGAAACCGGGTTTCTCAGTACCTCACTCATCCGAAAAACGCTATAATAATTGGCAGCACGGTATAATTTTGAGGAGGCGATTGATTTCAGGCATGGGGAAATACATTGCTCTGCTGCTGGTGCTGGCCCTATCGTTTTCAGTCGCGCTCCCAGCTGAGGCGTCTTTCTGCCGGCACTCCAACGAGCGCGTAATTTGTATCCTCAGTATCAAGCGAAGCGCCAAGAATTACTGGGAATATCGAGCAGCCGTTAGTGTCGATGGGGTTAAAAGGCCAATTGAGGTATACAACTGTCGCCAGCGGGTGAGAGTGCGCAAAGATGGAACGGCTGTGCCGTTCCAGCCAAATGGTGCCGGTGAGCTTATCTGCAGTAACCTCAAGAAGTAGTAGTGCGTTTGAAAACCCATATAAAAGTGCAACTCAAAGAAACCGGGTTTCTTGTGAGGTTTCAGCAGAAAGACAGAACTATTCTAGAGAAAGAAACCCGGTTTCTGGCACCAAGTCCAAGAAGCCGGGTTTCTGGTGCTGGGGCAGCAGGAAAACTGAGAACTCCTACAGCAAGAAACCCGATTTATGGCCCCAAGCTAAAAACCCTGTCACGCCAGCTGCCAAAACTTGATAGTGCTGTCACTGCTGCCACTAAACAAGTTGTGCCCATCCGGGCTGATAGTCAGAGAAAGAACCCAGTTGGAATGCCCCGTAAGCGTGCGGATTTCCTGCCCGGTACTCAGCTGCCAAATCTTGATAGTGCTGTCACCGCCGCCAGTTACGAGCGTCTGCCCTTCCGGGCTGATCGCCAGAGAAAAAACGCTGCCAGAATGCCCCGTGAGCGTGCGGATTTCCTGCCCTGTACCGAGATTCCATATCTTAATCGTGCTGTCATCACTGCCACTCACGAGCGTCTGCCCATCCGGGCTGATGCCCAGAGCGAGAACCCAGCTAGAATGCCCCTTAAAGGTGCGGATTTCCTGCCCTGTACTGAGATTCCACAACTTAATCGTGCTGTCATCACTGCCACTGACAAGCGTCTGCCCATCCGGGCTGATCGCCAGAGAACGAACCCAGCTAGAATGCCCCTTCAGGGTGTGAATTTCCTCCCCAGTATGCAGCTTCCAAATCTTAATCGTGTTGTCCTCACTGCCACTCACAAGCAGCTGCCCATCCGGACTGATTGCCAGAGAGCGAACCCAGCTAGAATGCCCCTTGAGGGCGCGAATTTCCTGCCCCGTACTCAGCTCCCAAACCTTAATAACGCTGTCAGCACTGCCACTGACAAGCGTTTTCCCATCAGGGCTGATCGCCAGAGAAAGAACCCACTTGGAATCCCCCATCAGCGTGCGGATTTCCTCCCGGGTGTTCAACTTCCAAATCTTGATGCTGTTGTCCCAGCTGCCACTCACAAGCGTCTGCCCATCGGGGCTGATAGCGATCGAACAAACCGTGCTGGAATGCCCCGTGAGCGTGTGGGCAACCGCAGCCGCTTCCAAGCGCCGTTTGCGCTGATCTTCCTCCTTGCGTTTTATCTCATCCCAAACACCCCGGGCAAGATTCCGGTTGCTGATCGCCTCAGACAAGTTGGGGTTGACAGTCAGCGCCCGATCGTAGTCAGCAATCGCTGTCTCGTACTGCCCCATTTTGTAATAGACATTGCCGCGCTGGCAGTAGGCAACCGCCCAGTTCTGATTCGTCCGCAGCGCCAGCGTGTAGTCCTCAATTGCCCGCTCGTACTCTTCCAATTGTTCGTAGGCACGCCCCCGGTTGTAGTAAGCTTCCGCCCACTTGGGATTCAGGTGGAGCGCCTGATCAAAATCCGCAATCGCAGCTTTATACTCTCCCAGCTTGCACCGGCTCAACCCCCGATTGTAGCAAGCATCTATCACACTCAGGCGGCGACTTTCCCCAACAGCTGCCAGACACTCATTCAGCTTCTCAACATAAGGCACATCTGCGACTTTCAGCGCCGACTCCAGGGCATCTAGCAAACCCTCAAACTCCTGCGGTTGCGACAGCCCGTTCTGTTTCAGCCAAGACTGCACCGAATACACCACGCGCCCCTTCGCCCAAGCTTTATTCGGCAAATGCGACAAACTCCGCGCCCAGTCCAGAGCCAAGTCGGGCACCAAAGCAGGGCGCTGAGTTTCCAGCGCTTCATAGATATGGTAATTGTACAGCACAACCGCTTCAATGATATCCCGCACCCCTTCCCTGTCCGGCACATTTTCAGTCAGCCCAGGAATCAGCTGGGGCAGCACCGGCGGCAGATTGTACTCAAACAGAAAGTATTCATCCGCCACCAAGCCGGCAAACAAGCAGTGGCAAATGATTAAAAACTGGCACAGTTCCTCAAAATCTTTCCGGGTGACAATATAGCTGAACTCCACCTCGCTGCTATCAATCCCCGCTTCTCTGAATCTCACCTCCCGCTGCAAGATTTGCCAATTTTTCAGATTCTCCCCGCCATAAAGTCGGTCAACTTCCTCTGGCGCTTCCCCTGCAGCCACCAACTTGGCCCTTGTTTCCGGCCACTTGCGGGCGCGAGCTTTTGCCGCTTCATACAGGATATCCCGATAAGGCAGCCGGGAGAGCACCGGGTCATAGCGATATTTTGGCCAATTCAAACTCCAGTAGGCAACCCGGAAGTTGAGATAATTCCCATCCACTTCCGATTCCAGCACCAAAGTCGGCTCAGATTTCAGAGCGGAAAACAGCGCTTTGATACTCGCTTCACTGTGATAAGTTTTGCTCACCCAAGCGCCGGCTAAAAAGTCTACCGGTCGGCCCTGTGCGGAATAGTCCCGCAAAAATTGCCGCAGCCCTTCCGCTAAAGTTAGCTCAATGTCTGGGAAATCTTTGCCGGCAACCGCCGCCTTTTCCAGGCGCTCAAACTGAAGTTTAGGCGGGGCGAAGAAAATTCGCAAAGGCATCACCTCCTCATTAGGATGCGAGTTTAGGAGATCGGAAGCGACTAACCAAATCGGCGAATTTTCCAGCCTTTTTTGTTCCTCCACCAGCTTCAGCGAAGTTTCCTTCTGATAGTTAGCCAGAGAGCGCTGGAGTTCGTGGTTCAGCTCCAGCACTTGTAACTGGAGAGCTTTCTCTTCTTCCCAGCGCCACCGCTGAAAATCCATATTTTTTTCGCTGATGGCGATTTGAACTCTCTGAATAAACTCTTGCAGTTCTTTCGCCCGTTCGTGATTGAGTTTCGCAAGTTCCCCCTGAAACTTGTGATATTTCTCTTGCAGATCCTTAGCGCCTTCATAATTTGCCCCCCCCTGCCAGGGTTGCCAAGCCGAAATTTTCTCAGGCAGTTCTTTGGCCAGTTCCTGACCGGGCTCTGCCAGCCATCCCTGACCTTCTTGATTTTCAGTTTGCTGTAAATACTGAAGCTTCAGCTGTGCGACCTGCATTTCCTGCCGCTGCTCTGCCAAAGCCGGATTTTCCGGAAGGCTGAGGGATGTGCTTTCTGCTTGCTTCTCAGCAGCCATATACATTTGGGTGTCCCCCCCAAGCTTTGCCGAACCCGAGACTCCTTTACCTACGTTCTTAAGCCAATTCCAGACCATTTCCGCATCTCCGATAGGTTATCCAATTGTACTGTGAAACGTTGCCCTGAAACACCGGCAACATCAAGGCAGATCCGCCCACAGCACCCTTAACGGTGTCGCCATTGCACCACGCCTGCTTTATTGTAGGGGTTCGCTGCGCGCACCGGCACATCTGACACCTGGCTCGCCCCCCTCACAGATTGTGCCTGAGGCATATACCGCGCAATCCGAGGCTTGAGCCAGACTCGCTCCAGAGCGCACGGACCTTTACTCTCACGCTTTCGATCTGCTTTTCGCCGGCTAGCCACTTTTATATTAGTTACATGCTTTTCGCTCTCCTGTGAATCGCTCACCCCCTGAACGCTAACTCGCACGCTCCAGAGCCTCCTGTGCTCACCCTCCTCCATCCGGGCAAAAACATCGCTCCACCCGTCGGTTAAGTAATCCGTATTGGTAAAATCGGGTAACAGGCGATACCAATCTGGCAGCTGAGGGCCTTCCGCAGACCGTCTGGCATTCTGCCCCTTAATTCTCAAAGGATAGCGCAGCGCAGTCACCCGAGACAGAGGTGAAAATTAGAATTCCTGAATCCGGGAAACTGCGGCGATGTCCAGATTGCCTTAAGCCCAACCCCGAGTCAACCTTTTCGCCACCGGCAGCCTGCGGCATCCAGGCATTGCGCCAACTGCTGTTACCATACTGAGCTCGCGATCGTGCCGGTGCGCCTGATTGTTCCGCTGGCGCATCCAACCATCCCACAGACAGTGGCCACTGTCAAAGGTGTCTCTGTCAAAAGGATTGTTCGCGGCAGCTCGCCAAAGTAAAACTTTTATCAAAAATATGATCGTGTGCAGTCGATAACAAAGAACTGCCAAATGGCCACACACAGCTGAAAGGGGCGCAACGGCGCAGCCATTGCCACACGCGCCGGTCAGGCGTTCCGGCCCGGGCCCGTCACCGCAAGTTTCAACCGGGCGGACAATACCGCTGCAATTCCTGCTGCAAGTGCGAGCCCCACTCAGCGGCAAGGGCTATCTCCGTGAAAGGGACGCGCACCTGCTCCCCGGACTCCAACACAAATAACAGCGCGATCGCACCCCCTGATGCCGGCGGCGCTTGCAGAGAAGCGGGCTTGCCGCCCACCAGCAGCTGCAGCGATCGCACGTCTTTGAGCGAAAACGTTTGCAAATCTACTGGGCCCTTTCGTGACGGCTTGCCCCAGACAAGCTGGCTGCCGTCCTCTCCGAGAACCGCATAAATGTCGTACTTAGCCCGCTGAAACTTTTTCGCCCAAGCGCGATAAGCCTCGACTTTTTGATACTCATTCCAGCCGGCCCAAGCCAGCCAGATAAAAATGCCAAGCAGGGGCAGCCACAACAGACCTCTTTCCATAATTAATCCGCAGCAAGCGCTCCGACAAACAATCTAAAACCGGGGGCATTACCGAAAAATACCATAAAACCGGAAAAGAAAACTGTAAATGTTTCGCAACAAAAGCCCCATCTGGTCATAAATTAAGCTATCGTGGAGAGATACCAGCACAACAGCTGAAGGGTTTCTATGAGAAAATTTTTCCTTCCCTGCTTATTTATAATTGGCATATGCTGGGCCTTGTTTAACTTCAAGGGTCTGGCCAACCAAGGAACGTTTGATACAATTGTGCTGGATTTCCGCGAGGATATCCCAGCAACCCAGATACAGAGCGAGCTGAGCGAGATAGCACAAAAATATCATGTTGCGCCCCGCCTCAACAGCGAATTCTCAGGCGCTGACCACCTGTACATCGTTAGAGGCAACCAGGAGTTGCTCAACACCCTGAAAAAATCGGAGGTAGCAAAATACACCGAATACATAGAACCCGACTACCAGTATAAAGCCTTCCAGACTCCCAACGATCCAGACTACAGCAAGCAGTGGAACCTGCGCAGCATCAACATAGAGCGGGCGTGGGACGACACCAAAGGGAGTGGCACCACCGTTGCCGTAATTGACACCGGCGTCAGTCGCGTCCCAGACTTGCAAAACACCCAATTCGTCCCCGGCTACGACTTTGTTAACGACAGAGAAGAAGCCACCGACGACAACGGGCACGGCACCCACGTCGCCGGCACGATCGCTCAGTCCACCAATAACGGCTACGGCGTCGCCGGCATCGCCTACGAAGCCAAGATCATGCCCCTGAAAGTCCTCAGCGCCTACGGCGGGGGCACCGTCGCCGACATTGCCGAAGCGATCAAATTTGCCGCCGACAACGGCGCAGACGTAATTAACATGAGCTTGGGCGGTGGCGGCGAGTCGGCAGTCATGCTTGAAGCCATCAACTACGCCCACGGCAAAGGCGTCACCATCATCGCCGCCGCCGGCAACGAAGACGAAAATTCCGCCGCCTACCCCGCCCGCTACCCCCACGCGATCGGCGTCGCCGCCCTTGACGCTAGCGGGCAAAAAGCCTTCTACTCCAACTACGGAGCCGGTGTGGACATCGCCGCCCCCGGCGGCAGCACCCGCGAAGGCGATCTCGGCGGCATCCTGCAAAACACCATTAACCCCGAAACCGGCGAATCCATCTTTGCCGCCTACCAGGGCACCAGCATGGCAGCCCCCCACGTTGCCGGTGTCGCCGCCCTGATCAAAGCCTCCGGCGTTCAAGATCCGGACGACATCGAAAACGTCCTCAAGCAGTCAGCGCTGGCAGTCACAGACGATCCCCTCAACCACTTTGGTGCCGGCAAACTGGACGCCGCCGCTGCAGTTCAGCTGGCTACCAAGGGGCAAATCACCTTCCGCGACTTCTTCCGCTGGTTGCGCGATAACGGCTATCTCAACCCCCGCTTCTGGATTGACGGCGGTGCTGTGGCCCTGCTGCCCAAGATTGCTATGGTGCTCGGATCTTACCTGCTCGCCTGGTTCTTGCGCAATTACTTCCCCTTCCGCTGGAACTGGACTTTTGGCAGCGGGCTGATTGCCGGCAGTTCTGGACTGTTCTTCCTGCGCGGTTTCTACATCTTTGACCTGCCCCAGTGGCCATTCCGCGTCATGGGCAGCTCCATTCCTGAACTCGGAGGTGCCATCTCTGGAAGCAGCACCCTGAATCCCATTTTTGCCAGCGTCGCCATTCCCCTGGCCCTCGTGCTGCTGCTGCTGGGACACCGGCAGTGGAAGTGGCTGGCCATCGGCACGGCGATCGGCGCTGCCAGCTGTCTGGCCATCAGCGCCGCCATCTCGCCGGCAGTCTGGGGCTTGGGTGCCGGTGTCGCCGCCCGCGCCTTCCTGGCTGTCAATGCCTTACTGTGTTACGGGCTGGCGCGTCTGGCCCTGAAAACCGAGGTGGAGCCGGTATGAGCGTCACTGTTGAGGGCACCATTGAGCGCAAGAGCTTCGGACCCGGAACCTGGGCCCTAGTCACCTCCGATAACAAATCCTACGAAATCCTCCAGGGCGCTCCTAAAGACCTGTTCAAATCTGGCCAGAAAGTCAGAGTCACGGGTGAGGTGCGAAAGGACTTGATGACCTTGGCCATGATTGGGCCGGTTCTGGAGGTGAAAACCTTTGAAGTGATTCAGTAGGTTTTGTCGCTCCCGCTCGCCCCCTTGGGGGGCGTGCCTGGGTTAAGAAACCGGGTTTCTTTCCCAAAAAGAAACCCGGTTTCTCCGATTTTAATAGTTGCTAGGCTTGTTCCCCCGCCTTAGTGGGAAATAAAAAACCCCGCCCGGTTCGGGCGGGGAAGTTCATCAGGGTGCATCTACCAATTCTCTTTTCTCTACGGGGCTATAAATATCCGGAAAAATCAGATTCTGCTGAGCAGGACAGGCCGGTTTGCTGATTTGTTCAAGAAAGGGAATCGTCTCAGGGTTTAGTCAGGGTAAAAACAGCCTGCTTCGGCGATCTATCGAGGGAAAGGGGAGAGGATAATAATTTTAAATTCGACCTGAGCATGAAAAAAAATAATCCCGGCCTGTATAAAGCCGAGACCATCAATCAGGGTGCATCTACCAATTCAGTTTTCTGTGCGGTGTCAGAGAGTTCCGGAAAATATTCAAGATAGTGGAAAAACCAGATAAACAAAACCCAATTTGAGGTTATTAGACCTTGGACGAGCCCAGACTGTGAGGCCAGGGAAGAGAATCGCTGGGGCGACCGAGTGGCCATTTCGGAAATTAAAAAATCCCCGGCGTAGGGATGGCCGGAGAAGTCAATCAAGGGTTTATACTTACAGAATATACTATTCACAGTAAAAGCGCAACCGTCCGGATCGAAATGAAGCGGATGAGAAAGAGCTGAAGGCTTCAAAGCGCGGCAACTTTTTGGCTAGTCTTATTGTATAATGAATAAATCAGGGCTTTGCTATTACCGGAACAAGCGCCTTGGCCTCTCCTCAAAGATTTAGGCGTTTGCAGTCGCTGTTACAGGAGCTGCGGGCGCTAATACCTTCGCAAAAGAGGTTAGCGATTGAACTATTTGGCCAGGAAAAAAGTCGAGATTGATGGCTGCAACAGGAGTACACTTTAGTTGTGACTCAGGAATTAGAATTTCATATTTCTGTGACCCCCGTTGGGACAGATGACTATCTCGTGCGCACAGAACGGGTGGCACCAGGCGTGCCTCTGGCGGAGGAGCAGGTCACCTGGCCTGTGGAACATTGGCTGGCCGTAGCGAGCCAGCTGATGAATAACCCTTTGCTGGGCTTGCTGCAAGAGAGTGCCGGCCCGACTTATCGGGACAAGGTGCTGCCCGCTTCCCGGCAGGGGGCGAACCCTTCGGCACGTCAGGAGAAGGCCAAGTCAGAAACAGGCCAGCTAAATGCCAGCCCAGACGCGGCGCAAGGGCTGAATCTGGTCGCTGTCGGTCTGGAGCTTTACAATTTCTTGTTTCAAGGCACCCTGCGAGACAGCTGGATGACCGCTAGAGGTATTGCCCATAACCGGGGACAGGTGTTGCGGCTGCGCTTGGGGCTGAAGGGCAACCGCTTGCCCCGCCTTCCCTGGGAAGTGCTCTATGCTGGAGAGCGCCCGATTGCCACCGGCACGGATGTGGCGTTTTCCCGCTACCAGCCGGCCAAAACTGCGCCCCAGCCTTTTGCTCAGAGCAAGGACACAGCCAACAGTGCCGCGACTCTGCAGATTTTGATGGTGCTGTCGGCACCTACGGATCTCGAAAGTCTGGAACTGAAACGGGAAGCGCTGCACCTGCAAGAAGAACTCCAGAAACGCTCGCTGACCAATTCAATGGGTGGGGCGCTGGCCATGCAGCTGACCGTACTCGAACAGCCAGATCGCAACTCGCTGACGCAAGCCCTGGAACAGGGCCAATATCAGGTGTTTCACTACGCCGGTCACAGCAATTTGGGAGCGGCGGGGGGCGAGCTGTATCTGGTGAGCCGCAAAACTGGCTTGACCGAGACGTTAAACGGCGATGACTTGGCTGGGTTGCTGGCCAACAACGGCATTCAGCTGGCGGTGTTTAATTCCTGCCACAGCGCCCACACCCCGATTTCGGACGCAACAGTTTCCGCCGGCGAGCGCAATCTGGCAGAGGCTCTCGTCAAGCGCGGCATTCCCGCTGTGCTGGCAATGGCGGAATCTATTCCCGATGATGTGGCTCTGACTCTGGCCAAGCTATTTTACCGCAACCTCGACCGGGGCTATCCTGTGGATCTGAGCCTGAGTCGGGCGCGGCAGGGGCTGATTTCTGCTTACGGCTCTAACCAGCTTTACTGGGCTTTACCGATTCTCTATCTCCAGCCGGAATTTGACGGCTATCTGACTTGCAATTACCGCACCAACGAACAGCTGTCAAGTCCTGCAGAGGTTTCGGAGCCGCCCGCCAGCCGGCTCTCGCCCATCCCTGGAGAATTACCGGAACTCTCGGCGCTGGACTTGGCCGAAGTCGAGGATATCTATGAGGATCTGGCTGACGTGCCTGACGACGATCCGGCTGTTGCGGAAGCGCCAGCTGTGGTTTCTGACTTCCTGCGCCAGCTGACGGACCCCACTCCCAGCTCAGACGAACCCGGGCTGGCTCCCCGCAGCGACCGGTTTCTATTGCAGGACGAAGAACTGGAGGCGCTGGAGTCGGAAATATACCCGCAGCGCCCAGAGGCTAAGGCTGCTGTCGCTCGCCGGGGAAGTCAGATCCAGGCGCGGGAGGCGGGAAACGGCTACAGGGAAAGGGGAAAATTCAATTTCTCAGTTCTGAGCTGTCGCCGGTCACTGGCTCTGGTGGCCCTCGGGGCGCTGGGAGCCACCGCAGTCTGGCTTTTGGGTGTGTGGTTTTTTCGAGAGCAAATCTTTCTCCAGTCCCAGCAACCGCCGGCTTTGTGGCCTTCGATGATGCTCGCGCCGTCCCTGAGGGAGGATTTATCTGTCGATCTGAAAAAAGCCGGCACTCCGCAAGTCATGGCCTCGGCGATAGCAAAGTTCCGCAAGGGGGATATGATCGGAGGGCAGCTGGCGGTGGAAGCGCTACTCGACCGGGTTGCCCTGATTCCGGCGAAGGTGGCCCTGGATGCCGTGCCCAAACAGCGACAGGATGACCCCGCTATTAATTTTCTTAAAGGCCGGCTGGCTTGGCAGTTTGTTCAAGCAGGCACTCCAGAGAACAGCTTGGACAGCCCCCGCACCTACTGGGAGAGAGCTGTTGAGAAGAAACCCAACTCGCCCCTCTACTACAACGCTCTCGGCTTCGCTCACTACGCTGAAGGCAATCTGAAAGCCGCTTCAGAAGCCTGGTTTCAGGTTGTGAGGATGCAGCAAGCTTCCGGGGGGCTCGCCGCACCGGCACCCGATGAAAAACAGCTCTTGGCACCCGCCACCCTATCCGTCACCAGTCAGGATATTCTGACGGCTTATGCCGGTTTGGGGCTGGTGCGGCTAAAATCCGCCCGCAACAAACCTGAGGCTGAGAAGAAAATCCTCTTGAGTAAGGCACTCAAGTTGCAGCAAATGGTGATGGATCGCGATCCTGTCAGCTTTCAACTGCCGACTCTCGACAGCAATTGGATTTGGTCGCCGCAAGCGATTGCCGACTGGCAATCCCTGCAGCAACTCAAGCGCTAATCTGTGGTTTATTTGTGGCGGCGCGGCTGCCGGCGGGAGTTGGCCGGCTTTATATATTTTATTATTTACGTTTGTATGGGCATTGGTGTTAAGTTAAAATTAATAATGAACCGCCAAGACGCAGAGAGCGCCAAGAAAGAAGAGGGAGTTGGCCAAGGAAAAGCGTTATTTCAGCCATAAATAAAGTATTCAAACGAATTTAATAGCAGTTTGCAGTTAGGTTAGGACATGGGCCAGAACGCAAAAGGGCCAGAACGCAAAAGGGCATCAAATAAAAGCTGGCCACCTATGCGCCATGACCCATGCGCCCCGATCCATGCCCCATGCCATTAATGTCCTGACCTAAATGACAAGTGCTATATCTCATTCGTCGCGCTCTAGCCACTGGGAAACCACCATACACCCAACTGCGCAGCAGAGGGCGACCGCGCCATAAGACCACACGGGCAAACTTCTGTCCCTCGGTGAGTCCGCAACTGGTAAACCGGGGTAAAGCAAACCGAATAAGGCAATGCCGATCACTACTATCAACCCCAGGAACATCCCACCCCAGAATATAAGGAGGGGATGCACAATCGGCTGGCGTCTGGAATGCAGGCGTTGTCCCGCCCTGTGTGCTCTGGCCATATCAACCCCCTGGCAGATAGCAGCCATTTTTCCTCTAATTTTACTATCAGTGGTTAGGGGTTAGGGGGCATTGGGGCCACGCCCCACACCCCATGCCCTGCAATACCGGCGCTTTAGGCGGAATGGCGCTCTAGGGCTAGCTGAATCAGCTGATCCACTAATTCCGGGAAGGGGATGCCGGTGTGAGCCCACAGTTGGGGATACATGCTGGTGGCGGTGAAGCCGGGGAGGGTGTTGATTTCGTTAATCAGCACTTCGCCGGTAGATTCAACGTAGAAGAAATCGGCACGCGCCAAACCGGCGGCGTCAATCGCCTGAACGGCTTTGATGGCCATTTCTTGGGCCTGAGCGGCTACTTCTGCCGGCAAGTCGGCGGGAATCAGCAAATCCGCCTGTCCAGAGGTGTATTTGGTTTCGTAGTCGTAGAAATCGCTTTTGTAGGTAATCTCGCCAATCACGGATGCTTTGGGGCTGTCGTTGCCCAAAACTGCGCACTCGATTTCCCTGGCCACAACTCCGGCTTCTACAATGATGCGCCGGTCGTAGCTGGCGGCGCTGTCGAGGGCGGTTTCCAATTCTTGGCGCGAGCGCACTTTGGAAATGCCTACTGAGGAACCTAAATTGGCCGGTTTGACAAAACAGGGATAGCCGAGGGTTTCTTCAATTTGGTCGCAAAGTTTGGGGAAAACGCAGGGATTAGACCAGATTTGCGAGCGGTTAACCGCTACATATTTTACCTGGGGCAGGCCGGCTTGGCCAAAGGCCATTTTCATGGCAATTTTATCCATTCCCACAGCGGAACCCAAAACCCCAGAGCCTACAAATGGGACTTGCATGAGTTTGAGCAGCCCCTGAACTGTGCCATCTTCGCCATTGGGCCCGTGCAAGATGGGGAACCAAACGCCCACACCGGCAGCTTCGGGCGGAAATTGCCAGAGGTTGAGGGGTTGGGCGTCGCTTCCCTCTGCCGGTGCAGTGCTGGCGGCGTTTGGGGATTGCGGGGGCGTTCCGGAGGCCAAAACTTGCTCGGCGACAGGGCCGGCGTTCCAGCCTCCGTCTTTGTTAATGTAAAAAGGCAGCAGTTCGTATTTGTCGGCGTTGCTGCCGGCACTCAGGGCGCGTGCGATTGACCTTGCTGAGCTAATTGAAACTTCGTGTTCCCCTGAACGTCCGCCAAATAACAGTCCGACTCGCAGCTTTGACATTCTTGCAACCTCTTAAAAAGTTTTGATTTCAGATTGGAGATTTTAGAGTGGCGCGTCGCTCCAAAATCCATAACTCCAAATACTGCCGCTGGTGCGGCTCGTCCGAGCTAGATTACCATAATTTGTCTGCACAGAGGCTATTGGAACTTTTCGCTCTGTGCAGCCGGTGGAAGCTTGAGGCCAACTTTTGGCCAGAGGCTTGCCGCTCTCCCCTGACAGGTGACGGGGGGCTTTTCGCCGGTTTTTGCTGGAAAATGGGTGATGTTCTCTAAGTGCTGTTTGCTTTATTGCGCCATAATTATGTAAAAGTGCGTCACTTACTGTAGAGGCATTTGTCTGTGAATGGCTCCTGAAAATCGGCACTTTGTCAGGCTTGTTGTGCTAGAATGGGGCTATAGTTACGCAAATAGGTCAATTAATGGCTACCCTGAATGTAGAAAATTTTCCCGATCAGCTGTATGCGAGGCTGCAACAGTTAGCCACCGCTGAGAACCGCTCTATTAGCGAGCAAGTAGTGAGTCTGTTAGAGGGGGCGCTGCAAATCGAGACGCAGCCCCCCCAAGGTGAAACACGCAAGTCCGTTACAGAAATCCTGGAGGAAAGCCGCCGCCGCCGGCGCGTGAATCCTGCTGACTTCGGATTGCCGGATAGCACCACTCTGATTAGAGAGGATCGGGACAGCAGATGACTGCAACTCTCCGGTGCGTGGTAGATGCTAGTGTGTGCGTCAAGCAATTTATCTCGGACCCGCTAACCCCCAAAGTTCATCAACTGTTCGATCTCCTTGCCTATCCAGGAACTGAATTCTTTGTACCTGACCTGTTTTATATCGAAACCGCCAATATCCTCTGGAAATATGTTCGTGCAAGGCTTTACACGATTGATGAAGTTCTGGCAGATTTAGCCACTCTCAAGGCTTTACCCTTGCGCGTGGTTTCCAATGCTGACCTGATGGAAGAGGCAGTCAGTATCGGCTTGACTTACGGCATTTCGGCTTATGATGGCAGTTATGTCGCTCTTTCACGGCAAGTGAGTGCGCCGGTGCTGACTCTAGATGGGAAGCTAGTTACTGCTTTGGCGTCTGCGCCTTACGACGTTCGCTCGTTTAATGATTTTTCCCTCCCAACTATGTCATAGAAGAGAAGGGAGAAAAAATATTATTCTGATCGCTACTGCTGTAAATTTTTGTAAAATTAGGTGCGTGACGCGCTCAGAATGAGCATTATAATAGAATGGCACATTCGGGCGCGTCACGCACCCTACATTATTCCTCAGCTATTTTACCAGTTAAACTGAAGGCGCGAACTTCGGTGATTTTCACCGGCACTACCCGCCCTCTCAGTTCGTTAATGTCGCCGGCGAAGAACGTCAGCCGGTTCCCGCGCGTGCGCCCCATCACTTGAGTGCGGTCTTTGGGATTTTGGTCTTCTACGAGGACTTCCTCAATGCGTCCGAAATAGCGCTGGGATCGCTCTGCGGCTTTGATGGAAACGAGGTGATTGAGGCGCTGCAGCCGGTCTGCCTTCACCTCTTCGCTGACCTGATTTTCCCACAAAGCTGCCGGTGTTTTCGGGCGGGGAGAATAGGCGGCTGTGTTCACTAAGTCAAAGCCAATTTCTTCCACCAGCTGCAGCGTTTTTTCAAACTGCTCCTCTGTCTCGCCGGGAAAGCCGACAATGGCATCGGCACTAATCGAGGCATCCGGCATGTAGCTGCGAATTGTGTCTATGATGCGGCGGTATTTCTCGTGGGTGTAACCCCGCGCCATTGCTTTGAGAATGTCGTTATCTCCCGACTGGAAGGGAATGTGGAAATACTCGCACACTTTGGGCAGTTCGGCACAGGCGCGGATCAGGCGTTCCGTGAAATAGCGGGGGTGGCTGGTGGCGAAGCGGATGCGCTCAATTCCCTCTACGTCGCTAACATAATAGAGCAAATCTGTCAAGGTGTGCCGGTGGCGTCCTTCTGGGGTGACACCGGGCAAATCCCGCCCGTAGGCGTCGATGTTTTGTCCGAGCAGGGTGACTTCTCTGTACCCCTGACGCCCCAGTTCTTCGATTTCGGCGCGAATCGCTTCTGGGGTGCGGGATTGCTCTACCCCCCGCACACTGGGCACTACGCAATAAGTGCAGCGTTCGTTGCAGCCGTAAATGACATTCACCCACGCCGTTACTTTGCTTTCGCGGCGCGGTTTTGTGATATCTTCTATGATGTGTACCGGCTCTGTGGCGACGACTTGGCTGCCATCGAATACCTGTTCCAGCAAATCTCGCAGCCGGTTGGCGTGCTGCGGGCCCATTACCAGATCCAGTTCGGGCACCCGCCGCAGCAGCGCTTCCCCTTCCTGTTGGGCGACGCAACCGGCTACAACTAAGGTTAGTTCGGGCTGCTGGCGCTTGCGCTCAGCCTGTTTGCCTAGGTAGGAATAAACTTTGTGTTCGGCGTTATCCCGAATCGTGCAGGTGTTGTATAAAATTAAATCGGCATCGTTGGGATCTTCTGACCACTGGAAGCCCATCTGTTCGAGGATGCCGGCCATGCGCTCGGAGTCGGCTTTGTTCATTTGGCAGCCGAAGGTGGTGATGTGGTAGCGGCGGGGAGATGCGGTCATGGTATTAGGGTGCAGGCAAAAATCAGAGACGGGTTTGCAATTCTTTATTAATTATAGTTTTTGGAATTCCTGTTGTGCCGGTGGGACTGCGACTTTTGCCGTCTGGGTTTTGCAGTCTGGGTTTTTTGGGGCTAAAGCCCAACTACGAACTTTTGGGCTGAAGCCCAACTACGAACTTTTGGGCTGAAGCCCAACTACGAACTTTTGGGCTGAAGCCCAACTACGAACTGGTGGGGCTGAAGCCCAACTACGAACTTTTGGGGCTGAAGCCCAACTACGAACTTTTGGGCTAAAGCCCAACTACGAACTTTTGGGGCTGGCAGTGAGGAGTATGATATCTACAGGGGGGAACTCCACTGCGACTCCAGCCGGTTTTTCGGATGTGCGGGTGCATCGCTGGGGGGATGCGCGGGTGGGGGTGACGGGGGTGAAAATGTCCTGAGTATCTGGGCCAGAAACTGGGTTTCTGGAAGACACGCGGTTTCTACACTTTCACAAGGCTTTCACTAGCAGGAGTAAAGAAAAATGGGGCTGACTATTCATTATGAGTTCAAGCTGGATTCTGCCAGTGTTGAGGGAGCGAGGGCAAAGATTGCCGCCTTGCGCAACTGCGCTCTCAAGTTACCGTTCGCTGAAGTGGGCGAACTGGTTGAGATTCACGGGGAGGAGTGCCGGTTTGACCCAGAAAATGCTGACGATCCGCATGTTTTTTTAAAGCTTCGGGCGTGTAAATTTATTGGCCTAGACAGCGACAGTTATTCCTCACTAGACCCCTCTTACTTAATCGCTTTTAACACGATGCCCGGTGAGGGTTGCGAAAGTGCGGCTTTTGGTTTGGCTATTTATGCTGAGCCGGCGGCGGTGAGTGATTGGATCTGGATGAGTTTCTGCAAAACTCAGTACGCCAGCAATCCTGAGTGCGGGGGAATTGAAAACTTCCTCAAGTGCCATTTAATGATAGTCCGGATGCTGGATGAAGCCCAAAAGTTGGGCATTTTATGCGAGGTGTCAGATGAGGGTAATTACTGGGAGACGCACAAAATTGAGAAGCTGGTGGAAACTGTCAGCAAGTACAATGTATTGATTGCGGGGATTGCGGGACAGCTGAAAGACTCTCACGAGGAAGGTTCTATTGCTTCGCCTATCTATGACTGCCCGAATTTTGAGTATTTAGAGGCGGAAGCTTCTCCCCAATCCTGAGAAAAAAAGACGTAGGACAGGCGTTCCCTCCGATCCCATCTCGCCGGTCTTCAGAAAAGGCGTAGGACAGGCGTTCCCTCCGATCCCATCTCGCCGGTCTTCAGAAAAGGCGTAGGACAGGCGTTCCCTCCGATCCCATCTCGCCGGTCTTCAGAAAAATTACACTGCGACAGGAGCTGCTTTCATCTCGAAAATCTTCTCAATCACTTCCTCGACGACTTTATCGGGTGTGGAAGCGCCCGAAGTAATTCCGACGACTATTTCACCGGCAGGAAGCCAGTTTTCGGCGATTTCCAACTGCTGGTACAGGGGTTTGTGCTCGATGCGGTTTCCCGGTAAAATCCGCTCGGCGCTGTCGATGTGATAGGAGGGAATCTGCCGGTCTATCGAAATGTGTTGCAATTGGGTGGTGTTGGATGAATTGTACCCGCCAACCACTACCATCAAATCGAGTTTATCTTCGACAATCTTCAACATCGCATCTTGCCGTTCTTGGGTGGCGTCGCAGATGGTGTTGAAAGCGAGAAAGTGCTGGTTCAGTTTGTCGGGACCGTACTTTTTGATCATGGTGCGCTCCAATAGCTTGCCGATTTGCTCGGTTTCGCTCTTGAGCATGGTGGTTTGGTTGGCAATGCCAACTCGCTCTAAGTCTGTGTCCGGGTCAAAGCCGGCTGAGCAAGCTTTGCGGAATTTTGCCATGAATTCGTCGCGATTCCCGCCGTTGAGTATATAATTGCAGACATACTCTGCTTCTTGCATGTTGAGCACGACCAGGTATTTGCCGGCAAAGGAACTGGTGGCTACTGTCTCTTCGTGCTTGTACTTGCCGTGAATAATTGAGGTGTGATCGCCTTTTTTGTGCTTTTCGACGCTATTCCAAACTTTAGTCACCCACGGGCAAGTGGTGTCCACAATTGTGCAGCCTTTGTCGTTGAGCAGCTTCATTTCCTGCACGCTAGCACCGAAGGCGGGGAGAATCACTACATCGCCTTTGTCCACCACAGAAAAGTCTTTTTGCCCTGCTTCAACGGGAATGTATTCGATTTTCATCTCCTCCATGTCCCGGTTCACGGAGGGGTTGTGGATGATTTCGTTGGTAATCCAGATGCGCTCGCTGGGGAAGTGGGTGCGGGTTTCGTAGGCGATGGCCACGGCTCGCTCAACGCCCCAGCAAAAGCCAAACGCCTCCGCCAGCCGAATCGTGACTTCGCCACGGGTTAATGTGTAATTGTTCTCCCGGAGTTGCTGGATGAGGTCGCTGTGGTAGGCGGACTTCATCGCGCCTGCGGCTTCCTCTTGGTGTCCGAATCCCTTGCGGTTGTAATTTTCTGACTGCTGGAGTGACCGTTTGAATGCTTTCGTATCCATGCGCTGCTGTCCCTAGCTTGATTCTTCTTGATTGTAGAATGCCTGGGGGACAGGGCTGCCGGTTTTCTCGGCGCACTCTGGTTGGGTGGGGTGGGGCGAATCCGGCACCCCACCCAACCAGAG
>Ga0185317_100171_pt1 | contig 22029 bp, 20 predicted proteins | sample DevilsHole_FD_128020 | JGI IMG/M metagenome (GOLD analysis project Ga0185317, IMG submission 128020) | Groundwater microbial communities from Devils Hole, Nevada to study Microbial Dark Matter (Phase II) - Devils Hole (SPADES assembly)... | ecosystem: Environmental > Aquatic > Deep subsurface >...
GCGCCGAAGCCCGACTCACACTCTTTTCTGTACATTGAGAAAATTGTCAGCAGCTATGGCTATAACTCCACGAGCTATTTAGCGCTGGAATCCGACAAGAAACACTTTTTTAACAGCTCAGTGGCGGGGGTGACAGCCTGTGCGGAATTTAACAAAGTGGTGATTACTGCCGGTGAGCCGATCTGCCCGCGAAACGAAATGGGAAGGGCGATTGATGAATTTTTGGCATTTACCGCGAGCGCCGGAATCCAGCCCATATTTTTTGAAGTCACTGAGCCGGTGGTGCCGGTGTTGCAGTCGCGGGGATTTCGGTTTATAAAACTGGGGGAAGAACCCTTTTTTGAGCTAGACCGATTCACGCTCAAGGGTAACAAAATGGCTAATGTCCGATCGTCGGGAAATACGGCACGCAACCGGGACGTAACGGTACGGGAGTATCACCCCGCCAGTGCGGAAGCGGCGCTAATTAATCCGCAGTTGGAGGCGATTTCGCAAGAGTGGTTGCACACGCGAGGCATCGGCGAACTGTCTTTCACTCTGGGAACCCTGTCCCTGGACAAACCTGGGAACCGGCGCTATTTTATCGCCGAACAGAATAACCGAGTTGTGGCTTTTGTAACTTACACGCCGGTGTGCGCCCGTCAGGGGGTATATTTGGATTTGATGCGCCGCTCAGAAAGTGCGCCCACCGGCACAATGGATTTGCTACTGAGCGAGTCTTTCTTGCTGCTGAAGTCATCGGGAGTCAAACTGGCTACGATGGGAATGTCGCCGCTGTCCAATGTTAAGGAGTCCAAGGTGGATCAGTCAGACAAACTGGCTTGGATATTGCACGAGTTTTCCGTGCGCGGCGACTCGGTTTACCACTTCAAACACCTGCACGACTTCAAGCGCAAATTTCAGCCTCACTTTTGGGAGTCGAAGTATTTGGCTTACCGGCATTTGGGAGTTCGCGAACTGGATGCTATCTTGCAAGCTTTACTGCGCCAGAGTCTCGGCGGCTTGATTTGGTGGGCGCTGAACCAACCGATTTTTTGAAAGTCTAAAAGCTTGAAGGTTGAAAGTAGAAGGTAAAACGATGAAGTCCAAACGACTGTGGGTAATAGGGGCGGCTTTTAGCCTGCTGCTTGCGGGTTCGGGTTACTGGTATGTGGCCATTGCCGGTGCGCCCCAGCTGGATGGTCCGCAAGCTCAGGGAAACACTACTCTGAGCTACCAAATGGTCAGTTACAACAGTCAAGCAATGGGTGGCGTCCGCACCTATGGTGTTTCCTTACCTCCCGATTACGCCGCACACCCCGAGCAGCGCTACCCCGTAATTTTTCTGCTCCACGGCGGACATGGCTCCCCGACTGACTGGTTTAAAAAAGCAGCGGCGCTCTCAATAATTCAGCAACTGTACGCCGCCGGCAAATTGCCGCCCAGCATCATTATCACCCCGGATGGCAATGACCAGCGCGGCTCCAGTGCCTTTTTTGACCCGCAGTATATAGATGGTAAAAATGGCAAAGTGGCGACTGCAATTGGGGAAGAATTGGTGAAAGTGGTGCGCAGTCGGTATCGCACCCTGCCGGCACCGGATTTCTGGGCAATTGGCGGACTGTCTTCTGGCGGCTGGGGGGCGATGAATATTGGATTGCATCACCCAAATAATTTCTCTGTTCTATTCAGTCACAGTGGCTATTTTAGGGATGCTAGCGGTGCTAATAACAGTCCGGGTATCTATATTTATAAACTTCCTGAACAGACGCTAATCCGCCTGCGTATTTATATTGATGCCGGCAAGGAAGAAGAAAGATTCCTAAAAGAAAGCCAGCAATTTCACAAAGTTTTAGAGCAGCTGAACGTCAGCCATGTTTTTAATGAGTTTGCCGGCGGTCACGGCTTAATGGGTTCTGACTCTGGATGGAATTACTGGCACCGGCACCTGGCGGACTCCCTCTCTTATGTCGGCGAGCAATTCCAGCAGGATCAACAGGCAAAAGCGCCAGCTGCGCCGGCACGCCAGAGCGCCGCACGGGCAACGGGCATTGGGAGTGGGGCATTGGGCATTGGGAACTGAATTGCGGCAGTTCAACCACATGATATAAGAGGTCATTTATAAACAAAAGGTGGAGTCAAAAGAAACCGGGTAACTTCGGCGAAACCCGGTTTCTGGCTATGTTTATTGCCCCCGCTCTAACAAACTCTTTCTTCTTGTCCCTCTGCGCCCTGGGCAAGCGTGCGGTTAATAAAATCCGGTATTGACAAATTTGTCGGAGCTGCTATAATATAGCCGCCAAGGCTGCAGTTCCCATTCAAATCGGAACACGGGCAAAGGAGAAAAAGTGGCGATCTGTCAAATGGATCTGCGCCACTGGCTGGTGGTGCCGGTCGTCTTAACGGTTTTGGGGAGTGCTTTTCCAGTCGGATATGAGCCGGCAGAGATTTCTGTCGGAAAGTTAGAATCAATTGCGAGTCCAGCATCAGGGGAAATGCGCCAGCTTTGGCTGGTGTCTCAATTTCCCAATCCGATTCCGCCGAGCCAGAGTTCCCGGCACCGGCGATACCGCCCCCCCAGTCAGAACCGCTCTTGCCGGTGCAGCCAGCACCAGCTGCGCCGGAAATCCGCCCGGATATTCCTGGAACTGTTACCGTCGATCAGTTTGAGTTCGAGGGCAATACGGCATTCAGCGCTCCCAGTGTGGGCAGTTTCAGGCGCGGGGTTCGCAGAGCGCGAGGGCAATTTATTGGGGTTGGGAGATAGCCTGAGTTTAGAATACACGAATACCGATGGCAGTAACGCTTACCACGCCCTAACCCCTAACCCCTAACCCTTTTCCTCGCGCCGGCGCACCGGCGGGCGAATTGACTCTCGCCCCACCATCATTATACCGGCAACCCCCAAACAGACAAAGCAAATATATTGATACCAATATTCCCTCACCCGCTCCATCCAGCTCAGTTCTGGGTGCAGGCTGCCAATATATACTAGGAGCATTACCATCCCCAGCCCCCCAAAGCCGATAAAAGTCAGACCGGCTTGAATGCGAGCCGGTTGCAGTTCCTCATCGCTTATCCCCCTCCGGTCAATTTTAGCCAGTTCCGAAACAAAAGCCAGCGCCCGCTCCCGCAGCGCCGGCGTCGAGTCTGCGCCAAAGTCTGCGCCAAAATCCGCGCCCGAATCAGCTGCAGAGCCGGTGATATTGAGCAAGGGGATCGCCGGCTCCGCATCCTGTAGCAGATCCAAAGATTCGCGAGCCGGTGGTTCTGCAAATTCCAGGCGTTCTGGAGTTGCCTCCGACTTGGGTTGAGGTTCAAAATTCATATATAATTGGAAATTTGTAATTGATACTTTCTAAGGCAGCCCGACGCGGGGCTTGTGGCGGGGCGAGAGCGTTGCACTTTGGCAGCGATGAACCCCACCCCCCAACCCCCTCCCCGCTTTTCGGGGAGGGGGACGTGAGAGAGGGTTTTGGATGAGTGCAAAAAATTCAATCATCCTTCTACTATGTAACGCCGGGGCGAGAGCGATCGCCACAAGCCCAGCGCCCTCTGCGAGCGTCACAAACGATCTCTAGATGGCTATTATCAAGCAGAAGCCTGCAATTTGTCGAGGCGAGCCAGAACCTCGGCGCTGTGAATCGCCGGTCTTACGCCCACAAACCTTTCGCGGAGGATGCCATTAGGGTCGATAATAAACGTATGGCGCATCGACAGGTAGCCCAGCCAAGAGCCATAAGCCTTGCTGACGCTGCCATCCGTATCCGCTAGCAGCGGGAATTTCAACCCTTCGGAGTCACAGAATTCGGCGTGGGAATCCACATCGTCAGCACTGACGCCTAGGATTTTAGCGTTGCGGGCCAGATATTTGGGCAAATCTTGCTGAAACCGGCGAGCTTCTAGGGTGCAGCCAGATGTAAAGTCTTTCGGATAAAAATAGAGAACCACCCATGTCCCTTTAAAGTCAGAAAGTGAAATTAAGCCTTTCCCGGTGTTGGTAGGCAGGGTGAATGCGGGTGCCGGTTGATTCAAAGGAGGCAGCTGACCTCCAAGGGCAGTGGCGGCTGGGGTGCAATTGAGCCAACTCAGGAATGCCAGACAGCAGGCAACTAGAACGCTGAACAAACGGCGACGGGAGATCATGGTCAAAACTGAACACTCTACTTCACACAAGTTTACAATTAGGGGAGAAACTCTCAGAAGCCCCTCGTTAAAATTCACTTGGGGTTCCTCGCGCGGCGGCAAAGTGGAAGGAATGTCGCGCTTATTGCCACGAAAAGCCAATGAGGGGTAGTTATGACGCGGTATGCGTTAGTCGTTGGGATTGCGGATTATGACAGTTTGCCCAGTCTGACAAAGCCCACCCGCGATGCCGAAGCGGTGGCGCAGAGACTGGAAAAGCACGGTAACTTTAAAGTCGAGCGCTTTCCCAAGCGCTGGAATCCCGACAAGAACTGCTATGAGGTAGCCCAAGAGAGACTGACCGGCAAACAGCTCGGGCAAGCACTGCGAGAGTTTCTGCAAAAGCAAGCCAGAGGGAGTGACGCACTCATCTATTTTGGCGGGCACGGCATCACGATTACAGACGAACTAGGCCAGCAGAAGGGCTATCTAGCCGCCTCAGACTGCACGATCTTCATGGAGGGCAAGCAGATTGTCGGGCAACAGCACGGGGTGGCCCTGGACAGTCTCAATTGCTTAATCTCTAAAGCTGACCTCAACAGTTTAGTGGTTCTGCTCGATTGCTGCCACGCCGAGTATTTTTTAGAGAGCCACTCCATCAGGCAAACCCTGTCTGCCTTTACCTACAAGCCAGACTCCCACTTGATTGCAGCTTGTCGCAGCTTTGAATTTGCGAATCTCGGCGGACGATATGGCTGGGGACACAGCGCCTTCACCACAGCCCTGCTGGAAGGACTTCTGCCAGAGAATGCCGGCAGCGATGGGCTTGTCAGGGTCGATGAGCTGTTTGCTTTCATTTCCCGGAAACTGGAGGAAAAGGAGTTGCGCACAGAGAAGGGTGACAGCGAACGCCCTATCTGGATGGGTTCCGGCAACTCCCTGACCTTGGTTAGCTATCCGCCCAAACACACCCCGCGAAAAGCAGGTGTTACCTGTCCTTACCAGGGGTTGCAGCCCTTTGCACCGGCGAGCGCCCGCTTCTTTTTCGGGCGAAAAGCAGGTCATCCAGACTCTGCGACAAAAGCTGGAGGAGGGCAATTTTGTCCCACTTATTGGGGCTACCGGCAGTGGCAAGTCTTCCGCAGTCAAAGCCGGTTTGATTCCTTTGCTGGAAGCGAGCAGCTGGCTCGTCCTCGACCCGATTGTGCCTGGAAGCGAGCCGGTGGCGGAACTAAAGCGAGCCTTAGCCGCGCTAGTGCCGGCAAAACACGCCCCTTGGCTTGACGAGCTGATCGACACTGCGCCCGACCTCCAGCCTGCCATTCAACTTCTTCGCGGATCGGAGCGAGTCTTGTTAATCGCAGACCAGTTTGAAGAAGTGTTTGCCCTCTGCTCCCAACCGGCAGACCGGCACCGCTTCATCGAACTCTTAACCCGGATTTCCCAGATTCCCTCGCGCCGGCTAGCCACTGTCATCCTCCTGCGGGCAGATTTTCTAGAACCCTGCTTGGACTATCCATTGCTGACTGAGCTGATTCAACAGCGGGCAGTGTACATACCGCCTTTAGTGGGAGACAGTTTGCAGCAAGCGATCGCTTGTCCCGCTTCCCTGAGTGGCTTCCCCCTGGAAACCGGCTTGCTGGAAGCTATCTTAGAAGATGTCAGTCAAGACAAGGGCGGCTTGTCCAAGCTGCAATTTGCCCTCACCCAACTTTGGCACCAGCGCGACCGGCACACCCGCCAGCTGACCTTTGGCCTTGTACCGGCAGCTGGGAGGCGTCAGCTCGGCGCTCAACCGGCACGCAGAACAGCTGTACAATAGCTTCAAGCCCCAGCAGCAAGATTGGGTCAAGCAAATCTTCTTGCAACTGGTGCGGGAAAGCACCGGCATTCAGGACATGCCCCAGCGCCAGCCCAAATCCCAGCTGCAGGCGATTGCCGGTGAAAGTCCAGATCAAAGACTTGCCCTCAGTGACAGTCTTGACCGGCTGGTTGCGGGAGGGCTGCTGGCCACCGATGAGTCCGCAACAGGAGAAGTCTGGGTGGGGCTTGCCGGTGTGGCCTTGATGGACAGCTGGGAGCGGTTTGCCCAGTGGCGTCAGGAATACCGGTGTCTGCAGCTGTGCGGCGGTGCCGGTGAGCTTGTGGCGGCTCCAGAGTAATGTACAGTTCGCATCTGACTGAGGCACACATATTCGAGTGAGAGAGAGTGCGTGAGCTATAGCGCATCTCTCGTTCCCAGGCAGAGCCTGGGAGCGCAATCTGGAGGCTCTGCCTCCTTTCAATGGAAAAGTAGGTTATAGCGCTAGCCACTAAGGCTAGGACATTAGAGCTTGAGGTTGAAGGGAACGCCTGCCCTACGCCTCTCCTGCGAATATAAGGCGTAGGACTGGCGTCCCGCCAGTCCTTTGTGTCCTAATCTAAGTGAATACTGCTAGAAAAGCCTAACACCATTACTGCATCTCACTCAATTGGAATCTGCGCTGGCGCGTTTCTATTTGACTTATGAGAGCCTAGAAACCCGGTGAGCCCAGGGGCGCGTCCCGCCACGCCCCCTTCCGGGTTTTTCGCCCCCAGAGATTTCACAAATCATTTATAGCAGCAGCCACTTAGATTAGGACATTAGACCTTGAGGGCAGGCGGGACGCCTGCCCTACGTCTATAACCAATCGCACTTAACCGAGGAAAATCGTACCTGTACCCTCAGCAACCCCTGCACTAAAAACGGCGCTCTCAACCTGAGTCAGCGGCGCTGTAACTCCTTCCACCACAGCTACTAAGTCCCTGGTAGAACCGTTTCTGTAGATAGCCAAATTGCTGCCACTCACTTCTTGCGTGAAGTCATTAATAGTGCCGGCAACCTCGATGACATCGACTCCCCGCTCGAAGTTGCGGATCAGAGCGTAGTCGCTGTTTCCCTGACCCAAATACAGCTGTACCGCATTAGGCGTTGAAGGAGTGATGTAAGCGGCGGTAGAGTAATTGTCAGGACCACTCGCACCGATGAGAGTGTCAATTTCTCCTGTCCCAGTTCCGATGACTGCGGTATCGTAAGGATCGGCACTTATCACTTCATAGGGAGTCGCGTACAGGTATCGCGCCTGACCAAAGCCCTCAATCCTGTCATTCCCCGTCGTGCCAACGAATGTGGCAACCCGATTTTCATATTGGCCATAACGGACAAAGTGTTCGTAGCCATACTTGAATAGGCCCTGATCCACTGCCGCCCTGACATCTGGATTTGATGCTAAGTAATCCTTCTCAGCGAAATTATTAACAGCGCCCAGGTAGAAAGTACCGCCCCCTGCGGGATCGCCAATCGAGGGTCTATCGACCTGAGTCAGTGGCGCTGTCACCCCTTCCAGCACGGCCACCAAGTCTCTGGAGCTTTTCTGATAAATCAAGAGATTTCCGTTTGTTACCTCTTGCGTGTAGTCCGCAGGCGTCCCCGCTAGCTCAAGGCTATCTTCGGCAAATCCAAAATTTGTAATCAGAGCGTAGTCGCTGTTCCCCTGACCCACATAAAACTGTACGGCAGTGGGAGTTGAGGCAGACGTATACGCTGCCAGCGCATAATGATCTGTACCGTCCGCACCCACAAGGGTGTCTCTTTCGCCCGTCCCCGTCCCGATTACAGCGTAATCGTAAGGGTCGTCGCTGACTAATTCGTAAGAAGTTGGGTAAAAATATCGAGCTTCGCCAAACCCGCGAATTAGGTCATTTCCCGCCGTGCCGGTGAAGGTGGTAACGCGATTCTCAAATTGGCCAAATTGTATTAAGTGAGCGAGTCCGGACTCAAAAACGCCGCGCTGGACTGCCTCCCTTACATCAGGATTTAAGGCCAGATAATCCCCTTCATCGAAGAAGGGATAAAGTTCGCTATAGGTAAGTTCAGCCATTCCTTAGACACCCTTAACTGATTTGTTTTCCGCACTCATTACTCCTTAGCATACACCAATAAAAGCCGCTTGTGATGCCTCCACTCATTGATTTAATATAATCATTAATATTATTTTTAAAATAAGCCTGACTTATATATAGCGTTTCTCAGTTGGATGAACTATGGCCCAGAAACCCGGTTTCTTTAAGAAACCGGGTTTCTCAGTAGCTCACAAAGGATGAGAACCGCTATAGATTGAATTTGTTTGTGGCTGAATGGCTTCAAAATCTCATCAAGAGCTAAATTAGGCCAACACTCGCTCCCAGCTGGAGCTGGGAACAGAGCAAGGCCTGCTTTCGCCCACCGGGCGCGTGACGGCGAGGGCATTCCCCCACCACGCGAGACACGACTAGATGAGGACGAAATCCTCAGCCCTGATCAGGTTGCTTTCCACCCCACTTAGCGATTCCAGCAACTCGCCGGTGCCGGCAATACTGATGGAAATGCCACCGGCACTAGCGGTGACTGACAGTTGCTCGAATCTCAGGGTGCCGGTTATAGCAGCAGTCATAGTGGTTAGGGCACGGAGGGAACGCCTGCCCTAGGTCGAGACCTCCTAGGATAGGCGATCATTCCGACGAGCGTGTCCGAACCGAGCGTGAATATTGCTATAATCCCAGGAAATCAATCCCCTTTGCCAAATCAGCAATTATATCACTTTTTTGCCTTTTGGCTAACCTCTCCAGCCATTCCCCACAAAAAAACCTGATGCCCAAAAGCATCGCTGCGTTTAAATATTCAGTCTGTGCCGCATTAGCCAGATAATAAAACTGCCGCATAACTTTACACTTGTTGGAGCGCTTTTACACAGCCTTAATCCTCACAGATTGCCAGCCGCCACCCGAACGCCTTTCAGCCCGGCAGTGGGATTGGACTGCACCTTATCCTTGTGAGCTTAAGTAAACAATTCTAAACAATTACAAACAAGAGTAAAGAAATAGACTTTTCTCAGCCGGCTTGCCGGAGAGCGCTCCAGCCGGCCTTGGCCAGAAGTGTTGGGCTTGCAGAAAGGGCTCTACCGGTGGGACTCCCAGGTTGTGGCCCAAGCAGCCGCGCGGGCCAGCCGGCGATCGCCGAGCAGCGCTGTCCGCAAACCTCTGATACGATTGGGATGGAACGCGCAACTGCCCTCTACTCCCTGTCATGTAAAAAAATTATGGATTTGTCAGCCAATGCAATATTCGTGTACCTGCTGGTTGCAATTTTCACCCTGATGCTGGTGATGATTGCCCTGCACTTTCTCATTAAGATTATAGAATATTTAGTGCGTGAAGCCATTGAAGCTTACCTTCATTTAGCTTCTAGAAATCGGGAAGAAAGAGCGGAAACTTTAGAAAACTCTTGGACAGAGAATCAAAGCGGAGAATCCGAACCCGCACTGAGAAGCGACTCTCAAAGCGGGAGGCGGTGGAAAAACCTAGAACTCGCCGTCCTTATATGGCTTTTTATGGTCACCATGTCTTTACCCCTCTCATTCAAGTTCTTCTCTCAGCAACAATCTCCCATTCCAGCAGCCGGCAGCCGTGCCGGTGTGGCAACGCCTTCGCCCGCCACTCCCGCACCAGCCGATTTAGACTATAGCAAATTGTCCGAGTATTTAACCCAAAAAAATTGGCAAGCTGCCGACGAAGCCACCTATGAATTGCTCTTGAAACTGGCAGGAGAAAAGTCCCAGCAGAGAGGGTATATTGATTACAAAGCTCTGGAAAGCTTTCCTTGCAAAGAACTCCAAAAAATTGACAGCCTTTGGCGAGAAGCGAGTGACGGTAAGTTGGGCTTCAGCGCCCAGCAAATCATCTACAGGGAGCGCGGTCAAAACTGGCAAAAGATGTACGACCAAATTGAATGGGGACGCCTGCAAGGTGACAGCTTTGTCCTGATTGTTGACAGAGATCTGAACTGGCAAACTAGGAGACTGGAATACAAATCTGGAATGGCACCCAATTTTGAAAACCCGACCGCCGGCCATTTACCTGTTACAATAGGGATTGTCCGGGGCAAAGAATTCCCCCAGTTTGCCGAGTTATGCCAATTTTAAGCCGGTCTTAACCGAATCTTAACCTTAGGGCCCTGAATGCACGTTGCCTGAAACTTAAGAAACCAGGTTTCTTGCAGAAACCAGGTTGCTTCGGCGCAACCTGGTGTCTGGATGTTCCGTTTATTTCGTGCCGGTCTAATTATAACCAAAGACATCATGCACGCAGCACTGTAGCCCCAGCCGCACCGGCAAAACCGTCATCTTTCAGGATGATGTGACGCTTGGAGTCAATAGCAATCAGCCCTTGTTGCTTTAACTGTCCGAGAAGTCGCGTCACAGTAACCCGGCTGGTGCCGATGGCGCTGGCAATATCCTGGTGCGTCAGGCGAACGCCCACACGAGTTCCTCCCGCCACCGGCTGGCCAATTTCCTGCTTCAGGAGCACTAGCAGCTGGTGCAAGCGATCCTCCACCCGCCGCAGTCCCGAAATCGCCAACAAAGCTTCCATTTGCCGCAGCCGGCGGTTCAGTTGCGGCAGAAGCTGCTGAGACAGCTCGGGCGAAGCTTCTATCTCGGCCTGGGAAAACCACATCAAATACACATCTGAAACTGCCTTAGCCTGGTAAATGTGCAAGAACGTTAACCACGGGCCAAAGCACATTGAAGGCCCAACCCAACCCAGCAACCCCTCTTCACCACTCGGATAGAGAGTGCTCAGCTGCACCAGACCTTTGCAAACCTGCCAGACGCCTTGGGACTTCGTGGGAATCGGTTCCCCCTTGGAATAGTAGTGCAAACTGCGCTCAACGCTTGCGTCGTGCGCCGCTGTTTCTAGAATCGCTCTGGAAGTGGGGCCCATGCCTGTAAATCCCAGCCAGGAAACACTGGTTTGAAAACCTCGCCCCCAATATAAACAGCCCAGGTAAAATCCAGGTAATCCTTTGATTAGCGAGACACTAAATTTTCCAGACAGCCTTTAACCATGACCGCCGGCTTGCCTGCCAGAAAGCCCCCAGAACACTGGTACGGACCGGCGCACCGGCAATCTCTCGCTCGCCGCACCGGCTATTTATAGCGGTTTTCAGTTGGATGAAGTACAACCCAGAAACCCGGTTTCTTTAAGAAACCGGGTTTCTCAGTAACTCGCTAATATGAAAAACGCTATATAAACCGCAGCGACTAAAAAATTGCCCCGCCGGCACAACAAAGGAACAAAAAGTACCCTTTAAAAATTTTTAATTTTTCATTTTTAATTCATTGCCCCATCCGCAGACTCAGCCACTGCCCGCACCTGACCGTTTACCGACACCTCCAGCGGCTTATGAAATTCACAGCGCAAAGCTAGCCGCGTTTCCCGGCTCAGATAGCGCTGCTGTAGGGGCTGCCACTTTTGCCAAGCCTGGCAGCGGGTTTGGGCCAGCTTTTGGGCCAGAGCCGGCAGGGCGCTGTCAATCCCCTCATCCAGCACATCCCCCAGCACCTTTTCCAAAACCAGACTGTCTTGAATTTCCCCCAAGACTTCTTGGATCTCCTTCATCTCTTCGACCCAAGCCGCATAGCTTGGGCCATAGAGTCCACTAAACAAGCTCATTTGGTAGCGCACCCGCTTCACTTGCTTGCGCAGGCTGTGCACGAGCCGTCCCCTTGAAGCTAAAATCTCCTCAACAGCTTTCAGCCTCAACTCCTCAGACAGCGGAATTTCGGCCTCAAACACCTTCACCCCCACCAGCCAACCGGGCTCCAGAAACAGCCTGCTCACTTGCGGGAGCAATAAATCTGGCAGCACCTCCTGAATCTCGATCTGAGCGATTTCCTTATAAACTGGCTTTTTCAGCCACTCTTTCAACGCCTGCTTCAGCTTCTTATACGGTTGGGCGTGCAAAGTCTCTCGCACAAGTGAGAAAGCCTCACACCGCTCTTTGGCCAACCGCTCTAAAGCCGTGTCCAGCCCCTCCTGTTCTTCTGGGGGTAAACTGGGTTTATACCGGCTCGACAGCGCTTCCAGCATCACATCCAAATCTCGCAGCGCCCCCAGCCGGCGGGCGATTTTGGCAATTTTGCTCTCGCGGGCTGCTTTCGGCAACTCCAGTGCCGGTGCGAAACCCGTCACCGCCGAGCGCAACCGGCGCATCCCCACCCGCATTTGGTGCAGCTGTTCCGGATCTCGGTCTTTCAGGACATCCGCTTCATGCTTGAGAGTTTTCTCAAAGTGTTTCTCAATTGCCAGATAAGCCCACTCTCCTAAGCTCTCGGCTTTGGGGATTTCAGATTCTTTCATAACTGCTGCTATCTGCTTTCCGCTAGCTCTGGCCCTATCGAGAGCTTGCCTTCCGGCCCATGTAAGACACCTTAATATAGCATGGCTTCCTATTTTCAGCAAGAGGGCGGCACCCCCGATTTTCCTGGGACGCCGGGCCTGAGTACACGCCAGAAACCCGGTTTCGCCAAAGTTACCGGGTTTCTCAGTACCTCACAAAGGACGAAAAACGCTATAACTTGCCGTCAAAGCGCCTGACGCGCCAGGATCTCAATAGAGCCATTACAATTCTCGCAACCGAGATCCTCACTCCCCTCCAAGACACACCTCGCCTACTGACCCACCATGAAACGCAAACCTAGCGATTCCGGTTTTAATTACACATCCCTGGCACTGTTTGGCGGCACCTTTGTCTTGGGCGTTGGCATTGGCATTGCCTTTAGCTCCACAGCCAACCTCAGCCCCGAAAACGTCGCCTCCCGCGAAGTCATTGACCGCAGTGCGCCAAATCCTGAACTCTGCATCCAGTATGGAGCCAGCGCCGTCGTTATGGACGCCCGCATCTTTATGACCCTCAATCCGTTTAATGTCTATGTCGCTCAGCCCAGCATGCGACCGGGCTGCGTGCTGCGCACCAATAACTGGGCCATTCTGGAGCAAAGAGGGCTGCTCAAATCCGAAGAAGTGCGCGACTGTAAAAACCGGATGAACACCTTTGGCTTCACCGGCACTCTGGAGGGCTCGCCCCAGATCAGCTGCATTTACCAGAATGAAGCCGCCAAGAACTTCTTCCTCAACCAGCCCGGTGCGGCAGCGCCGGCACCAGAAACAGACAGATTCTAAGGGGCGGGCATGGGGCGTGGCGCCGTGGCGCCGTGGCGCATACTCTCGTTCCCAGGCAGAGCCTGGGAACGCCTGAAAGTCGGCAGAGCCGACTGTCAGCCGGCGCTGATCAAATGCGGGATAGCCCAGAAACCCGGTTTCTTAAAGAAACCGGGTTTCTCATACCTCACAAAGGATGAGAAACGCTATATATAAAATAACCCACCGGCAATTATACTATTTTTCCCCCAGAAACCGAGAGAATTTGGGACTGTTTCAACCATCCTCCCTCAAAAGACCCCAAGTGAGTGGTAGTGATCAGAGTCTGAAACCGCTCCTGGATTACCGAAAGCAGCTGCTGCTGCCGGTAGGGATCTAACTCAGCCAAAACATCATCAAGAAGCAACAGCGGAGGTTCCCCCACCACTTCTTCAATCAGCTTTAACTCAGCCAACTTCAGCGCCAGCACCAAAGTCCGCTGCTGTCCCTGAGAGCCATACGCCCTTGCCGGCGTACCGTTAATAATCAGCTCAATTTCATCTCGGTGCGGCCCTACCAAACTGGTGCCCTGGTGCAATTCCGCAGTCGCTTTTTGGCGGATTTGCTCCAGAAAAGCTTGCCGCACCTTTTGCAGATCGTCGCGCACCGGCAAATCATAAACCGCCCCGATATTAGGCGCGTACCTAATTTCCAGCATCTCAGTCCTGCCACTGATCAGCTGGTGCCAAACACTCGCCAGAGGGGCCAGCCGCTCAATCGCCCGCCACCGCCGCCGCGCGATCCGGGAGCCGGCCTGAGCCAGCTGGGCGTCCCAGAGCGCCAGTTCCGCACTGTCACGCCTGACTTCTGACTTGTGAATTCTTTTTAACAAAGCATTGCGCTGGCGCAAAACTTGGCTGTATTCCTGCCAGAAGTTAGCGTAGACCGGCTCTAGCTGCACCACCAGAGCGTCCAGCCAGTTGCGCCGGTGTTCTGGCCCGCCGCGCACCAGATCCAAGTCCAGACTGGAGAACTGCACCGCATTCAAAATGCCCAAAAAGTCCAGCTGGCGGCGCACACACGAGCCATTTACCGCACAGGTGCGGCCACCGGTGCTGCGCAGGGTTATGGCCAGCTCCACCGGCCCCGTCTGTCGGGCCAGGGTAGCGGCAAGGCTGCCGGCGGCTTCCCCCTCCCGGATCAGATCCCGATCGCGTGTCGTTCGGTGGCTTTTCAGCGTCGCCAGCAGCGCCACCGCTTCCAGCAGATTGGATTTCCCCTGTGCGTTGTCGCCCACCAATATCGTTTTGCTGGCTAAAAACTCAACCTGCTGTTCTCGGTAGTTGCGAAACTGTCGCAGATGCAGTGTTTTGAGATACATAAATTAGGGCATGGGGCATCGGGCATCGGGCATGGGGCATCGGGCTTCTGGCATGGGGGATGGGGTATAGCAGCAGTCATATTCGGCACGGACATGCTTTTCTCTATCCGCGTCCATCTACTTCTGCGTTCAGAAAGCGGTTTTAAATATTGAACCGCTTTCTGAACGCAGATGAACGCAGAAGTAGATGTAGATGTGGCACTGTCCTAACCTAACCCAAGTTGCTACTTATAAGTGAGTCAGGCGAGATCCCCCCCTAGCCGGGGTAGTCGTGCCGCACCGCCCCTACAAAAGGGGGGGACATCTCAAAGCCCCCCTTTTTAAGGGGGGGAAAGGGGGGATCTGGATGCAATGACTTGTAGGTAGCAACTTCGGTTAACATAAGTGGCTACTGCTATATAACACTACCACGTTTTTTTGATTGATACCAGCGAATAAATAGCTTTTCCAGCTCAATCCAAACAAACATCAAAGCGCTGAATCCAAGACAGATAGCGAGTTCCTGGGTATCCAGGAAGTGAGTTCCAAAGAAAGCTCGCAGGGGCGGAATGTAAATCAGCATCAGCTGCAAAATAGTGGTGACAATCACCGCTCCCCAAACAAATACATTAGAGAACGGATTCATTTCTATTGTCAGCTGAGTGTTGGAGCGAATGGCTAGGGCGTGACCCATCTGCGCCAGACAGAGGGTTGTGAACACCATCGTCTTCCAGCGCTCCGGATCGAGATTGGGCACACCCAGCTTAGCGTGGTTGTAAGCCCATTCCATCAGGACAATTGTCAGAAAGGCAAAAATAATGCCAATCCGAATCATGTAAGAGCCCAGCCCCCGGGCGAAAATGCTCTCTTTCGGATCGTGGGGAGGACGCCGCATCACATTCGGTTCCGCCGGCTCGACCGCCAGAGCTAGAGCCGGCACGCCATCGGTAACCAAATTCATCCAGAGAATTTGCAAGGGGCTGAGGGGGACACCTCCCAGTCCCAGAATAGGAGCGGCGGCAATTGTCAGCACTTCACCAATGTTACTGCCGAGAATATATTTAATAAACCGGCGAATATTGGTGTACACTGTTCGCCCTTCCTCGGTGGCGGCGACAATGGTGGCGAAGTTGTCATCCAGCAGCACCATGTCGCTGGCTTCTTTGCTGACATCGGTGCCGGTGATGCCCATTGCAATCCCGATGTCTGCCTGCTTGAGGGCGGGGGCGTCGTTGACGCCATCGCCGGTCATGGCCACAAATTGCCCCTTGGTCTGCAAGGCTTGCACAATCCGCAGTTTGTGCTCTGGGGCGACGCGGGCGTAGACGCTGACTTGTCCGACTTCTTTCTCCAAGTCTTCCTGGCTGAGCTTTTCCAATTGCTGGCCAGTCAGGACGCGATCGCCCTCGTGGGCGATGCCCAGATCCTGAGCGATGGCGCTAGCTGTCAGCTGGTGATCGCCGGTAATCATAATCGGGCGAATGCCTGCCAGCCGGCACTTGGCCACGGCTTCCCGCACTTCCGGACGGGGCGCGTCCAGCATCCCCACCAGTCCCAGCCACACCAAGTCGCGCTCGCTGGTTTCCTCGGAGCCTTCTGGGGGCAAACTGTCCCAAGACTTGCAGGCAAAGCCCAGCACCCGCAGCCCTTTGGCCGCCATCTGGTTATTTTGTTCCAGGATGCGATTTCTTTGGTCACTGTTGAGCGGCTCTACCCGACCGGCAGCCTGAATGTGAGTGCAGCGCTCCAGGGTTAATTCTGGGGAGCCTTTGGTGAACATCACATAAGGCGCACCGGCACTGTTTTCGGTCGCTTTTTCGCTGCTGTCAGCTGTGAGGGACAAACCCTGAAACATTCCCGAATTTTCACAGATGGCGCTCATGCGCTTGCGTTCTGAGGAAAAGGGGAACTCCGCCACGCGGGGCATTTTGCCCGCCCACTCTTCTCTGTAGATGCCTGCTTTGCCGGCCAGGGAGAGCAGCGCCCCTTCGGTTGGGTCGCCCAGAATGCTCCACTGACTGCTTTCCGACTGCAAAATTGCGTCATTGCACAGGACGCAAGCCGCCAAAAGGGCTTGCAGTTCGGGATCTGCCTCGGCACTGAGCTGCCGGTCTTGACTTTTGAATTCACCAATCGGGGCGTAACCCTCTCCGGTCACTGTCAAGCTGTGGCTGGCTGTTTCTGCTTTTTGCACCACCATTTTGTTTTGGGTGAGGGTGCCGGTTTTGTCGGAGCAGATAGTGGTCACGGAACCAAGGGTTTCCACTGCCGGCAGTTTGCGAATCAGGGCGTTGCGCTTCACCATCCGCTGGGTGCCGAGGGCTAGGGTAACGGTGATCACTGCCGGCAAGCCTTCTGGCACAACCGCCACCGCCATACTCAGAGAGACTTCCACTAGGTCTTGCAAGACATTCAAATTCCCCTTGCTCTGGATTAGTCCTGCGATTATCACCACAGCTACTAGCACCAAAGAGCCGGTGACCAGGACGTTGCCCAGCTGGCCCATCCGCTGTTGCAGCGGGGTTGGCTCGTTTTCCACGCCCTGCAGCATCTCGGCGATCCGCCCCAGTTCGGTTTGCATGCCGGTGTTGGTTACTAGGACTTTGCCCCGCCCCTGGACGACTTCCGTGCCTTGAAACACGAGGTTGACGCGATCTCCCAAGGGGGTGTCTTCTGAAAGCTCAGCGTTGGGCTGCTTGTTAACGGCTTGGGCTTCGCCGGTGAGGGCGGCTTCGCGGATTTGCAGGTTAGACGCTTCTATGAGGCGACCGTCAGCTGCTACCTGGACACCGGCTTCCAGCAACACCACATCTCCGGGTACTAGGTCTTTGGCGCTCACTTCCAAAGTTTTGCCGTCGCGGATGACGCGCACCATCGGTGAGGCGAGGTTTTTCAGGGCGGCGAGGGCTTTTTCGGCGCGGCTTTCTTGGAGATACCCCAGAACGCCATTGAGAATGACGATGATCAGGATGGCGGCTGTATCTTTAAAGGGGATTTCACCCGGTTTCAAGTTGCCGGCTCGCATGTCGATCACATCTAAAATGCCTGATACGATTGCCACGCCAATCAGCATTAGCAGCATGATGTTCGTGAACTGATCGAGCAGGATTTGCCACGCACTGCGACCGGCAGTTTCTTTCAATTCATTGGGCCCGTAGCGCTGCAGCCGCTCTGCCACCTCGCCTGCGCTCAAGCCAGAGGTGCTGTCGCTCTGCAGCTGCTCCACAGCTTTGTCAATTTCTAGGGTGTGCCAAGCTACTTTTGAATCGGGAAAATAATTTGATGACATGAATGAAGTTAGGGAAAATGGGTTAGAAGCAGCGCCGGAACAATTTGACTTTCAGGCAGACTGGTAATCTGTAAAGCTTTTCGCCCGAATGCGCCGCAATTTTTTGCTTTTCGGTTAATTGCTACTCTCTCCAAGCGATAACGCCCGGGCGGATTTTATCTGTGGGTGGATAGCAACTTCAATCACGGGGATTGGACACTCGTTTGTTTGACAGTCTCTTTTTTGAAACCGTCGGTGGGTTTTGGTTTTGAACGTATCGCCTCCAGGTTTCCACCGTGACTCCGCCGCTAGATGCCAGAAAGTATGATTTTGTCCATAACTCTGGTTTGTTATCATAAAATATGGCTACTTCGGAGGCAAATTCTTTGCGAATCATGCGGCTGGTAACGGTTTTGAGGTTGTTGACAAATTTACTCAGCTGCACTTGAGGGTAGTAGGAAAACAGCAGGTGCACGTGATCCACCTCTCCGTTGAACTCGAGTACCTGACATCCCCACTTTTCGCACACTGATTCCACAATCTCTGTCAGCCGCGCCCGCATGGTGGCCGAGAGCACCTCTCTTCCATCTTTTGTCGCCAGCACTAAATGCGCTTTTAAGTCTGACACTGCGCGGGAATGGGACTCGTATGGCATAACACTCTAAAGCACTGTGTTCTAATTATAGCTCTGTGAGCCACAGAAGGCAGCAGAAGTGGGGCGCTTTCCGCCTTTTGACGATCGCACCCTCCAAAAGTGGTAGGGCCACAATGGATCCGACAGCACCTCGGCACGCGGGTTGGACTGGGGACAGGCATTCCGGGCGGTGGCTGCGAGGTAGGACAGATGGGTACTGAGAAACCCGGTAACTTTGGCGAAACCGGGTTTCTGGCGTGTGCTTCATCCAACTGAAAACCGCTCTATGTCTTAACCTTACTGTCTATTGCCATACCTCAGGCAATCTCAAGTGGCAACGCGCCCGCAGGCTGTTTGCAATTATCCACTTGGCCACCGACGCCCTCATTCCAAGGGAGGATTGGCAAAAGCCTTCTGGTATCGGGTATGGGGCATGTATGGGGCGCATGGCATGGGGCGCATAGGGCATGGGGAAGTTTGCGGTTAGTTAGCGATCTTGGCACTTTGGTGCCGGTCGGCGAATTTTAAGCTGTGGCGCATTGAATTTCCGCTTTCCAGGAGGCTCTGCCGATTTCTGACAGACAGGAAGATTATAGCAGCAGCCACTTAGGGCGCGGACACTAGATCTTGGGGGCAGGCCGAACGCAGCCTACGCCTATACTTCGCTTTATCCATACCCTTCGGGGGCGGGCACTCTGACCCGCCCCTACTGGCTGGGAACGCCGCGAGCTTAGGTTCTGCCTGCTTTCGACCCTGATTAAAAGCGTAACAGCTTACAATAACCAGCTGACAAACTAAGAAACCCGCTTTCTCTGTGTGAAATTACTGATTTGTGCGAACTCGGTAAAGATGGCGGCTAAGCGCTGGAGAACCCCGTGACATTTAGACAGAAGCGACAGATAATAGGTAATAGTACAAAGGGTGCACAATTTTAGCCTCGTTGCAGCTATTTCGCCAACACCCAACCCAGCAATTAACCATGCTATCGGCTTTCAGTAGAAAGACCATATTTTTATTATCACAAAAACAAGAAACAGTCAATAGGGCGAGAGCGAGAGCAAAATTTTACGTTTTGCCTTTTGTCTTTTGCCTGTTGCCTCTGGTTGCGACGGCTGGGACTGGAACGGTGCGAGCGCAAGAGGCCATTGTCCCCGCTAGTGACGGCACCGGCACCGCTGTCACCCGCACCGGCAGCCAATTTAACATCACCGGCGGCGCACCCTCGAAAGATGGCGCTAATCTCTTCCACTCGTTTACTAAGTTTGGCCTCAGTGCGGAACAGATTGCCAACTTTCAGTCCTCCCCAGCTATCCGCAATATTTTCGGCAGAATTACCGGCGGCGACATCTCCCAGATAGACGGTTTAATTAAAGTTACAGGCGGCAATTCCAACCTTGTCCTGATAAATCCTTCTGGTATCGTTTTTGGTGGCAGCGCCAGTTTAGACGTGCCGGCATCCTTTGCAGCGATAGCGGCGAGCGAAATCGGGTTTGGGTCAAATTTGTTCCATGCTGCAGGCAGTAATGATTATGCCGCCCTAGTCGGATCGCCGAGCGCTTTTTATTTCGGGATGTCACAGCCGGGGGCGATTGTCAATTTGGGGCAGCTGACGGTTCCAGAGGGCCAGAATTTAACCTTGCTGGGGGGAAGCGTCAGCAGCACCGGCACCCTTTCCGCTGCCGGTGGCCAAATTACTGCCGCACCTGTGCCGGGTGGGAGTGTGGTGCGCCTCTCTCAAGAAGGGCATTTGCTGAGTGTCGATATCCCACCTTTGCCCCCCGATCCCCCGGAACGGCGCAAAGATAGAGACAGTATCACTGCTTTATCCTTGCCGGCACTGCTCACGGGCGGCAATTTTGGCAGCGCCACCGGCATGAGGGCTAACCGCGACGGCACAGTGCGGCTGACCGGTTCTGGCATCCGTTTGGAAAACGGGGATCTGGTGGCGCAAAATCGGAGAGGCGAACCTTTGGGAAATCTGGGACAGATGTCCGCCGACGCCGAACCCCCGGGACATTCGCCCCCTGAAGCCCATTCTGGGGTGTCGCCCCCAGGCGGTCGCGCCCCCGCCCCCCTGCGTGGCCCTGGCCCTCACATGCCGGAGATGCCGGTGTTTGCCGCGACTCTGGGCAAGACACTGGCTGCAGGAGACTTGCAGCAAGCGACGCGCCAAATTGAGCAGCAGCGGGGAGGAGAATTTGCCCAATTCTTGGGGGAAAATCTCTCAGCGACAGCAGTGACAGGGCAAAGTATTCGAGACACTTTGGGCACAATTGCCAGTGAAACCGGCACTAAGTCGGCGATTGTCTATTGCGTAGCACTTCCCGATCAATTGGAACTGTTGCTGTACACTCCAGAAGGCAAACCCATTCGCCACACTATCCCAGCAGCTGACAGAGAAACATTGCTGAAAGCAGTTGCTGAGTTGAGAACTGAAATCACAGACACCCGGCAGCGGAAAACCTCCGGCTATCTCGCACCGGCACAGAAACTCTACCAGTGGCTGATTGCCCCGCTGGAAGCTGAGTTGCAAGCGGCGGGAATTAACACTCTGCTGTTTTCTATGGATGCCGGTTTGCGCAGTCTCCCACTGGCAGCCTTGCACGATGGCAAACAGTTTCTCATCGAGAAATACAGTCTCTCCCTGATTCCTAGCATTACTTTGACCGACACTCGCTACGCTTCCCTGAAAAACGCTCAAGTTCTGGCGATGGGGGCGAGTACCTTTGCGGATCTAAAGCCTTTGCCGGCAGTGCCGGTGGAGCTAGATGCCATCACCCAGCACTTGTGGCGCGGCAAAGTTTTTTTGAACCAAGAATTCACTCCCAGCAACCTCAAGGCGCAACGTCAAAACGCACCCTATCGAATTATTCATCTCGCAACTCACGCCGAATTCCAGCCAGGAACAGCGAATAATTCATACATTTATTTTTGGAATAGTAAGCTACATCTCGACCAACTTAGAGAGCTTCATTTGAGCGATCCTCCTGTGGAATTGCTGGTGCTCAGCGCTTGTCGCACTGCGATTGGGGATAATCAGGCGGAATTGGGCTTTGCCGGTTTGGCTGTGGGAGCGGGTGTTAAATCTGCCCTTGCCAGTCTCTGGTATGTCAGCGATGAAGGAACTTTGGCGCTGATGGCTGAGTTTTACCGGCACCTCGCTGTAGCGCCGGTGAAAGCTGAAGCCCTCAGGCAAGCCCAGCTCGCCTTGCTGCGCGGTCAAGTCCGCATTTCTGACGGTATTTTAACCGGTTCTGGGGAGTTTCCATCTTTGCGCCTCCCCCCGGAAATCGCAGCACTCGGCGAGCGGACTTTCTCGCACCCTTATTACTGGGCCGGTTTTACTCTGATTGGCAGTCCTTGGTAGCAATTATAGCAATGTTTGTAGTTGGGATGCACGCCCTACCGGCTCGCTCTGCCACCAGGCCAAGTTTTCATCGGTGCCGGTGTGCGCAGTTGAGAAGCGAAAAGCCCTACTACAAACTGGGCTGAAGCCCTACTACTAACTGGGCTGAAGCCCTACTACTAACTGGGCTAAAGCCCTACTACAAACTGGGCTAAAGCCCTACTACTAACTGGGCTAAAGCCCTACTACAAACTGGGCTAAAGCCCTACTACTAACTGGGCTAAAGCCCTACTACAAACTGGGCTAAAGCCCTACTACTAACTGGGCTAAAGCCCTACTAC
>Ga0185317_100172_pt1 | contig 22000 bp, 19 predicted proteins | sample DevilsHole_FD_128020 | JGI IMG/M metagenome (GOLD analysis project Ga0185317, IMG submission 128020) | Groundwater microbial communities from Devils Hole, Nevada to study Microbial Dark Matter (Phase II) - Devils Hole (SPADES assembly)... | ecosystem: Environmental > Aquatic > Deep subsurface >...
GTCCACCGGTGGGACGACGAAGCCGATCTCACGCCAGCGATCGACGGCAAAAGCCCGTCGGAACCCGCGAGCTCACGGCGACCGAACAGGCGGTCCTCGGGCTCTTGCGGGCGGGCCTCTCTCAGAAGGAGATTGCGTCGGCGCGGGGCGTCACGTATGCGACGGTGCACGAACACGTGCAGACCATCTACAACATGCTCGGCGTCCACACGCGCGCGGAACTCATGGCCCGCTGTGCCCAGACCGTCGTGTCCATTGGGATCAATGGGCGCGAGCATGGACGGCCGAGGGGGCAGGAGTTGGGGTCAGGTCTTGACTTTGAACTTTCGGCCGGTAGGGTAGCCGGGCATGGCTCGACCGCTTCGGATCGAAATGGCGAGTGGAGTGTATCACGTGACCACGCGCGGCTGGGAAAGCCGCGACGTCGATTCGCCAGCCGTTGCAGGTCTTCCTTGAAGAGATACTGGGTGGCGCTGTTGCTGCCGCCGCCGTCACACAAAATGAGCAGGCGCTCGGCGTGCGGATAGGCCGCGCGGCCGTGCTGCTCCCACCACGACGCGACGCTGTCGCAGCACAGTTCGCTGGTTGGGCGTTGCGGTCGGGATGTTGGCCCATCGATTTCTTTTTTCGGGGCAGGAGTTGGGGTCAGGTCTTGACTTTGAACTTTCGGCCGGTAGGGTAGCCGGGCATGGCTCGACCGCTTCGGATCGAAATGGCGAGTGGAGTGTATCACGTGACCACGCGCGGCTGGGAAAGCCGCGACGTCGATTCGCCAGCCGTTGCAGGTCTTCCTTGAAGAGATACTGGGTGGCGCTGTTGCTGCCGCCGCCGTCACACAAAATGAGCAGGCGCTCGGCGTGCGGATAGGCCGCGCGGCCGTGCTGCTCCCACCACGACGCGACGCTGTCGCAGCACAGTTCGCTGGTTGGGCGTTGCGGTCGGGATGTTGGCCCATCGATTTCTTTTTTCGTGCCGCACGCCGTCCCAGCTTGAGCCGCCGCAACTGCCGGCGAATGGTGCGTCGGCTGTCCGGCGTCCCCAGCGCCATGAGCCGACGCGACAACTCGCGCAACGACAAGTTGGGCACTCAACAGCGACGCGACGATTGGGATGATCGGGCCGGTGTCGAACTTTGTGAGCGGCAGGCAGCAGATTGAGAGAAGGCAGTGGGCAGTAGGGGAAGAGGGAATTGAACAGCTTCAGGCCACGATCGACGAGTTTGCCAAGCAGTGGGGTGCGGCGAACGAGGGGAAGATCGTCCAGACGGATCGGCTGGTTGGGTTCTGTTTGCTGATCCGGCGCGAGGTCATTGATCGGATCGGCCTATTTGACGAGCGGTTCGCCATTGGCAATTTCGAGGACGACGACTACTGCCGCCGCGGCCGCGCGGCCGGCTTCGGATTGGCCATCGCGACCGACTCCTTCGTACATCACTTCGGCGGAGCGACCTTCATCGGCAGCGGCATCGACCACTGGGCGCTCATGCGACGCAATGAACGGCTGTTTCGAGAGAAATGGCGGATGGTCAGTAGTCAGCCGTCAGTGGTCAGTGATCAGCTATCCGACTCTGGGTCGCAACCCTCAACGCTAGACTCTCAACGCTCAACGCTTCTCTCCCTGTGCATGATCGCCCGCGACAACGAACAGACGATCGCCGCGGCGCTGGAGGTCATTCGGAAGTACGTCGACGATATCGTGGTCGTAGACACGGGGTCGAAGGACCGGACGCCGGAGATTGCGGCCAGCCTGGGCGCTCGCGTGTTTCACTGCGACTGGTGCGACTATTTTTCCGCCGCACGCAACGAGTCGATCCGGCACGCCCTGGGCGAGTGGATCTTCTGGATGGATACGGACGACGTGATCGACGACGAGAATGGGCAGCGGTTGCGGGAACTCGTCCGTGGTCAGTCGTCAGTAGCCAGCAGCGGTGCATCACTCAACACTGAACCCTCCACGCTCAACATGCCCGTCCTCGGTTTCTTGATGAAGGTCCGCTGCCCGACAACGAGTGGCGACGGTGAGGCCGGGTACATTGAGGTCGACCAGGTGAAGCTGCTTCGCAATCTGCCGGGGGCTGCGGTTCGAGGGGCGGATTCATGAGCAGATCTTGATGGCCATCCGGCGAGCCGGCGGCACCGCTGCGTGGACGGACATCTTCGTCGTCCACGCCAACGCGGACACGTCGTCAGAGGGCCGAGCCAGGAAACTCGAACGCGACCTGCGCATCTTGGAACTGGATCATGGCGAACGGCCGGATCATCCGTTTGTGCTGTTCAATCTCGGCATCACCCTGGCCGAGGCGGGTCGCCACGAAGAGGCGCTCGGCTTCCTGTGGCAGAGCATCGGGCGCAGTGGCGACGACGATTCGCACCTGCGCAAGTGCTACGCGCTGCTGGCGTCGAGCTACCGGCATCTCGGGCGGCACGTCGCCGCCTGGGAAACGTGCCTCAAGGGACTAAAGCAGTTTCCCGACGACCCCGAGCTGCGATTCCGCCAAGCGACCATGCTGCGCGACACTGGCAATCTGTCCGACGCTGCGCACGCCTTTGAAGACCTGCTCACGCTTCAGAACGGCCGCCACCTCTCAAGCGTCGATCGTGGCCTCAAGGGATATCGCGCCCGGCAGCACCTCGCGGCGGTGCACGAGGACTTGGGAGAATTCAGTGACGCCAGAGAACAATGGTGGCGCGTGCTTGAGGAACGTCCCCACGACCGGGTGAGTCGCGAACGCTACTGCCGCTTGTTGTTCGAGCAATTCGCGCCCTCGGACGCAGAGCCGGCCTTTCTCGAACTGATCGCCCGCGATCCGCACAACGCCGCCGCCTACCACAATCTCGGCTCGATCCTCTACAAACTTGGCCGCCACGACGCATCCGCTGCCGCGTACCGCAGGTCGCTTGAACTCCGGCCCGCTTCCGCCTCTACCCACCTGCACTTAGGCCATGTCCTATGCGCGTTGGGCCAGACGGCTGAGGCCATTGCCGCGTGGCAAGAAACGCTGCGGCCGAAGCGCGGAAGCTGGACATGGTTCCCCCTCGTGGATGAATTGTGGCGGGACCGCAACTACACGCATCGTGACACACCGGTTCGGCGATATTGGAGCAGGTCCAATTTCAAAATCAACCAAAAAAAACCAAGAAGTGATCCATGGCCTCCGGTGCAAGCCAGCCAGCGAGAATCTGCGGAAGGAGGTCATTGATCATGGCTTCGAATGTCACTTTCCTTCTTTGGTTGGGCCGATTAAATTGACCCTAGACTCGAACCACCTACCTTACTGGCCCCGACGCCTCCAGCCCGGCGATATCGCCTGGAGATGACTTATGCAGCATCGATTGCTGGTTCTCGGATTTCTGGGACTACTAACAGCCACTGCTCCAGCCCGCAGCCAGGAAACCCTGCACTCGCTAATCGACAGTCACATTGCCGCCAAAGCGGGCGAGCAAACGATCGCTCCGCTGGCCGATGACGCGGAGTTCTTGCGGCGGATCTATCTCGACCTGGCCGGGCGAATCCCGTCGGGGCAAGAAGCGCGAACATTCCTGGCCGACTCGGCCGCGGACAAGCGGACCAAGCTGATCGACCAGTTACTCGCCGGCGGCGATTATCCGCGGCGCATGCAGGAACTTACGCACGTCATGCTCATGGAACGGCGCGGCGACAGTACGGAATGGCTGGCGTTCTTGAAGTCGTCGTTCGAGGCGAACAAACCGCTCGACCAACTTGTGCGAGAGATGCTCAACCCCGACACCAAGAACGACGCGACCAAGGGCGCGGCGTTCTTTTTGGCCAAGCGGCTCGAGAACTACGGACAGAACCCGGTCGATTACCCCGGCCTGGCGCGCGACGTCGGCCGCATGTTCCTGGGCATGGACCTGCAGTGCGCCCAGTGTCACGACCACCTGACCGTCAGGGACTACAAGCAGGAGGACTTCCAGGGGCTGTTCGCATTCTTTCAGAACAGTTTCCTACGTCAGGACGGCAAGGGGCCGAGCGTCGGCGAGAAGGTCATGACGCAGAAGCTGGAGTTCCAGTCGGTGTTCAAGAAGGAAAAGAAACAAACCGGCCCGCGCCTGCCGGGCAAGGACGAAGTCGCCATCGAGGTGTTCGAGAAGGGAAAGGAGTTCGCGGAGCCGCCCGACGCGAAGTCGCGCAATCCGGGCGTGCCGCGGTTCAGCCCGCTGGCGAAGCTGGCCGAGCAGTTGCCGGCGGCCGACAACGCGGCGTTCGCGCGGAACATGGCCAACCGCGTCTGGTTCGTGATGATGGGGCGCGGCCTCGTGCACCCGCTCGACCTGCACCACAGCGAGAACCCGCCGTCGCACCCCGAACTGCTCGACCTCATCGCCCGCGAGCTGGCGGCCCACACGTTTGATGTGAAGTGGCTGCTGCGCGAGTTGGCGCTGACCGACACCTACCAGCGATCGAGCGTGTTGCCCGAAGGGGACGAGCCGCCGGCCGAGCTGTACGTAGTTGCTCATTTGAAGTACATGTCGGCCGAGCAACTGTTCTGGAGCGTGCTTCAAGCGACCGGCGCCGATTCGGCCGGTTCCACGCCGACTCTGCCGCCCGGCCAGTCGCTGGACAAGTTGCGCGAGCGGTTCGTCAAGGCGTTCGCCAATCCGCCGGGTGAACCCGAAGGCGAGTTCACCCCATCGCTGCGCTCCGCACTGTTCCTGCTCAATGACTTGGCCGTGCTGGAATGTCTGAAACCTCAGCCAGGCAATCTAGTTGACCGGTTGTCCAAGCTCACCGACACGCACCAGATCGCCGACGAACTCTACTTGAGCATCCTGACGCGACGCCCAACACCTGACGAACGGGCTGAACTCGCCGACTATCTTGCGAAACGCTCGGAGGGAACTACCGCGCTGGCAAACGTCGCCTGGGCGCTGCTGGCCTCGACCGAGTTTTGCATCAATCACTGATCGACGAACCCCATAGCCGAACCGCACCGAATGCGAATGATGACGTGGAGGCAGTTCGATGGCTACCGTCGCGTTAGAATCGCTGACCGACCGACTGGAGCTGGTTGACCGGCTCTTATTCGGGAGAGACCAAATGCTCACTCCGCAGGACCTTCCGGGTCGCTACGGCCGCGTCATCAAGGCGATTGACCACGTTCTCGAATCGATGCAGTGTGAGTCGGTGATCGCAGGCGGCTGGGCCGTTTGGTTTCACGGGTACGAAGGGCGTATGACGCAAGGTGTTGACATCGCGCTCGCGGCGGACCGCATTGAGGAATTCTTGCGCGTCGCGGGCGTTGCCGGATTCGAGTTGCTGGCGCAGAAGCCCGGTCGATGGCCGAAAGTTCGACACAAAGAGACGGGAATCAAAGTGGACATCCTGCCAGAGGGCGCACAGCCGGGAACGCCCACGCGTCCGGCTCCAACAACGATTCCGCACCCGTCCAAGCTCGGCGCCGCCGGCACGAAGTTGCGGTACATCAACTTGGCGCCCCTCATCGAACTGAAACTCGCGGCTGGCCGCCCGCAAGATGACGCCGACGTGGCGAAGCTCATCTTAGAAAACCCTGATAAGGTCGCGGCCATCCGTCAGCATCTCGCATCGGTGCATACGAGTTACGTCTCGGCGTTCGATTGACTCGTGGAACGAGCGTGCGAGCAGCGTGACGAGTAGCAACCAGTATTGAGCAGGAGTCGTGGCGTGAATCAGAAAAACCCTTGCAAACCCTGGGAGCATCGTTCGTCGCGCCGCCAGTGGCTCGGTGAGGCGGCGGGCGCGGCCGCCGGCGCCGCCGGTCTTGCTGGGCTTTTCCAGCCCACGGTCGGCGAGGAACTCAAGAAGCAGGACAGGCAGGTGCTGTTCATCTGGCTCGACGGTGGCATGAGCCAACTCGAGAGCTGGGACCCGAAGCCGGGCACACAGTTCGGCGGGCCGTTTCGCGCGATTCCTACGTCGGTGCCGGGCACTCACGTCTCGGAACTCGTGCCGAAGTCCGCCGCACAGATGCACCATTTGGCGATCGTCCGCAGCCTGTGCACCAAGGACAACTCGCACTCGGCCGGCGTCGCGCGGATTCAGCGCGGCGACCCGAAGAACCGCGGCGTGACCTATCCGTACTTCGGCTCGGCGGTCGTGAATCTGATGGGGCCCGGATCGAGCGGCTTGCCGGGCTACGTCTGGATCAAGCCGGGCAGCGGCGGGTTCATCTATCAAGACGCCGGATTCCTCGGTCCGAAATACGGCGCGGTTGCGTTCGGCGACGGCAAGCCGCCTGAGAATCTGCTGCGGCCCGAATCGATCGGCGACGACGCCGACGCGGCCCGCAACGAGCTGCGCGAGCGAGCCAACCGACGTTTCGCCGAGCGGCGACGCAAGCAGTGGACCGAGGCGAACAGCTACGTCTACGACATGGCCCGCGAGTTGATGAAACGCCAGCAACTGTTTGATGCGTCCACTTTTTCAGAGACAGAGAAGCAGCGCTACGGCACGCACGAAATCGGCCGGCACATGCTGCTGGCGCGCCGCATGCTCGAAGCGGGCGTGCGGTTCGTCAAAGTCAACAGCTACGGCTGGGACACGCACGGCGACAACTTCAACGGCCACGCGTCGCTGATGCCGCGGTTCGATCAGGCGTTTGCCGCGATCATCGAAGACCTGGCCGCCGCAGGGATGCTCGAGCATGTGCTGGTGATCGCGATGAGCGAGTTCGGCCGCACGCCGCGCATCAACGGACACGTCGGCCGCGATCACTGGCCCGAGGCGTGGTCGCTGGTCATGGCCGGATGCGGCATCGCCCGCGGAGCGCTGGTCGGCAAGACCAACGACAAAGGCACGTTCGTCGCCACCGAGGAATACGACATCGGCCACATGTTCCACACCTGGTTTACCGCTCTCGGCGTCGACCCGGCGTTAAACGAATACGACAACCACGGCCAGCCGCTGCCGATCGCGCATGAGGGTTGCCGCGTGGTGAAGGAGTTGCTGGCATGACGATTGAGCAAGTGAAAACAGCCTACGAGGCGAGGCCGTTCAGGCCGTTCGTCCTTCACTTGGCCGACGGCCGACACATACCCGTGATGCACAACGAGTTCCTGGCCTTTTCGCCGACCGGCCGAACGATCTTTGTGTATCAGCTCGACGAGTCATTCAACATCGTCGACTTGCTGCTCGTAACCGACCTGGAGTTCAAACCAAACGGACGGGGCCGGCGTCGCTCGGCATGACCCGACTGGGGACGGAACCACGAATCACACGAAGGGCCGCCGCGGAGACTCAGCATGAACGTGGACGCGAAAGACCTGTTGGCTCGCTTCGGGCCGAAGGAGCTCAGGTCGCTCAAGACCGATCGGCCGTTGGGCACGGTGCGGTTCAGCCCGTGTGGCAGTTTTCTTTTCGCCGGCGGCCTCGATGGCGCCGTACGATGCTGGCGGATTGCGGACGATGAGTTTACCGAGCTCGCGCCGCTTGCGGGACACAACGGGTGGGTGCAGGCCGTCGCGCCCGCGCCCAGACCTGCGGCGGCGACAAGTGCCGCGGCGCCGCCCGTTCTGTTCACGGCCGACTCGTGGGGTCAGCTTCGATGCTGGTCGCTCGCCGACCCCGAGCCGACGACGCTGTGGTCGGTGGCGGACGCGCACGACGGCTGGATTCGCGCGGTCGCGACCAGCCCCGACGGCAAGCTGGTTGCGACGTGCGGCCGCGATCAGGCGGTGCGCGTCTGGTCGGCGGCGGACGGCGCGAAACGGTTGGAACTGACCGGCCACGGCGAGGATGTGTTCTGCCTGGCGTTTCATCCCGACGGTCGATCGCTGGTCTCCGGCGATTTCAAAGGGGTGCTGAGGCACTGGGACTTGGGCGCCGGCGCGTGCATGCGCGACTTGGACGCGACCGCGCTCTTCAAGCTGGACCGGCTGCAAGACGTCGGCGGCGCACGCTGTCTGGCGTTCGACCGCGACGGCACGTTGCTCGCCTGCGGCGGCACTACGCCCAAGGTCGGGGCCAACGTGCAAGGTCAGCCGACGATCATGGTCTTCGATTGGCAGACCGGGATGCGCAAGCACACACTGACGCTCGGCGGCGAAGGCGACGGATTCGTCTACGACATGCACTTCCATCGCGACGGGTTCCTGATGGTCGTCACGAGCGGCAACCCCGGATCGGGCAAGTTCCTGTTCATCCGACCCGGCGACAAGGAACCGTTCTTCGTCACGACCAAGCTGCCGAACTGTCACTCGCTGGCGATGCACACGAACGGCACGCGTCTCGCCGTGACCGCGACCAACGGCGGCTCAAACGGCAACGGCCGGCAACTCGATAAGGACGGGAACTATCCGGGCAACTGGTCGCCGGTCCATATTTGGGACATGCCGGCGGGGAAGTCGAAGGCCTAAAAACCTTGCGTGATTCTGGGAGTCGAAGCGAGGGGGTCGGGAGTCTTTTTCAGGTCGGCGACTTGGACGCTTGAAAATGCCAATGCCGCGTGGTCGCCGATCTGAAAAAGACTCCCGACCCCTTGGCGCCAGCGGTCGTTTAACCCGCAGCCGCAGGCGAGGCACGACAAGCGCCAGCCATGCCTCGCCTGCGGCTGCGGGTTAAAGTTAAACGAATGTTGGGGCGGATTAGGATTAGGTTCTCGTTCGGATTTCCGTTTCGAGCAAGTGAGCGGGGAGCGAGCCCGCGCGACTGCGGGCGGCGAACAGGGTCGTGTAGCTGCCGTCGAGGTAGGCGTCGACCTGGCTGACGAAATCGACGGACTGGATATGGTTCGGGCCGGCCCCGCGGCGCGGATGCACGAAGTTATCGAACGTGTGGTCGGCGATGCGGTTGCCCGCGTCGAGGCCCTCAAGCTGATCGAACCGCCAGTGGATGCCGAGGAAGATACGACTCGCGGCGTTCTCGGCCGACGCCTGACTGAAGCTCTCGTAGTGCCTCGGGCGGACCTGGCGCACATGGTCCATGATGAGTTCCGGGATCGCGTCGTGGATATCGCGCGACACGCCGTTGAACTCCTCCGAGATGAAGTCGAACGGAATGCTGAAGTTGACGTCGTCGGTCTGGTAGAAGTTCGCCAGCGTCTTGAATGCCGCCGCGCCGAACGTGGCGTGGCCCGAAATGTACGCGGGGAACGGCGGCGTAAAGTTGACGTCTTCGGTCGGCAACGGGTTCGTCCGCGGCGCACCGAGCGGTCCCCAGTCCGCGTCGCCCGTGGTGTTCGGGTTGCCGTCGGTGTCGCCACCGCGGATCGCCACGATCGGCCGCCAGAATTCATCGCGATACTTCACTCCCCACGCGACGATGCCGGAGTCGGCCAGCGCGATGTTGACCAGCGCGAACAGCCGGGCGTTCTCGGCAACCGTGTTCTCTTGCTGTTCGGCGACCGTGCGCACGACCTGGTTGTACAGCCGCGGCGGATCGCCTAGGCCGCGCGCCACGTCGTAGCCCCAGTAGATGCCGATCTCGGTCTGGTCCGTGGTCCGCTCGACGCTCATCTCTTCGCCCAATCGCCGGACCTGGTCGTAGGCCATAACGTACTCAGCCGTGTCCAAGCCCGGCGCGGTCCGAACGGGAATCGCCGCGGCGTTCGGAATCGCAAACGGGGTGACTTCGCCCCACGCCGGGGTCAGGAAGCCCTGGCCCGGATTGAGCGGATCCACCACGTGATGGCCGACTTGTCCATCGGGCACGTAATCGCCGGCTGCCTGCGAGCCGTCGCCGGTCCGGGCCGCGAGCATCTGTTGAGCGACGAACCGTCCCACGTTCACGCCGCGCGTCTCCCGGACGCCGTCGGGCACGCGCCGCAGAGTTTGAGTCAGGGCCATGTCGACGTAGGCCGCTTGGCTTGGATACAGCGCGGCCAGCGTGTCGTGGGCCGCCTGGGCCACCGCCGCCACATCTGACGCGCGTGGGGCGCTCGGCGCATCGACGAGGTACGGAGTGTACTTGTGCCTGATCGAATTCCATGCGTCGAACATCGCCGTGTGAACGATCGCCAACGCCCGACTCGATCGCGTGGGGCCGAGTTGATCGTTGACGACGCCGCCGCTGTACGAGACCCGGTTCACCTCGAGTGCGACCGCATTCCACTCCAAGATCACGTCGACCGCCGGGACGATGCGGTCCTCAAGCTCTTCGACGACGGGCCTGAATCCGTTGCGGCGCCGCGCGGCGACTGGTCGCCGAACGGTTTCGGACTGCGTCTTGGAAGTCACCATCGATGCACCTTCGGTGGAGTTCAAGGGTGCACGACGCACCTTGCGCAGCCGCTTCGTTTGACGCCGAGCCGAAGGCGTCGGCACTAGCTGGACAACTGCCTGCCGTCGCCTTCGGCTCGCACGCCAAATCGCAAACCGCGTCGTGCACCCGGAGTTCAAACTGGGTGATTGACCCGTGGAACCATGCTAGCCAGCGCGCATCGCCGAAACAAGCATGCGACTGTTCGACGAGAATCCCCGCGGCCGTACTCGACGCCGCGCCCGTCGTGCCGCTGCGCAGGCCGGCCGCGACGACCGAGATCGTGACGATCGCCAAGAGGTTCAGGCGTCCGTCGCGGGACCAGGTTCCCCTTCTTGAGATGCGCCAAGAGTCAGTTTGGCTCAGCAAGCCTACTCTTCGCGCTTCGCTGGTGCGTCTGGAACACCCTTGCGTGATGCTACTCGGACCACGACAGGCAGGTGATCGGAATAGCCGAGGTGGTTGCCGTAGCTGTCGTCGACCCAGTCGTAGGCGGCGCCACTGATCGTGCGCTTGCGCAGCATGAACTTTGGCCGTACGACGCGCGCCGAACCGGCTGCGAGGTCGACGCCGCTCCCGTCGAGCATGGCGGCGTTGGCAAAGATGTGGTCGAACGTGTGATAGTGGACCTTCTTGTTGCTCGAGTCCCACCAGGGATAGGTCCACCGCTCGTCGGGCGGCAGCGACTTGAGCGTGTTCGTCAGGCCCGCCTGCTCGAGCGACATCACCGACGGGTCGCCGTCGTCATCGTTGAAATCTCCGGTGATGAGCGTGGGCACGGGGCGGCCTTCGTGCAGAGGCAACACGTCACGGACCAACTCGACGGTTCGCCGGGCGCACGCCATGCGGATGTCTTCGCCGCCGCCGATGCGGCTCTTCCAGTGATTGACGAGCACGTAGAACGGCTCGCCGGCGATCGTGAACCGGCAGGCCAGGATGCCGCGCGTGTGGCCGGGGATCTCGAAACAGTACGCCGTGAACGGCCGCTTGGCGATCATCGCCGCGTCGATGCCTCGCGGGTCGGTGTCGTCGACCAGCATGAAGTGCGAGTAGCCGTCGTCCTTGAGGTGCTCGCGGACCAGCCGCCGCAACACGCCTTGATTCTCCACCTCGGTCAACCCCACGATGTCGGCCTTGAGGTACTTGATGACCTCGGCGAGCTTTGCCATCTTCTTCTGAAGCTCTTCTTCGCTGGGCACTGGTTCGCCGTTTGCGTCCGTGTCGCGGCGAGTGTCGAAGAGATTCTCTGTGTTCCAACAAGCGACGGTGAGTTCCCGATCGGGCGACTGTTGCAGTGTGGCGGCGAGTAGCAGCGCGGCGACGGCTTGCAAGGCGTACCTCCTTCGGGTTAAGACGACAACAAATCGAGGACGAGCATACTAGATGAATCGCCGTCGACGCGACAGTCGTCCTGCCGACCGCGGCCACGGCACGGCCCGCGACCGGAAGGCGTTCCGCGAAACCGAACGGCTCGTGGAAGTGCTTCGCCGGTTTCAACTGGCCAGTGCCGCCGTGATGTTGCTGGGCGTCGCCACCGCAACGCTCGTCTGTGCCGGCGAATTCCAGCAACCGTGGCTGGTGGCGGGCGGTGGCGCGACGTTTGTCTTGGGGCTGGCGCTGTTCGGCGGATCGAGGCCGCTTGCTCGCTGGTGGATAGGGAGCAGGGACTAAATGACCGTGCGTGAATCTGCGAATCGCCCAAACAACCCCTCACCCCAACCCTCTCCCCAAAGGGGAGAGGGAGAATAGGGTTGTGCTTCGCTTTCATTCGCCAGTCTATGAGTTCCGAGCGTCTTTCTCCCTCTCCCCTTTGGGGAGAGGGTTGGGGTGAGGGGTATTCGCAAATTTGCGCACGGTGATTTAGGAAGTGGGGCCCCAAGCCCTCGTCCCTAATCCCCACTCATGCGCTCGATCTCGGCCCACTGCGCGTCGGTCACGGGCATGACCGAAAGGCGACCGATTCGCACGAGCGCAAAGTCTGCGAACTTGGGGTTGGCCTTGATCTGGGCCAGCGTGACCGGCCGTTTCAGTCGGTGCACCGGTTTGACGTCGACCACAACGAGTCGCGGGTCGTCCTCGGCGGGGTCCGCGTACGCCGGCCGCGTCACCTCCATCACGCCGACCACAGCCTTCTCGGCGCCGGTGTGATAGTAGAACACGCGATCGCCCTTCGCGACCGACCGCAGGTGCTTGAGCGCGAGGTTGTTGGCGACGCCGCTCCACACCGCCTTCTTGTCGCGCACCAGGTCGTCGAACGAGTAGTGCGATGGTTCCTCCTTGAAGAGCCAGTACGCCATAGAGTGTCTCCAGTGTCAGGCCAGTACTTGCCGCAGCTCGACGCGGACAGTCTGGCTAAGTTCGACGACTGCGTAAAGTCCCTTGAGGCCGCAGCCGCAGTTGACGATCACCGTGTCGCCCACTTGATCGACTCCGCGCGCCTCGTGGATGTGGCCGCATACGACCAGGGCGGGCTGCGTCCGGTCGATCGCGCGCCGGACGGCGATGCTGCCGACGTGGGTGTGGCGAACGGTGCGATCGACCATCGTGTCGCGCGGCGGTGGGTGCGACAGCATGACCTGCGGCGCGGCGCCTTCGAGCATGGCGACGCCCGCGTCGAGCGCCGCAGCGATCGCTTCTTCGGTCAGTTCGTACGTGTCGCCGTGCCACGGGGGCATGGCCGATACGCCAAAGAATCCAACGCCGCACAGCACTCGGCCGCGGCCAAACAGCGAGACGTCCAGGTCGACGAGCCGCTGGTCGATCTCGGGCGAGTCGCAATTGCCGGCGACCGCCATCACCGCCGGCGCAGCCTGCGAACAATGCAACACGACTCGCTCGGCCTCGTCGGGCGTGCCGAAGTTGGTGATGTCGCCGCCCAGCAAGATCGCGTCCGCGTCTCGTTCGCGGTCGAGAATTCGGTGGAGCGCCGAACGTGCGCCGTGCAAGTCTGTCAGACACAGCAGCTTCATGGCCGCGTGCTCAGTCCCTTCGATTGCCCCCCGTGCACTTCGCCGGGGAGGTCGATTGTCTGCCGACTGCCTTTGCTGTTGCAACACCTTCCCGCCAGCGGCAAGATGATTGAGCCGCTAGAACACCCCGGCCTTGAACGAGGAGTCGCCATGTCGCGTCTGTCGCATCGCACCATTCTCGCCCTCTTGGTCGCCGCCAGCCTGTGGGCCGTGGCGGCGGCCCAAACCGGCCAGCGGCTCGTGCCGCCCGCGCTGCAGCCGTTCGAGCATCTTGTCGGCGCGTGGCGATCGCACGGCTTCCTCGAGACCAACAAGGTCGAGGGCTGGGACGAACCCACCACGTGGGGCTGGCGGTTCGAGAAGGGAAAGATCGTCGGCATGGAGATCCAGTTCGAGAACGGCAAGTATTTTGCCGCCGCACGACTCGACCCGCTGGAGTCGGAGAACGCCGAGACCAAGTACCGTCTGACCGCGAACACAGCCGACGACAAGAAGGCGGTCTACGAAGGCGCCATGAAATTTGGCAAGAACCTGACGTTCGTGCGCAAGAGTGGCGAGTCGTCGGCGCCGGACCAGGTGACCCTGCAACTGTTGCACGACGTGCGGTACGTGATGTTCATTGAATCTAAAAAAGCGTCGGCGGTGAAGAAGCTGGCCACAATCGGCGCCACCCGCGCCGACGTTCGTTTCGGAACGCTGGGCAAGGAAGAGGAGGGACCCAAGTGCGTCGTCACCGGTGCGCCGGGCACGTCGTCGATCCCGTACATGGGCACGACCTACTACGTGTGCTGCAGCGGATGTGCGGCGGAGTTCAAGGACGATCCCGAGAAGTGGATCAAGCTGTCGAAGGAGCTGAAAGGCAACAAGGGGGCGTCGGGAAAGCCTCAGCCGACTTCGGCAACGGACAAGCCAGCGGGTAAGGAAGCGCCGCCCAGCGTCACGGCGCTGCCCTCGGCTGAAGCCAAGAAAGACACGAAGCCGGCCGGCAAACCATCCGCAAAGGACAAGGCCGACGGCGCGGAGGCCAGGGCCGCCGCCAACCTGTTGAGCCGCGCCAAGCTGTTCGAAAAGAACGGCAAGGCCGATGCCGCGATACCGCTCTATGAGAAGATCGTGAAAGACCACCCCAAAACGCCCGAGGCCGAAGAGGCCGCACGCCGATTGAAGAAACTCAAACCGGGGTAGAATCACCAAGTACCAAGCGCCAAATCCCAAACAACCACAATGCGCACGACCGAAATGGTCGGGAACTCTCGGGTGGGATATTCTGATTCTGCCGCTTGTGATCTACCTGGCACACCCGCGCCGGGCGTTTTCTCGGTCGTGAGAACGAACTCCACCTGTGGGTCCCATTCAGACGATTCCACGACTCATCCGCCTCACACCGTTGCGGCACCACTCGCCGAGAACTTTCGAGATTCTGGCGTGATTCTGAACGCGCGGGCGGGTTCTCTCGATAGGCCCGACGTTTGCATAGAAAGTGACGGCGCAAGCCGAAAACACCGTGTGATTTTCGCACCGCGATCCAGACCCTGTTGCATACTTTGCTCAGAAACGCGGCACGGCACGTGAATCGCTTGCTCAGTACTGCTCCACATTGAACGGGGTCCGAATTCGTTTAACCCGCAGCCGCAGGCGAGGTACAACAAGCGCCAGCCATACCTCGCCTGCGGCTGCGGGTTAAACGACCGAAGCCGATTTCAGACCCTATTCAGTGTGGAGCGGTACTCAGAAACGCGGCACGGCACGTGAAGCGTTCGATCCTTGTTCCACGACCTCGCTTGGTAGGATGCACCCATGTCCGTAAAGATTACACGAGACTCAGCCCACGACCTCGCCAGTTCCATTAAGCACCGCGTTCATTCACGCACCTATGGGCGCGTCTGGAACTTGGACGTAGAACTCAGCGACCAGCAGCTAGTGCTCCGCGGCCGCACATCGACGTACTACACCAAGCAGCTTGCCCAGCACGGCGCGCTTGAGGTGCTGACGGGCGTCCCCATTCTGAACGCCATCGAGGTTGCGTGATCGGCCGACGGCCGCCTATCAGTGCTCTCCCAGTCCGACTGGTCCGGCCTGTCCGACCGGTCCGATGAGAGCCTTACTCGGGTCCAGTGCTCCCGTTGCATCGCTCGCCCACGGTGCCTAACATGGTGCCGTGGATTGAGGCGACCGACCCCCACGCGAGGGAGACACCCGTGTCGAAAGGTAAGCGAATCTTGTTGGTAGACGACGATCCCGAGATCGTCGAGTCGATGCGCACGGTACTCGAAGCCAAAGGTTACGAGGTCATGGTGGCGCGAGACGGCAACTCCGGACTCGCGATGGCCGAACGCGAAATGCCTGACCTCTTGATACTCGACATGATGATGCCCAAGAAGTCCGGGTTCCTCGTGCTCGAACGGCTGAAGGGCAAAGACGCGAAGACCAAGAACATTCCGACCATCATGATTACGGCCAATGAGGGCGGCCGGCACCGCGCGTATGCCGAAATGCTCGGCGTGAACGAGTACATTCGCAAGCCATTCGCCATCGACAAACTGGTTGGAGCAGTCGACCGGTTGATGGGCGAAGGCAACGGCGCCGAGGACAACGAAGCGTAAGACCGTCCCGCCCGCTCGACGCTTCCCCATCGTCCATGAGGGGATCTTGTTTCCCGCCTTGATGCATCTCGTTGGAGGGTATCTGTCGTGCAGCCGACGCCCGAGCACAGTCGCAGAACGTGGATGAAGTGGGCCACGCACGCGCTTGGCGGCCTGTGGGCGATGATCGTCGGCATCCCGGCGGTCGGCTACCTGCTCGATCCGCGCAATCGACCTGCGGCGGCAGGTGTGTTCAAACGGGTTGGCCGGCTGAGCGACCTCGCCGAAAACGTGCCTCAGTCGGTCGTGCTCCGCGATATTCGCCGCGACGCTTGGACGCTGCACCCGAACGATGTGCTAGGCCGCGTCTGGCTGGTGCGACGCCCGGGCGGCAAGGTCGAGGCGTTCACGACGATCTGTCCGCACCTCGGCGGGTCGATCAACTTCGACGGCAAACAGTTTGTCTGTCCGCTGCACGGAGCGACCTTCAACCTCGCGTGCAAGCGAGTGAGCGAGACCGAACTGGGCAAACCGAACCCCGCGCCGCGCGACATGGACAGCCTCGAAATCCAACTCGTCGCCGACCCCGGACAAGACGACGATCCGTTCATCGAAGTGAAGTACGAGAATTTCGTGCAGGGCCACGCAGACAAGGTGAAGAAGGCGTAATCTCCCGCTACGAGAGACCTGTCGTGCTCGACAACCTGAAGAACTGGCTCGATCACCGCACCGGTTATCGCAAGATCGTCGAACTGCTGCTCATCGAGCACATTCCTGGCGGCGCGAAGTGGCGGTACGTCTGGGGCAGTTGCCTGGCGTTCGTCTTTTCGGTGCAGCTCATCACGGGCCTCTTGCTCATGACCGCCTACAGTCCGGGCGACAGCACGGCCTGGGCGAGCGTCTACTACATTCAATATGAGATGGACTTCGGCTGGCTGATCCGCGGGTTGCACCACTTCGGATCGCAGACGATGGTCGTGCTGCTCGGCTGCCACATGTTGCAGATCGTCATTGCCGGCGCTCATCTGCCGCCGCGCGAGGTGAACTGGTGGCTCGGATTGGGACTCATGGGCGCTGTGCTCGGTCTGAGCCTCACCGGCTACTTGCTGCCGTGGGACCAAAAGGGGTACTGGGCCACGCAAGTAGCGACGAACATCGCCGGCAACTTGCCCGTGCTCGGGCCGTGGATGCAGAAGATCATTGTCGGCGGACCGGTGTACGGCCATCACACGCTGACTCGATTCTTCGCGCTGCACGTCGCGATCCTGCCTCCGCTGATTGTCGTGCTCATCATCGCTCACCTGGCGGTGTTTCGTCGGCACGGCGTCACGGCCCCGGCCGGCGCCGAAGGCGAAGGCTGGTTCTGGCCCGATCAGGCGTTCCGCGACATGCTCGCCAGCTTGATCGTCTTCGGCGTGATGCTTGGCCTCGTCATCTTTGGCCACGGCCACTCAATAGAGCGGCCTGCGCGCGAGGGTCTGAGCCTGTGGAGCAATATCGCTCATGCCGGCCAGCGCGGTCTCGGGGCGAATCTCGACGCGCCCGCCGACCCATCCGAGCCGTACCCGGCCCGTCCGGAGTGGTACTTCCTGTTCCTGTTCCAATTGCTCAAGTACTTCGAAGGCGAGAAGGAAATCATCGGCACCGTGGTGATCCCCGGCCTGGCTGGCCTTGTGCTGTTCGTCGTGCCGCTCTTGGGCTATGGCCGGATGCGAAAGTTTGGTTACTGGTTCGGCATTGTGCTGATCGTCGGCCTGCTCACGAGCGTCGCGACGCTGACGTACTTGGCCCTTGCCTCGGATGCTGCGGACACGCCGGAGGCAAAGTTGCTCCAGGGCGAGAAATCGAAGGCCCACGAGCGGGCGGCTCGCGCAATCCAACTTGCTGGCGACGGCGTGCCCGCCGAAGGCGCCCACATGCTGTTGCGACGCGATCCGATGAGCCGCGGCAGGCAACTGTTCAACGACAACTGCGCCGGCTGCCATCGACTCAAGAACCATTTCGAGAACGGCGAGAAGGCGTCGGACCTGAGCCAGTACGGCAGCGAAGAACGTACGCGCCGACTGATCATGAACCCCGGCCACGAAGACTTCTTCGGCCGCACTGAACTGAAACGCATGGCCGAATGGGCGGAGGAAGAGGGCCTCGATGAGCCGGACGACGAGACCAAGAAGTTGATGGGATCGGTCGCCCGATGGCTCGCCGGTCACCCGCGCAAGACGTCCAAGAACCGCGCGAGCGACGACTACAAGAACGGCCTGGCCGCGTTCAGCGAGTTGGGGTGCAACGACTGCCACGCGCACGAAGATGTCGAACCGGGCACGGGCATCTTCCGCGCACCCGATCTGACCGGTTACGGCGACGAAGAGTATCTGCGGCTGATGATCATGGCGCCCGATCATCCAGCTCGCTATGGCGTTCGCAACGCGATGCCCGTCTTGCGAGACCTGGAAGGACCAACCCGCGGCGTCACGCAACAAGAGATTGCCCGCAACCGCGAGGCGCTACTCGCCCAGATCGCCGCCGATGACCCGCGAGCCGACCAGCGCCGCAAGCGAATTATGGACGCGACCCAGCCCGTCCATTTGAGCGACGTCGACCGCGAACTGATCATTCGCTTTCTCCTCGGCGACAGCCGTGTCGTCTTCGGCGGCGACCCGATCACCGGCCCGCCGCCGAAGTAGTATGTCTGCGCCCTCGACCGAGCCGAAGGCGACGGCAGGCGGTTGTCCAGATAGCGCCGTCGCCTTCGGCTCGGCGTTAAACAAAGTGCCTGCGCCAAGTGCGTCGTGCACCCCCGGCGTCGGCCGCCGGCCGAATTACGACTTTGAAAACCCCCGCGGCGTGGGTATCCTGTCGTGCCGCTACGTAACCCAGTTCATGGATGCTTCTGGAATCCGTCGCTTCTTCCTCGCGGGCAGCGTCTGATTGGACCGACGCACCGCCCGAATCGGACGATCAGCCATGACGCCCTTGGAAACACTCTCGCCTTCGCCGAGGCTCGACGCGCCGAAACCAAAATCGCATCGGACCCGCAGCCGGCCGCTGAGCAAACTGTTGATCGGCCTGTGTCTGCTGGCGATCGTCGCGGTCGTGACGGCGATGAGCTGGGGCGACCGCAGCCTGCTGCTCAGCATGGGCCCGCGCGGCGCCCAGCTCCTCACCGGCGCAGTCCAACCCACCGACTTGCGAGTGACGGTCCTCGAGAGCGGTACGCTCGAAAGCGCCAGCAGCGTCAGCGTGTTCAGCGAAGTCGAAGGCCAGTTGGCCATCATTAGTCTCGCGCCGCAGGGTACGCGCGTGAAGAAAGGCGATGTCGTCGTCGAACTCGACTCGGCTGCGCTCAAAACTCGCCGCACCGAGCAGCAAATCGTCGTCGAGAAGGCTCGCGCGTCGCTGAGCCAGGCCAAACAGGCCGCCGAACTGGCGCTCAGTCAGGCCGAGAGCGACATCAAGACCGCCGAGCTCAAGCTGCGGTTTGCCGAGATCGACTTGAGCAAGTACCTCGAGGGCGATTTTCCCCAGGAGCTGCGCGCGATCCAGGCCGACACCACGCTGGCGCACGAGGAACTGAAGCGCGCTCGCGAGCGGCTCAAATATTCCACCGAACTGCACCAGCAAGGCTACGTCAGCGACGGCCAACTCGAAGCCGACAAGCTCACCGTGCTGCGCAGCGAAGTGAAGGTGGAACTCGCACGCGAACGCGAACGGCTGCTCAAGCAGTTCACCTACGAACGACGCAAACAGGAACTCGACTCGAACGTTCAGGAGGCCAAGCGGGCGCTGGAGCGGGCCAACAACCTCGCCGCCTCGGTCAAGGAACAGGCCGCCGCTACGCTGCGCGCCCAAAACGCCACGCTCGATCTGGAGCAATCAAAGCTCGCGCACCTCGAAAGCCAGATCGCCAAGTGTACGATGCTCGCGCCGCAAGACGGCGTTGTGGTCTATCCGGCGCCCGCCGACGACGATCTGATCGACCTCTTCATCAAGCAAGGCTCGGTCATTCGTGAGCGGCAGCACGTGTTCAGCATCCCCGACACCGACATCCTGCAAGTGACCACGAGCGTTCATGAGGCGATGGTCAACCAGGTCGAGCCGGACATGCCGGCGCGAATCTGGCTCGACGCCTTCCCCGACCGCGAACTCGCCGGCCGCGTCAAACACGTCTCGCCGCTGCCGCTGCCCGAAGACTGGCGCAAGAGCAAGGTGAAGTTTTACGAGACCAAGGTGGTCATCGACGGCAACCCCGCCGGTCTCAAGCCCGGTATGAGCGCGAAGGTCGAGATACTCGTCGAACAGATCGACGACGTGCTCGTCGTGCCCGTTCAAGCGGTCGTTCAGTCGGGCCAGTCGGGGGTGTGCTACGTGCTGAATCGCGGCCGCCCGGAACTGCGCCGCGTGCGGCTGGGCAAGTCGAACGAGGAGTTCGTTCAAGTGGTCGACGGCTTGGCCGCCAGCGACGCCATCGTGCTGAGTCCCGACGCGATCGGATTCCCAGCCGATGCACTCCAGCATCCCGTCGCCGCCGACGTCGCGAGCAACCCCGCGCCGCCGACCGAAGACCGGCGCGCCGCCAAGCGCAAAAAGAAGCGAGAAAAGCCGCCTGGAATCGAATACGCGGCCGACTTGACCGGCCCGACCGCTGCGCGCGGCGAGATCGAACTGCAGTTCACTCAGATCGGCGGCGAGACCGAGAAGGAGCTTGAGGTGCAGATCGAAAACGGCCCGCCGGGCGAGAAGTTCGACGTGCTGATCGACGGTGTCGTCGTCGGGCAAGTGACCGTCGCAGAGGGCGGACTCGTCGACGTGGAGTGGTCGACCAAGGACCGCAACTATCCAGAAAACGTGCCGGCGAAAGCGGGTCCCGGCACCAAGGTCGCCATTGGCGACATCCTGGTCGGCACGTTGGCCCTGAAACCACCCAAGCAGGAAAGCACCAAGGACCAAATCCCAAATCCCAATCAAGCGCCAAACGCGAACTAAATGGCTTTGCGTGATTCTGGGAGTCCGCAGGGACAGTAGCCCGACGCGCCAGCGAGGGACCGGGCCTGATTTCTTGTGATTTCGCCATGTGCTCCCTCGCTGGCGCGTCGGGCTACTGTCCCAGAATCGTGCAAGGCTATTTAGCAAACCCCGATCGTCGGGTCTGTTTGGGTATTGGGATTTGAGGTTTCCTTGGGATTTGGGATTTGGAGCTTGTGACTTGTCTTCCTTTAGCCTGCAACTGATCCGTCTCGGAGTCCGCAGCTTGTCGGTTCACAAGCTGCGCTCGGTGCTGGCCGTGCTGGGCATCGTGTTTGGCGTGGGTTCAGTGGTGTCGATGCTGGCGATCGGCGAGGGGGCCAGCCACGCGGTACAAGAAGACCTGCGCCGGCTCGGCCCCGACCGCATCATCATTCGCAGCGTCCGTCCGGAAGGCGGCGGCCGGAACGCGCCGCTCGAATATGGGCTGACCGACGCCGACCTGCGCCGCATCGAGGGCCTGGTGCCCGAACTGGTCGCTGTCGCGCCGACGTTCGAGTTGAAGAAAGAAGTCTGGGTGGGCCGTCGCACCGCCGAGCCGCCGCTGGTCGGCACGACGCCCCAATTCGCCGACATCCATCGCCTTGAGGTGGCTCGCGGGCGGTTCTTGAGTTGGCCCGACCTTCAGTCGCGGGCCAACGTCGCGGTGATCGGCAGTACGCTTGCGCGGCAGTTGTTCGGCGCCGACAACCCCATCGGCCGCGAACTGAAACTCGGTTCGGGCCACTATCGCATTGTCGGGTTGCTGCGGCCGCGCTCGGACGGAACCGCGGCGCTGCACGATCCGAACGCGAGTATCTTTCTGCCGCTCTCGACGGCGAAGATGCGTCTCGAAAACGTGATCCGCATCGTCAGTGGCGGCGGTCGACGCTATGAGCACGTCGAACTGCACCAAATCGCACTGCGCGCCAGGCGACTGGAAGACGTGCCGCAGATCGCCGCAATGATCCGGCGACTGCTCGAACAACGGCACGCGGCGCGCGACTACGAACTCGTTGTCCCATACGAGCTGCTGCAACAGGCCGAGCGTGCGAAGCGGATCTTCAGCCTGGTGCTCGGCTCGATCGGCGGCATCTCGTTGCTGGTCGGCGGCATCGGCATCATGAACATCATGCTGGCGACCGTCATGGAGCGCACTCAGGAGATCGGCGTGCGACGGGCGTTGGGCGCGAAGCGTTGGCACATCACCGTGCAGTTTCTGGTCGAGACCGTGATTCTCGCGACGGCCGGCGG
>Ga0185317_100173_pt1 | contig 21895 bp, 12 predicted proteins | sample DevilsHole_FD_128020 | JGI IMG/M metagenome (GOLD analysis project Ga0185317, IMG submission 128020) | Groundwater microbial communities from Devils Hole, Nevada to study Microbial Dark Matter (Phase II) - Devils Hole (SPADES assembly)... | ecosystem: Environmental > Aquatic > Deep subsurface >...
AGGTGCTGCTGCAACAGGGCTTTCAGCTGGTTGCGCCGGGGATAAGTCGCAGAAAAGCCGGCCAGCTTTTCATTAAGCCACTCGCCGATTTCTTGATAGCTGCTCCTCCAAAATGTCTCAGCCACCGGCTTGGCGGCAGACGCACTTTCTTGAGACTCCCCAGACTGGGGAGATTTTACCGCACCGGGAGTGACGACGGGGCGCTTTCCCGACGCCAGTTTTTTGTAGCCTTGAGAAAGGGCGATGCCGTTGTAAGTAATATCGACCCGACCGCTGTTGAGAGCCCGGGCCCCGTCCGCCCACAGAACCATTTTTGGCAACTGCTCCGGCTGGAGGATTTCTCTGAGCAGCAAATCTACCACTTGCGCCGTAGCGCCGTTGATCCCGAAGTTAAATATCTTCAGCCCCCGATACCCTTCCTGGTTCAGGGTTTTTTGCAGCGTCAGCGGATCGACTCCCCGCAGGGCGCGGGAGCTGCCCACAATCATAATGTCTGGCTTCCCCACCTCTTCGAGGTACTTCTGATAGATGGCCAGCTGCTCGTCGAGCTGCCGGCTGTTGAAGCTGGGGTAGTTGGAGGATTCCGGCACGCAGCGCTCTGGGTCGATATCGCCGCCTGTTGTCTGGCAGTTGCCGGCAATCGTGACCTCGCTATCTCCCTGCTGGGTAAAGCCAGAGGCATTAAACACAGACCGGTCGTCGGTTTTGGATTTGGGCAGTTCGATTTGGGGCAGGGGCACTGACACGATTGGTGCCGGCATCTCGGTATTGACATTTTCCGACTTTTGTGCTATAGCTTCTGGGGAAGCCTGATTGAAGGGGGAGCGCAGCAGTGCGCCGATCACCCAGTCGGTTTGCAGGGTGAGGAGCAATCCCAGAGCGCCCCAGACGGCGACAACCCAAGCCCCTTGGGGAGTGACTTGACGGGCTAGGGGGTTGCTCGGCACAAACATTTGCGAGCGAACCAGCACCAGCTGCACCGTCTCAACGAGTTTCTCCTGGAGCGTTGGCAGCTCACCGGCATCGCTCGGCTCCGGTTTGAGGTCGGGGCGGAAAACCAGCTCGCCCGGTTCAGACAGCAAATAGCCAGAACCCGTGACTGGGGCGGCGAGTTCTTTCGGTGGCTCAGCTTTTACCTTATTGGGGCGGGAGACAAAATCAGCGCCGTAGCGCCACAGGGGCAGCTTGGCACCGGCACGGCGTCCGTAGACGCGCAGCCCAGTAACTCCCGGAAGTTGCAGCTGGCGCAGGAACCTGGCCACTGGCGGCCCCACCCGATTTTGTTGGGGGCAGACAGAGGCGTCAGCGATCACATGCAGCAAGTCGCCTTTTTGCACAACCTGAACCTGAATACCGCCGGTCGCCAGTTTGGCATTCAAATTTGAATTGATCACCCGGTCGAGCAAAAAGGTGAGAGCGGCCAGATCTCCGCGCTTGGCCAGTTCCAGGGCTGTTTCTGCTTTGGCGGGGTTTTTGGCAGCGGGTAAATCCAGCCAGTGAATCCAAACCGGCGACTCTTCTTGAGCCAGAAGCGTTTCAGCTGAAATGAATAGCTGGCTGTCTGAGTAATTCTCAGAAGCTTTAACGCCGTAAATCGTGGCGGCGTGGATGCCTTGAGGGGCGATGCTTTGCAGCACCGGCAGCACAGCCGCCACGCACAGCTGCTTGTCAGGCGCAGCAGCACCCGGGGAGGGCGAACTTTCCTTGCCAGAGCACAGCAGGTGCAGCGTTGATTCCTGAAGCGCCGCTCTCACCACCACTTTCTGGGCAGCTAAAGCGCGATTGAGCAGGGCAGCCATAGCCTGGACGTCACCCCAGCGAGCCCACGATCTGAGGAGTTCCTCAGCAGGGGTCAGGTTGACGCGCACAACCCACTCAGGTTTCGCCTCACCGCTGACTCGCCCGACGATCGAGGCAGACTTGAAATCTTTGAGAAATTCTCCGACCGGCGTGTCTAGCAGCGCCCGCAACCGCCTGACAATCGGTTCTTCTAGCAAAGACGGTTCCGGACTGTAGGCGGACTCGCACACCACCCACAGGCGCTTGCGCGACTGTGGCGCTGAGTCCGGCTGCGCGGTGGGGGCGGGCTCAAACTCTTTGATGCTGCACCGCACCGCAATCCCGAATGGAGTCAGGCTTTCGCTGAGATGGCGGGCGATGGCGTCTGCTTGCGCTTCGGGGGTTTGAGGCCGGCTGGCCAGCCTGCGGCCCTTTACTTGGCCAGAGCGAGGCGGTTCCTGGGTGCCTGTGGCTGCCGGTGGCTGCAGTTGGGTGCCGGAAGAACGAGTTACTGGATTGTCAAGTGCCGGCAGGGGGGACGCCGAACTAGCGACTGGGATCTCTGGTGTCGGAGTGAGCGTTGAAATATCTGCCGGCGCAGAAGGCTTGTCCCGCTCCAGATATCGGTCTAGCTGTAGGGGGTCGAGCCGCACCGTCCAGTCCGGGCGATTGTGGCCAAACTCCCGACCGGAAAGAAATATCTGGTATATCCGGGGCTGTTCCGGAGTGCGAAGGGTTTCCAACGGAGTCTCCGCCAGTGCCCGGGCGAACCCCCGCACGGCAAAAGACACATCCGGACAGGGTGTGCCCTCACACAGGAGGTACAAGTTATTCCCGCGCAGCCGGACTTGCACGCGCACTTCTGGCAGTCCTAAGGCACTTGACGCCCACTCGTTTAGAGTGGGCTGGCTGCTTGCCCCGACACGCTCATCCACTTTCAACATTAGCGTCGCAGTACCTGCTAGTCGTTTCTATCCTTGGGAATAGCGCACCTGCCCTGTCTTTTGGCATAGTTGTTGGTGAGAAAGCGCCTTGGCGCTTTTAAATTCCCACCCTTGCGTTGCATGGAAGTTACAGATGATATTCCCTAGCCAAACCGTATCAGAAACTAAGGCATTTGACACCCCAATTAACCGGCAAAACCCGCCGGCTAGCGGCGGCTTCCCCTCCGACATGCTGCTGAGCTTGGCGACGGTGCCGGCAGTCCTCGGCTTGTGGGGGGGTAAAGCCCTCACCGCCCTGATGCGGGACATCGGTGAGGCGTCGGAGGAAGTGTTTCGGGGTCAGCGCCTCCCTGTCCTGAATTTTCCCACGGCTCCTGCTGCCGGTGAGCTTTCATCCGATTCGGATTGATTCGCCTTGGATGGGGAGAGGCGGGAATGGGGAGCATCTGCCGCACAGGCATTGAACAGGTTTTATATTATAGCACAGCGGCTGCCGGTTTTCTCTTTTCCCTCTCTCCGGTTAATTTATTGCCAAAAAATAACCTGTTTACGGTTAATTGCTTACTGTAACACGTTCAGCGAAGCCCCCGCTTTTGATGGATTATAGCAACCAGCCGCATATTGCCAAAGTATCCCGCCCCCGTTATTTTAAAAGTAATCCAACGTAAAATATCAGGCTCGCAGGGGGAGTTTTGCAGCAGAAAAGGCGACCGCACGAGTCGCCCCCACCCCCCCCTGTCCCTTGATTCTCCTTTCAGCAGGAAGCGACAGCTGCCGGTGTTGAGATGGCTGAGCTTGGCGCAACCGCAGCGGCACACTGGCACAGGTTTTGCCGCAGGGGGATTTCAATGCAGAATTCCGTCCCCTGTCCCAGTTGGGAGTGACAGGTGAGGCAGCCACCGTGCTTGTCGGCAACAATCTGATAGCTGATCGACAGTCCCAGTCCCGTACCCTTTCCCACCGGCTTGGTGGTAAAAAAGGGATTGAACAGTCGGGCTTTCACAGATTCTGACATTCCCGGGCCGTTATCAGCAATCCGCACCGTCACGCAATCGGGGTGCTTTATTTCTGTGCGAATGCGAATGCTGGGAATTGGGCATGGGGCATGGGGCATTTGTGATTTCTTGTTTTTCTGACGCTCTAAGCTCAATGCCCCATTCGCTTCTTCCAGTGCGTCAATGGCATTGCTGATAATATTCATAAACACCTGATTGAGCTGGCCGGCGTAGCACTCCACCGGCGGCAGATTGCCGTACTCCTTAACGATGGCAATGCCGGGACGGCTGCCGTTAGGCTTCAGCCGGTTTTGCAGGATCAGCAGCGTGTTGTCAATTCCCTCGTGCAAATTGACCGGCTTCATTTCGGCATGGTCAACTCGCGAGAAATTTCGCAGCGACAGCACAATCTCGCGAATCCGCTCAGCCCCTATTTTCATCGACGACAGGAGTTTGGGCAAATCCTCAGTGAGGAAATTCAGGTCAATGGTTTCGCAGTGATCGGCGATTTCCGGGGCGGGGTGGGGATGGTATTTTTGGTAGAGCCGCACCAGGTCTAGCAATTCTCGGATGTAGTTGTCAGCGTAGTTGAGATTGCCGTAAATAAAGTTAACAGGGTTGTTAATTTCGTGCGCCACACCGGCAACCAGCTCCCCAAGGGCGGACATTTTTTCCCTCTGAATTAACTGCATCTGGCTTTGCTTGAGATCGTGCAGGAGCTGGGTCAGCTGCAGGGCTTGAGCGGTGGCTTTGGCAGCGGCAGCCTTGGCGCGGGCGTAAAGCTTAGCCTGCTGAATGGAAATGGCTAGCTGGTCGGCAACGGCTTGGGCTAACTTCTGGTCGTTTTTAGACCAGTAGCGAGTGTAAGAGCACTGGTTGATATACAGGATCGCCTGCAGTTCATCGCCGGCACAGACCGGCAGCACGAGGGACGATTTGATGTTTGCCTTCAGGTATTCCGGGTTATTCGGGCCAATGCGGGGGTCTTTGGTGACGTCGGAGATCACAACCATTTGCCGGTGTTCGATCACCCACTGGGTAATCGGTCCGTGAGTGTCAAAATCATTAATAGAAGGAGAGCAGCTGTCTCGGCAAACCTCAAGCAGGTGCCGGCGTCGGAAGGCCACCTCGCAGCCTACAGCCTCCAAGTCATCTTCCCACAGCGGTTGGGCGTCGGAACACGAATCCCCATCTTCAACTAAATGGACGAGGCAGCGTTCAGCCTTCAAGGCTTCTACCAGCTGGGCGATCGCCGAGTTGAGGATGGTTTCCAGATTCAAACTCTGGCGGGTTTGGGTGGTGATTTGGTTGATCAGTCGCTCTCGCTGGGCTTGTTTTTCGGTTTGCTCGTAAAGTTGGGCTTGGCGAATGGCAATTTCTAGCTGTTGGGCGATGGACTGGAGGAATTCAATTTCGCCCGCCGTCCACTGCCGGGGCCGGTCGCAGAGGCAGGCAATAAAGCCTGTCCAGCCGCCTTGATTTTTTACCGGAACCAGCAGGTTGGCGGTAGCGCCGAGCAGGTGCGGCGGCTGCTGGCACTGGCTTCTCAGTGCTGGCTGAGCTTTTGCCAGCGGTAGCACCGGCAATCGGGACATGAGTCTGGCCATCGCACCCACGCCCTGCGGATTGGAGTCTGGGCCATAATTGACGATTAAAGCACCCTCAGCGATAGCGGTTGCGGCTGAGCCAAAGCTTTCCAGGGGGTAATAACCTAATTGGGAGGGTTTTTGGTTGCCACAAGTTCTCTCGCAAACGACTTGCACTCGCTGCGTGTCGTTGAAGTACCACAGAAAACAGCAGCGATCCACCTTCAGCAGGGTGGCCACTTCATCGACTGCAGTCTGCAGCACCACTTTCAACTCCAGGGAGTTGCGGATGCGGTCAATAATTTTTCGTAACAGGGCGCTTTGCTTGTCAGGAACTCGAATCTGACTGAGTTGCACTTCATTGGGGAAGGCAAAAGCCGAGGATAGCCGGTGGAAAAATGAGTGAGCGCTCACCATAAAATTACATTACTTAATAACATGATTCCCAAATCCTACTCTGACTGGCCAGACCCCACAGTTATTGGCTGCGTGCTTCAAAACGCTACAGTTTGGTTTTAAATTTAGTTGGATATTTCAGAGGTCATCCCACCTGTTCGATATAAATCTTGACAATATTTAATCGAATTTAACGCTTTGAAAATCCAACCTTCTAAGCAAAGATGCATCTGATTTGGTTGTACGCTAATTCAAGTCAAACATACTGTTCAATTCATACAATATTTAGGATCTGAAAAATGTTCACTGCGAACATTGGAGCGTGAGCTTCTGGCAAGAGTGGTAGGAAATTATATAACGGATTTGGCGAACCGGCGTTCTTGAGGTAAACCCCCACCGCCCAAACAGCAAGATTGCCAGAGCGCCGGTAAGCACAGGCTCGTCGGCGCTCCGCCGCTGACCCACCTGTCTCCTGGCACCGGCAGTGTGCCGGTGCGAACCACAGCAGGACTTTTACGGTTGTTTACAGCTCCGCGAGTGGCTAAGGAAAGTCCGCAACAAAACTTTATTATTGCGCCTTTGTATCGTATACTACGCCAGAGTCAACAACAAGGAGTAAAGACTAAAATGTCGGAGTCCAGGCAGCCTCTGACAGTTCCCAAAGAATTCCTCGGGCCTCCCGCCGACTGGAATCCCACGCTACTGATGTTTCTAGCGGCAGTCGCCCTTACGCTGAGCTCCCACCTCGGCTTCTGGCTGGGGAACTGGCCACACTGGTGTTGCTTTTGCATCAATACGATCGCCCTGCACATGGCGGGGACGGTGATCCACGACGCTTGCCACAACGCGGCCCACCCCAACCGGGTGGCCAATGCCCTGTTGGGGCACGGCAGCGCCCTGATGCTGGGCTTTGCCTTTCCCGTGTTTACCCGCGTTCACCTGCAGCATCACGCCCACGTCAACGATCCGGAAAACGACCCGGATCACTTTGTTTCCACCGGCGGACCCCTGTGGCTGATTGCGCCTAGGTTTTTTTACCACGAGGTGTTTTTCTTCCAGCGGCGTTTGTGGCGCAAGTGGGAGTTGCTGGAATGGTTTTTGAGCCGGCTGTTCCTGGTGACGGTGATCTATATCGCCTGCCAGCACGACCATTTGGACTATCTTCTCACCTATTGGGGATTGCCCTCATTAGTCGTCGGGCTAGCGCTGGGACTGTTTTTTGACTATCTCCCCCACCGGCCCTTCCAAGAGCGAGATCGCTGGACAAATGCCAGAGTTTACCCCAGCCCGATTCTCAATATCCTAATTGGGGGGCAAAATTACCATTTAATCCACCATTTATGGCCCTCTATTCCCTCGTATAACTACCAGGCTGCTTACTGGGCGACCAAACCCTTGCTAGACGCCAAAGGCAGCCCCCAAACCCTAGGGTTGCTGGAAAAAGAAAGTTTTTGGAGTTTTGTTTATGACGTTTTTATAGGAATTCGCTTCCACCACAACTCCCACCACAACGTGCCGGCGCAGAAACAGCTGCGCCCTTAAAACCCAATATGTATAGCAGCAGATCATATTGGGAACAAACATTAAGGCAGCGCATGGGGCATGACATTAATGTCCTAACCCCGTAAAAGGTAGAAACCCGGTTTCTTTAAGAAACCGGGTTTCTGGACCCTCACAGATTTCACAAATCATTTAGAACCGCTATAAGTGATGGGACTGAACAACCGGCGGCGCGGGAGGAGCCGGCGTGAAACCCCAGTCGGGTCGGAGATTTTTCGCTCCCCGCAGATAGGGGTGGTGAAACTTGGGGTGGGACGCAGGAACATTGACGTGGATTAAAAATCGGATGCAGCGCTCTAGACTCCCCTCGACGTGCATTTGCTGAACGTCCAGCAGGGGCACGTTGTTCCAGCCCGGTCGCGACCGGGCGATCGCCGCAGGAAAGATAGCATCTAAATCGCGAGTGACGGAAAAAGTGACGCTAATGATTTCCTCGGGATCGATCTGATTCCAAGCTTCCAGTTCGTCCAGGAGTTCCGTCACCGCTTCTCGAATCGCCCCCACCGTATTTGCCTCGGCGGTTGTTGCGCCGCGAATCGCCCTAACTTTCCAGTCCACGCCAAGAACCTCCCTTGTTTCCATAGCTGTCAGCACGCCCGCTCAAGCTGAAAGCTTGTGCGATTTATTGCTCTCACAACCATCTTAAGCTGACGGCTGACAGCTGAGTGCTAAATAGAAAATTAAGGCCGGTACATCCACAAGGGCTGGCCACTTGTAGACAGTTCAAACTCTATCCAGTCTGTGCCGGCACTCAGGGAGGATGTGATTTGGCTCTTCCCCATCAACCGGCTCAGCAGGGGTTTGCGCTCCTCAATTGTAAAAACCGGCGTTTTTTCCGGGTCGAGTCCTGCGAGTTCCGCCGCCCAGCGGCGGGCGTCCTCTTCTGTTCCCAGCCGGTCAATCACCCCCAGCTCCAGGGCTTGCTGGCCGGTAAAAATCCGGCCATCGGCAAAACTCCTCACCGTTTCTACCGCCAGGTTGCGAGCTTCCGCCACGGTTTGCACGAACTGCTGGTAGCTGGTGTCAATCATTTGCTGCAGGATGTCCTTTTCTTGATCCGTCAGCTCCCGGTCAAAGGCCAAAATGTCTTTGTAGGGGCCAGATTTAATCACTTTGAAAGATATGCCGACTTTTTCCAGCAGGCGCTCGATATTATTGCCCCGCAGAATCACGCCAATGCTGCCGGTAATCGTGCCCGGGTTGGCCATGATGTGCTCGGCTCCCATGCCGATATACACGCCCCCAGACGCCGAGATATTCCCGAAGCTGGCCACGATTTTGGTTTTTTCTCGCAGGCGCTTTAAGGCGCTGTAGATTTCCTGAGAATCGCCAACTGTACCGCCGGGACTGTCAATCCGCAGCAGCAAGGCGGGAAAGCGTTTCTCTTCTATTGTTTTCAGGGCTTGTAGCACCCGCAAGCGGGTGCCGCCGGCAATCGCGCCGGTGATTTCAATCCGCGCAATTTGTTTGCGAAACTTGTTAAATGGCCAAATCATGGGCTGTCAAATCTGGGCTGTAGCCGAGGCTGTCTGTAGTTTGAGATTTTTGATCGTTCAGCTTGTCGGGTGCGTTCCCTCGCAGTGCGGCACCCCACTTCTGTGGCGCTCACTTCTATCTTAGGCCGGCGGCATCCGGCAGCAGTAGTGCCGGTTCCGCGATCGCGGAACCGGCACCACTTAACTTCTTAACAAAAATACACAATTTGATGTAAAGATAGAACATAACTCACCGCTGACAGCAATTTTGGCCGCAGAGCGATGGCCTCAACACGCCCAGACCCGGGCTTACTTCCCTTCGAGCTAAAACCCATGCAGCAGCTAAAACTGACTGAATCGAAACACCCTTTCTCTTGGGCCCTACTGATCGCGCCGTTTTTCCTGTGGGGAACGGCAATGGTGGCCATGAAGGGCGTCATCCCGCACACGACGCCCCTGTTCATGGCGGGGGTGCGCTTGGTGCCCGCCGGCATCCTGGTGGTGGTCGTCGCCGCCCTGCAAGGCAGACCCCAACCCAAAACCCCGGCGGCGTGGCTGTGGGTGGCCCTGTTCGCCCTCGTCGATGGGGCGATGTTTCAAGGCTTTTTGGCAGAAGGATTGGTCAGGACCGGCGCGGGTTTGGGTTCAGTGATGATCGACTCCCAACCCCTGGCGGTGGCCATTTTGTCGCGGTTGCTGTTTGGGGAACATATTGGCCTGTGGGGCTGGCTGGGGCTGGCGGTTGGCGTCTCGGGCATCAGTCTGATTGGCTTGCCAGACGAGTGGATTTTCGGGCTGCTGCAAGGTAACCCAGTGCCGGTGCAAGCCGGTCTGGAGCAGCTGTTCCAGAACGGACAGTGGCTAATGCTGCTGGCGGCGCTGTCAATGGCAGTGGGAACGGTTATAATTCGGGGAGTGTGCAAGCACGCTGACCCCGTTGCCGCCACCGGCTGGCACATGATTTTAGGCGGGCTGCCCCTGTTTGCCCTCTCCGCTGCCACAGAAAGCCAGCAGTGGGTTAATATCGACCTGTCGGGGTGGGCGGCGCTGGCTTACTCCACAGTCTTTGGCAGTGCCATTGCCTATGGCTTATTTTTCTACTTTGCCTCCACCGGCAGCCTCACCAGCCTCAGCTCTCTCACCTTCCTGACTCCCGTCTTCGCCTTGCTGTTTGGCAACTTCTTCCTCGCCGAAGTCCTCAGCCCCCTGCAATCCGCCGGCGTCTGCCTCACCTTGGCCAGCATCTACCTGATCAATCAGCGCGATATTATAGCACAAAAACTGAAAATTGGGGGGAAAGTTAGCGATATAAATCCCTCTGCCGAAACAGCAGCCACAGAGAGCCAGCGGCTGTTGCCACAGTCGAAGGCCAAGCCTGTGGAAGTGCCGGTAGAAGTCCGCCTCAGGGAATCTGAACCGGAAATATAACATTTTGTTGCAGGGGCGGGAATAATAATTTATCCTTACGCCGAGCTTGTCAGGCTCACAGCGGATAGGATTAAGCTAGTTAAATTCAACCGTGACCGATCTGGCTAGTTCCGTCTCCCACCCCTGCATGAGATTATGGTGCCCCACCGCTCCACTGTGTTCCTCCTTACCTGCGCTAGCTGTCTTGCTGTTTCCCCCAGCGCTGCCAGAGGATTCACTCACTCAAACCGAGCAGAGGCAGGTTGGAGGACTCCCGTGCCGGTGGCAGCGAACAACCTAATTGCACAAGCGCGAAATTTCCCCTCCCCACAAGCGAGTGGTAATGCCGGTTTAGAAAAAGACCCCACTGTGGCAGCAAAAACTGAGGAGAAACCGCACAAAGTCGCGGATTTGTTCCCCAGACAAGCTACCCTTATCGCCCAGACTGAAACCGCCCCAACCCCCAACACATCTAAGAATAAATCGGGTTTTTCCCTCAAGTGGGTGTTGCTGGGCTTGGGGGCAGTGGCTGTCGTTGCAGTTGCCGGCGGGCTGTTTTTTCTGCTAATCCGTTCCGGCAAAAACGACGAGGATTTAGAGCCAGAAAGCCTCTCCGAGTCAGCCGCCCCAGAGGAGTCTGAAAATGCCAGCCCCCAAGAGACAAATGGCAATTCAACCACGCACCTGCAGCACTCTGAGAGCAATGGCTTCCATGACTCGGCTGTGAGCGCACCAGAGCCGAAGAAGGAGGAAAAACCGCCTGCTCCCCCGCCGCCGGAGGCTTTGGCTGTCAGAGAAACAACTCGTCTCGCCAAGATCGATATTATTGATGAATTGATTAAAGAGTTGCGCTCCCGAGATCCAGCAACGCGGCGCAAAGCTATCTGGGATCTGGGACAGCGAGGGGATTCGCGGGCGGTGCAGCCTTTGGTAAATTTGATGATAGATTCGGATTCAAAGCAGCGCGGCTTAATTTTGGCGGCGCTGTCGGAAATTGGCACCCGCACCCTGACGCCGCTGAGTCGGGCTTTGGCGGTTTCGCTGCAAGATGACAGCCCTGAGGTGCGCAAAAATGCGATTCGGGACTTGACGCGGATTTATGATTCGCTGGCTCAAATCAGCCAGCTGCTGCGCCATGCGGCTGAGGACCGCGATCCGGAAGTGCGGGAAACAGCCCGCTGGGCCTTTGGCCAGTTGGAGCGGATTCGCACCCCGCCCGCTGCGGAAAATCGACCGAATTTGCCTAAGTCGGACAGTTCTCCGGACAAGTCGCCTTGGGAAGGTTAGGGGATTTTTTAATGAACCGCTCAGCCAGCCCTCGGACGCCAAGGAAAGAAAAGAGAGAGGGTTCTCACAAATTATTTATAGCTGTTATATTCTGGCAATCGCTTTCCGGATGGGGATAAATGCAGATGCGCTACCCAGTTGAGAAACCTGGTTTCTTGACTGTTTCTTGACCGCCTTCTGGGGGACATCTGGGACAAATGTCCTACGCCTTCTAAATTATTGACAAAGAATCGATTTTATGCTATGAATTCAAAGTTTGATCTCTGCCAGCCACCATCACCCCTGAAACCGGGCGACTTGCTGCGAGTTATTGCTCCGAGCGGCTGTCTGCGAGAATTGGATGCTTTTGAGAAAGGTGTGGAAATTTGGCGAAAGCGCGGCTATCGCGTGGAACTGTGCCCCGGTTTTGACAGCCGGTGGGGCTATTTGGCGGGGACGGACGAGTGCCGGCGCGACGCCCTGGCGGACGCTTGGTTGGACCGGGAGTGTCGCGGTATCCTCTGCGCTAGGGGCGGTTACGGCGGCGCTCGGCTTCTGGAAAATTGGACTTGGCCACCGGCACCGGCCAAATGGCTGATTGGCTTTTCTGACATCACCAGTCTGCTGTGGAGTCTGAGCAATCTGGGCGTTTCCGGGGTGCACGGGCCACTGCTGACGACGCTGGCGGCTGAGCCGGCTCGGTCGCAGGCGCGGCTGTTCGATTGGGTGGAAGGTCGCTCCCTGCAACCGCTGGAAGGCACCGGCTGGGGGGGCGGAACCGCCAGCGGCTACCTGTTGCCGGCCAATCTGACTGTGGCGACTCACCTGCTGAGAACGCCGGCCCAACCTCCCCTAGAGGGTGCGATTCTGGCCCTCGAAGATGTTTCCGAGGCTCCTTACCGCATTGACCGCATGCTGACCCAGTGGCGGCTGATGGGTGCGTTCAAAGGTGTGCGGGGGATTGCCCTGGGTCGCTTTAGCCAGTGCGAGCCTCCCAAAAATATTCCTAGTTTTACTGTGGGGGAGGTGCTGCGCGAGCGCTTGGGCGATTTGGGAATTCCGGTTGTCTCTGACTTGCCTTTCGGACACGATGGGGAGAATGGGGCGCTGCCGGTGGGCGTGCCGGCTGTCCTCGATGGGGATAAGGGCGTCTTAGCGGTGACAGCGCCCGCCGCAGAATATAGCAGTAGGCACTTAGGTTAGGACAAGGGGTTTAACATAATGTAGGGGCGGGTTCACCCACAAAGAGTGCCACACAGCTACAACACCGATAAACCCGCCCCTAACCTCTGATATAGCAGCCGGCAATTGGGCCATCAGTGTCCGCGCCCAATATGACTGCTGCTATAAATGCCTTGGTTCGCAGGCACCCAAAGCGGGACGCCTGCGGCACCGGCAACGAGAAACGAGAAAACGAACCTAACCCTCACCCTCTCCTGCTGCATCTCCCATAAGCAGTCTGTGAGCGAGAAAAAAAATCCGTTATTGTTTTTTATAATTTTTTAATATAATAGTCTATATCGACCTATTTGCCCGATTTTTAAGAAATGTTTACAAAAGGGGGCGGGTGCTGTTCTGTGGCTGCCAGTTGTAGCCTATGCAAAATTTTTCACCGGATAACCGTGTCCAGCAGGAGCAGTTCTCCGTTCAACTTGTCGCTGAATGCCGAGGCCGGTGTGGCGCAGGGGTGCCGCGCTCGTGATGGGTGAATGAAATTGAGCTGGCTGTGTATTAAAGTAGTAAACGCAACAATTTCGGCGGCGCAAGGCAAGGGACGCCGCCAGCGGGACGAATGCCGGACACGCTTCAAGCGCGTCAGACTGACCGCTGTGAAAAACAGCAGCTTCCTGGCGTCTCGCACAGGGTCTGCTGGGAAGGGACAGATCCTGGAATCGTCCCGATGCCTGTGAATATCCAGTGGCGATTGTAGCCGCCCCAAGGGCGGCTTCCCGCAGGGAAACCCGCCTGCGCGGGAAACAAAAGCCCAAGGGAGCGCTCGCGCCATCGCATCCGGCTTTCCCCCTGTTTTGTTTGATGGTTCAATCCGATAACAGCTTCCCAGAAAATATGGCAGCTTAACAGGGCAGTCCGGGCAGCCTCAACTGAGGATATGTCCCCCGGAAAACTTAACACTAACTCGCTCGGGTTATTTCCTGAATATGGAACCATCACCACCGAGGCTGGACAGACAATTTGGCGCAAGGCCAGTCTGCTTTCCCACTCTATCTGACATCACAGAGCGCCATCCTTTAACCGTCGCACCGGCAACCCCAGTGACGGAAGTTCTGGCTCGGATGAGCGGAATTTGGGGCAGCCACTCTCAGCAGTGGGATGGGTATTTATCTGGCAATCCTACGCCTGACACTCAGCTTTTGAGTGACTGTGTGCTGGTAACAGAAGGGTTAAAGCCGGTCGGGGTGTTCGCAGCCCGAGACGCAGTTCGCTTAGCGGCAGAGGGGAAAAATATAGCTGGATTGGCGATTGCTGAAGTGATGAGCGAGCCGGTTCGCATCCTCCAACAGGGTGATTTTTGGGATGTGTTTGCGGTTATCTCCCTGTGCGAGCAAAAGCACATTTGCTGTTTGCCGGTTGTGGATAATTTAGGGAATTTGGTAGGGGCGATTGAGTCCTCCAGTCTGGGTTCTGCGCTGCCACCGGCTAGTCTGCTGAAACTGAGAACCGTGGAAGAGGTGATGGATGCCGGTGTCGTTTGGGCACCGGCGGATGCCACGGTGTTGAGTTTAGCGCAGTTGATGGCAGAGCGGGATGTCAGTTTTGCGGTAATATATCAGGAAAGTGCCGGTGGGAAATTTGGGGAAGGAGGAGGAGGAGGACAGGCGAGACGCCTGTCCTGCGGTGGGATTGTCACGGAGAGAGAAATTGTCAGGTGTTTGGCGTTAGAATTGGACATAGCTGGAATGACAGCTGCCGGTGCGATCAGCCAGCTTGTTTTTGGTGTCAGCCCCAGTGACAGTCTGTGGGTGGCGCATCAAGAAATGCAGCGCCGGCACGTCAGGCAATTGGCAGTAACGGGCGCAAGCGGGGAACTGCTGGGGGTTGTCAGCAAAACAAGCTGGCTGCGACTGTTAGAGCCGGTGGAAATGTATCGCAGCTTTGAGATATTGCAGCAACAAGTTGAGAAGCTGGAAGTCGAAAAAAACGAACTTTTGCAAAGCCGCAACGCTGAAGTAGAAAAGCTCGTGCAGTTGCGGACTGCAGAACTGCAACAGCAGGCGGATCGAGAGCGGCTCTTGAACGCAACAGCCCTGCGCATTCGCCAATCTTTAAATCTGCAAGATATTTTTGACAGCACCGTGCGAGAAGTGCGGCAATTGCTCAATTGTGACCGAGTTTTAGTCTATCAGTTCGAGCCTGACTGGACTGGCACAATTATGGCTGAATCAGTAGCGGGATTCCCATCCGTGTTGGGGACTATAATTCGAGATACCTATTTTCAGGAGACTAAAGGTTGTGAGTATTTGCAAGGGCGCAGGCAAGTGACGGCGAATATCTATCAAGCCGGTTTAAATGCTTGCCACCTACAATTATTAGAGGGCTTGGATGTGAGAGCAATTATTGCTGTGCCGGTGATCATTAACGAGCAGTTGTGGGGCTTGTTAGTCGCTCACCAATGCGCTCATCCCAGGCAGTGGCATCAGGAAGAACTGGAATTATTAGAGAAACTGAGCGTGCAAATTGCGATCGCAATTCAGCAAGCCAGAGCTTTGCAGGAAGTTCAAACAGAACTCCAAGAGCGCCAGAGAGCGGAAGCCGCCTTGCAACAGCTGAACGAACAGTTAGAAATGCGCGTGCGGGAGCGAACGGCAGAATTAGACCAAATAGTTGAGGAGTTGCACCGGCAAATTGCAGATCGCCAGCAAGCGGAACAGGCGTTGCAAGAAGCTAACCGCAAGCTGAACTACAGTGAGGAGCGGTTTCGGATTGCGCTGAAAAATTCACCCATCATTGTGTTTAATCAAGACACTGAGTTGCGCTACACCTGGATTTACAATCCAGCTTTGGGGTTCGATGCTAGCCAGGTTGTGGGAAAATTTGAATCGGACTTGTTCCTGCCTGAGGACGCGAAAAAGATTGCAGCCATGAAGCGGGAAGTCCTGAGAACTGGTGCCGGGACAAGGGAAGAAGTCGTCATTGGCTATAACGAGGACATTAAATGCTACGATTTGAGCGTCGATCCGTTGCGGAATGCAGACGGGGAGATTGTGGGTGTCACCTGTGCAGCTCTGGACATCACCCCTCGCAAAAAAGCGGAGCAAGCCTTGGAGGAGAGCCAGCGCTTTATTCAAAAAATAGCTGACGCTACTCCCAATCTGCTGTATATTTACGACCTGGAAGAAAAGCGCAATATCTACTCGAATCGAGAGGTGGCCAAAATTCTCGGCTACACGCCAGAAGAAATTGTCGAAATGGGAGCTGGGCTTGTGCCAAATTTGGTTCATCCCGATGATTTGACAAGAGTTTATAGCTTCCACGAACGATTGGCCACAGCCAAAGATGGCGAGATCGTGGAGAGTGAGTACCGGATGAGGAACGCCTCGGGTGAGTGGCGCTGGCTGTACAGCTGGGATACAGTGTTCGCCAGAACTGCTGAGGGAACGCCCAAGCAAATTCTGGGCGCGGCTTCCGATATGACCGCTCTCAAACAAGCAGAGGAGGCGTTGCGCCAAAATAACGAAATTCTGGCCGCCACCAATGCTGAATTAGCCCGCGCCACTCGCCTGAAAAATGAGTTTCTGGCCAGCATGAGTCATGAACTGCGCACGCCGCTCAATGCCATTCTCGGCATGTCGGAAGGTTTGCTAGAGGAACTGTGCGGCACACTCAATGAAAGGCAGCGCAAGGCGATTTCTACGATTGAAAAAAGCGGCAAGCACTTGCTGGAGCTGATCAACGAGATTCTGGATTTGGCTAAAATTGAAGCGGGAAAACTGCAGCTGCACATCGCGCCGGTGGGTGTGACTAGCCTTGTGGAATCTAGCTTGACTTTTGTCAAGCAGCAGGCTTATCAGAAAAACATCAAGCTCAGCACCCGCATTCCGGAAGGGCTGCCAGAAATTGAAGTGGACGATCGCCGGATGCGGCAAGTGCTGATTAACCTGCTCAGTAATGCTATAAAATTTACTTGGGAGGAGGGAAGTGTGACGGTTGAAGTTGAGATGGATGCAGAAGAACAGCTCGTCAGGTTCAGCGTCAGCGATACCGGCATTGGCATCGCCCCAGAAAATATGGGGAAATTGTTCCAACCTTTCGTGCAGATTGACAGCAGTCTCTCTCGCCGGTATGAGGGCACGGGTTTGGGGCTGGCTCTGGTGCGGCGGATTGTAGAATTGCATGAGGGGGGTGTGAGCTTTGAGAGCGAAGTGGGCAAGGGGAGTCGCTTCACTGTAGCGGTGCCCGGGATGAGACAGAAAAGAGTACAATCTACCGAGCGCCCACTCTCAGTAACGGATTGCCAGTTAGCAGCGGTCAACTCTGATGCTCAGCTCGCTGAAAGTAGGGAGCGAGCGCCAGATTCCCAATTAATCTTGCTGGCGGAGGATAACGAGGCTAATATTGAGACGATTTCCAATTACTTGCTCTCGGCTGGATACCGGCTAGTTTTAGCTAAAAATGGCCGGGAAGCAATCCACATGGCTCAACAGCACAAGCCCACTCTAATTTTGATGGATATTCAAATGCCAGAGATGGATGGCTTGAGCGCCACCGCTCAGATTCGCTCCCACAGCGACACGGCAACAATTCCCATTATTGCCCTCACCGCTCTCGCCATGCCCGGGGATAGAGAGAAATGCCTAGCAGCGGGGGCTTCGGCCTATATGATCAAGCCGGTGAGTTTCAAACAGCTCGTGAAAACTATTAAAGATTTGCTGGTAAACAAGTAGATCGGCATAAAAAATGACAAAAGAGGGATATCCGGGACAGGCGAGACGCCTGTCCTACGTTCTAACCCAAATACCTACTGCTATAAATTAGCCCCCTTTTCGAGGAACAAGTCCGATGAGTTATGTTTTAATTGTAGATGACGAACTTACAAATTTTGATGTAATCGATCTGTTGCTGTCAGGAGAAGGTTACGATTTGAGCTATGCTGCTAGTGGCCGTGAAGCGTTGATTTTTTTAGGGTCGAATCAACCGGATGCTATTTTATTAGACCTGCTGATGCCGGAACTTGATGGGATGGAGGTCTGCCGGCAGATTAAAGCCAATCCCAGTTGGCGGCACATCCCGATTATCATGGTTACCTCACTGAACTCTAAAGAAGATTTGGCCCGCTGCATTGAAGCCGGTGCGGATGACTTTATAGGCAAGCCGGTCAGTTTCCTGGAACTTCGCTCCAGAGTCCGTTCCATGTTGCGGATAAAGAAACAATATGACGAGCTGCAACTCGCTTTAAACTCCCTAAAAGCGGCGCTACAGTTAAGGGAGGACATGTCGCACATGGTAGTACACGACATGCGAAATCCCCTCACAAATATTCTAGCTTCCAGCCAGCTAATGTTACTAACTGCCCGGGAAGACAAACACCGCCAACACCTTGAGAAAATTCACACATCTGGCCAGCAGTTGCTCTCTCTCACGGACGATTTGTTGATGCTGGCCAAGGTGGAAGCGGGAAAACTGACCCTCAACCGAGTAGATGTAGATATATCCTATCTCGCTCAACAAGTTATGTCAGATTTTCAGGACGTAGCGCAGCAGAAAAATATTGAGCTATTCAGCGATTTACCAGAACCAGGAACCTGGATTTTAGTGGACGTTAATTTATTCCGCCGCGTTTTGGATAACTTGCTCTCAAATGCGCTCAAGTTTTCCCCACCCGGGAGTCAAATCCTCGTGCGAGTTGACTACCCAGTGGGGCAGGATATCCAAGCCATAATTCGCATATACGATCAAGGATTGGGAATTAGTGAAGAGAGCCACCAGCGCATTTTTGAAAAGTATGAAGTGGTAGAACGAGCGAGTGATGTTCCCCAAATCGGCTTAGGTTTGGCCTTTTGTAAAATGGTGATTGAAGCCCACGGTGGCCAAATATTTGTGGAATCCAATCACCCTCAAGGGTCAGTATTTACTGTGGAAGTTTAGCCCTGAAGGGTGCATTTCTTCTTGAGGTAACGCTTCGGACGGCCAGAAACCGGGTTTCTTTAAGAAACCCGGTTTCTTGAGTTATTTGCTAAACCAAGGCGCGCTTTTCCAGTTGCAGTTCAAAAGCTTCGCCCGGTTTTGGATCAATCACCCGCGCTGAGAGATTGTTCTGTTCCAGCAACGAGCGAAATTCACCCACAGTTCCGGAAGCGCGAAGCAAAGACGCCAGCAATCCCTCATAAACCACATCCCCACCGGCAGCTGTGGGCAGCATCACTTGGGGTTGCACCATTTTAGCCAATTCTAGAGCACTTTTGGTGCCTTTGATAATTGGCCCTACCAGAGGCAGCCCTAAGTCGATAATCGGGGTGATAACCGCATCCACCGGCGCTTCTTCTTTCAATGATGGCGAGTGATACCCGTGCGGTTCGTAATAAAGGGTAGTGCCGGCATCCAAATCCTTGAAAATATAGCCATTTTCCACGACTTGCGGGCCAATTGGCGAGCCAGGAGTGGCCTTAATTTGCACTTTATTGGCGAGGGTGAAAGTTTCGCCGTGCGCCAGTGCCGTGACATGAGTGTAACCCAACTGTTGCGCAACTTTGGCGGCGCTGGGAGAACCGGCAACGGGAATCGTTTTGTCAAGCTGCTGTAGGGTGGGAGGGTGCGCGTGATCTTCCAATCCCTGCGACAGGAGAATCAAATCAATATTTTCCGGAATCGGGCGCGGGTTGCACTTGTCACCTTTGAACAGCCAGGGGAGGTTTCCGAATATTAACGAGCCGGTTAACCAGGGATCGAGGAGGATTCGCTGTCCGGCAATGTCAATCAGCCAAGAGTTGCTGTCTAACCAGGTCAGTTGCATAGAGGATATAGGATGATGGCTGATTTTATTGTAAGCGGTTTTACATTTATTTACAATGTGGCGGGGTGCCGGCTGGTGGGGGTGCCAGCTGGTGGGGGTGATCTCAGCTAGGACTCTCTGCCGGTGGAGACTGCGGTCAAGGGGATAGGACCGGCAGCCGCTCTGGCAAATTAACTATTTACCGGGAGACTCTATATGGCTGAAATTATGCTAATTCTTTCCTTGGCGCACGGGCGCGTCGGGCGCGGTTATTAAAAAAAAATACTTTTCACCCCTCAACCCGAACCGCTAGATTTTATGATTTGTTAACCGAAGTGCTGGAATATATGGCCCTAGAAAAGGCCATCAAGGAAGGGGGAAACACGGAGCCGGTAGCCAGAGAGGCTATTTTCAAAATGCTGGACAGATATAAATTAATTGCGCTTCAGCCCCCAGCCACCCACCGGCCCGCCCCTGTCCACCGGCCCAAATGTGAAGAATTGTAAATGATCGAAAGGGGAATCGCTGGGTGGTAAGCTGGACATTGGCGTGCAAGAAACAAGTAAGGTAAAGCGTAGATGGCAGTGTCAACCCAGGTTCCCTATCTGTTAAGGGCAGCTCGCGGTGAAAAATTAGAGCGTCCTCCTGTGTGGATGATGAGGCAGGCGGGTCGCTACATGAAAGCATATCGGGAGCTGCGGGACAAATATCCCTCATTTCGGGAACGCTCCGAGAACGTGGAACTGGCAGTAGAAATCTCCCTGCAACCCTTTCGAGCCTTCCAGCCAGATGGAGTGATCCTGTTCTCGGATATCCTCACTCCCCTGCCTGGGATTGGCATTCCCTTCGACATCATCGAAAGCAAAGGGCCCATCATTGACCCCCCCATCCGCAGCTGGGAGCAAATTGAGCAGCTGCGCCCCCTGAATCCAGAAGAGTCCCTGCCCTTCATCCGGGAAATCTTGCAAACTTTGCGGCGGGAAGTCGAGGACAAAGCCACAGTCCTCGGCTTCGTCGGTGCCCCCTGGACTCTAGCAGCCTACGCCATTGAAGGCAAATCCTCCAAAGACTACACCGTGATTAAGGGCATGGCCTTCAAAGAGTCGGCTATGCTCCACGCCTTCCTGGCCAAACTGGCAGATTCGATTGCCGTGTATGTCCGCTACCAGATAGACTCCGGTGCCCAAGTGGTGCAGATGTTCGACTCTTGGGCCGGCCAGCTGAGTCCCACAGACTACGAAACCTTTGCCTTGCCCTACCAGCGGCGAGTCGTAGAACAGGTGAAAGCCACCCACCCCGATACGCCCCTGATCCTATACATTAATGGCAGTGCCGGCATCCTGGATCGGATGCCCAAATCGGGAGTGGATATCGTCAGCGTGGACTGGACAGTCGATATGGCCGAGGCGCGGCAGCGTTTGGGCCCCAAGGTCGGAGTGCAGGGGAATATTGACCCCTGCGCCCTGTTCGGTTCCAAAGACTTCATCCGCGAGCGCATCCTGGACACCATTCGCAAAGCCGGCAATCAGGGCCACATCCTGAATCTGGGTCACGGCATTTTACCGGGAACCCCAGAGGAAAATGCGGCTTACTTCTTTGAAACTGCCAAACAGGCGGACAAATTACTGTCTGTCCATGCCTAGAAGAGTGCTGAGTGAAAAGTAAGGAGTGACGGAGCGAGGGTAAAGGGAGTTGAGATGATATCCTCGCATCCCCATATAAAGGGGGAGGCTCCGCCTCCCTGTTGCGGTTCCCAGGCGCTCGCCTGGGAACCAGAAATCGCCCCTAAACCCCGATCTAAAATTCCTTGCTGAACCAAAACTCTTGCTCCAAGTCCGGTAGAGCCGGTGTTTAAAAAGCCCCATGACCGACAAGCGGATTATAGTGACTGGCGCTAGTGGCTGCATTGGTCACTACATCACCCAAACCCTAATTAGGGAAACAAAGCACGAACTGTTCCTGCTAGTCAGGAACCCGGACAAACTGCAATTTGATTGCAAAGCCCGTCCGGGCATCAACATTATAAAAGCCGAGCTGCGGGATATCGAGTACCACGCCGAGCTGCTCGGAACAATGAATGCCGCCATTTTAGCAGCCACCGCTTGGGGGGGTGCCCAAGAGGTGTTTGACGTTAATGTAGGCAAAACCGTCCGTCTGATTAACTTGCTCAATCCAGAACTCTGCGAGCAGGTTATCTATTTTTCCACAGCTAGCGTACTTGACCGCAATAACCAATTGCTCAAAGAAGCCGGTCAGCTGGGTACGGATTACATCCGCTCCAAGTACGACTGCTTGAGCCAGCTGTCTCGATTGCCGCTCGCCAAAAGGATTACAACCCTGTTTCCCACCCTGGTGCTCGGAGGAGACAGCCAGCATCCCTACTCCCACCTTTCTTCAGGTTTGCCAGATGTAGCGAGATGGATTGACCTGATTCGCTTTTTCCAAGCGGACGGCAGTTTCCATTTTATCCACGGCAAAGATATTGCCACTGTAGTTTTGCACCTGCTGAAAAATCCCCCTGATTCTGACGCTCCCAGAC
>Ga0185317_100175_pt1 | contig 21650 bp, 15 predicted proteins | sample DevilsHole_FD_128020 | JGI IMG/M metagenome (GOLD analysis project Ga0185317, IMG submission 128020) | Groundwater microbial communities from Devils Hole, Nevada to study Microbial Dark Matter (Phase II) - Devils Hole (SPADES assembly)... | ecosystem: Environmental > Aquatic > Deep subsurface >...
GCGACCAGCGCTGGTCGCGGTTCCACTCCAGCGCGTTCATGCTCAGGTCCAGGTGGACGTCGAACACCAATGCAGCTTCGGTCATGGCGTCTTCCTTGCGGTGGGTCCTGCCTACGTACGTGATCTTGCGTGATTCCAGACCCCTCACCCCGACCCTCTCCCCGCAGACGGGGAGAGGGAGAACAGATTCCGTCCGACCCTACAACCAGTTCGATTCGCACCGTTCCAGTTCGATTCGCACCGTTCCAGTTCGATTCGCACCGTTCCAGTTCGAGGTTCCGCGAACATCTCCCTCTCCCCGCTGCGGGGAGAGGGTCGGGGTGAGGGGCGATTTGTGGTTTCAGGGTGCTCATTGCGACGACTGATCAGGCCGCCGGCAGTTTCCACGGGTCGCGATACTGCTTCGTGAGCATCGCCGTAGCCTCGGCGTCGCCGGGGAAGGTCTCGGTGGCAGGGTCGAAGTTCAACACGCGGGCGAGCCGATAGGCGATCTCGCCCAGGTGCACTAGCGCGCACGTCCGGTGCGCAATCTCGGCCGACGCGGCCGGTTCCTTGCGGCTGCGCACGCAGTCGAGAAAGTTCGTCACGTGGTCGGGCATGCCCGCGCCGCCGCGCATCGTCGGGCCGGGTTCCTCCTTGCGGCCCAGTCGCACCTCGAAGTAGCCGCGGCGCGTAAACAGCATCCAACCCTCGGTGCCGTAGAACGCGTTGCCGCTGTCGTAACCGTACAGTCCGTACGGCGTCCAGCCGCGGTCTTCGTACAGCAGCACTTTGTCGTCGGCGAACTGGTAGGCGACCATCATGTTGTCGGGAAACTCGCGCTCGCCCGTCAGGTCGATCTTCGAGCCGTGCGCGGTGATACGAATCGGATGGTCGGGATCGCCCAGCCCGAACCGAGCCATGTCAATGTCGTGGACGCCGTCGTTGCCGATGTCGCCGTTGCCAAAGTCGCGCAGCCAATTCCACCCGCCGTGAAACCGTTTCGGATTGAACGGCCGCGCGGGCGCGGGACCGAGCCAAACGTCGTAGTGAACGCCCTTGGGCGTCGGGGCGTCGGCGACCGCCGGGCCGTGCGAATGCCGCTGAACGTTCCATGCCTTGGTCGTCTTGACCTTGCCCAACACGCCGGACCGAAGCACCTCGGCCGCCTTGGCCGTCACCTCGCTCGATCGCATTTGCGTGCCGTGCTGCACGATGCGGCCGTTTTTCTTGGCCGCATCGACCAGCAGCCGCCCTTCGCGAAACACGTGCGACGCCGGCTTCTCGACGTACACGTCTTTGCCCGCCAGCACGGCCGGGATCGCGATCGGACAATGCTGATGATGCGGCGTCGCGATGAACACGACGTCGATCGACTTGTCGTCGAGCAGCCGGCGAAAGTCGACCTGCATCGCGGGCTTCAGTCCCTTGGCCTTGTCGAGCGTTTCGGCCATCTGGCCCATACGATTCTCGTCGGGGTCGCAGATCGCCGCGACGACGGTATCCTTGCGGCTGAGCAGCGGGTCGAGATACGACCGGCTTCGTCCGCCGGTGCCGATGAGCGCGACCGAGAGCGTTTCATTGGCCGACGCGGCTTGCACCGGCGACGTCATGATTCCGCTCGCCCCCATCACCGCTGCCCCGGCAACACTCGAACCGACAAACTGACGGCGCGTGAATCGTGGCATGGCTGATCCTCCCGACGCGTCGAACGCCGAGAACCGTCAAACCGCTGAACCGTTCAACTGTTCAACCGTTCAAACTGTTCGACACGGTCCGCAACAGCATCGCGTCGCCAAGCATCCAGTGCAAGACTCAGAGCAGTCGAGTTGCGACCTTCATCGACGCTGCTGGAGGACCGTATGAATGGGTTGCTCGATTAGAATGGCCGACGAATAGCGTCCGATTCCGGTGTAGAATGCTCGTGACTCTGAATTGGACGAAGCTGACAACCGAGCCTGGCGTCACGGCGGCAATGGACCCACATGATTCCCGAATTCAACGACCACGGCTTCCTGCCGCCAGGAATACACCCTGCCGGCTTGGACGAAATCGAGGCCCGCTTCGGTCGGCAGTCGGAGTTGCGGCGTGTTCAGATGCAGTCGCTGGGTTGGCTTGTGGATATCGCGCAGCGAGCGGGAATCGCCCGAATCATCATCAATGGCAGCTTCGTGACAGATGTCTTGGAACCGAACGACGCAGATTGGGTGCTGCTGATCGGCCCTGACTACCCACGCGAGGCGGCCGCCGAGGCTGAACTGTCGGCGGGTCTGCCGCTCTTGGAGGTTCAGATCGTCGAAGAGGAGGGCTTCGAGTATCTGGTCGGCCGGTTCTTCGCTACAGATCGAGATTCCAATCCGAAGGGTATGATCGAGGTGATGCTATGAGCATTCTGAACCAACGCCAGTTGCACAACACGCAGCAGAAACTGCGGGAACTGGAGGAACGCTGCGCAGCTATCAAACAGAAACCCGCGGCCAATCCACGTGGCCGCGAGTTGACGGTCCGTTCCCTCAACGGCCTGATCAAGCAACTCAGGGAAGAGATCGCCCGATACGAACTACGCAAGACGGCCGATTCGGCGCGCGATTGATTGACTGGTTGACGTTTCAGTGCGTCTGGGGCTGGGCGACCGCTGCTGCAAGCAAGTTTTCGGCGTTCAAGGCAATCGGCAAGCCAACCAGTGTCCGTAGGAACAGCACGTGGGCTTCGCGCACGGTTTGGCCGGTGGCGGCGGAGACGGCGGCGGCGTAGGCGCGGAGCTGTGGGGTGTAGTGTTCGGCGCGGCCGGGCTCGTCGCCCGGCGCGATCGAGTCGGTCTTGAAGTCGACGAGCAACAGGCCGGCATCCTCCTCGGCCAGCGCGTCGAGCCGGCCCTCGACCAACGCGCCGTCTTGCATGTAGGTGAATGGCACTTCGAGGTGCAGTCGTTTGGCGGCGAGCAGTCGTTGGACGAGCGGCGTCTCTATCGCGGCGGCCACGAGAGCCGCGGCGGATGCGGCGGTGGCATTGTCCAGGTGGTCGTCCGCGGCCAGGCGCGTCGCGAACTGGTGCTCCTGCCCGGCGCCGGCGGCGCCCGAGAGACGCAGTTCGAGCAGCCGATGAGCCAATCGTCCGAACTGGGCGCCGCGCGGTCCGTCGGCGGCAGCGGTCGGTTGTGGCGCGGCAGGCGCCTCGCTCTCCGCGCTGGGGCGAATGATCCGACGCCCCGCGCTCGCCCGCGCCAGCACGCCGTCTCGCTCGCGCAGCCACTCGGTGCGCGCGGCCAGGAACGCCTCGGCCTCGCGTGCGCCGGCCAGTTCCCTCAAGTCGACGCGCGGCGAGTGAGTCACTTCCGGCCAGTCGCCCAGCTCGCGGGCGTCGAAAACTCGCATTCCATCGACACGCGTTCCCCACGGCGGGTTGGCGGGCGGTGGAACGAGGTCCTTGATGTACTGCAACATGCCGCCGGGCTGCTTCTCGGCCTTGTTCCAGAACACCGGCAGCACCAGGTAGTCGCGCGCACGGGTCGCGGCCACGTAGAAGAGGCGGATGCGTTCGGCTTCGTCGCGGCGCTGGTCCCAGGCCGCGGCGGCGTGCCAATCGCGCGTGGCCAAGTTGCCGCAGCACATGTGCAGCACGCCGCGCGAACGATCGAACACCAGTGGACCGTCGCCCGCGCGTTCGCCGGCCGCGAGGTTCGCTACGACGGTCATGGGAAACTCCAGGCCCTTGGCCGCGTGCACCGTCATCACTTGCACCGATTCGTCGCCCGGCTCGGCGGTCGCGCCCTCCGATTCGCCCTCGCGGTCGGTCTGCCGCTGTTCGAGCCAGCCGGCGAACCCGCGGAACGTCACGGCGCCGCCGCGCTCGAGACTCCGCGCGGCGTCGACGACCTTCATCAGGTTGGCCACGCGCGCCTCGCCATGCGGCTTGGTCAAGAACGACTCCAACCCCTTCGTGGCGTCGAAGAAGTCGATCAGCAGTTGATGCACAGGCCGGCTGTTTCGATCGCGGTGCAGCCGCGCGAGCAGCTCGAAGGCGCCGGCGATCGGTTCGGGCGCGGCCGCACTGGGCCGCAGGTAATTGAATCGACCGCCTGCCAGCGCGTGACGCAGCAGGTCCTCGTCCGAGCAACCGAAAAACGCCGACCGCAGCACGCCGACCACGGCGATCGCATCTTCGGGGTTGTCGAGCGCCGCGACCACGTTGATCAGGCTCTTGATTTCGAGCCGCTTGTACAGGTGTCTGCCGCGGTGAATCTGATAGGGCAGCTCACAGGCCCGCAGCGCCTCTTCGAAATACTCGATGCCGGTCGTCTGCGGCAGCAGGACCGCCACGTCGCCGAAGTGCACCGAGCGTTCGCCCCGGCCGATCGGCCACTCCTCGGCCACGGCGTGCTGGATCAGCCGCGCGATTGCACAGCCTTCGCGAAACCGAATCTTGTCCATGTGGCCTTGGCGGTCCGTTGGCTGCGGCGGATAGAGCAGCACGACCTCGCCCGCCGACTCGGCCGCCTTCGGGCCGGGCAGCAGCGGCACATAATCGGGCTGATAGTATCCGTCGGCCGACCGCGCGATGAGTCGCTGGAACACGCGGTTCACCCAGTCGATCAGGCCGTGTCCCGATCGGAAATTCTGCTGGATGCGCAAGTGCTGCGACTCGCCCAGCTCGTGCACGCACTCGTCGTAAACTTCGATGTCGGCCCGGCGGAAGCGATAGATCGACTGCTTCGGATCGCCCACAACGAACAGGCGATCGGCGCGGGCTTGCTGCTGACCTCTGGCCGCTGACCGCTGACCGCTGTCCTCTCCCGACGCGCCGCCAAGCAACATTGCGACCTCCGCTTGCAGCGGGTCGGTGTCTTGGAACTCGTCGATCAGCAGGAACCGAAACCGGTCGCGAAAGTACAGCCGCGCCTCTTCGTGCTCGGCGAGCAGCCGGCGAGCGCCGAGCAGCAGGTCGTCGAAGTCGAGCACGCCGCGATCTTCCTTGAGTTGATTGTAACTGCGAACGAACTCCGCGAGCCGTCGCCCGACCGCCACGGTCAGGTTGTGCGTCATCGTCGCTTGGCACTGCGGCAGTAGCTGTTCGCGGGTTTCATCGAGCAACCGGCGCAGCTCGTCGAGCTTGGTCTTGTCGCGCCATTTCTTGGCGTCGCCGCCGAGCTTGTCCTCGATCGCAACTTCCAGCAGCTTCGCGCGTGCGTCGCGCGGCGAGGTGATCGCCGACAGGGCCGTCCACTCCTCAATAAACTCACGGGCGATGCGTCCGGCCTTGCACTCCTTCTTGGCGTGGGTCAGGCAGCCGCGCATCGCTTCGACCTGTGCGCCGACCCGCCGTCGGCACTCGGCCCAGGCGGCGACGTCGTCGATAGGCTCTGGCAGATGCTCCAACAAGTCGCGATTCCTGATCAGCGAGTAGGCCAGATCGCGCAGGTTGGCCGACCGATCGTCGGAACTCGCCCGGTCGGGCCGGATGCCGAGCCGGATCGCGTCGCCGAGCACTTCGTCGTCGGCATCCTGGAACGCCTCGTCGCGCCAGCGCTGCCATGCCTCGTCGCAAAGCAGCGACTGAGCAAGCTGATCGATCGTGCCGCGCCCCGGATCGATGCCGGCCTCGACCGGCCGTTCGCGCATCAGACCGGCGCAGAACGAGTGGATAGTCGAAACGCTGGCGCGGTCGAGGTCCGCGAGCGCGTCGGCCAGCGCGGCGCGCTCGGCGGCGTCGAGCGGCTCGCCGTCGTACCGGCCTGACGACGCCGCACGCTCGAGGGCATCGCGCAGGCGGGCCTTGAGTTCACCGGCCGCCTTCTCGGTGAACGTGATCGCGACGATCTCGCTCATGCGCACCGGCCGCGGCGGATCATCGACCCGCGCCTTGCGCAGCAGGTTCACGATCCGCGTTACGAGCAGCGTGGTCTTGCCCGTGCCGGCGCCCGCCTCGACGACCAGCGACTCGTCGATGCTCTCGGCCGCTCGGCGGCGGTCGGCCCAGTCCAGTGGCTTTGGTTCAATGGTCGGCATCGCGTCCACTCAATCCTCGTCGGCGTCGGCCGAGAGTTTGAAACCGTCGGTCTTGATCTCCAAGAACGGCTGTGCCGCCGGATCGGATTGCTTGAGCCGCGCGATGTCGTCTTGCACGCCCATGCAGATGCGGTCGTAGGGGCAAAACTCGCATGCCGCCTGGCCGGTGTACTGCATGAACAGGCCGGCGTCTATGCCGTCGGCAATCGTGCGGAGCACGTCGCGCAGCCGGGCGTCGAACCGAGCGGTGGGCGCGGGAAGTTCGACGGGGTCGACGCCGGGTTCGTACGAGATGTAGCGGCCGCCGGCACGATCGAACTCCGCCTGCGGCCGCAGCATCGCTTGAGCGCCGAGCAGGTAGATCGGCAACTGGATCGCGGTACCTAGCGCCGTGCCGTCCTTGCCGAGCTCCGGGAGCTTCTTGCCCTTGTAGTCGATCACGTAGATGGCGCCCGCGGCCAGGTCCACTCGGTCGATGAACCCGTGGAACTGAATCGTTCGGCCGTCGCCGATATCCAGCCGCGGCGGATCGTTCGACAGTCCGTCGGCCGACTCGCCGCGCCCGAACGCCTTCTCAAAGTATGCCGGCAGCCGGCCAGTCGTGCGCTGGTCGATTGCCTCGCGAGCGATGAACTCGCGAAAGAACAAATCGAGGCGCTCGCGCTCGAATCGCCAGCCCAGTCCCGGGCCACACGCGCCCGTGGCCTCGAACTCGGCCAGATGCTTGCCGGCGATATCGAGCAGGTCGGCCAGCGTCGAATCGTCGAGCGGCAGCCGGCGCTCGTCGCGCATCTTGGTCAGGAACTCGGCCAGGATGGCGTGGACCATCCGGCCCTTGGCAATCGGATCGGACCGGATCAGGGACTCAGGCTCTTCGAGTTCTTCGAGCCGCAACAGGTTGTGCATGTAGAAACGGAACGGGCATCGTGCGTAGTCTTCGATGCGGCTGGGCGAGATCGGCGCGTGGAGCGGCGAGCGGCCGCGCAGCGATTCGATCAACTCGGGGTCCTCGACGCAGCCGTCGTAGCGCGTGAGGCGCGGCCTCGACCAGCGGACGAACTCGGCCCGGACCGCGCGGCCGAAGTGCGGCGAGATCGCGGCGAACGCGGCGAGCGTCGCCGGCTGCGCGTGCATGGCGCGGGCCGCGTGGCCCAGGTCGTAGTCGAACGGCGTGGCCGCACGGATCGGGTCGGCCGCGACCGGCGACAGCGGCACACGTCGCAGTCCAGGCCAGCGCGCCAGCGCGTCGTAGGTCGCCGGCTCGAAGTGCCGACGGGTTTCGGCGAGCGTCGGCGGGCTGGAAGACCCCTCACCCCAACCCTCTCCCCGGAGGGGAGAGGGCGAAAGAGAGAAGGAGTCGCCGCCACTTCTTGCCTGATCCCGCCGGCGTTCTAGCGCCGTCCGCACCGAATCACTGCTCTGACTTCTCCCTCTCCCCTCGGGGGAGAGGGTCGGGGTGAGGGGTTCCTCGGTTTCTCTGCTTGGCGCGTCAAAGGCGAAGGCGAGTTGCTGGGGCGCGGGCTTCGACTTGCGAGCGGTCTTCTTTCTGATTGTCCCGGCCGGTGCTTGGTCATCATGCGGTTGGGAGGTCGGCGCTGTGTCAGGTGCCGGTGAGGCGCGATCGACTGCGTCTAGCACTCGCAGCAGAAAATAGGACGGCACCTGCGCAGCCGCCGTCGCGCCTTCGATGCGGGGAAAGGTGAGGAACAACCTCTCGCGCGCGGCACCGACGGCCAACCGAAACAGCAAGCGCTCTTCGAGCACCTGCCGGCCCTTTTCTGCGAGTTGCGGCGCGACGGCGGGCGTGATCGCGGGCAGCCGCCGCAGTGGGTCCACGCCGGATCGTGCAGTCGGTTTCGACGCCGGCTCGCGCGCGGGGAAGATCGCACGCAGCGATTCACTCAACATCCGCCGTTCATGATCGAGCAGGATCGGGTCGAGCGTCGGCTGCTGTGGAAATGATCGTTCGACAAGCCCCGGCACGATGACGGCGCGGAACGGTACGCCACGCGCGTGCATCAGACCGACGACGGTCGGCCCATCGCCGAGCGTGCGGTCGGCCGGAACCCTGTCCGACGCGAGCGCATCGGCGGCCAATCGGTCGAAGAGGCCGATGTTCGCTTCCTTGTGCAGACATTCGAGCGCGGCAAGCCCAGCAATCGACTGGACGACGCGGTCGCGCTCGTCGCTCGACCGGATCAGCGATCCAAACGCCTCGACCGTGCGCGCGACCAGCTCGCCCCACGTGGCCGCTCGTTCGATCAGCGCGAGTTGGTCGAAGAGCGCCTGGACAGTCTTGAGAAATCCGCCCACGAGTTCCGGGTTGAGCCGTCGGGCGCCGTCGTCGCGCCGCTCCGGATCGTCTTGGGCCGCCACGGCGCGGCGATGTAGCGAGCCGAGCCGGCTGAGCCACTGGTCTCGGCCGCGAACGATATTGGCTCGCATGCTGATTGCGTCCCACAGCGCCGTCGGCGCGTGATCTGCGCCGACCAGCGAACGGAAGTCGATGTCGGCGAACGTCAGAAACTCCATCACGGCGCGACGCGACATGCGCTCGTGCAGGATGTGAAAAAGCAGGGCGAACGACCGCCCGGCCCGCGTTTCTTCGAGCGGCAGTCCGTTGGGACAGTAGGGCGCGACGCCCGCTTGCTCGAGGGCGCCCCGCACGTCGCCGAGCGACGCGGCCGGCGAGCGCAACAGCACAGCGACGTCGCCGAACGCCATGCCGTCATGCTTCGCCAGGTCGAACACGATGCGTGCAATCTCCGCCGACTCGCCGGTCTCGCCCGGCGTGGAGACGACCTCGACCGCGGCGATGGATCGGGCGGAGCAGACCGGTCCGACAGGTCGGACCAGTCCGGCGGGTCGGACCGGTAGGTCGGACCGGTCCAGTGATTCGAGTGGCGCGAACAGCCGGCGGCAGAGGCGGTCGAGTTCTGCGGCGCGATCGCCGGTGCTAGGCGCGAGCGACGTTTCGACGAAGCCGGCGTCGAGCAGCATCTGGCGCGACGGCGCGGCGTACTCCCACGCGGGCAGCGGCCCGTACGGAAAAAACACGGTGGTCGGCAAGGTCGCGGCCGCGCGGACGATCAACTGAGCCTGGATGCCCTTGAAATCATAGAGACCGTAAACGATCAGCTCGGCAGCCTCGCGCACCAGCGCGTCCGAGTCGAGTTGCTCGGCGGCCAGCAGGTGCCGGTCGGCGTCGTCGACGAACCGGTGGCTGACCTTGAGTTCCTCGTAGCGTTTCCAAATCGCCCACAGTCCCTGGAGCCTTGCCTGGGCCGTCTTGTGCAGGCTGCGGATTCGGCCGGCGGCTTCGTCCAGACTGGCGGGCGTGATGCACGCCTCTTTCAGGTCGGTGATCGTGCGCAGCATCGCGCGGTGCAGGCCGGGCCGTTCGCGCAGCGCGCGGAAGTACGAGTTCTCGCCGGCGTCGGCGAACGCGCGGGCGATCAGCAGTTCGTCGGCGAGCGGCGGCAATGGCGAGATGTTCTCGACCACCGAAACGGCCGCCGTCAGCTCGCGCACCCACTCGGCGAACGTCATGAGCCGCACGTTCATGTGTGCCGCGCCGCTCGCGGCGAGGCTGCGACGCAGGTGTACGCGCAGCAGGTTCGTGGGCACGAGCACCAGCAGCGGCCGCAACGGATCATCGCGGCGCAGCGAGCCCACGCGCTCGACGAAGGCAGCCTGGAGTTCCGGAAAGTCGCCGGTAAACACCAGCCGCGGCAGGTCCGATCGTGACTTCCGTGGTTTCATCCGACCTCCAGGCGGCATTGTCGCGTCCGGCGGTCGTTGCGGCAACGCGGGTGGGCCAAGAGATTTCTCGGCGCTCTTGCAATCGTCTCACCACATGGACACTCTGTTGCGGACCCACGGCAACGACAGGGGCCGCGGCCGTCTCAACACTGGCGGATGAAACAGCAGGCGAGCCGCCTGCGCCCCAAACTTGGTGGAGAGCCGGCAATCCCAAAGGAAGGAGCAACTCGTGAACGCCCGTTCCATCCCTCTCATCGCGATGAACCTTATCACCATGACAACACTGATGAACGCCGCCCACGCCGACGAAGGCATGTGGGTCTTCAACAACCTGCCACGCAAGCAACTCAAGGAGAAATACGGTTTCGAGCCGACCGACGAGTGGGCCGAGCACGTGATGAAGTCGTCGGTGCGGTTCAACTCGGGCGGGTCGGGATCGTTCATCTCATCCGACGGTCTCGTGCTGACGAACCACCACGTCGGCGCCGACACGCTGCACAAGATCAGTACGAGCGAGCGCGACTACTACAAGACCGGCTTCTACGCGAAACGACTGGAAGACGAGGCCAAGGCGCCCGACCTGGAGCTGAACGTGCTGCAGTCGATCGAGGACGTGACCGACCGGGTGAACGCGGCGGTGAAGCCGGAGATGAATCCGGGCCAGGCCTTCGCCGCACGTCGCGGTGTGATCGCGACCATTGAAAAGGAATCGCTCGAAAAGACCGGCCAGCGCAGCGACGTCGTGACGCTCTATCAGGGCGGGCAGTATCACCTGTACCGCTACAAGAAGTACACCGATGTGCGGCTGGTCTGGGCGCCCGAGTTCGGCATCGCGTTCTTCGGCGGCGACCCGGACAACTTCGAGTACCCGCGCTACGACCTCGACGCATGCATCTTCCGCGCGTACGAGAACGACAAGCCGGCCAAGATCGAGCACTTTCTGAAATGGAGCAAGGCGGGTGCGGGCGACGGCGAACTGGTGTTTGTCTCGGGCCACCCCGGCCGCACCAGCCGGTTGTTCACCGTCGAGGCGCTCAAGTTCCTGCGCGATTACCGAGTGCCGTACGTGCTGAACCTGCTGCGCCGCCGCGAAATCATGCTGCAGCAGTTCGGCTACGAGGGCGAGGAACAGGCGCGCGTCGCCAAAGAAGAACTGTTCAGCATTCAGAACAGCCGCAAGGCCTACTACGGCATGATCCAGGGCCTGCAAGACCCCACGCTGTTGACCCAAAAGGCGTCGGCCGAGGGGCGGCTGCGGGCTGCGGTCAACGCTAACGCAAAGATGAAAGCGGCGTATGGCGGCGCGTGGGACCGCATCGCCCAGGTGCAAAAAGATTACGCCGAGCTGCTCCGCGAACGAGCGCTGTTGGAACTGGGCCAGGCGTTCAACTCGCAGCTCTTCGGCATCGCTCGCACACTTGTGCGCATGGCCGACGAAAGCGAGAAGCCGAACGCCGAGCGGCTCCGTGAGTACACTGACGCCGGCCGCGAATCGCTCGAACAGGAGTTGTACTCGACCGCGCCGATCTACGACGACTTTGAGCGGGCCAAACTGGCCGATTCGCTCGGCATGCTGGCCGAGATGCTGGGCGGCGACCACCCGACAACCGAGAAAGTGCTGGCGGGCAAGAGTCCGCAGGCCCGCGCCACCGAACTCATCGCCGGCACGAAGCTGAAGGACGTCGCCGAACGCAAACGACTCGGCGAGGGCGGCAAGAAGGTGGTCGATGCCTGCAAGGACCCGATGATCGAACTGGCCCGGCTCGTCGACTCGGACGCCCGCGCGGTGCGCAAGCGGTTCGAGGAGAAGGTCGAGGAGCCGGAGCGGCAGGCCTATGCCCAGATCGCCAAGGCGATCTTCGAGACCGAGGGCACGGGCAAGTATCCCGACGCCACGTTCACCCTGCGGCTCTCGTACGGCGCCGTGAAGGGTTACCAGGAGGCCGGTCGGACGATCGAGCCGTGGACGACTATCGGCGGCGCCTTCGAACACGCGACCAACCACGGCAACAAAGACCCGTGGGTGCTGCCCAAGACATGGCATGAACGCAAGGACCGGCTCGACGCCAAGACTCCATTCAACTTCGTGTGCACCTGCGACATCATCGGCGGCAACTCGGGCAGCCCAGTGATCAACCGCAACGCCGAGCTAGTCGGCCTGATCTTCGACGGCAACATCCAGTCGTTGGTGGGCGACTACGTGTTCGACGAGACGCAGAACCGGGCCGTGGCCGTCCATTCATCGGCCATCGTCGAGGCGCTGCGCAAGGTCTACGACGCCGGCCCGCTGGCCGATCAGCTTGGTCGATAGCAGCGATCGTGCAACACGTAGGCCGGGTGCAGCACCCGGCCTACCTTGGCGGTGTTATTTTCTTACGCGAATTGTAAGGTGGTAGGTGGTAGGGTGGGACAAGCGTAGCGCCGGCCCACCTGCCGGTTCTGGTGGGCCGGCGCTACGCTTGGCCCACCCTATCCATGAAAGGCGATCGGTTCATGAAACCAAGTCTGGTGTGCGTCGCCGCATTGGCGCTCGCGGTGCTGTTCGATTCCCGCGCGATGGCACAGCGTCGCGGCCCAGTCCGAGGCGATCAGCCGGCCGCTCGCAGGAAGGAGTGGCTTGCGTCGCTCGACGACGGACTGGCCGAATCGCGCCGGACCGGCAAGCCGTTAATGGTCGTCATCCGGTGCGTGCCCTGAACGGACTGCCGCGACTTCGACGGGCAGGTTGTCCGTCTGGAAAAGTTTGAGGATGTCGCTGACGAGTTCATCCGCGTGCGGTTGACTCGAATCGACGATGTCGACTTGAACCTGTTCGAGTTCGATTGGGACCTGACGTTCGTCGCCTTCTTCCTGAACGCAGAGAAGAAGGTCTACGCGCGCTACGGCGGACGCGACGCCACCGGGGCCGACAGCCGGCAGTCGCTCGAAGGACTCCGGTACACGATGGAGTCGGTGCTCGCGATGCACGACAGCGCGACGAAGCTGTTTGCGCCGCGGACCGAGCCGGGCCCGATGTACGCACGCGACGTGACCGGCTGGTACGGCGGAGGCTGCATGCACTGCCACCAGGTCAAGGAGGCGGTGCACGACAAGCTCAAGCGCGACGGCAAGTGGACGCGAGACCAGGCCTGGCGCTTCCCGCTGCCCGAGAACATCGGCGTGCGTTTGGATAACGATCGTGGCAACGTGGTCGAGGCCGTGTTGCCAGACTCCGCCGCCGCCCAGGCTGGGATTCAATCGGACGATGTCCTGCTGACGGTTGGCCCGGTTCCGATCCACTCGTTTGCCGACGCGCAGTTCGCGCTCGACAAGGCGCCGGCCCAGGGGCGGCTCAGCGTCGCCTGGCTGCGCGGGACCGAACGACTCGCCGCGGACCTTGACCTGCCCCGCGACTGGAAGAAGACCGATCTGTCGTGGCGTGCGTCGGTGCGGTGGAGACTCATCCCTTCCCTGCCGCTGAGCGGCGAGGATCTGTCGCCCGACGACCGCAGGTCGCTCGGCCTGTTGGAAGGGCAGTTGGCGTTTCGCGGAGCGCGACTGAAGGACCGAGCGCGCGAGGCGGGACTTCAAGCGGGCGATATCGTCGTGGCGCTGAACGACCGCACACCCAACATGACCGTTTCCGACTTTCGGGCGTTCATCCGTCGCGAGTTCCTGGTCGGCGACACGATCACTCTGACCGTGCTGCGCGACGGCAAGCCGATAAAGATTCCGCTCACGCTCACCACGCAGTAACGGTCAGTCAGGTTGTTTCAGTTCCGCTTGAATGCCGCGCAACGTGGCGAGCGCGTCTTCCGGGGCGAGCTTGTCCAAATCGAGCCGTCGCATGGCGTCGAGGATGTGGTCGTGTGGCCCGGCGAATAGCCCGCGTTGGATGAAGCTTGATCGCCGCCGCCGCGTGGGGTGCGTGAGTCGCGATTGGTTTTCGGCGTCGAGGTGTTGGGCCTCGAGTTCGGCCAGGATCGTCTTGGCCCGCTCGATCACGCTGCGCGGCACGCCGGCGAGTCGGGCCACGTGGATGCCGTAGCTCTTGTCGGCGGGGCCTTCGATGATCTTGTGCAGGAAGATGATCTCGTCTTGCCACTCGCGCACGGCGACGTTCAGGTTGCGCACGCCGTCGAGACTGCGGGCCAGTTCGGCCAGCTCGTGGTAGTGCGTGGCGAACAGCACGCGCGATCGATTGGCATCGTGCAGGTGTTCGGCGACCGCCCACGCGAGCGACACGCCGTCGTAGGTGCTTGTGCCGCGGCCGATCTCGTCGAGGATCACGAGACTTCGCTCGGTGGCGCCGTGCAAGATCGCGGCCGTCTCGACCATCTCGACCATGAACGTGCTCTGGCCGCGTGCCAGTTCGTCGCTCGCCCCGACGCGGGCGAACACGCGATCGGCGACGCCGATGCGAGCCGCTCGGGCCGGCACGAACGAGCCGATCTGGGCCATCACGAGTGTCAGTGCGGCCTGGCGAATGTACGTGCTCTTACCGGCCATATTCGGTCCCGTGACCACCATGACGCGGCCGGCGTCATGACCCATCACGACGTCGTTGGGAACAAACTGGCCGGACGCGAGTAGCGACTCGATCACCGGATGTCGCCCATCGCGAATCTCGAGCACCGGCTCATCGACCAGCGTGGGTCGGCAGTAGTTTTGTCGCGCAGCGATCACGGCGAGCGATGCGAGCACGTCGAGCGACGCCATCGCGCGGGCCGTCTGCTGCAGGCGCGCCGTGTGCGCTGCGGCCTGCTCGCGTAGGGCGAGGAACAGTTCATACTCAATGTCGATCGACCGCTCCTCGGCCCGCAACACCTTGTCTTCGTACTCCTTGAGTTCCGGCGTGATGTAGCGTTCGGCGTTCTTGAGCGTCTGCTTGCGGATGTAGTTGGCCGGGATCTTGTGGGCGTGCGTGTTGGTGATCTCAATGTAGTAACCGAAGACCTGGTTGAAGCCGACCTTGAGGCTGGGGATGCCGGCCCGTTCGATCTCGGCGGCCTGGAACTGGGCCATCCACTCCTTGCCGCCGCGATTGATTTCGCGCAGCACGTCGAGTTCGGCGTGGTAGCCGGGTCGAATGATGCCGCCCTCGCGCAGCACGATCGGCGGCTCATCGACCAGGGCGGAATCGAGCAGTTGGCGGAGTTCGGGGCAGAGGTCGAGTTCCGCCTCGATGCGTCGGAGCAGTTCCGCGTTGCGCGCGGTGAGCTTGGCCTTGAGTCGGGGAACGACGGCCAGGGTGCGCGCGAGCATGCCGAGGTCGCGCGGCGATGCACGTCGCGTGGCGACGCGGGCCGTGAGCCGCTCGAGGTCGTAACACTCGCTCAGCAGTCCGGCGAGGTCCTGCCGCAGTACATGGCTGATGCGCAGCTCGTCGACCGCGTCGAGTCGTGCGTTGAGTTCGGCGAGGTCGCCGAGCGGGTTGCTGATCCACGCCGCGAGCAGCCGTGCGCCCATCGGCGTGGCCGTCTGATCAAGCACGCCCAACAGCGTCGCCTCGCGCCCGCCGCCGCGCATGGTGCGGACCAGTTCGAGGCTGCGGCGCGTCACTTCGTCAATGACCAGGCCGGCCGCCCGGCGGAAAGGCACGAGGCGGGTGATGTGGTCAAGCGTAGTGCGCTGCGTCTCTCGCAGGTAGTCTACGATCGCGCCGGCCGCGCCGACGGCCAGCGAGTTTTCGGCGATACCGAACCCGTCGAGCGTCGAGACGCCGAACTGCCTGAGCAGCGAGTCGCGGGCCTGGGCTGGATGAAAACTCCACGGCGGCCGCCGCGTCACCGCCATGCCGCCGTGGCCGCGCGCGAGCGCGGCTGATTCACCGTCGCCTAGGTCGTCGGCCGCCAGGCACTCGGCCGGTTCGAGCCGACCGAGTTCATCGCGCAACTGGGCCGCGTCCAGGTCGCACAACTGAAAGTCGCCCGTCGAGACGTCGACCCAGGCCAGCCCACAGCGCGACTGGTCGAAGACGACCGCCGCGAGGAAATTGTTCGCACGCGGTTCGAGCAGCGCGTCGTCGGTGAGTGTGCCGGGCGTGACGATCCGCGTCACCTCGCGCTGCACCAGGCCCTTGGCCTCGCGCGGGTCCTGCACCTGGTCGCAAATCGCCACGCGATAACCCGCCTGGACGAGTTTCCGCAGATGCCCGTCGAGACTGTGATGCGGAAACCCGGCCATCGGCGCCGCGTCGGGTCCTTTCTCGCGGCTGGTCAGAGCCAACCCTAGAACGCGCGCGACCAGTTCAGCGTCTTCAAAGAACAGTTCGTAGAAGTCACCCATGCGAAACAGCACGATCGAGCCAGGGCATTGCCGCTTGGCGTCGAGATACTGCCGCATCATTGGGGTGGTCGTGGTCATGGCGAGTGCAGAGGGCCAGGCGGCCGGACAAGCTACAGGGCTGTTCGTACTGCGGCAAGGGCTGCGAGAAGATCACTCGTCGTCGTTGCATTCGCCGCGCCGCTTGAGCATCTCGATACAGCGACCGCTGTCGCTCCACTCGACGCAAGACATGTAGTGACGGATGAGCATCAGGCCGCGACCGCACGGTCGTTCGAGGAATTCCGGATCGGTGGGGTCGGGCACGTCGGCGGGGTCGAACCCGTCGCCCTCGTCCTCGATGCGAATGCGGATTTGTTCGGGGTTGATCTCGTAGTTGATCCGAACCTTCTTGGTAGGATCGGAGCCGTTGCCGTGCTTGATCGCGTTGACCAGCGCTTCTTCGACGGCCAGCCGAATGGCGAACAGTTCCGGCTCGCTGTACTGGCAGGTTTCAGCCGCCGACATGATGTCGGACTGAATACGCTGGCCTTCGACCGTGTCGCTGTCGATGACGATACTTCGAACGTATCGACTATTGTCCGCGTCTTTCGACATCGATGAACTCATTTGGCATCCGTGGAACCGGCAGTCGCTAGCCACTTCCCGGACGGCCAACCCCTGAGCACCACGATCTACCCCGAACGCTTCCCCTCCGAGCCAGTCTCCAGACGGCTAGAACCCTTCGAGCGCCGCCTGTTCGTCCTTGAAGATGTTAAACAGCTTGTTCAGCTTGGTGATCTTGAACACCTCATAAATCTGCGGGTGGATCGAACAGAGGCGCAGCTTGCCGCCCGCCGCGCCGATCGTCTTGTTGGCTGTGATCAACTTGCCCAACGCCGCGCTGGAGAGGTACTCCACGTTGGCGAAGTTGAGCAGCACCTTGCGCGGTCCGTCGGCCAAGCCGAACAGTTCCTCGCCGAGCTGCTGGATGTTCTGTTCGTCGAGGATCTTCTTATCGACGAAGTTGACTATGGTCACGCCGTTGATGTCCTCTTCAACGACCAGACGACGCCGACGTCCACCCACCTGTGACGACATGAAGCACCTCGCGTGTGACGATCTAGGACCCTCGGTTGCTCCAAGGCCTGCCCTGAGTTTGGGTCACGCTACGCCCTGGCACCGCTGGAAACATCAAGCTTGAAAGTACACGGCTGGCGCTGGTCGCGGCCGAGCCGCCTGTTGCCCGGCCGGCCACGGCCGCCCAACAGCGAAGCGATAGTAAGTGATAGGTTTGCCGAGTCAAGGATTTTTTTCCATGCCCCCCTGTTGCCGCCCCCCGGAACCCATCCATTTCCTTGGATGGCTGGTGTCGGCTACTAGCATAGATACTCCGCCCAGCAATCGCAACAATACGTCCCGCTGACTACCATTGACCAGTGACCCCATTGACTGGCCCGACAGTGCCGTCGAGAATGTCTTGCCGGTCCGCTCCCGATCCTTTAGGAAGCCCTTCATGTCGCTCAGGATGTTGCGTCTCTTGCCGGTTCGGTGGTCGGTAGGTCTTCTGGCGTCGCTCTGGTGTGCGTCGATCGCTTGGGCCGACAAACTGGCGTACGATTCGCCTGACGGCCGACAGACGCTCGACGGCAAGCTCGTCGCCCGCAATTCCGAGGAGGTGCTGTTTCTGACGCCCGACGGGCGCATGCACCTCATGAACACCGCGCGGGTTGTGGACATCGAGGCCACGGAAACGGCCCCGAAGCCGCTGACGCAGAAACAGATGGAGGCGAGCCTGAAGAGCGAGTTTGGCGGCCGGTTCAAGGTGTTCTCTACGCAGCGTTACACCATCTGTTACAACTGCTCGCCGGGGTTCGCGCGATCGTGCGGGCGGCTGTTCGAGAACCTGCAGAAGTCGTTTGTGAACTACTTCGAACAGCAGGCTGGGTTCAAGCTCGCGCCCAGCGAGTTTCCGCTGGTTGCAGTAGTGTTCGGCGACGAGCGCGAGTTTCTGGAGTACGCCGCCAAGGAACTAGGCGACGAAATGGCCCGCAACGTGATCGGCTACTACTCGTTCCTGTCGAATCGCATGGTGCTGTACGACATGCTGGCCGCCGCGCGAAACAAGGGATTGGGCAACGTGGGCGCGGCCCGGCCGCCGGTCGGCCCCGACGGCATCGATGCGTTCAACGAGGTGAACATCGGCACGGTGATCCACGAGGCGACGCACCAACTGGCCTACAACAGCGGCCTGCACCAGCGGTTCTCCGACAATCCGCTCTGGCTGGCCGAGGGCATGGCCATGTTCTTCGAGGCGCCGAACCGTCAATCGGCTCAGTGGAAAGGCATCGGCGAGATCAATCGTCCGCGGCTCGATCTGTTCCGCGAGCGACATCTGGTCGCGGGCAAGCCGCTCGATCTTGAATCGCTGATCCGCAACGACGACCGGCTGCGCAACGCCGAGACGGCCCGCGTCGCCTACGCCGATTCGTGGGCGCTCACCTATTTCTTGATGAAGACCCGTCGCGAGCAGTTCTTCGAGTACCTGAGCATGCTTGCGCGCAAGCCGCCGCTCGGCCAAGACGCCTCCGACGAACGTCTCGCCGATTTCAAGACCGCGTTCGGCGACGACCTCGCGGCGCTCGAAGAGGAAGTCGTCCGCTACTTCCGACCGCGCTGACTTGACCGTGCGCCGGTTGCCCCACATCAACCTCCCGACTGGGGCGCGGCGAAGTTGATCTTGCGGATGCCGGCGTGGGAGATGGCGTTGACGGCTTGCACGAGGTATTCCCAGCGCAGTCGCGGGTCGGCCTCGATCACGACCTCGAAGTCCTCGGTAAAGCCCTGCGCCGTGTTGCGCAACTCGAACCTCAGGTAATCGAGGCTCGGCAGCCGCCGCTCCTCGCCAAAGAACACGCCGCCCTTGGCCAGGTTGCCGTTGGCGTCGGCGGCGAGACGGATGCGAAACGGCGGATTGAGTTCCACGTCCAGCGATGCGTCGCTCTGGTCGTCCTCGCCGGGCACCACCGTGGGCACGGCCGCGCCGCCGACCGGCAAGTGGGCGAGGTTCACGCCGAACTGGCCCTCCTCGGTGATCGGCTTGAACGTGAGGATAAAGAAGATGAGAAGCTGAAAGATGATGTCGAGCGTGGGAGTCATCTCGATCTCACACTTCGACTCGCTCAGTGATCCGGCTCGGCGTGCAAAACGCATCGGTCACTCCGCCCTTTCGGCCGTGGCGCGCAGGGCAAACTTGGTGAAACCCATTTCCTGACAGACCTTGATCATGTGTTGCACTCGGGCGTATTCGACCTCGGCGTCGGCGCGAATCATCACCGTCGTCCACAGCTTGGGTCGACCCTGCACGACCTCGATCTTGCGCCGCGCCCGCTTCATCTCGCGCTGCGCCGCAGCCGCCTCGCGAATCATGAACTGCCGGAACACGTCGTCCTCGACGTCCACCAGGTCGCCCAGCAGGTTGACCTTGCCCTGGCGGTTGACGTTGAGCGTGAGCAGTTCGTCGACGGCCATCTCTGTGGGCTTGGCCAGGTCGGCGATCGGCAGCCGGATTCGCTCGTCGCGGTTTACGTTGTCCATGTTGATCAGCATGGTGAAGAACGCGATGAGCTGAAACATGATGTCAATCATCGGAACGAGATTGACGTCGACCTTTTCTGTGCCGCTGTGCCGCCGAGCCATCAGAGCACCTCGTTTTGGCCCGAAGCCGTGCCACTGCGGCCCGACCGGCTCGTCGAACTGAATCGCGACATCAGGTTGCTGCTGATCATGCCGACCTCGAGCACCAGGCGCGACGCCTGATTCTTGAGCAGCAGAAAGGCGAACGTGGCCACGATGGCGACGACCATGCCTTCGAGCGTCGTGATCAGGGCGGTCGAGATGCCGTCGGCCAGTTGGCTCGGCTTCGGCTGCGTCTCGCTGGTCGCGATCACTCGGAAGCTGTCGACCATGCCGACCACCGTGCCGAACAGACCGAGCAGCGGGCCGGTCGTACCCATCAGGGCGAGCCAACTCAGCTTGTGCTCGACCTGCATGCTCTCGTCCTCGCCGGCCTCTTGCATCGCCTCGACGGCCTGGGTGTAGCCGGTGGAGAGCTTGCTGAGTCCGGCGGCCAGCACCTTGCCCAGGAACGACGGGTTGTTGCGCGAGACTTCGTAGGCTTCCTGATACTTCTTGTCGCGAATCTTGTTCTCGAACTCGGCGACGAGCGCGGGTGGAATGAACTTGTCACGGCGCATTTCGAGAATGTATTTGACCGTCAGGCCCACGGTGACAAACGACTGGAGCAAGATGAACGCGCCGATCGGCCCGCCGGCGCGGACCAGGAAGACAACGTAGTTTTCTTGCGAGGACGATTCGGTCGTCACGGCCGGCGCGGCTGCATCTGTCGGCGCGGCGGGCGCGGCGGCTGGTTCCTCGCCGGGCGCAGCCATGTCCGGTTCGGGTTCCGGCCCCGGCTTGGGTTCCGGTTCGGGCTGGTCCTTCATCTCGCCTTCGGGCTGGGAGCTCTTGGCCGGCTCGTCGGGCTGCGATTTCTTCTCATCCTGAGCAATCGCCGCGCACGGACCGATGAATGCAAGGGCCATTAGGAGGGCGGCGAGGCCGCCGGCAAGTCGCTTGAGCATCACAGTTTCTTCTTCCAGGTGCTGTCGGGGTGGTCTCGTTCCAGTGTCGATCGAGCGGCGTTGGCTCGCTCGGGGTTTCCAAGTTCGTCCCAAAGTTGCGACAGATTATACAGAGCGCGGGCGCGGAGTTCCTTATCCTTTGAGAAAAGCAATTCGACGTGCAGGAACGCGACGAGCGCGTCCTTGGGCCGGCCGCCGGCGCGCAGGGCGTCGCCCAGCGCCGTGTACGCCTCGCCTTGGACCGTGACTGCACCGACCGGCGCCAACTCGACCGCCTTTTCGAGTGTCTCGATCTCCTGCTGCCGATCGTTCTTGACTCGCAAGCACGCGGCCTTGTCGATCAGAGCGTCGGTCCGCAGCCTGACGAGTTCGGGCGAGTCGCCCGTGGCGGCGACCACTTCGTCGAACCGCGCGATCGCCTGGTCGGGTTTGTTCTGAGCGACGAGCACGCGGCCGTGAAAAAGCGGGGCGAGCAACTTCGTTTCCGGCCATGGCGCCTTGGCCAGCTCGTCGAACGCCGCACCCGCCTTGGCGTGATCCTTCTTGGCGAACTGCAGCCGGCCGAGCAACTCGTGCAGTGGGTAGTGGTAGCGCGACTGGCTGTGCGCTTGTCGAAAGCTCTCGAGCGCCCGGACGGCCTCGTCGAGTCCCTTGGCCTCTTCGAGTGCGAGCCGGGCTTGGGCGCGAGCGTGGCCGAACCGCGCCGCTGCGACGATCAGCGGCTTGTCCTTGATTTCGTTTTGGGCCTTGGTGAACTGATCCATCGCCGCGGTGAAGTTGCCGGACTGATCGTGAATCTTGGCCTGAGTCATCGCCGCGCCCTGACCCTCGTAGCGAACTTCGACGATGGTGTTCACCGCGATCGTCTGGATCCCCGTTTGCGTGTCGATCGTGATTTCCGCCGGCGTTTCTCTGGTGATCGTGCCGATGATCGTCTTGCCGCCGACCAGTTCGACCTGGTCGCGCGCGAGCGCGGCCGGCGCGATCGCCATTAGCAACGCCAGGCCGCGGAACACTA
>Ga0185317_100176_pt1 | contig 21619 bp, 15 predicted proteins | sample DevilsHole_FD_128020 | JGI IMG/M metagenome (GOLD analysis project Ga0185317, IMG submission 128020) | Groundwater microbial communities from Devils Hole, Nevada to study Microbial Dark Matter (Phase II) - Devils Hole (SPADES assembly)... | ecosystem: Environmental > Aquatic > Deep subsurface >...
GTTCAGGGGTCAGGGGTCAGGGTTCGGGGTTCGGGGTTCAGGGGCTGACTCCTGAACCCTGACCCCTGAACCCCGAACCCTGACCCCTGACCCCCGAACGCTTCCGCAATCTCATGCCCGTCCAGCGCCGCCAAGTACGGTAGGTGCCGGAACTCGTCGTTGTAGTCCAACCCGTAGCCAACCACGAACACGTCGGGAATCTCGAACCCGAAATAGTCCGGCTCGAACGGGACCGTCTGGCGGCCCAGTTTGCGCAGCAACACGACCGTGCGAACACTCAGCGCTCCGCGACATCGCACCTGCTCGACCAGCGTGGCGATGGTCTGACCGGTGTCGAGAATGTCATCGAGCAACAGAACGTGGCGGCCCTGCAGATCGGGGGCCAAGTCCAGACTCACTTCGAGCGAGCCGGCCACCGTGGTGGCGCCGCGGTAGCTCGACGCTTGCAGCACGCCAATGCGATGAGCGGTCGAAAGCTGCCGCGTCAGATCGGCCAGAAAAACGAGGCTGCCGGTGAGCACACCGACGATCGTCAGCGGCTGGCCGTGATAGTCCGCGTCGATGCGGCGGCCCAGTTCTTGAACGCGGTTGTGAATATCACTCTCGGTGAGCAGTACCTTCACGCCTGGCACTCCGGCGCAGCCCGCGGCGCCCTGCGCCATGCGGTGATTGTGGACAGAACGTACAAGCCGGCCGCCAACAGGAGCAGGTGCCGGTAGCCGACGACAAGCGACGCGTACTCGACGAGACCACCCAAGACGACGCCGGCGATGTTGGCGCCAAACGCCCAGTCGGGGTGCGGCGTGCGACCGAACGAGGTCGCAAAGATGACGCCCGCGAACAGAATCGGACCCAACAGGACCAGCGACGCCTTCGCAGCGCGGAGCGGCACCGAATCGCTTAGCAGCCAGTCGAGAGGGACAAGCCAACCGGCCAGCAGCGTGAGCGCCAGGCCCGCGTAGTACACCGTCATTCGCTGAGGTCGCACCACAAGAACATACACGTTGGCCATGAGGATCATGACCAGGATGGCGCCGAACACGATCGAGTTAACGAACCAAGTCGAGCCGAAGAGCTGTGCGGTCTGCGTGACGCTCTTGGTCTCGATCAGCATGAACCCGGCGCCGAGAAAGAAGAAGTGGGCGCCGTCGGCCCAGGAGCTGGCCTGGTCGCGAGGCGTGTGTGGGCTGCTCTGCGGCCGCGACGGCGCGAACAACAGCAGCAGCCCCAAGGACAGCGCCAACAACAGCGCAAGCCCGCGCCAATTGTGTGCGGGAATCTTCGGCTCGCGCAGGTAGAGGAACGGCCAGTCATCGGTCGGCAGTCGCCAGTTTTGCGTGGTCACGAGCCGCGCCGGTTGCAGTTGACCGGCGGGCAACTCGGACGCATGAAACGATTCTTCGCCCGGCGCGCCCAGGCGACGACGGATGGGACCGAGCGCGGCCGCATCGCCGGCCAGCAGCACGGCCATGTGCAAGTCTTCACTTTCGGCGTCGCGTATTTCGGGCCGCGGCGGCAACGACAGCAGCACTGGCGGGCAACCAAACTCGGCCTCCATCATCTGATACAGCCGCGCCACGATCCAACCCTGGCGGTAAAAGTTGTACGCGGCAAACAAGCCGCCCGGCTTGAGCCGGCGGCGGATGTCGGCGAACGCCTCGCGCGTGAACAGGAAGTTCTCCAATCGGATGCTCGAAAAGCTCGAATGCAGCGTGAGCGAGTCCACCACGGCGTAGACCACGAGATCGTACTGGCGATCGGTGTTCCGCAGGTACGCCCGACCGTCGTTGATGGTCAGGTGCACTCGAGGGTCGGCGTAGGGCTGGTTCGGATGATGGTCGCGACCCAGCCGCGCGATCGTCGGATCAATCTCGATAGCGTCGACGCGCTTGACGTCGTGGGCGAGCGCGTGAGACACATCGTTGCCCGAACCCGCGCCGATCACGAGCACGTCTTCGATCGGCTCAAGTCCGGCGTCGCGCCGCAACAGGTACGGTATCGAGTACGCCATGCCGCCCTCGGTGCGCGCGACCATCTTCTGGTGCGAGATGCCGTTCGTGACTAGCTCGCGGTCTTGGGTGCTGTAGCGTATCGAGTAGTACGGCGACCAATAGAACTTGTGGCCGGGGGTGCGCCACCCGGCAACCCCGACCAGCGCGAGCGTGCCGACGACCAGCGTCAGGTTGGGCACACTAAGCTGCCGGGTCTCGCGCAGGAAGTACAGCACCGGCAACACGCCTCCAATGAACCAAGCCACCGGCGACAGTTCGCAGTACGACATCACGCCGAACGCGACGATACCCGCCAGGCTGCCCGCGATGTTCACCGTGTAGGCGAGGATGCGGTTCTCGATTGCGGCCAGTTTGCGACCGAGCACCTGGCCCAGCCCGATAAACCACATGGCGATGAGCACGAAAAAGAAACTCAGCACCAACTCGACCGGGATCGCCAGCTTCAGCGCCGCTTCGCCCGATCGCTCGGTGCCGAAGTACACCATCTCGGGACTCTTGGTGTTCCCGACCTTCACCGACGCCAGCCACATGAACCCCGTGGCCACATAGACCGCCAGCGCGGCGGCACACGTCACCGCCATCAGCGACGGCAGGTAGTCGAGCAGCGTGATGCGTCGAGCGGCGGCGAGGCAGCCGATCGACATCCCCACGAACGCGGCCATGAGCACGAAATTGGTAAAGAACGTGAGCGTCGCCACGTACGCCGGGAACCAGCGAATGGCGGCCAGTTCGACGAACAGCACTGCGAAACTGATCAGGAACAGATCGAATAGTCGGCGAACCAGTTGTCGGTCTTCGGGCATGTCCGTCCCCGTTCGGGAAAGGAGATAGAATAGGCCCGCTGCTACAGATCCACAATCGGCAAATCTGAGTCTCCGAGGATCCGGGTGTGCGACGCACTTTGCGCAGCCGCTTCGTTTAACGCCGAGCCGAAGGCGACGGCGCCTATCCGGACAACTGCCGTCCGTCGCCGTGCGCCGGAACTGGCCCCATCGGTGACGCACCTCGGGTGCCGCACACGTTCCACGCAGTTGCCCTCCCGCATGAACCACAGCCGCGCGTCCCGGGGTTCAGCGGCCGTTGAAGCCGTAAGCCACTATAGCGCCGTTCCTTAGGCTTCACAGGCCACGTTGGTTCGTTGACACCCGGCCCGTTACAGACCTATAATCCGCCTCCTTGGACCTATCGACCGGCCGCCCGATGAGGCAGCCCGAAGGTTCTGCCCCATACCATGAGTAGCTTCCAGGAGTCTCGCAACTATGGCTGTTCGTGTTGGCATCAACGGCTTCGGCCGAATCGGACGTCTGGTGTTTCGTGTGTTGGCGTCGCGGCCCAGCGAGTTCGACGTGGTCGCCATCAATGACCTGACCGACGCCAAGACCCTGGCCATCTTGCTCAAGTACGACAGCGTCCACGGCCGGTTCGCCGGCACGGTCGCGGCCGACGGCGGCAACCTGATCGTGAACGGCAAGCCGATCGAGGTGCTCGCCGTACGCAACCCGAAGGAACTGCCCTGGGGCAAGAAGGGCGTCGACGTCGTGCTCGAATCGACGGGCGTATTCACGGCCCGCAAGTCGGACCGCGGCGGATACGGAGATCACCTCGACGCTGGGGCCAAAAAGGTCGTGCTGTCGGCGCCCGCCAAAGACCAGCCCGATCTGACGGTCGTGCTCGGCGTCAACGACCATCTGCTCACCAAGGAGCACCAGTGCCTGTCGAACGCGAGTTGCACCACCAACTGTCTGGCGCCGATGGCCAAGGTCCTGCACGAGACGTTCGGCATTGAGAAGGGCCTGATGACGACGGTGCACGCCTACACCAACGATCAGGTCGTGAACGATTTTCGCCACGACGACCTGCACCGCGCCCGAGCGGCGGCGATCAACATCATTCCGACTACCACTGGCGCGGCCAAGGCGGTCGGCGAAGTGATCCCGGCCCTGAAGGGCAAGCTCACGGGCATCGCAATGCGAGTGCCTGTGGCGTCGGGCAGCGTCACGGACCTGACTGCGGTGGTTGGGCGATCGACGTCGAAGGACGAAATCAACCAGGCCATGAAGAAGGCGGCCGACGGACCGCTGCGGGGAATCCTCGAATACACCGAAGACCCGATCGTCTCCAGCGACATCATCGACAATCCACACTCGTGCATCTTCAGCGCCGAGTGGACGGAGGTCATCCAGGGCAACCTGATCAAAGTCGTGGGTTGGTACGACAACGAGTGGGGCTACTCGGCCCGCGCTGCCGACCTCATCGCCCGCGTGGCCAAGCTGGTCTAGAAGGCACAACCGTGGCAAAGAAAACGATCCGGGATATTCCGCTCCAAGGGCGGAAGCTCTTGGTCCGGGCGGATTTCAACGTGCCGCTCACCGAGCGCGGCAAGATATCCAACGACCGACGCATGCGCATGACCGTGCCGACGCTGCGCGCCGCAATCGACGGCGGTGCGGCCGTCATCGTCATGAGCCACCTGGGTCGGCCCAGCGGCGATCCGAAAAAGGACGCCAAGTATCGCATGGACGAGGTGGCGATGCGCCTGGCCGATCTGCTGGGTCGGCCGGTGCGCAAGGCCGATGAGGTGGTCGGGCCCGACGTCACGCGAGTCGCGGCATCGCTCAAGCCGCGCGAGGTCTTTGTGCTCGAGAACCTCCGGTTCCACCCGGGCGAAAAAAAAGGCGACCCGGCGCTGGCCAAGGACCTGGCCTCGCTGGCCGATGCTTACGTCAATGATGCGTTCGGCGCCTGCCACAACGACGACGCTTCGATGATCGCGGTGCCCAAGGAGTTTCCGCCTGGCTCGCGCGTCGCCGGCCTGCTGCTCGAGCGCGAACTGGAAATCGTCGACGGCTTGCTCGGCGCGCCCAAGCAACCAATGGTGTCGATCATGGGGGGCGCGAAAGTGTCCGACAAGATCGCGCTCATCCAGAACCTCATCCCGCGAGTCGAGCGGCTGCTCATCGGCGGCGCCATGGCCTACACGTTCCTCGCCGCCGCGGGCCGGCCGGTCGGCGGCTCGCGCGTCGAGCGCGACTGTCTCGATGTGGCTCGCAAGCTCGCCGACCTGGCGGGCGCCAAGCTGCTGTTGCCGGTCGATCACCTGGTTGCCGAGCGACCCGACGCGGCGGCCAAGACCCAAGTGGTCAGCCAAATACCCGATGGCTGGTGCGGCATGGATATCGGTTCGGCCACAATCGCGGCCTACGAAGCGGCGATCATCGCGGCGGGCACGGTGGTCTGGAACGGTCCATTGGGTAAGTTCGAAGATGAGCCGTTCCGCCGTGGAACTCGAGCGGTAGCCGAGGCGATGGCCCGGTCCGGCGCGGTGACGGTTGTGGGCGGCGGCGAAACGGCCGAGGCCGTCGAGGCGTTCGACCTGGCCGGTCGCATGACCCACGTCTCGACCGGCGGCGGCGCGTTCCTCGCCTACTTGGGTGGCGAGGAGTTCGAGTCGCTCAGGGTGTTGGACGAGCGATAACCATGACACGGGTTGTTTTGATTCGACCCGGATCGACCGACTACGACGAGCAAGGTCGCATCCAGGGCGCGCTGGACCTGCCGCTCAGTGCGCGCGGGCAGGCCGAGGCCGCCGAGACGGCCGAGTCGCTGCGCGCCGCGGGGTTGCATCGCATCTATTGCGGCGCCGAAGAATCCGCCCGCGCGACGGCCCGGACGATCGCCAAGACGCTCGGCGTGCGACTCCGAGAACTCAAGAACCTGCACAACCTGAACCACGGATTATGGCAGGGACTGCACGTCGATGAAGTCCGCCAACGGCACCCGCGAGTCTATCGCCAGTGGTGCGACGAGCCTACGACGGTCTGCCCGCCCGAGGGGGAAACGGTCATGGACGCCTTCGAGCGAGTGCGATCGGTGCTCAAGCCGTTGCTGCGGCGCCATCGCGACGAGACGATCGGGCTGGTCGTGCCGCAGCCGCTCGGCGACGTGGTGCGCTGCTACCTGATGGAACGCGACCTGGCCCACGTGTGGGATGGTCCGTCGTGCAACGGCCGATGGGAAGCCGTGGACGTCGCGGCAGAGCAACCGAAGGCCGGCGCCGCGCGGCGGGGCGCGATGGTTGAGTCGGTTAACACCCCGGAAGCACAAGACTCTGCGGGCAAAACGACGTCATGAGCGCAGACACACCGAAACCTGCCGGCAACGGCCCGACTCGCCGACCCAAGCGCGGCGTGCCGGAAGGACTGTGGACGCGATGCGACGGGTGCAAGAACACCGTGTTTCGCAAGGAAATCGAGAAGCGGTTCAACGTCTGCCCGGAATGCGGCTATCACTTCTACATCTCCGCCGCCGACCGCATCAAGCACCTGCTCGACGAAGAGAGCTTCGAAGAGTGGTTCGCTGAACTGCGCAGCGCCGACCCGCTTGAGTTCACCGACCGCAAGAAGTACTCGCAACGACTACGCGATGAGCAAAAGAAAACCGGACTGAACGAGGCGGCGGTCGTGGGCCGCGGCTACATTCGCGGCCGACCCGTCGTGCTCGGCATCACTGACTCGGCCTTCATCATGGGCAGCATGGCGTCGGTGGTCGGCGAAAAGCTGACCCGTGCGACCGAGGAAGCGACGCGACTCGGTCTGCCTCTGGTGATCATCAGCGCGTCGGGCGGCGGGGCGCGCATGCACGAGGGCATCCTATCGCTGATGCAGATGGCCAAAGTCTCGGCCGCGTTGGCCCGGCACGACCAGGCGCGTGGGCTGTTCATCTCGGTCATGACCAATCCAACCATGGGCGGTGTGGCCGCCAGCTTCGCGTCGCTCGGCGACGTCATCATCGCCGAACCGAAGGCGTTGATCGGTTTCGCCGGGCCGCGTACCATTTGGTCCACGGTGCGGATCGAACTGCCCGAGGGGTTTCAGACCAGCGAGTTCCTGCTGCAGCACGGCTTCATCGACCGAATCATACACCGCAAGGACCTGCGTAGTGAAATCGCATCGATCATCGACTACTGCGAAAAGTAAACAGAGAGTCGCGGGCTGAGGGTTGAGGTTTGACAGACAGAGGCCGCCGTCCTTTCTCTTCACGTTCAGCCAATCTCCGCTCACCCTCGACTCCCAACCCTGAACTGCCACTGACTCCATGAGCGTCTTCGCGAAAATCAAATCGCTGTTCCGGTCCGGACCTGCTCGCGTCGACGTCGAGAAGCGGTTCCAGACCTACGCGCGGCTGGGGCAGGGCAGCATGTCGAAGGTGTTCCGCGCCCGCGACTTTCTGAGCGGCCGGACCGTGGCGCTGAAGATTCTCGACATCGAAAAGACCGCCAAGCTCATGGCCCGCGACTTCGGCGGCGCCAAACGACCCAGCGAAGGCGAGGTCGCCGTCACGCTCAAACACCCCAGCGTGGTTGTCACCTACGAGTTTGGGATGACGACGAAGAACGCGATGTACCTGGTGATGGAGTTCATCGAAGGGGTCGGGTTCAACTTTCTGATCGAAACCAAGGCGCCGGCGCTCCAGGGCAAGCGCATCAAGTACCTCATCCAGTCGGCCGAAGGACTCGCGTACATTCACGAACAAGGCTACATCCATCGAGACATCTGTCCGCGCAACGTCATGATCTCGCAGGAAGGCGAGGCGAAGCTGATCGACTTCGGCCTGGCCGTGCCGAACAAGCCCGAGTTCCGTCGCCCCGGCAACCGCACCGGCACCGCGAACTACATGGCCCCCGAACTGATCAAGCGCATGCCCACCGACGAGAGAATCGATATCTACTCGTTCGGCATCATGGCCTACGAGACGATCGTCGGGCGATATCCGTGGAAAGCGGCCGACACGATGCAGATGATGCGCGAGCACATGAACACGCCGCCCAAGGATCCGCGCGAGTTGCGCGAAGACGTCGAGGAGGACCTCGCCAAACTGCTGCTGCGCGCCATGGCGGTCTCGCCCAAGATGCGACTCGCAAGCATGCGCGAGTTCGCCGCTGCCCTCAAGGGCCTCAACCGACAAGACTACTAACGCACGTGCGGCTGTGTGGCGCGCCCTGAGTCCGCGAAGCGCGTGCTCTGGATCCTGGATCGACGACAACTGATTGATATTGCCCGATCCTGCGGGAATGCGCATGATCCCGCACCCCTCTGGCGGCTGTCGCCTGGCTCTCGCGTTTCGGCTCCGAACCCCAATGCGCACTCGAGGTCGATCGCCCCATGAACCCGACAGTCGAACGAGCTGCCGACCGGTCCGATGTGGCGGGGCACGCCGCGGCCGATGACGTCGCCACCTTGAATACATCCGACGCCGACGTCGCAGCCGTTTCCGTCGTCATGCCCGCGTTCAACGAAGAGGCGGCCGTTGCCGATCAGATTGAGCAGGTCGAGATGGCGCTACGCCATTGCGGCGTGGCGTACGAAGTCATCGTCGTGGACGATGGATCGACCGATCGAACCTTGGAACACGCCAGTCGCCATGACGTGCGGATCGTTCGCTTGCCGGAAAACCGCGGCTATGGCGCGGCGCTGAAGGCGGGCGTCGCCGCCGCCCAGTACGAGTACGTTGTCATCATTGACGCGGACGGAACCTACCCGGCCGAGGCGATCCCCGAACTGCTGCACCACGCGGCCCGCTACGACATGGTCGTCGGGGCGCGGACCGGACGATCGGTACACATTCCGCTCCTGCGCCGGCCCGCCAAGTGGCTGCTCAGCCGACTAGCGAGCTATCTGGCCCAGCGCCGTATTCCCGACCTCAACTCCGGATTGCGCATCATTCGTCGGTCGATCGTCGGCGAGTTCGAGCACTTGTTGCCGGCGGGATTCTCGTTCACCACGACGATCACCCTAGCGCATCTCTGCAATGACTATCGGGTCTGCTACCAGCCGATCGACTACCACAAGCGCATCGGCAAATCAAAAATCCGCTTGTCGCATCCCTATCAGTTTCTGGTGCAGATACTGCGGATCATGGTCTACTTCAATCCGCTGCGTGTGTTCTTGCCGCTCGGTGCGATCTTGTTCTTGCTCGGCTTGGGCAAGCTGGCCCGTGACCTTGTCACGCTGAACATCTCCGACGGCGCGACTATGGCGGTCCTCGCCGCCGTGATTGTCTGGGCCATCGGCCTCTTGGCCGATCAAAACGCCCGCATGAGCCGCTGCCACGCGCGTCGTTTCGTCGTTCCAAACCAACCAGTCAGCAATCAGCGATCAGCAATCAGCGATCAGCCATTCGTGTGATTCGTGCTATTCGCGGTTCCTCCTTCTGCCCGCCGCGATCAGATTCCAACTCGCCCACCGAGTCAGGCAACTCGGCAATCTACTAGCACTATCGATTCGTGGTCCTTCTGCCGGCCGCTACTAGGTTCCAACTCGCCCAGCGAGTGATGCAACTCGGCAAGCGAGCGATCGCCCGGTCGAGACCGCACGCCAGCGCGGCGGCGGGCCAGGTCACCAGCGCGGGACGCAGTCGGACCTCGGCAAACGGCGTTGAGAACCAGCCCTGGGGGCAAACCTGCACGTCCGCCAACTGAGCCTGTTTCAGCGCCTGGAATAGTTCGACGGCCGTGAACTCCCGCTGGTCGCGCGAGTATTCGGCGTCGACTCGTTTTCGCACAGCGCGTAACAATCGAACGACCGGGTTGGCACGCTGCGGTTCGTTGGCCACGAGCCAGCCGCCTGGCCTGAGTAGTTCGACCATGCGAATCAGGGCCCCGGAAAGATCGGCCAAATGATGCAACACGCCGATGAGCAGGATCACGTCGAATCGCTGCGTCGAACTCAGTTCGTGAACCCCGGCCCGCTCGAACCGCGCGTTCGCAAACCGGTGATGCGCCCGCGCTAGCTCAATGAGCGACTCGCAGTGGTCCACGCCGACGTATCGCCGATAGCGGCCGGCCAGGTAGCTCGCGGCGAATCCGGCGCCGCAGCCGACTTCGAGCACATCGACATCGCGCCGCGCCGGCAATCGGCGCCACGTCGTCTCTAGCCTGAGTCGGCGAGCGATCCGGCTCGGCCCGTACAAGTCCTTGCGGCAGTACGCATCGGCGATCTCGTTGAACAGTTGCCGATCGCGCTCGGCTGTCGACGGATTCATCTGGACTTTCCCGATTTCGCGGGTGCTGCTATGAAGCCGCGACATTTTCGGCCCCAGGACCGTTTCGGGCCATGCCAGATCGACGGGACCATTTGCTGAGTACGGTGCCGCATTGAATAGGGTCTGAATTCGGCTTCGGTCGTTTAACCCGCAGCCGCAGGCGAGGCATGGCTGGCGTTGGTTGTGCCTCGCCTGCGGCTGCGGGTTAAACGAATTCGGACCCCTTTCAATGGGGAGCAGTACTTAGCGAGGAGTGCGGAGTGCGGAATGAATCGTGGGCAGTCCGTCATCTGCCATCGGCAACTCGCATTTCAACAGCCGTGGCCGCGTCTGGCGTCGCGATCGGTCTGGCGCTCGTAATCTGGACGTGGTCGCGAGCAGCCGCGATGAGCGCCGACGGGGCGCACTACATGGAACTCGCCCAGCGCGCCTGGCGACATGGGCCAGCCGCCGGGATGGACTGGTACTCAGGACCGGGTTACCCGGTGGCCGTCGCTTGGTTGTACGGTCTCTTCGGCGATCTTGAGTTTTCCGGCCGACTCACCTCGGTACTCTTCGGTTGTGGCTTCGTGGCGGGTGTCGGGTTGTTGGCGCGCCAGATGTTCGGTCCCGTCGTGGCCGGCGTCGCCGTGGGACTCGTCGCCGTACACACGTCGCTCGTTCGCCACTCCGTGATGGCCGAGACCGACGTCGCGTACGGCTGTTGGCTGGTGTGGTCGCTCGTGTGCGTCTGGCGGCTGCGGCATTCGTCGGGTCTTGTCGGTCAATCGGTGCACGCAATTGCGGCGGGCCTCGCACTGGGACTCGGCTATCTCACGCGACCCGAGGCAGCGGCGCTCGCCGGCCTGCTGGTGGGTTGGTACGTCTTCGGCAAGGTCCGCATGGCCACGGCCGGCCGAGGGCAGGGCGCCCGTGTCGCCGGCCGGCTCGGGTGGGCCTGCGTCGTCGGCGTGATCGGGCTGACCGTAGCAGCGCCATACGTCCTGAAACTGCGCAACGATCTGGGGCGATGGAGCCTGAGTGGCAAGGAACGCTGCTTTGCGATGAAGTATGCGGCGGACCGGCAAGACGACGCCGCGATTCGCAATCAGAGTGTGCTGGCGGCGGTGTTCGATCGCCCGTCGAACCTCGTACGTTGGTTGCCTCATCATCTGCATTACGGCGTGCCGGTGTTCGGCAAGTCGCTGCACGTTGTTGTGGTTGGCCTGGCGGCGATCGGCTTGGTTCTGCTCCACATTGAAAGGGGTTCGAATTCGTTTAACCCGCAGCCGCAGGCGAGGCATGGCTGGCGTTTGTTGGGCCTCGCCTACGGCTGCGGGTTAAACGACCGAAGCCGATTTCAGACCCTATTCAATGTGGCACCGTACGTAGCGCGGCGGCGGGTGGTCGATCGGTCGCCCGGCGCCGTGGGTCTGTTGCTCTGGTCGAGCGTTCCGTTTCTCTTGTTCTTCGGTCTGACCTATCCGCGCCTGCGTTATTTCATGCAGGCGCTAGGCCCGTGGGTCGTACTTGCCGCCGTGGCAGTTGTGGAACTGGCGGCGTGGGCGAGTGAGCTGCGCGTCGGCCTTGCGGTTCGTTGGCGGTCGGCAACTCCAGACGCAGCGGGTCGCCGCGCGCTGGCGATCGCACTGGCGGCGCCGATGTTCATCTTGGCGGCATCGACGTTCTGGAGCTTGCGCCGTCCGCTCGAGCAGGGGCTGGCAACCGAGCGAGCCGTCGGCGAACGAATCCTGCAACTCGCCGGTCCCGGCCGCCGCGTGCTCACGTTCACCGTGCCGGCTTTCTACGCCGAGGCCGAGCGCGTGCCGCTGTGGGGGCCGATGGAGGGCATCGTGCGGTGCCACGGATTCTCCAAACCGCTCACGTACGAAGAGCTTGTCGATCACGTCCGCCGGCGCCACGCCGAATACATCATCATGGACCACGACCTGCAGCGCGATTGTCCGGACTTTCTCGCTCGCGTTCGCGACGAGGACTTCCAACTCGTCATCGCCGACGTCGCCGATGACCACGGTCCTCATCTGGTTTACCAATTTGTCGGCGCCCGCCTCGAGGCCGCCCGCGCCAACTAACCGCCGCGAATATCCCAACTGGGTGCATACCCGTAATTGCATTCGTCGCTCGCTTAACCCGCAGCCGCAGGCGAGGTCGGCATCGTGCGAATTGCACGGATCAAACACGACCTCGCCTGCGGCTGCGGGTTAAACGAGCGAGGCGCAGCTACGGAAATACACCCATCCCCCACTCGACGGCTCGCCCGCCGCACGGCGAGACGCTACTATCGCGGTGCTTCGCGTTTCTGACTTCGGGTTTCGTGCCTGGTATTTCGGATTGGGACGCATCATGAGCTCTGCAGCATCTGGTTTCTTTCGACTGGACGGCCGGGTCGCGGTGGTGACCGGCGGCGGGCAGTCGGTGGGCGAGGGGATTGCTCAACGGCTCGCGGCGGCGGGCGCGAAGGTGGCGATCTTTGACATGAACGGACCCGCGGCCGATGCCGTGGCCTGCGCGATCGGCGGCGTGGCCGTCGCCGGCGATCAGACGAACGAGCACGACGTCGATCGACTGATACACGAAGTCGTCGCCAAGCTCGGACCGATCGACATCCTCGTCAACAACGCAGCGATCGTCGGCAAGACGGCGAACATCTGGGACCTGACCAAAGAAAACATGGAACAGGTGTTGTCGATTAACCTGGTCGGGCCGTTCCTACTGTCGCGGGCGGTGATCGGCAACCCCGAGGCGGTCGGCCGGCCAGCCAGCGGCATGATTGCTCGCAAGTACGGCCGCATCGTGAACGTCGCGTCGATCGCGGGCAAGGAGGGCAACCCGACGCTGATTCCATACTCGGCGTCGAAGGCCGGGCTGATCAACATGACCAAGGCCCTGGCCAAGGAGGTCGTCGGCAAGGGCGACATCACGGTGAACGCGATTTCGCCCGCGGTGATTCGCACGAAGATGCTCGATCAGGTCGCGCCGGCGACGGTCGAATACATGATCTCGAAGATCCCGATGGGCCGTACCTGCGAGATCAGCGAGGTCGCCGCGCTCGTCCACTTCCTCGCGTCGAGCGAATCCAGTTTCACGACCGGCCAGTGCTACGACATCAGCGGCGGCCGAGCAACCTATTGATCTACAGGAGTCCGCATGGGCAACACGCTGAACGGCAAGGTCGCGGTCATCACCGGTTCGGGACGCGGGCTGGGCAAAGCGATCGCGTTGCGGCTGGCGGCGGCCGGCGCCGATGTCGTCGTACACGACTTGCGGCCCGACACGCCGCGCGACTTCGGCGAGGGGGACTCGATCGAGGAAGTCGCCGACGCGATCCGCAAGTTGGGGCGGCGGACACTCACCGTAACCGCCGATCTCACCCGCCCCGACGCCGCGAAGAAGATGGCCGACCAGATCGCGGCGGTGTTCCCCGAAATCCATATCCTGGTCGCGAACGCGGGCGGCGATATTGCCGCGGACGGCAAGAGCAAGGCCAACCCGAACGACATGTTTATCTCAGAGGCCGACCTGCACGCCGTACTCGACCGCAACTTGATGACAACCATGAACGCCTGCCGGGCCATCGTGCCGAACATGCTCGCTCACGGCCGAGGCGGCCGCATTGTGAACCTCGCGTCGATCGCGGGCATGACGGGCATCGCCAAGGAGATCACCTACGGGGTCGCGAAGGCCGGCGTCATTCAGTACACGCGCTGCCTGGCCGCTCAGCTTCGGCCGCACGGAATCAACGTGAACGCGATCGCGCCCGGAATGATCAAGAGCGGCCGATTCCTGGCGACGCTCAAGCACCGCGAGGGCGCGGCCGAACTGCTGAACGAGAAGCGGCCGCTGTTGCGCCTGGGCGAACCCGACGATGTGGCCCGCGCGGTCGAGTTCTTCGTCTCGGACCTGTCGGACTACATCACCGGTCAGGTGCTGCGCGTCGACGGCGGCATGCAGCTCTACGCCGGATGAGACGGACGTGCGCGGTGTCGGCAGGCTGGAAGCCCGCGCCACGGCGCAAAAAAAACAGAGGCTCCCAGTTGACCCGTCCCGGGTTTGGGAAAGCCTCTGTCTCGGTGGAGGATGCCGGCGAGCAGCCGATGGGTTCCGAGTCGCCCAGCGGCTCAACACTATGATTGCACAGGGAATCTTCAGTGCGAGATTCCAACTGGCTGCCGACTTCGATGAAGCTTCTTTTCTGTTCCGTTGGCTCCGCCTGCCGAACATCCTGCGGCGGCCTCGTCAGGCCCGACCTCATGTTCACTCCATTGCCACTGTAGGTCACAATCGTGGCGAGTCAAACTAGGCCAAGGCCGACGACTTGTTCGGCAACTCTCTTGCCGCGTGTGGAGTGGAACGGTGCACCAGGACCTGATGCAACGATTGTGCTGTCCGCGCTGCCGAGGCGAGTTGTCCCTGCAGGCTCAGCAGGTGGAGAGGGACCGGGTCGAGTCGGGACGGATTCTGTGCCGAGCGTGCGGCAGCAACTATCCGATCGTACGCGGCATTCCGCGTTTCGTCGCGACCGAAGACTACGTCGCGAGCTTCGGCCGCCAGTGGACCCGCTACGCGGTCGAACATCTCGACGAGGACGAGGCGACGTTCCCGGCCAAGACCGGCTTCGCGCGCGACGAGCTTCGCGACCGCGTTGTGCTCGATGCCGGCTGCGGCGGCGGGCGCTACAGCCTGGTTGCGGCGCGGCACGGCGCTCGAGTGATCGCCGTCGACATGAGTCGAGCCGTCGACCGAGCCGCCCGATTGTGCACTGCGTTCGCGAACGTCGATTTCGTCCAGGCCGACCTGCTCCACTTGCCGCTCGCCAAGCACGCGGTCGATCTCGCATTCAGCATCGGCGTCATGCACCACACGAGCAATACAGCGGCTGCGTTCCACCGCGTAGCCGCCTCCGTACGACCGGGCGGTCGGCTTGCGGTCTGGCTGTACCGGCGCAACACGGCCGTTCAAGAGGCGCTCAATGAAACGCTCCGCGGCGTCGCGCGGCGGATGACTGTGCCGCAGATCGAGTCGATCGCCACGGCCGGCGCCGTGCTGGGATCCGTACCAGTTGTAAATCGCCTGCTGAACAAGCTGGTGAATTTTTCGGCCCACCCGGTTTGGGAGAACCGTGTTTGCGACACGTTCGACTGGTACAGCCCACGCTATCAGTTCCATCACACCGTGCCCGAACTGAAGGCGTGGTTCCGTGTCGCCGGGTTCGACGACCTTCACGAGTTGCCGCCCGAGAAGACCGGCCCCCTATACCGCTGGGCCTACGAACACAACCTGATCATCGGCAGCGGCGTGAACGTCGTGGGCACAAAACGCGGCGGCGACTCCACCCACTGCCGACCCTCAGGCGGTTCTTGATTCGGCGGCGCTTTCGTGTTGTTGGACGTGGTTGATCGCTTCAGGAACTCACGATGATCGCGCTGCGCCATGGCTTCGCTCCGTTCTTCTCTCAGTGGGAGGACCGGCTCGATCGCGTCGGTCGTGGATCACGCCAGCAACCCCTGCACTACTTCGCCGTGTACATCGGTGAGCCGATAGTCGCGGCCCTGGAACCGGAATACGAGCCGCGTGTGGTCGAGGCCCAGGCAGTGCAGGATCGTGGCGTTGTAGTCGTGGATGTGGACGGGGTCGCGCACGACGTTGTAGCAGTAATCGTCGGTCTCGCCGTAGCTGACGCCCGGCTTGATGCCTCCGCCGGCGAGCCACAGGGTGAAGCAGCGGCCGTGGTGATCGCGCCCGTAGTTGTCGGCGGTCAGGGCGCCCTGGCAATACACCGTGCGGCCGAACTCGCCGCCCCAGATCACCAGGGTCTCGTCCAACAGCCCGCGTTGTTTCAGATCCATGACGAGCGCGGCCGAAGCACGATCGACGTCGCGACACTGGCCGCGAATCTGGTTGGGCAGGTTGCCGTGCTGGTCCCAGCCGCGGTGCATAAGCTGTACGAATCGGACGCCGCGTTCGATCATGCGGCGGGCCAGCAGACAATTGCGCGCGAACCCGCCGTCCGTGCCGGTCTCGTCGACGCCGTACATGTCGATGATGTGTTTCGGCTCGCTCGCCAGGTCGGTCAGCTCGGGCACCGACGCTTGCATGCGATAGGCCATCTCGTACTGAGCGATGCGCGTGTTGATCTCCGGGTCGCCAAACGCCTCGGCGGCCAGTGCGTTCAATTGCCCGGTCGCGTCGAGCATGCGGCGGCGCGTGTCGCGGTCGACGCCCGGCGGGTTGGAGATGTAGAGCACGGGATCATCGCCCGACCGGAACCGCACTCCCTGATGCTGGCTGGGCAGGAACCCGCTGCCCCAAAGGCGCGAGAAAATCGGCTGATCGGTCTTGTTGCCGCTGCCTTGCGAGATCATGACGACGAACGCCGGCAGGTTCCGGCCTTCGCTGCCGATGCCGTAGCTCAGCCATGCACCGAGGCTCGGCCGGCCCGGCTGCTGGCTGCCCGTCTGAATGTACGTGATCGCCGGGTCGTGGTTGATCGCCTCGGTGTTCAGCGATTTCACGATCGCGATCTCGTCGACGATCGACGCGATGTTCGGCAACAGCTCACTGACCCACGCTCCGCACTGGCCGTGCTGGCCGAACTTGAAGAGCGGCGAGACGCAGGGCAGCGATTTCTGGCCGCTGGTCATGCCGGTGATACGCTGGCCCATGCGCACCGATGCGGGCAGTTCCGTGCCGTGGTTCCCCTTCAGATTCGGTTTGTGATCGAACAGGTCGATGTGCGACGGTCCGCCGGACATGAACAGGTAGATCACCCGCTGGGCCTTGGGCGCGAAGTGGACGGCGGGCATCGCGCCTGCAGCTCGCGGCGCCCCCGCGTCCGGTACGCGACTCGGCAAACCGGCGAACAATTCCGGGTTCATCAGCGACGCGAGCGCGGCCGTGCCGATGCCCGCGGCACTGCGACCGAAGAGTTGACGGCGGGTAAGTAACAGACGGTAGTCCTGTGGATTCATTGTGATACCTATCACTTCGTGACCGTTTCATCGAGGTTCAAGACGACGTTGGCGATCATCGCCCATGCTGCAACCTCGGTCGGGTCGAGCGACTCGCGACGCGGATACTCGCCGACGGCAAGGAGCCTGGCGGCGGCCTGCGGATCGCGACGATACACGGCGATCTGCTCGGCAAGCATCTGACGCAGCACGGCCAGTTCGTTGGGACGCGGCATGCGGCCGGTGGCGAGGCGAAACGCGAGCACAATTCGCTCGTCGGTCGAGCGGGCCTCGATCAACAACCGCTCGGCCAGCTTGCGGGCCGCCTCGACGTACGTCGGATCGTTCATGAGGATCAACGCCTGCAGCGGCGTGTTGGTCCGCGCGCGGCGCACGGTGCAGGTCTCGCGATCCGGCGCATCGAACGTCGCCAGCGTCGGCGGCGGACAGGTGCGCTTCCAGAAGGTGTACATGGTGCGCCGGTACAGGTCCTTGCCGTGACTCTGGTCGTATTCCTGTGCCGACCAGTTCTTGCCGTCCTGGCGCGACATCAGTTCCTCCCACAGCCCCGGCGGCTGATACGGTGAGACGCTGTGGCCGCCGATCTCGCCGTTCATGAGTCCGCTGACCGCCAGGGCCTGATCGCGAATGAACTCGGCCGCGAGCCGCAACCGCGGGCCGCGCGCGATCAGCCGGTTCTCGGGGTCGCGACCGAACAACTCCGGCGTCACGGCCGACGATTGCCGGTAAGTCGCCGACGTCACGATCAATCGCTGGATGTGCTTGACGCTCCAACCTGCTGCTGGCTGACGGCCGATCGCCGACGGCGGATCGCCCTGCTGGCCGCCCCACATGAACTCGGCCGCAAGCCAGTCGAGCAACTCCGGGTGGCTCGGCCATTCGCCTTGAGAACCGAAGTCTTCGGCGGTCTTGACCAAGCCCGTGCCGAAGTACATCTGCCAGTATCGGTTGACGATGACGCGGGAAGTCAGCGGGTGCGCGGGGCTGGTGAGCCACTGAGCCAGGCCAAGTCGGTCGGGCGTGGCGCCCTCGGGCATGGGCGAGAGGACATCGGGCACGCCTGCGGTGACCTTTTCACCCTTCTTGTCGTATTGCCCGCGAACCAACATGAATGTGTCGCGCGGCGTGGGCATCTCTTGCATGACCATCGTGCTGGCGATTTTCTTTTCGAGTTCGGCGATCGACTGGCGCAGCTTGGCCAGCTCGTCGCTGATCTGTTTCGCGACGGGCGACAGGTTGGATCGATAGAAGGTGCGCAGTTCCAACTTCTGCTGGTCGCTGCGCTCGGCGGATGCGACGGCGACGACCTCGAGTATCTTGGTGGGCGGCTTTTGCAATGCATGCGGGGCCTTGGCGCTGGTCACCGACAAGCGGAACCGGCCGACTTGATGCCTCGCAAAGGACGACTGGAAGTCCAGAGTGACCGTGATGGTTTGCTTGCCGTCGTGCGTGCGCGGCTGAGTCAGTTCAAATATCGCCTCGTGCGGCTTGCCTACCTCGGGATAGATGGCCCAGCCGGTGTTCGGCTTGTCGTCGATCGCCAGCGCGACCGGAAAATCCTTTTGGCTGAAATCGGCCGATGCCGCCTTGAGTTCGACGGCAACGGGCGCCCCAGGAGTCGAGTCCTGGTTCGTGACCGCCGGCGCCACCGCGACGCGCACATCGGTCAGCACGACGTTGCCGTTCACCGATCGGCCCGGACCCTTCGCCGTGAAGCTGTCGTCGGGCAACAGTTCGAGACGCACGGCGGTGATCTCGCCGAGGTCGGTGTCCGCGGCAATTGAGTAAGCCTCAATGGCTGGGTTCTCGCCCGACGCGAGGATGGACTTGTCATCGAGCTTCTTCAGGGTTGCGCCGCCCTTGGACGTGAACTGGTGCGGGTCCAGCGCGAGCCACTCGGTTTTGGATTGCTCGGCGATCGTACGTTCCCACTCGGCCTGAGCTGCGTCGACTTCGGCGATCGGCCCGGCCAGGCGCTGTTCCATCTCGCGAGCGGCCGCAGTGAGGTTGTCGTGCTGGCGTTGCTGTTCGGGCGTCGGCAGTTTCAAGAGAGGCGCCGCGTTGCCCGCGCGGCCGTCGAGGCCGTTCTCGGGAACGTTGTAGAAAAACGCGAACAGCCGGTAGTAGTCCTTCTGCGTGAACGGGTCGTACTTGTGTTCGTGGCACTGCGCACAGCCGAGCGTCAGTCCGAGCCAGACGGTCGCCGTAGTGTTCACGCGATCGACGATATAGGCCGTGTGGTATTCATCGGGAATCGCGCCGCCCTCGAAGTTGATCATGTGGTTTCGGTTGAAGCCACTGGCGACGCGCTGGGCGATCGTTGCGTCGGGCAGCAGGTCGCCCGCCAGTTGCTCGACCGTGAACTGGTCGAACGGCATGTTCGCGTTGAAGGCGTTGATGACCCACTCGCGCCAGTGAGTCATGTCGCGTCCGCTGTCGATGTGGTAGCCGTGCGTATCGGCGAAGCGCGCGGCGTCGAGCCAATCGACCGCCATGCGTTCGCCGTATCGCGGCGAGGCGAGCAGGCGGTCGACGAGACGATCGTAGGCGTCGGGTCGGTCGTCGGCCAAGAAGGCATCGACTTCGGCCGGCGTGGGGGGCAGACCTGTGAGGTCGAGTGTGACGCGGCGGATGAGCGTCGTCTTGTCGGCCTCGGGCGCCGGCCGCAACCCTTCGGCCTGCAGCCTGGCGAGGATGAACTGGTCGACGCCGCCACGCGGCCACGACCCGGCGGGCATCTGCGGCGCGGCCGGCCGATTGACCGGAATGAATGACCAATGCGGCTGGTATTCGGCCCCTTGCTCGATCCACTTGCGCAGCAACAGCTTCTCACGCTCGCTCAGCGACTTGTTGCTGTCGGGCGGGGGCATTCGGTGTTCGGGATCGGCGGAGAGCACACGTTTTACGAGTTCGCTCTGGTCGGGCTTGCCAGGGACGATGGCCGCCGTGCCGCGTTTCGTTAGTCGCACGGCGTCGTCGCGCACATCGAACCGCAAGCCGGCCCGACGTGTCTTGTCATCCGGCCCGTGGCATTTCCAGCAGTTGTTGGACAAGATGGGCCGAATGTCGCGGTTGTACTCGACGCGAAGCGGCAGCTGATCAGCGACAGCCAGACCCACCCACGTAGTCAGACATACAGCGACGCCGTACCAGATGAACTGCTTGGTGATGATTGTGGTCATGTGCTTTGCACTGCAGTAGGCAGGATACTTGTCGATCCTCACGAAAGCGGCATGCGTGTTCATATGATAACGCCCTCGAGTTGGATTCAGAAGTGGCAAGTGTACTGGCGGAGCGAGGCGGGGCCGGGCGAAGTGCTCGGCCTGGCGCTGCCGCTGGTCTTGAGCACATCGTCGCTGACGCTGCAGGTGTTCATCGACCGGCTGTTCCTGGCGTGGTATTCGGCCGATGCGATTGCGGCGGCGATTCCGGCCGTGTGCATGTTGTGGCTGTTGGTGGCGCCGCTGTGGGCGATCGTCGGATTTGCGCAGACGTTCGTGGCCCAGTATCACGGCGCGGGGCAGAACGACCGCGTGGGGCCGGTGATCGTGCAGGCCGTGCTGATCGCGGCCGCGTGCGGCGTCGCGATGCTGCTGCTCGCGCCCTTGGCCGGCTTGATCTTCGATTGGGTGGGACACGAGCCGGCGGTGCGCGAGCTGGAGGTTGTGTACTTTCAACTGCTGCTCGCGACCGCTGCGCCGATGCTCGTGATGACAGCCGCGTCGGGATTCTTCGGTGGGCTTGGCCGAACGTGGGTTGTGTTCTGGATCAACGTGATCGCGGCGGTCGTGAACGTCGTGCTCGACTACGCGATGATCTTCGGCCACTGGGGATTCGAGCGGCAGGGTATCGTCGGTGCAGGCTGGGCCACGGTGATCGCCTATGTGGCCGGCGCCGCCGCGGCGATGTTGTGGATGTGGCTCGCCGATGAGGACGGCGGCTTCGGCATTCGCGGGCCGCGGGTCGCAACCCTCACTGGCAACATAGGGCTGAGCCTGTCAGAGACCAAGACGTCAGCCTGCCCCCTCACCCCGACCCTCTCCCCCGCAGACGGGGGAGGGGGTGAACCAACTAACGGATCTCGCTCATTCCCCTCGGTGAACGCTTCTCCCTCTCCCCCGTCTGCGGGGGAGAGGGTCGGGGTGAGGGGGGCGCGGAATGCGGGTTCTCGTTCTCGGCACGGTGGCTCGTTCGTGTGGCAGCCTGACTTCGAGCTCATCCGCCGGCTGCTGCGGTTTGGCGGTCCGGCGGGCATGATGGCGCTGACCGAGACGATCGCGTTTAGCTGGTTCGTGTTTCTGGTCGGCCGCATGGGCACGAGCGATCTGGCGGCAACCAACATCGCGTTCAACATCAACATGCTCGTGTTCATGCCGATGATCGGCTTCAGCACCGCCACGCAAGTGCTGGTCGGCCGGCGACTGGGCGAAGAGCGTCCGGACCTTGCGGCGCGGTCGACGTGGTCGGCGTACTGGCTGGCGTTCGCGTACACGTTGGCGCTGGCAACGGGCTACGTGCTCACTCCCGACGTCTTCATTACCCTGTTCGCGTGGAACAGCACGCCTGAGGAGACGGCGAAGTGGTACTCGCTGGTGATCG
>Ga0185317_100177_pt1 | contig 21576 bp, 12 predicted proteins | sample DevilsHole_FD_128020 | JGI IMG/M metagenome (GOLD analysis project Ga0185317, IMG submission 128020) | Groundwater microbial communities from Devils Hole, Nevada to study Microbial Dark Matter (Phase II) - Devils Hole (SPADES assembly)... | ecosystem: Environmental > Aquatic > Deep subsurface >...
ATGCCCCTTTTGGCGATAGGTTTTTGGGTTTGTCTGCTGGTAGCGCTTGGGGTTTGGCTTTCGCATGAGCGGATGTAATCCTTTCACAGATTGCACAAACAGTCGCGCTCATGCGAAAGCCCCTACAGGATATCCACATTTCCCCCCCAAAGTAGGGGCGGGCCCTTCCGCCCCGGCTAGGGGGGGATCTCACCTGACTGACTGGGAAGTAGCAACTTGAGTTATCTATTATTTCCCGGAGAGGGGTGTTTTATTCCAGAAGACTGATTCCAGCCGGTTTGAGATATTCCTGTGGACAGATGTGCGATCCACCGGAAATTCAGTATCTTAGACAGGTATAAATACTTCGTTCAAAGCTGATATAAATGCCGTGTTCAATCCCGCCACCCCCTTTGAGGCGGGTCTTTTTATTTGGGCGAACAAAACATTAGGGCATTTTGGCAACCGCAAGCAGCAGATTGCAGCTACCTTGGAGAAGGATGGCGTATTAGTGGAAAATAGCCATGATAGCAGACAAGCTGATCATCCAAGATTTGCATTTAGCAATAGACGACCTGCCCTCCCCACCGCAAGAAACAGTGACGGGCGGGAACAGTTCTATTTTTTGCGCTGGCCCACAGTCCGATGGCCGTGCGTCGTGGCCAGTCGTGTCTGATTTGTCGGCATAGGGCATTGCGCATCGCCCCAGCAATGGGGCAGGGGGCGATCGGGCAATCGGGCATAGCCCCAGGCGGGCGTCGCACAATTGCCGGTGCAACCCGGCACCCCAACCCCATCCCCTTATCCCCAGAGGGGCCCCACCTTCCCCGCTTGCGGGGAGGGGGAGTAAGAGGGGGTTTTCGTTTTCGTGGACAAAGTTGAAATCATCCTTCTACTGTGCAACGCCCCGCATGGGGCATGGGGAAGATTTACGCGCTCGCGAGGAATCAGCTTTGGCCCAATGCCTGCTGGCCCAACTCCCAATGCCAGCCTGCCCAAGGCTTTATGTAAAAACTGCATATTATCAATGCAACAATTGCAGCTCTCGCAATATTCTGTAACAAACTATACGATTACCCCCCGTTGGCTGGATTTAAGGTATCTACAAAGCAACCTTAACCAACAGCTAACGGATGAACCAACCGACTTTTTGAGAAACACGCCCACCATTCAATTGAACGCCATGCCGGGAACGCGCCGGTCAGCACAATCCCTGACAGGGCATTGTGACAGAACCGCTGATCATTCTGTTGCCAAATATACAAATAAGTTTTTCAAATCTCATACATAAGCTGAGACAAACAGAGTTTAGGCGTTAGCACGCATTCAGCAGAGCAACAAGCCATACAACACCAGCACACATCCAAGATTATAGGAGAGTAACCGACCGATGACAGTGGCATCCACGCAGGCAGCAAGCCTCAACAAATTTGAAAAAATCAAAGCCGAAAAAGACGGTCTTGCCGTAAAGGCTGAACTGGATCGCTTTGCCGAGATTGGCTGGGAAGCGATGGACGAAACCGACCGCGACTACCGGCTAAAGTGGCTCGGTGTCTTCTTCCGCCCCGTCACTCCGGGCAAATTTATGATGCGGATGCGCATCCCCAACGGCATTCTCACCAGCGCTCAAATGCGGGTGCTCGCCGAGATTGTCCAGCGCTACGGCGACGACGGCAATGCTGACATCACCACCAGGCAAAATCTCCAGCTGCGGGGAATCCGGATTGAAGACATTCCAGATATCTTCAACCGCCTGCAAGCCGTCGGTTTGACCAGCGTCCAGTCAGGCATGGACAACGTGCGCAACATCACCGGATCGCCGGTTGCCGATCTGGACGCCAGTGAATTGATTGACACCCGGGGATTGGTGCGCAAACTCCAAGACGCGATCACCAATAACGGTGAGGGCAACCCAGAATTTACCAACTTGCCGAGAAAATTCAATATTGCCATAGAAGGCGGGCGCGATAACTCAGTCCACGCGGAAATCAACGACATTGCCTTCGTGCCGGCGTATAAAGATGGCCAACTGGGCTTCAACGTTATCGTCGGCGGCTTTTTCTCCGCCAAGCGCTGCGACGCGGCAATTCCTCTGAACGCTTGGGTGAAACCCAACGACGAAGTGGTTGACCTTTGCCTTGCCATCCTGAGAGTATATCGCGACAGCGGTCTGCGCTCCAACCGGCAAAAAGCTCGGCTGATGTGGCTGATAGACGAGTGGGGCTTGGAAAAATTCCGGGCGGAAGTGGAAAAGCAGTTGGGGCGAGAACTGGCAACAGCAGCACCCAAAGATGAAATCGACTGGGAAAAACGCGACCACATCGGCATTTACCCGCAAAAGCAAACGGGGTTGAACTATGCAGGATTGCACATACCCGTCGGTCGGCTGTATGCTGGGGACATGTTTGATTTGGCTCGCATGGCGGACGTGTACGGCAGTGGCGAAATCCGCCTCACCGTCGAGCAAAATGTTATCCTCCCCAATATCCCCGACTCTCGCTTAGTTCCCTTCAAGAAAGAATCGCTACTGCAGCGATTTTCCATCAATCCTGGGCCACTGACGCGGGCGCTTGTTTCCTGCACCGGCGCACAGTTCTGCAACTTCGCCCTCATTGAAACCAAAAATCGCGCCCAGGCAATGATTAAGCAACTGGAAGCAGAAATTTTCTTGCCCAAGCCGGTGCGGATTCACTGGACAGGCTGCCCCAATTCCTGCGGCCAGCCCCAAGTGGCCGATATCGGTTTGATGGGGACAAAAACCCGCAAAAATGGCAAAACTGTCGAAGGGGTTGACATCTATATGGGCGGCAAAGTGGGCAAAGACGCCCATTTGGGCACCTGCGTCACCAAGGGCATTCCTTGCGAAGACCTCAAGCCGGTGTTGCGGGACTTGCTGATCGTCAACTTCGGCGCTCAACCCAAGGAGGAATTTGGCCTAGAATCGGTGAATGGCAACGGACATCGCCCCACAGCCGCCCTGATTATTGAAGCGCCTGCAGAATCCAAACCATCTTCCCAATCGGGTGCTGTCGTTTTCTCGAAATCCAAGAAAACGGTAGTCTGTGAGGGAGATGAAACCATCCTGGAGGCGGCGGAACGAGAGGGGATTGAGCTTGCTTCCAGCTGCCGGTCAGGAATCTGCGGCACCTGCAAGCAGAAACTCCTCAAAGGAGAAGTCAGCTACACCCAAGATCCGCAAGCGCTGGACGACAGCGACCGCCAGCAAGGGTATATTTTGGCCTGTAGCGCTCAACCTGCCGGACGAGTTGTGCTTGACGCATGATACCAATTTCTTTATATTTGTAACTAACTCCCATTTGTTTAGTGAGCTAGGGGGGAACGAAACTAAATCGCAGGGGGCGTTACCCGAGGTAACACACCCTACTGGATGTAGTGTGCAGCGCGATAAGCCCAACAAAGGAATCAACTTAGCAGTAAACAATGACGCAATTTTCCAGACGCAAATTCATCTTAACTGCAGGGGCTGCCACCGCCGGGACCCTGTTGGCTCACGGCTGCAGTTCTGGCCCCACAAACACAGCTAAGCAGACTTCCAGCGCCGCACCGGCAGCCAACATCAACCCAGCAGACGCACCAGAAGTCACCGCAGCCAAATTGGGATTCATCGCCCTCACCGATTCCGCCCCCCTGATTGTGGCCAAAGAAAAAGGCTTGTTCGACAAATACGGCATGAAAGATGTCGAAGTTGTCAAACAAGCCTCTTGGCCGGTAACGCGGGACAACTTAGAAATTGGCTCAGGAGGCGGGGGGATTGACGGGGCGCACATCTTAACCCCCATGCCCTACTTTATGTCCTTGGGCCAAACCAAAAACAAGCAGCCGGTGCCCATGTACATCCTGGCGCGGCTGAACACCAACGGACAGGCGATTTCCATAGCCAATTCCTACAAAGACTTCAAAGTAGGCTTAGAAAGCAAAAGGCTCAAAGACGCCTTCGCCCAAGCCAAAAGTGCCGGCAAAACCGAACTCAAAGCCGCCATTACCTTTCCCGGCGGAACCCACGACTTGTGGATGCGCTACTGGCTAGCCGCCGGCGGTATAATTCCCGACGAAGATATTTCCGTCGTCCCCATCCCGCCGCCCCAGATGGTTGCCAACATGAAAACCGGCAACATGGAAGCCTTCTGCGTGGGCGAACCCTGGAACGCGCAACTCGTCAACCAAGGACAGGGTTACACCGCTTTAATAACTGGAGAACTCTGGAAAGACCATCCCGAAAAAGCCTTTGCCATGCGGGCTGACTGGGTTGACAAACACCCCAAAGCCGCCAAAGCTATATTAATGGCAGTGCTGGAAGCCCAGCAGTGGTGCGACAAGCCGGAAAACAAAGAAGAAATGTGCCAAATCGTCTCCCAGGCGAAGTGGTTCAAAGTGCCGGCGAAAGACATCATCGAACGCGCCAAAGGCAACATTGACTACGGCGACGGTCGCCCCGCCGTTCAGAACAGCCCACTGCTGATGAAGTTCTGGTCAGATAACGCCTCCTATCCTTACAAAAGCCACGACCTGTGGTTCCTCACCGAAAACATTCGCTGGGGCTACCTTCCCCCTGACACCAAAACGAAGGAAATCGTTGACAAAGTGAACCGGGAAGACTTGTGGAAAGAAGCCGCCAAAACCCTTGGCGTACCAGCCGCCCAAATTCCCGCAAGCACGTCTCGCGGCGTAGAAACCTTCTTTGACGGGGTAAAATTTGACCCGGAGAAACCAGAAGAATATTTAAAGAGTCTGGCCATCAAGAAAGCCTAGCAGGCAAGTCTCAGAAACCGGGTTTCTTTTGGCTTGACATCCGAAAAATTGGCGGTTTGCGGGAGAGAAACCCGGTTTCTTGCACACCAGCCAAATGCCCAAATCCCCAAATCCCCCAATCCCGGCCCAATTCCCAGAGCGCAGCACCGGAAACAGAATGACCGCCAATCTTACCAGAACCGCTAACGTCCAGCCGAATTTAATGCTTTCATCCCTGCAAAAAAACTCCAAAAAAATCATCAAGCCCCTGATTGCCCTCGCCATTATTATGGTAATATGGCAAATACTTTGCCCGCCAGGTTCAAAAGGGCTGCCCGGGCCAATGCAAGTGCTGGCGGAAACTTGGGACCCCTATATCATCAATCCATTTTTTGACAACGGCGGCACAGATAAAGGCTTGGCCTTGCAAATTTTTGCTAGCTTGCAGCGAGTTGCCATAGGTTTCTCTTTATCTGCTATAGTTGGGATAGCTCTGGGGATTTTGATTGGCGTCAACAAATCCCTATATGAAGCCCTAGACCCGATATTCCAGGTTCTGCGCACCATTCCCCCCCTGGCTTGGCTGCCCATTGCCCTGGCGGCATTTCAGCAAAGCAACCCATCCGCTATTTTCGTGATATTCATCACCTCAATTTGGCCTATAATTATTAACACCACCGTAGGGGTGCAGCAGCTGCCACAAGATTACAGAAACGTGTCCAGAGTCTTGCAACTTTCTGGACTAGAATACTTTGTAAGTATCTTATTTCCGGCCACAGTTCCCTATATTTTCACCGGCTTGAGAATCGGCATTGGGCTGTCTTGGCTGGCCATTGTCGCCGCAGAAATGCTCGTGGGCGGTGTGGGGATCGGCTTCTTTATCTGGGACGCCTACAACAACTCCCTGCTCAGCCAGATTATCATCGCCCTAATTTACGTCGGACTTGTGGGGCTGATGCTAGACCGGCTCGTCGCCTATATCGCCTCAATCGTTGTACCTAAAGAACAGAAATAAACCCCGTCACGAGAAAGGAGGCAGAGCCTCTGGATAGGCGTTCCCAGCTGCCATGCTGGGAACGAGAGAATACCCAATACCCAATACCCAATTCCCAATTCCCAAAATCCATGTCAGCATTCCTGGAAATCGATCACGTTGATAAAGTCTTTGCCTTGCCCAACGGCAACAGCTACATCGCCCTCAAAAATATCGAACTGAGAATCAACAAAGGAGAATTCATCTCCTTAATCGGACACTCCGGCTGCGGCAAATCCACCTTGCTGAACATGGTGGCCGGTTTGGACAAACCGACGCACGGGGGCGCGATTCTAGAAGGCCGGCAAATCAAAGGCCCAGGCCCAGACCGCATGGTCGTTTTCCAAAACTATTCCCTATTGCCCTGGCTCACCGTGCGCCAGAACATCGCCCTCGCCGTCAATCGCGTTCTCAAAGACAAACCAAACGGAGAGCGCCGGAGCATCATCGAACACCACATTGACATGGTGGGGCTGCGACACGCCGCCAATAAGCGACCGGGCGAACTTTCCGGCGGGATGAAACAGCGGGTAGCGATCGCCCGCGCCCTGGCCATCCGCCCCAAAGTGCTGCTGCTGGACGAACCCTTTGGCGCACTGGACGCCCTCACCAGGGGTGGCTTGCAAGAAAAATTGATGGAAATCTGCGAAGAAAGCCACGTCACCGCCATCATGGTGACTCACGATGTCGATGAGGCGCTGCTGCTGTCTGACCGCATCGTCATGCTCACCAATGGCCCAGAATCTCACATTGGCCAGATTCTGGAGGTTCCCATCCCCCGCCCCCGCCACCGCATGGAAGTTGTCAATCACCCCAGCTACTACGACTTGCGGGATCAGATGATCAATTTCCTCAACCAGCAGAAGCGGGACAAGAAGCGCAAGGCCAAACAGCCGGTTCCCGCCGGGCGCAAGAGTGCCGGTGTGGAGAAAGTCAATTTGCAAATTGGCTTCCTCCCCCTGACAGACTGCGCGCCGCTCGTGGTGGCCAAAGAAAAAGGCTTTTTCGAGAAGCACGGTTTGGAAAATGTTACCCTCTGTCGGGAAACCAGCTGGAAAGCAATCGCAGAAGGCGTCAGCGCTGGACGCCTCGACGCCGCCCAGATGGTGACCGGCCTACCCCTGGCGCTGACACTGGGCATGGGTGGCTTTGCGCCGGTGCCGGTGGTGACCGCCCTGGTCCTCAGCCGCAATGGCAACGCCATTACCTTGAGCAAGCAGTTTTACGAGCAAGGGGTGCGCACTCTCAATGACCTGAAAGCCGCAATCGCCCAAAGTCAAGATAGAATTTTCAACCTGGGCGTCGTGCATCCCTCCTCGATGCACAACCTGATGCTGCGTTACTGGCTGGCCAGTGGGGGCATCGATCCCGACCGAGATATCAATTTAGTGGTGCTTCCCCCATCGCAGATGGTTGCCAACCTCAAAGCTGGGAAAATTGACGGCTACTGTGCCGGTGCACCCTGGAACACTCAAGCCGTCCAGGAAGGTTTGGGCTTTGTGATCGCCACCGACCTGGATATTTGGCCTGGAAATCCCGAAAAAGTCCTCGGCGTCCGCGAAGACTGGGCCAACAAATATCCCGAAACCCACATCGGCTTGCTCAAAGCTATCCTGGAAGCTTGCGAATATTGCGACAATCCTCACCACCGGGAAGAAATCCTGCCATTGCTGTGCCGGCCCGAGTATGTCGGTTCTGCCCCAGAATACACCCGCCCGGGTTTCATTGCTCCCTATGACTGCGGCACCGGCGAACCGCCTCTGCTGCTGCGGCGCTACCACCAATTCCATATCGAAAATACCAACTGTCCCGGACGAGGCGAGGGGCTGTGGGTTTTGACCCAGATGGCTCGCTGGGGCTTGACACCTTTCCCCAAAAACTGGATCGAAATCCTGGAGCGCGTGCGCCGCGTGGATCTGTACGGGGAAGCCGCCCGACAGCTGGGATGGCCCGATGTCGAGCCGGATCGCAAGCCTTTTGAACTTTTTGACGGCATGGTTTTCAACCCTGACGATCCTATTGGCTATCTCCAGCGCTTCACTATCCGGCGCGAACTGCGCATCGAAGAAATCCTCATCGATTTCCCAACCGCACAAGTCGCCTGATAAGCGCAGAAACCGGGTTTCTTTAAGAAACCCGGTTTCTCAAAGAAACCGGGTTTATGGCCCTGATAAAGAAACCCGGTTTCTTTTAGAAACCGGGTTTATGGCCCCACTTGAGCTTCCAATTCTCAATTCCCACAATCCCTTATCCCCCAGTGCCTGACAATGCAATCCCTAACGAGCGCCTCTTTAACTCAAAAAACTAAAAACTCAAAACTAGAAGCATCGAATTCCCGACGCGAACCGTTTTTGGAAATCGAGAGCGTTTCCAAGGTCTATGCCACTCCCACCGGCCCTTACACCGTACTCAACGATGTCAGCCTGAATGTCGCTGAGGGCGAGTTTATTTGCATTATCGGTCACTCGGGCTGCGGCAAATCGACACTGCTCAATATGGTTGCCGGTTTCAGCACGCCCACCGGCGGCGAGGTGCGTTTGCAAAACCGGCGCATCGCCAAACCCGGACCCGACCGGATGATGGTGTTCCAAAACTACTGTCTTTTGCCGTGGAAGACGGCGTTTGAGAATGTCTACCTGGCGGTTAAAACCGCTTATCCTGAAAAATCTCACGCCGAGAAAGTGGCGATTGTTGAGGAACACCTGGCAATGGTGGGACTGACGGAAGCGGCAAACAAGCGTCCCGGTCAAATGTCGGGCGGGATGAAACAGCGGGTGGCAATTGCCCGCGCTTTGGCGATTCGCCCGCAAGTCTTGATTCTGGATGAGCCTTTCGGGGCGCTCGACGCGATCACTAAGGAAGAATTGCAAGAAGAATTGCTGCAAATCTGGAGCGAACACCGGGTGACGGTGCTGATGATCACTCACGATATTGATGAGGCGCTGTTTTTGGCCGACCGGCTGGTGATGATGACTAATGGCCCTTCCGCTAAGATTGGCGAGGTGCTGGAAATTCCTTTTAAAAGACCTCGGGTGCGCTCGCAGGTGATGGACGATCCGCGATACCGGGAATTGCGGAATTATGCTTTGGACTTCTTGTTCCACCGCTTCGCCCACAGCGAAGATCCAAGTTCGACAGCGGATGCGACTCCCTCACCGAAAAGAGCCGGTTTGGCCCTGAAAGCCGGTGCGGCGCTGGCGCTGACTGCGGTTGCGGCGGCGGCTGGGATTGGTTTGAGTCGTTCGGTTAAGATTGCTTCCGAGACGCCGGCGCAAACTGCGGTTATCCAGTCGAGCGCAACTGTGTCCGACTCAACTGTGTCGGAATCAACCGGCACGTCTTCCGATTCCAGCGCAATTTTGTCCGAGTCAACCGGCACGTTATCCGATTCCAGCGCAACTGTGTCGGAATCAACCGGCACGTTATCCGATTCCAGCGCAACTGCTGCACCGGCAATTACTGACCCTGCTGTGCTCGAAGAATTGAAATGGAAGCTTTTTGACGAAATTGACGAAAGCTGGCAAACTGTCCCGACCTTTGCTGAGGATTTGGTGTACCGGGTTAAGGTTAAGGCAGATGGGGCGATTGCCGGTTACGAGCCGGTCAGTCCAGCTGCTAAGGATTACGTTGGGGAAACGCCTTTGCCGGTGTTGAGCGAACGAGCTGGCAAAAATGCCGGTGATGCGGTTGAGCAGCCGGTGGCCCAATTCAAGGTGGTGTTTGCCCCCACCGGCGTGCTAGAGGTCAACCCTTAGGAAGGGCATTCCCTCCGACCTCCCGCCTGTCCCCCCAAAAAAGGCGTAGGACAGGCGTTCCCTCCGACCTCTGCCGCCCGCCGGCGCTAAGATAAGGAATCTTTTTTGCTGTCCGGAAAAATAATAAAATTAATTACTCAATTTATACATTTTGGGGATAACCGCCAAGACGCCAAGTACGCCAAGAGCTATATCAAAGAGGCGCTGGTTGGTAATTAAACGATTTAAGCGGAAGCAGGGAGCGTTAGAAGTCAGGCCAGGTAGGTGGGCCTGCTTCAGCTTGCCTGTTGAACCAATCAATGGCGCTCAAGCGGGTGCCATGTAAAAAAGGCATTCACGTCATGCGGTAAAGTCATGGCGGGTGAGATTTTGTAATGAAAGATACGAATCAGCCCTGGCAAGCCGCCTACCTTTAACTTAGAAGAAGCAATTCACCAAGACTGAGGGATAAAGCCATGAAGTCAAACAGAAAGCATTAGCTGTATAGTTCAGAAAGAACGGCTCGTGACTGTGCGGGTGCCTTCACTGCAGAGCCAAGATGAAACGAGGTTAAATCTGGAAAATTTGCCCCAGACAATATAAGTATATTTTATACAAGTTTGCCAGGATGTGGGGCTAGGGCACTTACCTGTACGAGCGTGAGGGTGAGAGGTGAAGGGTTACAGTTTAGGGTTTAGACTTCAGACTTCAACCGGCTTTTAGTCCTCAAAACCAATTGATTTAGGAAGGTTTTGCATGCTACAAGAGATGTGGTCATTACGGGGACGCTATCGCATCCTCCACCTGAGTTGGCTGGCGTTTTTTCTCACCTTTGTGGACTGGTTTAACTTTGCGCCATTCGCCACAACGATTGGGAAAGAATTCCATCTAGCACCAGAGCAAATCAAGACCTTAGGGATTTGCAACTTAGCGCTGACGATACCGGCACGCATCATCATTGGCATGCTGCTGGATCGCTTCGGACCGCGAATCACCTTCTCATCGCTGCTGGTGTTTGCGATAGTTCCCTGTTTTGCCACAGCTGCTTCCCAGAACTTTCACCACCTGGTTCTAGCCCGATTGCTGATGGGCGTTGTGGGAGCGGGGTTTGTGGTGGGAATCCGCATGGTAGCCGAGTGGTTCCCCCCGAAAGAAATTGGCATCGCGCAAGGGATTTATGGCGGCTGGGGGAACTTCGGTGCCTTTGGGGCGGAATTTGCCCTGCCCTCTGTTGCTGTCGCCACAGCATTTCTGGCGGGAGGATCTAGCAACTGGCGCTTTGCCATAGCGCTCACCGGCATTATTTCAGCCGTCTATGGCACGATTTATTTCCGCAGCGTCACTGACACCCCTCCCGGCAAAACTTACCAGCGCCCCAAGCGCAGTGGGGCGATGGAAGTCACCAGTGCGCCTAGCTATTATGCGATGCTGGCGATGAATTTTGGGTTAATTTTTGCCCTGGGATTGCTGGCGTGGCGTCTGGCTCAGCCGAAGATTCACTTCCTGACCACCGACCAAATGCTTGTCGTCTGGCTGCTGTTGGGGTGGCTGTTTGGCTACCAAACCTACAAAGCGTGGAAAGTGAACCGGGAACTGCTGGAAGGCACAAAAATTTACTCCCCAGCTGAGCGCTACCAGTTTCGCCAAGTTGCCTTGCTCGGTTTCACCTATGTTACCAACTTTGGCAGCGAACTAGCCGCCGTTTCCATGCTGCCGGCATTTTTCGAGCACACCTTCTCTCTCGAACATGTAATGGCTGGCATGATAGCTGCCACCTATCCCTTCCTCAACCTCGTTTCCCGTCCCAGCGGCGGCTTGATTTCTGACAAGCTGGGCAGTCGCAAGTGGACGATGACTGCAGTCAGCGCCGGCATCGCCATTGGTTACCTGCTCGCCAGCGGCATCAACGCTAGCTGGCCCATCTGGCTGGCAGTTGGCGTCACTATGTTCTGCGCCTACTTCGCTCAAGCTGGTTGCGGCGCAACCTTTGCAATGGCACCGCTGATTAAAAAAGAAAGTACCGGACAAATTGCCGGCATTGTAGGGGCTTACGGCAACTTCGGCGGCGTGGTTTACTTGACGATTTACAGCTTAGCGCCGGCTGACACAGCTCCCCAAACCCTATTTGCCACAATGGGCGTCGCCGCTCTCATCTGCGCCAGCTTGTGCGCCTTCTTCCTGAAAGAACCCAAAGGCTCTTTTGCCGCCAAATATGAAGAGGGAACTAACGCACCGGCACCCGCACCGGCAGGCGAGCCGGCACCCGAACCCCTGCCGGTTCTCATAGACAAACGCAGCGAAGTGTAGGGTGCGTTCCCCGTGCAATAACCTGACGGCTTTGGAGAAATCGCGCAGGCGCGGAACGCACCCCACCAACCAGACTGTAGGGTGCGTTTCGCGTCGGATAACCTGAGGGCTTGGGAGAAATCAATGACGCGGAACGCACCCTACCAACCTGTAGCTGCTGGCGAGAAATCGGTGAGGGGGAGCCGGCACAAATGGGGACAGCTGGAACATAAGTTTTACTTAACAGAGCATAAGAAATTGGGATGGTAGGCAGAGAGAAAAAGAGACTATTATCAGAGTAGATGGCGAACAAGAAACCAGAATTTACATAAGGATATCGACCGCACAGCACTGAGGACGGAAATTATGTCTGACTCAACGAAAACCCTTTGTCCATACTGTGGCGTCGGCTGCGGTTTAGAAGTCTCGCCGCCAGCAGGGCTTGGCAAGCAAACCAACAGAGACGCTGAAGGAACTCCAATTTGGAAAGTCAGAGGAGATCGCGAGCATCCCTCCTCTCAGGGATTGGTTTGCGTCAAAGGCGCGACGATTGCCGAGGCGATTGACAAAAGCCGACTTTTGTATCCAATGATGCGCAATTCCCTGGATGAAGAGTTCCGGCGAGTCAGCTGGGATGAAGCCTTGAATGCCATTGTCAATCGCATCCAAACCGTTCGCTTGACCTCTGGACCAGACGCTCTTTGCATGTACGGTTCCGGGCAATTTCAGACAGAGGATTACTACATCGCCCAAAAACTGATGAAAGGCTGTTTGGGCACTAATAATTTTGACGCCAACTCCCGCTTGTGCATGTCGAGCGCAGTTGCCGGTTATATTCAAAGCTTCGGTTCCGACGGCCCCCCCTGCTGCTACGATGATTTAGAGCTAACAGATTGCGCCTTTTTGATTGGCACCAACACCGCTGAGTGCCACCCGATTATCTACAACCGGCTGCGAAAATACCACAAAAAGAACAAACATGTTAAAATGATTGTGGTAGATCCGCGCCGCACAACCACCGCTGAAGACGCCGATTTGCACTTAGCAATTCGACCGGGCACGGATATTGATTTGCTAAACGGCATGGCTAACCTGCTGATGCGCTGGGGCTATCTGGATACAGCATTCATTGAGGAATGCACGGCGAATTTCCCCGACTACGCTGAGGTGATTCGCTCCTATCCGCCGGAACTGGTGGCGAGAAAATGCGGCATCCGCCTCGATGAGCTGGAAACTGCGGCTCGCTACTGGGGCGAGTCCAAGCGCGTCCTCTCTTTGTGGTCGATGGGCGTCAACCAGTCTTCCGAAGGAACCGCTAAGGTGCGCACGATCATCAACCTGCACCTGATGACCGGCCAAATCGGCAAGCCTGGGGCGGGCCCATTTTCCCTGACCGGCCAGCCCAATGCGATGGGCGGGCGGGAAGCGGGCGGTTTGGCCAACCTGCTTCCGGGCTACCGTTTTGTGAAAAACCCCCAGCACCGTGCGGAAGTTGAGCAGTTCTGGGGGCTGAAACCCGGGCAAATCTCGCCTGAGGTCGGTCGCACCGCCTGGGAGATGATCGCGGGTTTGGAAACCGGCGAGGTTGGTTTCCTGTGGGTGGCGGCGACAAATCCAGTGGTGAGCATGCCGGATCTGGAACGCACGAAAGCTGCCCTGCGCAAGTCTCCATTTACGGTTTATCAAGATGCCTATTACCCGACGGAAACAGCAGCTTACGCCCACGTTTTGCTGCCGGCAGCCCAGTGGGGCGAGAAAACTGGCGTGATGACGAATTCGGAACGCCGCGTGACGCTGTGCGAGGCGTTTCGCTCCCCCAAGGGCATTGCCCGCCCCGACTGGGAAATCTTTGCGGAAGTGGGCCGGCGGTTGGGTTTTGCTGACAAGTTTGCTTTCCAAAACTCAGCTGAGGTGTATGCTGAGTTCGTGCGGCTGACCAGGGGGCGTCCTTGCGATGTCACGGGTTTGAGCCACGAAAGGCTGAAGCAGCAAGGGCCAACTCAGTGGCCCTGTCCCGATAGCGGCGCGAAACGCGACTCATCTCGGCTTTACACGGATTTGCGCTTCCATACGCCGGATGGGCGAGCGCGGTTTGGGGCGTATCACTCTAAGGGGTTGGCGGAACCGCCCGATATCAACTATCCTTTTGTGCTCACTACCGGCAGGCTCTACGGTCACTGGCACACGCTTTCCCGCACCGGTCGGATTGACAAAATCCGCCAGATGCACCCGAATCCATTTATTGAGATTCACCCGCGCGATGCGGAAAAGCTGGAGATTGCTGAGGGTGACTGGGTTGAGGTGCTCTCTAGGCGCGGTAAAGCTCGTTTCCCGGCTAAGGTGACGAAGGCAATTTCTCCGGGGGCGGTTTTTGTGCCCATGCACTGGGGGGCGCTGTGGGCTGAGGACTCTGAGGCGAACGCCCTGACTCACCCGGAATGCTGTCCGGATTCCAAACAGCCGGAGTTAAAAGCTTGTGCGGTGCAGTTGGTGCGGGTTGGTGTTGGTGGTGGGGTTGGGGTTTCTGAACCGGAGGTTCTGTCTGCCGGTGTGCCGGTGTAGAATTGAGTTGGGTTGTTTTTGGGTTTTGGTTTTTAAACCGCCAAGACGCGCCCGTGCGCCAAGAATTACTGACCGATTCGGTGTCGGTCGAGTCGGAGATTTATCGGAAATAACAGGAGGCTGTTGTCTGCTTGAGTGTGGGGGGACCACGGTGCAAGCAGGCTTCCTGTAAGGGTGGAAAGGAAGGATAAATCTACAATTGATATGAGTGAGCTGTTTCAGTTTGAAGCTGATTTTGTGGATTCTCTGCGCTGTATTCCCATGCAGGTGCGCTTGAATTTAGATAGTTGTGGGGTTAAGCTGAAATTGGCTGAGTGGAATCGGTTCAGCCAGGAAGAAAAGCAGGCGCTGGTGGATATGCCGGCAGGGACTTCGGAGGAGGCGAAAGTTTACCGGGAGTTGCTGCACCGGCTCGTTTTGGAACACACCGGCAAGCCCGCAACTGACTTGCCGGTGGATGCCCATCCCGCCTGGATGGATGAAGCAACTGTCCCCGAAAATGTGCGCAAAAAGGCCGAGGAAGTTGGGGTGACGCTGACACCGGCACAGTGGGCAAATCTTGCTCCCCTGCGGCGCTTCGCTTTGATTAAACTCAGCCGATCGGAACACGAAAACAGCAATTTTTTGCCGGCGCTCAAGGAATTTGGTGTGGTTTGAGCGGCGCTGGCAACCCCCTGTGAAGTAGGCCCCAGAAACCCGGTTTCGCCAAAGTTACCGGGTTTCTCAGGGGTAGGGTGCGTTCCCACGCGCGGGAACGCACCTCCATCGGTGCCGGTGGGATAGGGAACGCTACGAGGTACTTAAAATTTGCTTTATAAATCCTGTGCTAATTTCTATCCTTAAACTCTTTATAGCGGCAACGATTTTGCCGGTCGCTTTCTATGTGAGGTCGCCTCTTTTGGCGAGTGTTAGATTTGAGCTGTTGGGGGCTATTGCCGTTTTATGTTTGGGATTAATCCTTTCTGAACTACTAGGGCTAAGGAAAGAGAAAACCAACCAGAAAGCCGCTCTCAGGAAGGCTGTTGTGATGGTCGCATGTTTGGGGCTGCTCGTCGCTGTGGCGGGAGAAATCAATTTGGCGCTGGCGAAACAAAGCGTCTTAAATGCAGATACCTACCGGCTGGAAAAGTTAGGCCGGCACTTGGTTGTCGGCTACAGCAATTTCGACGAAATCAAACAATTAGTTTCCAAGAAAGCTGTCGGTGGGGTGTTTGTAACCGCAAAAAATGTTAGCAATAAAAGCCAGGAAGAGATACAGCAAGAAATTAAAGCGCTGCAAGAGATTCGCCGCAGTCAGGGTTTGCCCCCTTTGTGGGTCGCCACGGATCAAGAAGGCGGTATCGTCTCCCGACTCTCCCCACCGCTGAGTCAATTGCCTCCCCTGTCAAAGATTGTTGAGGGAGAGACGCAAGTAGAGCGCAAAAAGAAGGAGGTAATTGAGTATGCCAGACAGCAGGGGAGGGAGTTGGCTGAGCTGGGAGTGAATCTGAATTTTGCGCCGGTGGTGGATTTAAACAAGGGAATTGTTAATCCCAGTGACAAATTTTCTCAGATTTACCGGCGAGCAATATCTGCGGATAAGGACGTGGTGGCCAAGGTGGCGCTGTGGTACTGCCAGACTCTGGAAGAATCTGGGGTTAGGTGTACGATTAAGCATTTTCCCGGACTGGGGAGGGTGGAGACAGATACGCATATCGACAGCGCCGAGTTGCGCACGCCAGTAGAGGAATTAATGCGGGAGGACTGGGTGCCGTTTCGGGAGGTGATGGGAAACTCTCAGGCGTTTACTATGCTGGGACACGCCAAACTGACGGCGGTTGATGCCAAGCGTCCAGTCTCGTTTTCCAAGCTGGCAGTCACAGGAATTATTAGAAACAACTGGCAGCAAGACGGGATTCTAATTACAGACGATTTTAGCATGCACGCGGTCTATGGAAGTGAGGATGGGTTGGAGAAGGCTGCAGTGGAGGCGGTGAATGCCGGTGTGGATTTGATTCTGATTTCTTACGACAAAGATTTGTATTACAAAGCGATGCGTGCCTTGCTCAAAGCTGAAGAACAGGGCAAGTTGGATGGCGAGATGCTAGAAAAGAGCGGGAAAAGACTGGAGAAAAAAGTTTCTTAGCCCCCGCCAGAAACCGGGTTTCTGCGACTTTCTTTGCATCCTGATCGAAAGATTTATTCAGAAACCCGGTTTCTTCCCCCTCAGAAACCGGGTTTCTGCGACCAACTTTGCCTGATGACCGAAAAATTTATTCAGAAACCCGGTTTCTTATGGCGGTTTTCACTTAGAAACCCGGTTTCTTAAAGAAACCGGGTTTCTGGCATGTACTTCATCCAACTGAAAACCGCTATTAGCCCCCACCCCACCGGCACTGATTTTACCCAGGACCGGCAGACTGTCCGCCATCAATGACAATTTCAGTGCCGGTGACAAATTTGGATTCATCTGAGGCGAGATAAACAACCGCACAGGCGACATCATCAGGTTCCCCCCACACTTTCAAAGGAATTTGTTCCCGAATCTCCCTCATGCGCTGCTCTCGTTCTGCCTCATTTCCGAGAAATTCATCCCAGATGGGCGTGAAAATAGCCCCTGGCAAAATTGAATTGCAGCGAATTTTGTAGCCTTTCTGGGCGCAATACAGCGCAACCGATTTGGAAAACTGGGTGAGACTCGCTTTGCTCGCCCCATAAGCAACCGCCATAGGGGTGCCAATCTCACCGGCAAGAGAGGAAATATTCACAATCGCACCCCCGCTGTCTTTCATCGCGAAAATCGCGTATTTGCACCCAATTAACACGCCTTCCATGTTGACGATCATCACCTGACGCCATGCGTCTAGTGTGACAGTTTCTGGATTTTGTGCGGCAAGATTGCCGATGATGCCGGCGCAGTTTACCAGAATATCCAGCTTGCCAAATTCCGCAATCGTTTGCGCAATAACGTCTTGCCACTGCTGTTCGTTGCTGACATCATGCTTGAGAAAAATCGCACCAGCAATTTCGGACGCCGCAGCTGTGCCGGCGCTTTCACTGATATCTGTAATGGCGACGCTAGCACCCTCACGCGCTAGCATTCTAGCCGTCGCTTTGCCAATTCCCGAAGCCCCACCCGTTACTAGGGCAACTTTGCCTTCAACACGTCCCATACTAATTTTGGATTTTTAATTTTGGATGCCCGGATTTAATTTTGGATTTTGGATGCCCGGATTTTGGATTTAATTTGGGATTGAAAAAGTTCCGTAGGAACGCTACAGCTAAGCTGTTACGCTAATAATGCTGCTTTTCCTTAGAAAGGAGGCAGAGCCGACCGAGTGGCGTTCCCAGGCTCTGCCTGGGAACGAGGGGAATGCCCAATGCCCAAGAGCTACTAGCCGATGCGCCCCCGTATATCCGACAGCTTCAGGTTCAAAACTGACAGCCCAAAAATCAGCAAAAACAGCACCAGTCCGATGGTGCAAGCGTAGCTCATCTCCAATTCCCGAAACGCTTTCTCATACAGATAGTATACAATAGTTTTAGAACTATTTCTCGGCCCCCCTTGGGTCATAATGTACACTTCTTCAAACACCTTAGTGGCGGAAATCGAGGAAATCACCGCTACTAGAAATAGATACGGTTTCATCAGCGGTACTGTTATGTCCCAGTGTTGGCGGATGCCATCGGAGCCATCAATAGCAGCCGCTTCATACAAATCAGCAGGGATGGCTTGCAACCCTGCTAAGTATATTACCATATAATAGCCCAGCCCCTTCCACACCGTCACCGCCATGACGCTAAAAATGGCCATCTGCGGGCTGGTGAGCCAGGGAATCCCCTCGCCTTTGAGAACAATGCCCAACATCATCAAAACCTGGTTCAAAAAGCCGGTTTCTGCATAAAGCCACTTCCAGGCAATACCGGCAACCACCATTGAAATCACCACCGGCGTGTAGTAAGCTGCCCGAAACCAGCTAATTCCGCGCAATTTCTGATTAACTAAAATAGCCAGCCCCAGGGGTGCGACAACCAAAACCGGCACCACACCGGCAAGATAAAGCAAAGTATTGCGCAAAGTTTGCCAAAAAACCGGGTCAGCAAACAATTTGCGGAAGTTCTCCAACCCCACCCACTGCGGCGCTTGGGTGAGATCGTACTCGTAGCGCGTAAAGCTGAGGAAAAACGCTTGCAGTGCCGGCCAAAAAACCGTCAGCGCCAAAACAGCGCCGGCGGGGAGCAAAAACAAGTACGGGGTGAGTTGCTGCAATCGTGGGATTGGGAGTTTCGAGTTTGGATTCATCGCCGGTAGACTTCACAGTGAACAATTCAAGGCACTAATTTGGCAGGGGAAAAGTCAGCTCGCAAACCGCCCCATCCCTGTTGTAAATTTCTATCTTACCGCGCAACTGGCGAGTCAGGACGCGGATCAGGCGCAGACCCAAAGAATTGGTTTTCCGCAAGTCAACCCCCTCAGGTAACCCGATGCCACTATCCCGGACAACCAAGCGCAGTTTATCACCCGAACCGGCAGATAACTCAATCGCTATTTCTCCAGACCGACTGTCTGGAAAAGCGTGTTTAGCGCGAGTTCGTCACCAGTTCGTTGAGCAGCAAGCCGCAGGGAATAGCAATATCCAGCGGCAGGGACAGATGCTCAACCCGCACTTGAGTGCGAATTATTTCCAGCTTTACATTATACGACAAAAACAAATTTGCGGCAAGATTATGGATGTAATCCGCAAAATCAATTTGTGCCAGAGTGTCCGACTGGTAAAGTTTTTCATGGCTCAGGGCCATTGAGCCAATGCGGTTCTGGCTCTCTTCCAGAATAGACAGAATCTGCGGGTCTTCAATATACTGCGACTGCAGAGAGAAAATGCTGGAGATCACCTGCAAGTTGTTTTTCACCCGGTGGTGAACCTCCTTGAGCAAGAGCTCTTTTTCCCGCAACGAGGCTTTCAGCTGCTCCTCGGCTTGCTGGCGCTCAGTAATGTCAATTCCCACAAAAACAGCGGCGCTGCCTTGGTGGTACTTCTGGGCCACCATCAGATAATTGCGGGTGTCGTCCTGAATGTGCACGTCAAAGATTTGGCTAGTGGCGGTCGCCTGACCGGCAAAAAACTGGCGCATCCACTCAGTAAAATCGGGGCTGGTTTCCAGGAAGCCTACATGCTGACCGGCAAAGTCTTCTGGGGTGAGGTTCAAGGTAGCCGCCATGTGCCGGTTAACCCCAAGGTATCGCAAGTCGGAGCTGACCCAAGACACAAACCCGGGCACGGCATCCAGAACCGCTTGCAGTTGCTCCTTGGCAGTCGTCAGCTGGGCCTGTGCCAGCTTGCGCTCGCCCAGCTCCACTTGTAACTGCTTGTAGAGTTCCGATTGCCCAATAGCGATAGCCAGTTGGGTGGCCAGCTGCTGGAGCAGCTCAATTTCCCAGGGCTGCCACTCCCTGGGATGAGCGCACTGGTGGGCAATCAGCAATCCCCACATATAATTGCCCGCTGCCGGCGGCGGCTGTTCGCTGGGGGAGGAAGACGGCTGCTGCCGAGCTTGTTCTATTAAAATGGGCGCAACCAGACTGGCTCGCACCTGAAACCGCTCTAGTAACTGCAGGTGGCAATCGGAGATGCCGGCGGTGTAGATATCGGAAATCGCTCGCTTGCGTCCTTTGCGGTATTCTTCTGCTACTGGCCCTATACTCAAACAGGGTTCTTGGATGTGGCTGCCCTGGGCCACTATCCAGCCCGGGCCGACCGATTCCGCAACCATAATGCCCTCGGTGTTCTCATCTAGCTGGTACACGAGCACCCGGTCACACTGCAGCAGCCGCCGCACTTCGGTGACGATCGTGTTGAGCGTGTCTTGCAGGTTGAGGGACTGGCGAATGCGCTCTTGCACCGCTGCCAAAAGGCGCTCTCGCTCAGCCAGCTCTTGCAGCTCGCCGGTGCGCTCTGTGACACGCAGCTCCAGCTCCGCATTGCGGCTGGCGAGCAGTTCCACTTTTTCGGCTTGCAGCTGGGACACCTGTTGCTGCAAGGCGTGGGCGATGCCGTAAATTTCCACCGGCTCCAGGGAGCGCAGCAAGCTGGTGCGGGTGACGATGCCCAACAGCTCTCCCTGGCTGCCGGTGACCGCCAACCGGCCCACATACCGGCGCTGCATCTGCTGTTGCGCCTCCCACAGGGAATTCTCCGGGCTGACGCAAAACACCGGCGCGCTGATCACCTGTTGCGCCGGAATCTCCGCCAAAGGGATCTGCAGCCCCTGAAACTGCACGATATCTCCTTCGGCGATCATGCCCGAGGGCAGGGTCAGGCTCTTGTCGCCCCACCCCTCGACGATCGCCACGCAGCTGACTTTATGTTGGGCCATCAGGGAGGCGACCCACTGCAGGGAAGCGGTGGGCGGTGCGGTGACGACGTGGGTGGCCATCACCTCCGCCACCTGCCGCACCCTGAGGAGATTCACCGGCTGGAGGCAGGCGCGAATGGTTTCTGAGGTGACGAGGCCCACCAGTTCGCCCCCCTCGCCCACCACCGGCAGGTGGCGGATGCGGTGCTGGCGCAGCAGGGACAGGGCGGCGAAAATATCCCCGTCAGGCGTTTGTTTCAGGGAAATCACCGGCGATGCCATCACCTCCGCTACCGCAATTCCTGTCAGGTTGCCACCCTTCGCCGCCAGCTTGACAATATCCCGTTCCGTGAACATGCCGGTCAGGTGGGAGCCCCGCATCACCAGCACGCAGCTGGCGCAGGACTGGCCGGTTTGGCCCTCTGGCGGGGGATGAGTGCCGGACAGGGGGCAGCTCTGGCCCCGCCTGTGGCTGAGCAGGGCCACGACTTCTGTTACCGGCATGTCTGGGGTGACGGTGAGCGGGTGCCGGTCGGTGGCCAGCTCTAGGGATGGCGGGCGGGTGAGAAAATCTTGAGGTTGCATAGCGCTGCTGGATCGAGGCGTGACTGCCGGCTTTTGGCATCGGCGGCGGTTTCAGGCTGCCGGTGGCTGTAAGATCGTGCCGGTGATATTTTTAGCAAAGCTTAAAAATATTCTGTTAATTATGGGAAATTTACTGGATTAACATTTCCGGTAATTTACAGAGCTGCATGCCCAGGGCCAAAAACTATCTGTATTTCTCACAGGGCCGGAATTGAGCGCGTTTTGCTCTATAATTGAGAGTAATTATAACTCAAGTTGCTACCTGCAAGGTCTTTGCATCCAGATCCCCCCTTTCCCCCCCTTAAAAAGGGGGGC
>Ga0185317_100178_pt1 | contig 21361 bp, 21 predicted proteins | sample DevilsHole_FD_128020 | JGI IMG/M metagenome (GOLD analysis project Ga0185317, IMG submission 128020) | Groundwater microbial communities from Devils Hole, Nevada to study Microbial Dark Matter (Phase II) - Devils Hole (SPADES assembly)... | ecosystem: Environmental > Aquatic > Deep subsurface >...
CCATCAAACCGGCGGCGGGCAGTACATCGACCTCGGCATCGTCGACCTTTCGGAGGCCGCCACCGACTCCAAGTAACCAGCCAAGTACGCCCGGCAGGAGTCGAACCTGCAACCGGCGGATTAGAAAATCGACGCAACACCAAATCGTATCCCCACAACACCGAGCATTCTAGCGAAGCAACTTGCGATGAGTACGGCAGTTTCGGCGTTTTTCGCTCGGTGCTCGTGGGATACGGATCGGTGTTGCAACGGACTGTTTTGGGGGCCGATTGGAGAACGTTTTGGAGAACGCTACGGCAAGGTCGAACCGCTCCTCCGACGAGGTTGATTGTTAACAATCGAGCAGGCGGGCACCCATGAGCTGGCGCAACCGGCATCGGGTGCCCGCTTGGAGATGCACCGCCAGAGGGTCCCGGGTATTGGTTTCTCCTAGCCCTCGCGGATGACCATCTCATGAGCGCGGCAGAGCATGAGTGGTCTTTCTGTTACTGATGGAGGACTCGTTGACCGCTCCGGCGTCAGTAACAAATCTGGTGAAGCGTCAATGGTGGATTCAAGATTGAGCGAACGGTAGACTTGTTCGTCGAATGCCGACCCGCTTCGGGGGTAGCACCGTGGCACGCAGCGAGGTCCAGTCGCCCGACTGCGACGATGACGACGACACGGACGGCGACGTGATCCGCAACACGCAGGCGGCGCTGCGTCATGCGATTGCCGGCGGGGCGCCCGACTCCATCGTCGATTCTGCCTTCCAGGTCTTCTACGACGCCTACACGCCCACAATCCGTCGCTACGCCAGCCGGCTCGGTGCGCGGCCGCAAGACCTGGACGATTGCGTCCAGAACGTGCTTGTCCGGGTCATCAAGAAACTACCGCCGTTCCAACGTAGTGGCGCGGGCAGCTTTCGACGCTGGTTGTTTCTGTTGGTGCACAGCGAGACCAGAGACCATAGCCGCCATTGTTCGCGTCATCCCACCCGTAGTCTTTCGGAAATCGAGGGGACTGAGCGGGACCGGTCGATCCACGCCTCGACCCAACGGTCGCGAGCGAACAAGCGTTTGAGGTCGAACTGGTTCACGTATGCCTGTCGCAACTTCGAGGGGAAGTGTCGAAGACGAACTTTGAAGTGGTGCGGCTGCGCTGGATTGTGGGTATGAGTCCGCCCCAGATCGCCGCGCGACTGCGGCTGTCGGAGCACGCAGTGAGGAGCCGCCTGAAGCGTATGCTTAAAGTCCTGCGAGTGAAGATCAATCTGCTCAGCGGCCACGAATTCGACCGGCCGCTCGAGCACCTCGAAGTCGACCAGTCATGATCGCGGCTGACGGCGGTTTGGCCCCCGCTGGCTCCGGTGCACGTCTCCGCAGTACCGCAGAAGCCGCGCTCCTTCGTTGGACTGATCGCTGACGACTGGCCGACAGGGGCTGCTCACCCCAAAACCGTCCAGGCGAGCCGCCGCGGCCGGGCGACCAGTTCCTGGCCGAAGTACGTTTTCCGCTTCACCCGCTTGGCCACGTCGCGGTCGAGCGCCCCGCGTGTCTGGCCGATGAGCCACTCGTAAGCCGCCACAAGGAACCCGCCGGTGCCGCACGCCGGGTCGCAGGTCGTGAAGTCCGAGTGCTTGCGCGGATCGGGCTTCATCACGCGGACGATCGCTTGAATCAGCACGCGCGGCGTGAAGTATTGCCCGGCCCCTTTCTTCCCTTCGCTGGCCGCCTTTTCCAGCAGCCCCTCGTACGCCGCCGCCTTCACGTCCACGCCGAGCGCCGTCCACTCCGTTTCGTCGATCAGGTTGATGAGCCGCTTCAAGTTCACCGGGTTATTGAACCGCGACATCGCCTCGGCGTAGATGTCGCCAAGCATCCCCGGCGTCTTCGCCAGCTTGCGGAGCGTGTCCACGTAATGGTCGGTCAGTTCGGTGCCGTTCTTCTCGCGGAGCGTCGGCCAGTCGCACCCTTTGGGTATCTCAATGCCCCGCTCGTCGGCCATTTTCAGGAACAGCAGAAACGTGATCTGCTCGATGTAATCGCCGTAGTCGATTCCATCGTGGCGAAGCGTGTGGCAGAAGCCCCAGAGTTTTTGAACGATGTCGGACATGCTCAATCCTGTTCAATGTGTCCTGTCACTCAGCGACGGTAACCGATGTAGTTGCCGTCGGTGTCATACCCGACGCATCTTGGTTGACCGAAGGCGTTCCAAATAAAGTCGAGCAACGGTCTCACGATCGCGCGAGGATCGGTCGCTATCTCTGACACGACAAGGGATTCGGTGGATACAGTTTCCTCGCTGTTCATAGCGCGGCCCCACGCCAAGGGGAGCGTGTACCCGGCTACGCGATCCAGCGTTATGCTGATCGCAAGCGGCAACTGTAACGATCCATCCGCGTACAACGCTAACGACCGTTGGAGAAGATCAAACAGCGTTTTATCAAATGACCCGCACGTCAAAAGCTTGCGATCTCCTTGTGGCTGAAGCTCGGAGTGATCGAGGAACTCAATTGTTCCATCGCGAAAGGTAAGGGAATAGCTCACAAGATCAATACCGTCTCGATACTGCACTTTGAATCCTTCAATGCAGTGGGAGTAATTCCCGCCTCCTGGACTACCCATTTCCAGAAGGCGTCGGATAACGTCGTCCCGCGTCACGTCAATCGCTCCCGGATTGCGAACTAGCGGAACGATATGACAGACCCAATACGGCCGACCATTGGTCAATGCCCGTACTTTCTCGATGCGTTGGGCTATGAAACGCCGCACACGCTCTTCGACGCTTTGAGAACGCAAAACGCTGTCGCGAATCTGAGCTGTGCTCATATCCTGTTTGCCGCCGTTGATGCGCACGAAGAATCGCCGCTCTCCACCAAGTGTAACCATGTGTGGAGCGCGAAGGCTCGGCGGAATTCGAACCAGCAGAATGAACGCGGCCGACGGCAGCGTTGTGGTGCCGATTTCGTATCGCGGAAGTCGCTCATCTATGCCGTCCTTCAGTAACTGCTCGATTGCGAGAATTAGCGCGTCCCGATTGGTCATGGGCATTCCCGGAATGCTAGATGGCACGCCAGTCGGCTTGCCTTCGGTATCTCGGTCTTCCTGCACCCCATAAACCAGAAGGCCGCCCTCCGCATTGGCGAACGACGTAACATCTCTGAGAAACTCCTTCTTCTCTTCTCTATCGCCAAGGATCAGGGTCTGCTTGTAATCGAGGTACAGACTCTCAGGAACGGCATCGTCGATCAGACGGCTCAAATCCGTCTCGGTCAATGTTCCCAAACGCTTGCCAAGAAACGGTTCCATCGTTGTGTTCAGTTTTCAGGCGGCCACGGACGTATTGATCTGTTTGAGAAGCTGCGGCAGCTTTCCACCAAATACACGGTTCGCGTTTGCCCACCCACCAGCTCGACTCAATACGGGGGCTTCGTCAAAATCCTCTTGGTTAACCGACAGGTTCTCGATCGTGTGTACCCGGATGCGCTCCAGCCAATCGACCTGTTCTTTCGTGAACTGCTGGCCCGCCATGATTGTTTCGATGGCTCGATTCACTCGTTCCTCGGCAGTAAGCAACGGCTCTTGTTCGCGGGCCGCGTGCTTGACCATTGAGATGATGTCCACAAGGTCTTTACCGTACCGAGCCGCATGAACCTTCTGCAGATTCTCGACGGTGAACCGCTGGCGAGCCGTGATCAGCTTCTAGCGTAGCTCGCTCAGCGCGTCGGTGTCCAGTCTTGCGGCCGATCGAGCAGAATGCGGATTGCTTCGATCCGTTCGGGGTTCTCGCGCACGAAGCGTGCGAACGCGGTCAAGTAGTCTTCGGGCCTGTATTCCTCGCCCGCTTCCCGGATCAGCCACTGCGAACTGACTTCATCTTCGATGCCGTACGCGACGACGAAGCCACGTCGCGGGCGCGGATAGTTCACCAGCAGTTCTTGGAAAGCCGGATCGCGCAGCAGCCGCATCGTCGGCGTGAATTCGCTGGACAGCTTTGCCGGCAGCCCGAGCGCGAACTGGGCGATCTCGCCGTCTGGAAGAAACGCGGCGAATCGCTCGCGGGCCTCGCCGGACATCTCCTTGTTGATGCGCTGCAGCCGCTTGACCAGGCAGCGAACGTTGTAGTTGCGGTCGCGGTTCTGCCAGATGTCTTCGATGACTTCCTGAATCGTGCGCGACGGTTTTTCCGGCGGGTCGGTTGTGAACGCCGAGACGTTCTTGAAGTACGCCAGCAGGCTGCCATCGAAGCAATCGAACACGGTGAAGTGAGATTTGTTGATGTCCGGGCACTTGCGGGTGCCGCGGCCGAGCATCTGCTCCCACAAGATTCGGCTCTTCACCGGCCGGAGAAAGACGATGAACTCCAAGGCCGGGATATCGACGCCGGTCGAGAGCATGTCCACGGTGACGACGATGCCGGGACTGGGCCGGTTGCGAAACTCGCGGATGCGTTGCAGCGGCCGGTCCACGGTCGGGCTGCCGGTGATCTTCTGGACGAACGAGTCGCCGCGGCCAAATGTGTCGCGGCAGATTCGGACGAGCTGGTCTGCGTGCGATGTGTGCGGCAGGTCGTTGGCAGCGAAGATGAGCGTTTTCGGGAAGCGGCCGTAGCGGGCTTCGTGGTCGTCGGTGTACTTTTTCAGTTCCTCGATGATCCGGCGATTGGATTCAGGGGCGGTCACCTTGCGTTCGATCTCGGTCGTGTCGAACTGCCGCTCGTCTTCGAGCAGGTCGAGTTGCTCACGACCGGTCGTAGTGTCGATGAGGCCCACCTGCTCGCCGGCCTGCAGAAAGACGCCGTTCAATCTCACGTCGGATTTGATGGATACGGCGTCGTAGTCCACCAGGTAGCCCTCGCGAACCGCACGCTCGTACTCGTAGCGGTAGACCACGTCCTTAAAGTACGCCTTCGTATGTGCGGCCGGGGTCGCCGTCAGGCCGATCTTGATGGCATCGAAGTGGTCGAGCGTGTTCCGCCAGACCGACAACTCGGCGGACGTGTAGCCGCGATGGCACTCGTCGGCAACGATCACGTCGAAGGCGTGAATCGGGATGTCCAACGAATCGGCGTCCTCGTCGGATTCCTCATCGCCCAGGGCGAACACCGCCCCGCGGCCGAACAAGTTGATGGCCATGCGCTGGATCGTGCAGACGTAGACGAAGGCGTGGCCCGGCTGCGGGTCCATCAGGTAATTGCGAGGCAACACCTTGGGATCGAACTTCGCGTCCTCGAAATCCTCGCGGTGGAACCGCTGGCTGTAGACCTCGTAAACCTTGTCGAACTTCAGGCCCGGTTCGGCCTCGAAGGATGCGAAGGCTAGGACCGCCTGAGCGGCCAACGCACGGCGATCGACCAGGAAGAGGATGCGTCGTCCGACGCCCGACTTCATCAGCCGGTAGACCTGATTGACCGTGGTGAACGTCTTGCCCGTTCCCGTCGCCATTGCAACCAGCATTTCCCGCTTTCGCTCCGCGATCGCTTTCTCAACGGCGGTGTTGGCCTCGACCTGGTACGGCCGAAGCAGCGGATGATTGTTCGGGTTCGCGGCGAACCACTGGCACGCAGCGTCGAAATCGCGGGCGAGCAATTCGCGGAGGGCGCAGGGCGTGTGGAATTCGGCGATCCGCCGCGAGCGACTGAGCGGGTGCCGAATGTCGTGAAACCAGATGACTTCGCCGTTTGTCGAGTATAGGAAGGGCACACGGAAGCCGGCGAAGTCAAATGATCCCGTGGTAGCGCCTCGCGAGTAACGTTCGGCTTGTATGAGAACATTCTGCGGCCCGAGACTCACTTTCTTCGCCTCGACGACGCCGAGCAGGCGCCCATCCGCAACCAGCCCGTAGTCGGCCGGCCCGCTTTCGGTCTCGATCTCAGTGAGTGCGTTCTGGCGGTAGGAGTTCAACGGCCGGGCACGGTCAGAACGCACGACCTTCCAGCCAAGCGACTCAAACCGTGTATCGACACGGGCCCTTCGAGTCTGCCATTCGAGTTCGTCCAGGTCGCGAGCGGGCATTGCGGGTCTTGCGTCCCGTGTTTCGAGTTCACGCGATATTGAACTGTCTTGCCGCCGGAGCGTCCAGCAGAAACTAGGAAAGACGCCGCCTATCCGGGTGTCAGCATCGGGCTTAATTGAAGGCACTCCTGCGTCACCATACAGTGAGCAAGGCTTGCTCTTGCCTTCGCTCTGAGAGTCCCTTGAACCGCGAAGGTTGATTTACTCGGCCTGCTTGTCGGCCGGGTCATTTCTCCCCCCTTCTCACCCCAAGGAGGTCCCCATGCTGAGTTGCTGTTGTGACTGTGCGTACCAATCGCAGTGTCTGAAGTGGGCCACCCAGTCGTGTCTGGACTACAGGCCCCAACGCCTGCCGCCGCCTCTGGTCGTGCCGACTGGCCCGCAACGGGCTGAGCACCGAGTCGGCCCGAAGTCGATCGCTGCTTTGTCGAGCACCCTTCCACGCAACGCCTGCCAGCCGATTCGGCGGCCGGCGTGACCACCTCTCTGCTTTTTGCCCCTCCCGGTTGGCCCTTCGCACTCACCGCACATCTCTAGCGGGGCCGGAACAGGTTTGTCGTTGGATCGTGTCGCTGACTCGGTCGGACGGAACCGCCGCGGGGCTGCTCCGTCCTGCCAATCCTCACCACGTTTAATTGTTAACAATTAAGGAGGTCACCGTGATTCAGGTTTCTCGTTCGACGGCCCGGAGGTTTCGGGCCGTGTGTCGCAAGGCTGTGTTGTCGGCTTCGCTGCCGCAACGGCCGGCAGCGGTTGTGTTGGAATCGGGCCGTGAGGGTCTCGTGTTTCGGTCGCAGTCGAGTCAAATCGCTGTGGAGCTTCGCGTGCCGGGTACGTTTGAGATCGGGCGACTGGCGATTCCGCTCGACGCATCGGAGCAGTTTGAAGGGCGGGACGAGTCGCCGGTGTCGCTGGAGGCGGCGGCTCGGGGCAAGGTCGTCGCCCGTTGGACCGACGGCGGGGTTCCGCAGACAGCCGAGTTCGATGCCGTCGATCTCCACACGCTACCGGAGTTCCCTGCCCAGCCGGCGACGTGGACCAGCAACGGTCCTGAGTTGCTGCGGGCGCTTTGCGACGCCTCGGCCGCCGCAGACCAGACCAGCACTCGTTACGCCCTGCACATGATCCAGTTGCGGGGTAGGGCCGGTGCGGTGGTCGGCACGGACGGCCGGCAGCTTTTCGTTGGGTCGGGATTCAACTTCCCGTTCGCGGACGATTTGCTCGTCCCGCGAGTTGCGTTCTTTGCTTGTCGTGAGTTCGCTGGCGACGCGGCGGTGGAGGTCGGTCAGACGAAGGGGTTTGTCGTTGTGCGAGTCGCCCATTGGACGGTTCATCTGCGAGTGGACACTGAGGGCCGTTTCCCGGAGGTGAACTCGATCGTCCCAGACCCGAATGCTGCCCTGGCCACGATCCGCATGTCGCCCGACGATGCCGAGTTCCTGGCTCGGACGCTGCCGCGGCTGCCGAGTAGCCATGAGTCGGATTCGCCGGTGACAATCGACTGCGACGGCAGCGTGGCGGTGCGGGCGAGTGCCGGCGGGCAGACGCCGCCGACGGAACTGGTTCTGGCCCGTTCGGAAGTTGCCGGGCAGTCCGTCCGTTGTGCCAACAATCGCAGGTACCTGGCCCACGCACTAAGCCTGGGCTTTCGCGAGTTTCGGCTGTTCGGTCCTGGCCTGCTCACGTCATGTCATGACGGGCATCGGCAATACCTGTGGATGGGCCTGTCCAAGGAGGCGATCGTCTCGCCGGCCGACAACGCAGTCCGCATCACGAGTGACGCCGTCGCGAAGCCCGGTCACTCCAATGGCCGCGAGCCGAAGGCAGCCACCGACGGTTCACCGCCGTCGAACGGCAAGGGCCACGGCAAGCCCACGTCGCGAGTCGCGGCCAAGAAGGGGCATGGCATCGCCGCCGTGATCGACGAGGCCCAGGGCCTGAAGACCGTGCTCCGAGATGCGTACCGCCGCAGCAGTCAACTCGTCGTTTCGCTGAGGCGGCATCGCACGCAGGCCAAGCTGATGCGCAGCACGATCGCCGCACTTCGCCAGCTCGCACCGATCGAGCGGTAGTTCCTCGCACCCTGTACCAATCATCCCCCACAACCGAAAGGAGTTCCCAAATGAACCGAATCGCAACCGCTGCGGCCGAAGCACCGGCCGTGGCTCCACTCGTAGACCGGCCGGGCAATGGAGACGGTCGGCTCAAGAACACTCGCCGCAGCCGACAGCATGGCGGCCAACCGAACGCCAACGAAAACGGCGTCTTCCGACGACTTGCGGCACCGTTTTCGGTCGAGTCAATCAGCTTCAAGCCCCAGGCGGTGAGCGGCCGCAAGGCCCTGGCCATCGCCTACCTCGACGCCCGTGCGGTGATGAACCGGCTCGACGAAGTGCTGGGTCCGGACGGCTGGCAGGACGACTACCAGTCTCTGCCGAGCGGTGAAGTGAAATGCACGCTGTTGCTCAGGATCGGCGGCGAGTGGATCAGCAAGTCGGACGTCGGCTCGCGCAGCGACCAGCCCGACGAAGGCGACCAGGTGAAGGCCGCGTTCAGTGATAGTTTGAAGCGTGCCGCCGTCAAGTGGGGCATCGGTCGTTACCTCTACCACCTCCCCAAACAGTGGGTCGGCTACGATCCAGACCGCCGCTCGTTCACCGAGTCGCCGCGATTGCCCGACTGGGCAATGCCAAACGGCTCAGACGAGGGGCAGCCCAAGGCACCGAGCGTAACGGCCAGTGCTGCTCCCTCAGTTCCACCGCAGGCACGACCGACACCGGCACGCACGTCGGCGGGAACAAGACCGGCATCGCAGGTGTCAACCGGTTCCGCACCGGCGAACGGCAATTCGTCGCACGGCAGCGGCTCGCCGAGTGATGGCCGAGCGTTGTTCAGGTGGCTCAAAGACGAGGAGAAGGGCCTGATCGACGATCACTTCTGCCGGCCGGGCGAGCTCGTCGAGCACGTCGCACAGGCCGGAGCCAGTGCCGGACACGGGACCGCGATCATCCGCTGGAACCCGGCCGGCGTGACCCACGGCATCAACGCGGCGTTGGATTTCATCGCCCGCTGCAAGGGCGAGTCCGCAGTCGATGCCTCGGCAGATTCGCCCGCCGGCAGCAAAGAGACTCCCTACTGATCCCTGACTCACCACGGGCGTACCGTGTCCTTCAACTCTCTTGACACTCGTTTTCACGAAAGGAGTTCTGATGGTTGCATCCTTGATCGCTCACCGCGGCACTCGTTTGGTGAGCCAGCTTGAGCTTGCCATGCTGCCGCCGCCTCAGCCACGCAGCACGACGCACCGCTGCGTGCCGCACCTGGATGTCGTCGCGGAGATCCTCGACGAATTGAAGCGTCGCAACTTGGCCGTCACGAAGGAGACCTATTCGCTCTCGCCCGACGGCAACCGTTTTTTCGGCGTCCTGGACACCCGCGATGAGCTGATGCCCGACGGCCTGGGCGTTGCCATTGGCATTCGCAACTCGCACGATCAGACGCTCGCACTCGGCATTTGCGCCGGCACGCGGGTGTTCGTGTGCGACAACCTGGCGTTCACGGGCGAGGTGATCCGCTATCGCAAACACACCAGCCGCATCTCGGCCGTCGAGGTGGTGCGGGGGGCCGTCGACCAGGTGCTGGACGCGACGCATCGCGAGGCCCGTTGGCTCGAAAGTCTCAAGGCCCGCGAACTGAACGACGGCGTGGCCAAGTCGCTCTTGATCGACGGCCTGCGTCGTGGGGCCTGCACCGCCCCGCAGCTCCATCGCATCGTGCGATCCTATTTCGTGCGCCAGCCTGACTCGTCGCGCACCGCCTGGCGGCTCTACAACTCGTTCACCGACGTGTACAAGCTGCAGCCGCCGAACCTGACTCTGGTTCGCTCGCGGCGGCTCAACGCCCTGTTCCAGCGGCGAGTCTGTCGCAACTGAGCGGCCGCCGCCATCCACACCACCACCGACGCCCCCGTGTCCCTGCGGATGCGGGGGGGCGTCGTGTTCTTGACGCTACAAAGGAGGTCTTCGATGCCACTCGTTGCGTTTTTGGACTCGCAGTGCAATCGAGTCCCGTTCCACCAACTCGAAGAGACGTACTCGCCCGATCGCTGGGCCGTGCCGCTGCCGCTGCTGCGTGCCCTGACGCGGCAGAAGAAGAACTACGCCGACATCACCGTTACGGAACTGATCGGCCCGCCGCAGATTCGGGCCCTCAAAGCCCGACACGACTTCGCCGTCAATCCGCTCGATCTCGTCTGGGCCAGCTTCGGTTCGGGTCTGCACCAGATGCTGGAGCTGAAAACCCAGCCGGGCGGCATCGCTGAGGAGCGATTGATCGCCCAGTTCGATGTCCCACTGCCGGACGGCTCGACGCGCCGCGTGCGACTGGGCGGCACGCCGGATTACTTCGACGACCGGAACGGCACACTCTCCAACTACAAAGTGAGTTCGGTGTACAAGTGCCGGCAGTTGCACGACCAGGGAGCTGCGTCCATGCCCGAATGGACGGCAGCGGAAAACGTCTACGGCTATCTGCTCCGCCGCTTGGGCTTCGACGTGCGGCGGCTGACGTTGTGTCTGCTGCTGCGCGATTGGTCGGCACGCGAACGCGACCAGTCGCTCAATCGCTACTTCTGCTCAAGGTGCCTGAAGGGCCACATGCGCGACTCGAAGCCGGGGCGCGAGCACGCCGCGTTCGAGGATGACAGCCAAAACGAGTGGTACCCACCCAATCAGGTCATCGTGTTCGACCTGCCGATCTGGAGTCACGACGAAGCCGAGTCGTACATCCGCCAGCGGCTGGAACTACATCTCGCCGCCGAACGCGAGGCGGACGAGAACCTGCCGGAGTGTACTCCGCAGGAGACCTGGAACGGCAAACGGTGCGAGCACTGGTGCGAAGTCGCCGCACTGTGCCAGCAACGCCGCCGCTCGCTCAGCAACAGCGCCGCCTGAAGACAGTTCTCTGCTGACATGCCGACAGAAAGGAGGTCACCATGCCCGATCTGCAAGAGGGTCAATCCGTCGAAGTCCAAGGCTCGGCCGCCACGCCCTATGTTCTGAAGAATGTCGGCGGCGTCTACTCGTGTTCCTGTCCCGCCTGGCGGAACCAGTCGCTGCCGATCGACCGCCGCACCTGCAAACATCTTCGCCGGCTACGCGGCGACGCCGCTGAGGAAGCCCGCGTCGGTATCGACTCGGCCACCCGCTTCATCCGCCTGCCGGTCACAGCCAGCGAGACGGTCAAGCCGCCGCCGCTGCTGCTGGCCGAGACCTGGGACCACGAGACCGATGTGACCGGCTGGGCCATGAGCGAGAAGCTCGACGGCGTGCGGGCGTACTGGGACGGTCGGCAGTTCCTATCGCGGAACGGCAACCGCTACCACGCACCGGACTGGTTCGTGGACGGTTTGCCCGACGTGCCGCTCGACGGGGAACTCTGGATCGGCCGCAAGATGTTCCAACGCACGGTGAGCATCGTCCGGCGTCAGGCCGGCGGCGATCTCTGGCGAGAGGTCCGATTCGTCGTGTTCGATGCACCGGCCTGCCCGGACGAATTCGAGACGCGGTTGGATTTCCTGGCCGACTGCCTCGGCCAGCGGCAGCCTCCGTTCGTCCGGCTGCTCGAACATGATTGCTGTCTCAGCCTCGGCCATCTGCACGCCGAGCTAGCCCGTATCGAGCGGCTGGGCGGCGAGGGCTTGATGCTGCGTCGGCCCGGATCGAAGTACGAGTCGGGTCGCTCGCCGACTCTGCTCAAGGTCAAACGATTTCGCGACGCCGAGGCGGTGGTCGTCGCCTACCAAGCCGGTTTCGGTCGCCATCGCGGCCGGGTCGGTGCGTTGGTGCTGCGACTCCCCAACGGGACTCGATTCTACTGCGGCACCGGCCTGTCAGACGCCGAGCGCTCTGCCCCGCCGCCGATCGGCAGCGTCGTCACCTACCGTTTCCAGGAACTGACCGACGCCGGCCTGCCACGATTCCCGTCGTTCGTCCGCGTGCGACACGACATTCCGGCTCAACCCACTCACATGAAACGAAAGGAGCTTGCCCCATGCCCGCCACTGCTACCGTTCGACGGTTCGAGTTCAGCGAGGGATCTTCCAACAAGTTTTGGGAGGTCCGCGTGAACGGCCGTGAGGTCACCGTGCGTTTCGGCCGCATCGGCTCGGTCGGCCAATCGGACACGAAGACCTTCCCAGACGCCTCCGCAGCCGAGCGGTTCGCTGAGCGCAAGATCCGCGAGAAGACCGGCAAGGGCTACCGAGAGATCAACTGACTCCGGCGGTGGAATTGCAGCGACTCACGAGTAACCTGCCCGTTCACCTGACCGATCGGCAAACCAACGAGCTGCTCACTGGTAAAAGAGGTCGCGTCGATCCGCCTCGACTCGAACCCCGTGACGCCCGACAAGAGCCAGAACTTCTGCGCGGTGTATCCACACTTCTCCCTCTCCCCGTTCGCGGGGAGAGGGTCGGGGTGAGGGGGCGGCGTCTGGCACTTCTCGGCCCGTCCGTTGGCAGAACAGTACCAATGACTCAGAACAGAGAGGAGCGACCGATGCAAACAACAGAGAAAGAGGTCGTGGTCGTCGTACCATCGTCGTGGCCACGCGGCTGGCTGCTGCCGGCCCTGGCTATGACGTGCATAGTGTGTGTAGTCGTGGTGGTAGCAAACAAGCTGCCCATCACTTCACAAGGCGGCGTTCCGCAACGGCCGGCACCGACTGCAACCACCGTTTTGACACGTGTAGTGGGCGAACTGCGTGCTCAGTCCCGGCTTGTGGTCCTGCAGGCCGATGTGGAGGCGGAGCTAAGAAAAAGCAGCGAGAAGCGATGGCGGTGGATCGACCTGGGCACCACAACCGTCTGGCTGGCCGCCCCCGGCCGAGTGCAGTACGTGATCGACCTGAGCGACATAGGCACAGACGCCCTCGAGTATGAACCTGAGCGGAACACTCTGCTCGTTCGGTTGCCAAGGCCGTACCTGGATCGCGACATGGTGTACGTCGAGCCGGACCCAGCAAAGATCGCGGTAATGAAACAGATCGGCTGGGCCCGTCTCGACAGATGCTCCGGCCGCCAAGTCGAGTCCCAGGTCCGCCGTGAACTCCGATCCGCCATCCTCGCGGCAGGCGAACACGAGTGGATTCGCGAGCGTGCGGAGAAGGCGGCCCATGAGGCGGTCGCGAAGCTGCTTCGTCCGATAGCGGCGAAACTGGGCGGCGAGACAACGGTCGAAGTGGAGTTCCTGCCGGTTCCCACCGAGAATTGATCGCCGCCTGTTTGGATCATTTGCTAGGAAGCAGTGTTGCTTGTTCGCGATCGTGAAACAGAGCGTTCGCTGGTATGACTTGCGCTGGAAACCCGTCCTTTTGCGCCCACTTGAGAACCAGCCTTGAAGGCCCTGTGGTCTGAACGTACTCGATGTGAATCTCGCGAGGTTCTGTGTCGAGCCAGGCGGTGGCCGACTGAGGCCCAAGTTGGGTCCATGAGTTGATCAGCAACAATCCATCGAGCCACAACCGTACGCCGTCGTCGCAATCGGTGATTAGTGTGTACTCGGCAAGCTTTGGGGCTCGGAGCCATCCGCTCCAACGGATCGAGAAGTGCTCCGGCCTAAGGTCTTTGTCCGGTGCGCCACGGTCCCAGTTGATGTGCGAATCTAATCGAGTCTTGACCCTGCGTTCAAAGACGCCCTCACACAGTTCCGCCACGAGACCCGAAATCAAGTCAGGCTCCGTTGCGACGGCTGGTTGGGGATTCTGTTGCTGGGTGCCCGCCGGGCAAGGGGTTCGCAGGAGGTGCGGGTCTAACCAGTTAGCATGGGCGTAGTGAGCAGGACCTGGGCAGGCAACGAACAGATCAAGTCGTCGAACGCCCTCGATGTTGGTGCAAAACTCTTGCGTAGCGCCGCGTTCGCGGAGCGGGCTGGATTTCCACAGCAGTTTTCGGTCACCGACAACTCGGAAGGTCAACGCGGTCATGCTGCCTGGCGTAGCCGAATCATTTATGGCTACGGCACCCTTGAACGATCGGAAGCCCCGCTTGTGAAGATCGAATGCCGCGTGGGACTGGACGTAATCCCAGACTGGATGCATCCCAAGCGACTTCTCAAATCGAACGCCCTTGACCACCGCAGTTTTGTGAAGCGTCAGGCCGAACGGGTCATTCAGGATTCGCACCTCGATGGGTGCCAATTCCGTGAGGTACACAGGGCCTTCAACGTCGGCATTGGCCGGGTTGGGCCTGGCGGACGGGTCTGGCTGTCTTGCCGAAGGGCCCGTCGTCTCCATGACCACCCGAAAGCCGCGGTCGTCGTAGAACTTGGATGGCTCGAAAGGCAGGCGAAGGCTCGGACGACAGTCTCGCCAGAAGTGACGCCAGCCGCCGCCACGGGTGACCCTTAGCGTACCGCTTGCCGGGCCGGGCGGATCTTGTTTCGGGAACGTGCTGTAGTACCCTGCGTCATACCAATCAGAGCACCATTCCCAGACGTTGCCTTGCATATCGTAGAGGCCAAACTTGTTGGGCTGCAGTGATCCAACCGGCAGAATCTTCCCCGCCTTCTTGTCCGTTTGCCGATAGTTTGCGTGATTAGCATCTGGCAGGACTGCCGTGCACGCATACTCCCACTCGGCCTCGGTGGGAAGCCGGTATGTCCTACCCTGCTTACGGGACAGCCACCGACAGAAGGCCACCGCGTCATTCCACGTCACGTTGACAACGGGGTACACGGCGGACAAACGCCAAGGAGGGGACTTCCACTTCTCTCCACCCTCGAGCGTGAACTTTGCCTCGGATACAAACTGTGCGAATTGGTCATGAGTGACCTCATGGACGCCCATGTAGAAGGGACGGGTGATGTTGACGGGGTGTCTTGGCTTCTCATTCGCCGCAGCATCGGGTTCCCCCGCTGGAGCCCCCATATCAAGGGTTCCGGCAGGAATGAGCATCATCCGCATGTCGAACGGCCGCGGCTCCGGTGCCTCGGGGATCCCCTGTTTCCGCTGTTCGCTCGGCGATGGTGACGGTTTTTCAGCACGGTCAGTCGTGCTGACCTCGGGCTGCACTGGTGATCCTTGTTTCGGTTTCTCGCTCGGTGATGGTGGCGGAGTCTCCTTGTGAGTCTCTTGACCTACGGTTGCCGCCTTCGCCACGCCACTCTCGTGCGTTTTCACGGCTGTTGAATCTGTGTTCTCGGAACCGACGGCCGTGGTGGGGCTGTTGAATCGGTGTAATAGGTCGGTGACGGCGGTGTACAGCCACAGTCCAGCGAGTATCACGAAGAAGACCCCGACAGCCAAGCCTGCCCACTCCTTGCGAACTCTCGACCGAGCACGCCGTACGGCCGGTTCGTCTGGGTCGAACTCCCAGAAAACAGTACCGGTGTCTGGCGGCGGGCTACCGCCGCCACACGCACCGGCCGCCGGACGAGTTGGGTTTTCCTTGCTGTGTCGTCTCGCCTCGAAGTCCTTGATCACCCGCCGGTACGCATTGTTGATGCGGATAAAATCTCGTGCCCGCCCTCCCGCGTCCGGATGATGCTTCTTGCTGAGCGTGCGGTATGCCGCGACGATCTCGTCCCGTGTGGCGTCTCGCGAAATGCCAAGGATTTCGTATGCGTCCATCGACCCCCGCCCCCGCAAAAAAGAAACGGAACGAACCGAAGCTGCTCCCGAAACCCCCGCCAAGGGGCACATGAAACAGCCTGGCCGACGCCCCTTTCCGGGGCGCGGTCAGTGCTGCTTTCATGTGTTGTGAGCCGAGGCTCAAATTGGCGGTATTTCGGAAAGCAGACACGTGACGCTCGCGCGTCGTTCAAATTGTCACGTGGCGTTCACCAAGCCACGGGCAAACTCACGGTTCTCCAAGAAGTTGCGAGTGACCCACCGGCCACCACGGCCAGATTGGGACTGAGTCTATGTCACGCTATCGGCAGCGTCAACGATCACGTCTGACTTCCGACTTCCGTTCCCACCGCCTTGTCTTAATTGTTAACAATTGACGGGGGCCGGGGCGGCCTCAAGCAAATGTCCGCCGAGGGCCGTATCCTTGCCCCATCTTGTGAGACCCAGCGGCTGGAACCAACCGCCCGAACGCTCCAGCTAGACTCGCCAGTGCCGCCGCCTCACGAGCGAACTCGCCTCGATAGAGGCCCAGCAGGAACCGGACACGACGGACCAGTTCCGCGTCTGTGCCGATGTGAATCGACCGCTGAACTCGCCGACCAGAGGGATGGGTCTCGAAGAAACGTAGCCGCCAGACCCGCCTTTCGCCGACTCGTTTGAACGTAATGCTGCCCTGACTGCGGAGGAGGTGGCAGACCGCCCCAATCTTGGATTGCAGGGTCGTCCAACGGATTTCCAGACTCACGTCGGTGGGTACTGGAAGCGTCATGTGGCCGCCCGTCGGCGGTGACCGTTGGTTGATGGCTTCGTCAGCCGGCTAGTTCCACGTCTCGTCTGCACCCTGGCCCGCTGGTCACCGCCGGAAGTTCCCGGCTCAGTATTGGACAGCCTGCGACGGCAGAGCCCCCAGAGTCGAGCGACGGACGCCCGTGCATGAGCAAGCTGAGCCACGTGGGTTTGTAGCGCGATCAGGTGCGGGTGCAGGTCCAAGACCTCTCGCGGGATTGTGGAAGGCCGGCACTGGCCGGACAGGTCGAATTGTTCGAGGGCCGTGACGAGAAGGTACTGAACTCTCAGCATGGCAAACGTGCTGAACGCCAGCATCTCACGGAACAACTCGTCGCCGAAGTCTGCCGGATCGCGCCGGCTCGCCACGTCGATCGCCTTCCGAAGCTGCTGGAACGCAGTGTGTGCATCAAGGGTTGTCCACGGTACTCGGCAAATCTGCTCAAACAGTCCATGCACATCCCCCGCCAAGGCCAACTTCTCTCGCTGGTCGTAAGGGCTAAGTGTAGTCATTGGGCATCCCTTCCCAAGTTCTCTATGCCGCAGATCGGACAGGCGGCGGGAATCGCGAAACCACCCGCTCCAGCACGCTGAGCAACTGGCGCGACGGTTGGCTGCGGACGTGGTCCAGTTTATCCAGGGACTGTCTCAGTTGCCGAATTCGATCGTCCAGTTCCGCTCTCGAAAGCGACTCAGAGCTTGCCTGCTCGACGGCCCGACGGATTCGCTCGCACGCCGACAACATCGCGAGCACACGTCCTGGCTCACTCAGCGGCAACATGCGCACTGCAACGGACAACCAGCAAAGCAACCGTCTGTTGAGGTCCTGTAATGCGGCGGTATCTCTCATCATCGGCACGAGTGGAATCGGGTCTCGGTAGGCCCGAATAATCTCGTCCAGCACCAGTGGACCGCCAAAGTAACCGTACAGCGGCAGGAGCTGATACCAGTCTCGAACCGCCTCTCCCCACGTTAAGCCAATGACCTGGTCAACAATGTAGTCGCTCGCATCCAGGCAGTCTGTCACATCGAAGAACCAGTGCGTGTAATACTCGACGGCTCCAGTGGCGAGCAGCATCTTGCACGCGATGTCTGGATACGGCTGCTCCGCGAGTATTCTCCCCTCTAACTCGGCCTGACGCAGTCCCGCCTGCTCAAACACCTCGTGGGCCGCGAACCCGTGCGGCATCACGACGGCCAATTCACGTCGCTCGGCTTGGGTGCGACACGCCTCTACCGCACGAGCAAGTTCGCACGCAGATCGAATCCACCTATCCGCGGACTTGCGATGGAAGGCCACACCTCTGTCGGCCTGCCGGACAGCCTGCCGCCATCGCCAGTGCGGCGGGCGAATTGGGTCCCACGAAACATCAGTCATTACCAAAGCCTCGCTGCTACCGCTGAGCCTTTGCCTAGCCCTCGGTATTATCCGGCACGGCCCAATTGTTAACAATTGAACCGGCCATGCCCTGTCAGACAGACCCTTGCCGTGTTCACTGCAATCTGTCGTGCCCATTGAGGTCGTTCGTATAATCCCCTTCCACTTGAGCCTTGGAACGACGGACATGCCTCGATCATCACGGAAAAGGCGTCAGCCCTCGAAGAAAACAGTATCCCGGCATTACAAGTTCCTGGCGTACCAACTCGGGTACGCATCGGTGGAGTTTCACCATCGAGTTGCGTCCATGTGGCAGAGCGCCGAGCCACCTGGCGGCTGGTTCGAGATTGCCGAGTTCGAGCCGATCCCTGACGCCTTGTGGTTTCTATCGAACCAGGTGTACGAAGCGATCGTTGGTTTGAAGGATATCCTACGTGCTGACAGTTTGTCCGACGCCGCGTTGGGTGCTGCGAAGAGGATATGGAAAAGACTTGAGAAATCTTGGGGCAGTCCGGCGCATTGCTGCTGGCTCGAAGAGCGGAGAAAGGCCGAATATGTCGATCCAGAGACGGTGGCGGCACCTTTCCCCCGATCGACTTGGCACAGGTTTCACCGGGCATTAGGCAAACTTCGTGACGGGCTGCCACCGGAGGTCCGTACTTGGGTCGACTTGGGTTCCCACGTCGCAGCCGCAGCGGAAGACCCGGACAGGATCGCCGCGCTACAGAACCTACTATCAAAGATGCTGGAAGACCCTCTGCTGGCAGGACTGCAAGTAGACGTCTCGACACGCCCACCTTCTCGGCACGCCGCACCGCAAGTGCCCGTGATCGAGTTCCACGAACGACTTGGCTCTCGGTTCCTGGACACGTCTTCTCACAGTGCCGACTCACGGCGGCCGTATGGCGAAGAGGCTCCGCCGTGCAAGAAACGATTGGCACCTCGCGATCCAAAACGTGAGGCCCGCGACAAGTGGATCTACCACCAGGTGATGAAGGGGACGGCCTATAAACACATCATCTCGGGAGTGAAAGACATGGTACAGAAAAAAGGCTGGCACCCAATCCAGAGCATCCCGGGGATTCGTGCCGCCGCGTTTAGGTATGCCAAGCAGCACGGCCTCGAACCACCACCTCGACGGCGGAACAGGTGAGCGCGCTCAGTTCTGCTCAATTCATTTCATCGACATCTCGATCGCTCGCTGTTTGAATGCGGCGATGATTACCAAACAGACTGGTCTCGACAACGAGGCGGTCGCCAGGCTCGTCACTGACCTGGCGGACGCCGTAGTAGATCGGCTTCGGCCGATGTTATCGCTCCCCGGCTGGCCTGCTGGTCGCAGCACGGTCAGCGAGCCGGAAGCGGCTGCGTACCTGGGCATAGGTCCGGACTATCTCCGCGAGCTGCGTCGATCCGGACGCATAACCTATACGGCGCAAGGCCGTCGTGTCACATACACCGTGCGTGATCTCACCGAGTATTTGGATTCGTGCCGCCGGTCGTCCAACGGCCAGGAGGATGCGTAACATGACGACGCCGTGCAATCCTCCGAAGCCCGCGATCGTTCCGGTGGACGATTTGGCCGTCCCCGACATATTGAAGCGCTACGACCGATGGGTGATATGGTCCTGGACGTGGAACGGGAAAAAATGGGACAAACCACCACGCGATGCCAGGACGGGCAACCCCGCCGCTACAAACGATCCATCAACATGGTCCTCGTACCGCGACGCAAAGCGCGCCCAGGAGGAGGGGGCTGCAGATGGAATTGGGTTCGTTTTCGGTGCCGCAGAGGATGGGCTCATCCTCTCTGGCGTGGACCTGGACGATTGTCGCGACCCAGAAACGGGCAAACTGACCGAGCAGGCCCAGTACATAGTAGGTCTGATCGACAGCTACACTGAGATCTCGCCCAGTGGAAACGGTGTGAAGATCTTCACGAGTGGGGCCCTTCCGCCAGGGAGACGTGCGGACCACACGCGGGGGATCGAGATGTACGAGGGCGGCCGCTACTTCACCGTCACTGGTCAGCATCTCGGCGGTACTCCCACGGAGATACTCGACCGCACTGAGCAATTGCGGCGGTTGCACGAGATGGTGTTCGGCCGATCTGACGCAATGCGTGGAGCTGCCGGCGGAACGCCCGAGGTTGCACTCGCTGTTGACGCCCTCCAGGCACTCGACCCATCGAGGGCGAGTGACTACTCGGATTGGGTGGCCGTCGGCATGGCGTTGCACTCGGTGGACGTCGGACTGCTCGACGAGTGGGACAGATGGAGCCAGCACTGTCCGACGAAATACCAGCCAGGGGAGTGCCAACGAAGGTGGGGGTCATTCGATGCTACCCGGGAAATCGGTATCGGAACGCTCGTCTACATGGCGACGCAAGATGGATGGGTGCCGCCGTGGAAAAGACGCGGTAGTGCGCAGACCGCCGCCTGCGGATCCCAGGCTACCGGACCGTACCGTGTCATCTCGATCTCAAGCGCCGAACTGTTGGATCGGCAGACAGAGCCTGTCTGGTTGGTCGAGCGGCTACTCATCCTTGGTCAGACGGCGATGTTCGGCGGACCCAAAAAATCGCTGAAAACGTCGCTCTTAGTCGACCTGGCGATTTCACTGGGGGCGTCGAGGGCGACGACACAGCCGGTGGACTACCGGTTCCTCGGCCACTTTCACGTACCGCAGCAACGACGCGTCCTAATCGTCTCGGGCGAGAGCGGCGACTGGACCCTTCGCGAGACGGCTATTCGTGTGGCGCGGGCCAAAAACGCGTCCCTATGCGACGTCGCGGTCCGCTGGGCGTTTGAGTTGCCGCGGTTGTCGCGGCAGGAGCATCTGGACGCGCTCGCAGACCACATTCGAGAACACGGAAGCGAATTGGTCATTCTGGACCCGATGTATCTAGCCCTGCTTGCGGGCAATCCGTACGCCAAGGCATCGAACATGTTCGACATGGGGCCGCTGCTCGCGAACCTAAGTCGCACGTGCCTCGACGCCGGTGCAACGCCGATCCTCTGTCATCACACTCACGGTCGCTACAGGGTCGGCGAAATGCCAGAGTTGGGGGACCTAGCGTACAGCGGCTTCCAGGAGTTTGGCCGGCAATGGGTGCTCGTCGGCCGGCGGGAGCCGTACGTGCCAGGTACGGGGGAGCACAGGCTGTGGCTCGTGGCGGGCGGGTCCGCAGGACATGGAGGAGAGTGGGCAGTGGACGTGCATGAGGGGACGCTCAACGAGCAGTTCGGCGGTCGGGACTGGCGTGTGCGGGTAGCCAATGTGAGCGACGCGAGGTCGAGTGATCGCGAGGCGCGGCGGCAGAACAAGGAGTCGGAGTATCGGGAACGGATCGCGCAGGCTGCGAGGCATTTTCCAGAGGGGGAGACAAAGAGAGTGATCCGGGACACCACCGGTATGTCGAATGAGAGTTTTCGTCCAGTGTTTGGGGGGATGTTGGCGGAGGGGCTGTTCCTGGAGGTCGAGATCGTCAAAAACAAACGCAGGGAGAAGGGCTACCGGCTCGCCCATCCCTACTAGAGTCGTGCGTTCCGGTGGGACGGGGTGGGATGACACGG
>Ga0185317_100179_pt1 | contig 21348 bp, 19 predicted proteins | sample DevilsHole_FD_128020 | JGI IMG/M metagenome (GOLD analysis project Ga0185317, IMG submission 128020) | Groundwater microbial communities from Devils Hole, Nevada to study Microbial Dark Matter (Phase II) - Devils Hole (SPADES assembly)... | ecosystem: Environmental > Aquatic > Deep subsurface >...
CAGGCGGCCCGCCTGCAATGTCGTCAAAAGAAGCCGCAGGCGAGCCGCCTGCACTACGACTTCCTTGGGACCGTAGTGCAGGCGGCCCGCCTGCAATGTCGTCAAAGGAAGCCGCAGGCGAGCCGCCTGCACTACGACTTCCTTGGGACGTCAACGTGACTGCGTCGTAGTCAAACCGACAGCGGCCTTGTTTCTGGTTGTCGGAGTTACTCGCAGCACAAGTCTCATGCGCGAAGGCGGTTGCGGCCGAGTAATGCTGTTTGGCACGGGGTCTGCTGTTGCTCCAGACCGTTGTCAGCAGCGGTCCCCTGGAGTCGAAAGGAGCAAGACAATGGTTCGGGCAACGATGGCTGGTCTGGTTGGAATGGTGGTCGTGGCGATGTCGTCGAGCACCGCGAATGCGGCCGACGGCTACTACTTCGGAATCGGGTCCTACGGGCCCCGGCACAGCAGCGTTCACGAAGACCTCGATCACCGAACGTATCATCGATACCTGGAACACAACGAAGCGCACAGGTATCCGATGACGTGGCAGGACCACGGGCGGTTGCACGACGCACTCGACCACGAAGCGTATCACGACCGGGTCGATCATTCGCGCTGGCACGGTTACAACGACTACCGCGTGTACCGGCCGTACTACGGCTCATACCGTCCGTACTTTGGCGCGTATCAACCCTATAACGGCGGCCTGTACATCGGCAGCGGTCGTACGAATTTCTACCTCGGCTGGTAGTTGTTAGATAGACCCAGAGACGTTCCCCAGGCCCGCCCACCGGTCGGCCTGGGGAATCCGTTTTTGATGGAGCACACCATGACCCTCATGCGAGCGTTGGCAGAACGATTGATTCGACGTTGGCTGAGACCGATCGTCGAGATGTGATGAAAGGCCGGCGGTCGTCGCGTAGAATCCCACCAGCCTGCACCGCAGCCACGCGACGAACCCCATGCCACAATATGAATATTCGCAATGGGACGGCACGCAGCAGTTCAGTCCGCTGCCGGCCGAGTCGGCGTTCGATACGCTCAGCGAGTACCTGCTGAACTACGGCGAGGCTGTGCTGCGCCGTCTCGACGACCTCGACCCGGACCAGCACGACCTGCTCGAACTCCTAGTCAAGGAAGGCTACATCGAGCAGGACGAGAAGGGGCGCTACCGCGTGTCGCCCAAGGGAATTCGTCGCGTCGAAGAGAAGGCGTTTCATGAACTGTTCCAGGTTCTGGGCCGCGACGCGATGGGCAAGCACGACACCGGTCAGCGCGGCGCCGGCCAGGTGAAACACGAGGACTCGAAGCCCTACGAGTACGGCGATCCGCTGGCGAACCTGAATCTGCACGAAACGCTGAAGAACGCGATCGTGCGGCAACAGACCGAAGGCCGCGGCTCGCCGCCGATCAGGATCGACCAAGACGACTTCGTGGTCCACGAGACCGAATATCAAACGGCGTGTGCCACCGTCGTACTGCTCGACATGTCCGGCTCGATGGCCCGCTACGGAAAGTTTTACCACGCCAAGAAGGTGGCGACGGCCCTGCAGGCGCTGGTGCGCAGCCGCTATCCCGAAGACCATCTGGAGGTCGTCGGCTTCTACACTTACGCAACGCCGCTGAGTCGGCGCGATCTCGTGCGGTGCGGTCCCAAGCCGGTGAGCATCTTCAACGACCGAGTGTTCCTGCGCATCTCACTGGACAACCCACCGAGTTTCGTGCCGGAGCATTTTACGAACATCGAGGCGGGGTTGCGGTTCGCCCGCCGGGCGTTGTCGCGGCAGCCTTGCCAGAACAAACAGATCATCGTGGTGACCGATGGCGAACCGACGGCCCATCTGGAAGGCCGTGAGATCGTGCTGATCTATCCGCCGGCCGAGCGGACCGCGCGGCGGACGCTCGAAGAGGTCGCCCGGTGCTCGAACGAGGGCATCCGCATGTCGAGCTTCGCACTCGTCGAAGATCATTTCTACTTCGGCCTCGTGAACTTCGTCGAGGAGATGGCCCGCGTCAGCCGTGGCGTCGCCGCCTATTGCACCGCCGGCCAGCTTGGCAAGTACGTGCTCGACAGTTTCCACGCGGGTCACCGATCGCGGCGCGTGGTCGGCTGATGCGACTCGGCGGTTTGGAAGCGTCTGTAGAGTTCGAGTATTCGGTCGGCCATGCGATCGTGGCGGAACTGGTCGACGAACAGCCGGCGGCCCTCGCCGCCCATGCGCGTTCGCAGTTCCTTGCTGTCCACGAGGCGGCCCAGTGCATCTGCCAAGCCGGCGATATCGCGAGGTCGAACAAGGAACCCGGTGCGGTCGGGCAGCACGACTTCGCGGGCGCCGTCGACGTCGTACGACACGGCCGGCTTGCCCGCAATAAGCGCCTGAGGTAGGACGCGAGCCAGTCCTTCGCGCAAGCTGCAGTGCACCACGATGTCCATGGCGTGAATCAGTTCCGCAATGCGCGCGGGCGGCACCAGGCCGGTGAAGCGAAATCGCTCGGCCAGCCCGGCCGCGCCGATGCGGTTCGCCAGTCGATCGCGCCAGACGCCGTCGCCCACGAACAGGAACTTCGACGTCGGGTGCGCCCGCACAACTTCCGGGGCGGCGTCGATCACATCGTCGTGCCCCTTGAGTTCGAACAGGCGCGCGATCTTGCCAATCACCACGTCGCTGTCGCGGTAACCCAGTTCGCGACGCACTTCGTCGCGCGGCCGCGGCGGGTCCAGGAACGGCGCGACCTCCATGCCGCTGTAGATCGTCGTGAACTTCTCGCGAACCGCCACGCCCGCCGCCACAAACTGGTCGGTCATGGCGTCGCTCACGCTGATGAAGGCGGTGGTCCGGCGTCCGGCCCAGCGTTCGGCCGCGATGTAGAACCGGTTGCGCCACGCTCGTTCATACGCGTGAAACGGCGAGCCGTGCACCGTGTGCACCACGACCGGCACGCCCACCTTGGCCGCGGCCGCCCGACCCAGGATTCCGGCCTTGGAGCTGTGCGTATGGACAACGTCCGGCTTCAATTCGTGCAGCATGCCCACGAGCGATCGGTACGACGCCCAGTCGCGCCACGGGTCGATCGAGCGACGCAGCGAGTCGATCAGACGCAGGTCAAGTCCACTCTGTCGCGCGCGGTCGACGAGGCTTCCCTCTGGGCCGAGCGGCGGACCGGTGACGAGCGTTACCTGCTCACGCTGCCGGTGGTGCTGTTCCTCGACGGTCAGGACCGTGTTTTCCTGTGCGCCGCCGATGATCAGCCGTGTGATGATGTGGACGATCTTCAATGCTAAGGCGTCCGTCAGTAGTCCACGCGGACCAGGAACAGGCCGTGCGGCGGAGCGGTCGGTCCCGCCCGGCGACGATCACAAGCCTTAAGTATTTCGGAAATACACCCGGCCGGCCGATAGCCGCGCCCGACGTCGATCAACGTACCGGCTATCGCCCGGACCATATTGTAGAGGAATCCGTTGGCCGAGACTTCGAGGAACAGAAGCGGGGAATCGCTGATGGCTGATGGCTGATGGCTGATCGCCGATTGCCGATTCCAAATCCGCTCTGGTCCGTCGCGAAAGACGGCGACGTGTGTGATCGTGCGCACGCTCGATTCGCGCGGGGCGCCAGCCGTCTCGAAACTAGAGAAGTCGTGGCTGCCCATCAGCTCTCGCGCCTCGGCGTGCATCGCGGTCGCGTTCATCGGCCAGTGGCAGTGCAGCGCGTAGCGTCGCAGCACGGGATCCATCACCAGCCCGTCGTACATCACGTAGCGGTACAGTTTCCCCTTGGCTGCATACGTGGCGTGGAACAACTCGTTGACCTCGATCGCTTCGAGCACGCGAACGTCGTCGGGCATCAGTGCGTTGAGCGCGCGGCGAATCGTCTCGCAGTCGTGACGGCAGTTAGTGCGAAAGTTGGCCACCTGCCCGATGGCGTGTACACCCGCATCGGTCCGGCCGCTGGCAACGACGTTCGCCGCTTCGCCAGTGAGCGACTCGACGGCCGCTTCGAGCGTCTGTTGCAGCGTGCGAAAGTCCCTCTGCCGCTCCCAGCCGGAATACTCGGTGCCGTCGTAACTGAGCACGAGCTTGATGTTGCGCATGAAAACACGCTGACCGACAACTCAAGAGCCGTCTACGCTCCGGCCGTTGCCAAACACTCGGCAGCGCGGCGAGGAATCGCACCGGACTGCCATCCTTGGATCAACGCCTCGGCGATCTGCACGGCGTTGGTCGCGGCTCCCTTGCGCAGGTTGTCGCTCACGCACCAGAAGGCGAGCGACGTCGGGTGCGACGGATCGATGCGAATCCGACCTACGAATGTCTCGTCTCGACCCGAACAGTCTTTCGGCATCGGGTACTTCTTGTTCGCCAGGTCGTCGACCACCGCGAGGCCGGGAGTGGCCGCAAACAATTCGCGGGCCTTTTCGACGGTGACCTTGCGCTCCGTCTCGACCACGATCGACTCACTGTGGCCGTTGGCGACGGGGATGCGAACACACGTCGGGCAGACCTGGATCGATTCGTCCTCGAGCATCTTGCGCGTTTCGAGCACCATCTTGATCTCTTCCGAGGTGAAACCGCCGTCTTTCATGCCGCCGATGTGCGGGATGCAGTTGAACGCGAGTTGGTGGGCGAACTCCTTGGGCTGCACCGGCTGGCCGTGAAGCATGGCGTGCGCCTGTGCATCGAGCTCCTCACTCGCCTTCAGGCCCGCTCCGCTCGCCGCCTGATAGGTGCTGACCACGACCCGTCGCACGCGGGCAAAGTCGTGCAGTGGCTTCAGGCATTGGACCATCTGGGTTGTCGAGCAGTTCGGGCTGGCGATGATGCCCTTGTGGCGAGCGATCGCGTGTCCGTTCACTTCGGGAATGACCAACGGCACGTCGGGGTTCATGCGAAAATAGCCCGATTCATCGACCACGACGGCCCCGGCCCTGACCGCGTGCGGCAGAAAGTCGCGGGCGACGTCGTCGGGCGTGCTGGCGACCGCCAAGTCGACGCCTGCGAACGAATCGGTCGTCAATTCCTCGACGACGTGGTCACGGCCCCGGAACCGAATCGCCGTGCCCGCGCTGCGCTTCGATGATAGAAACCTAACGTGCGTCGCGGGGAACTCACGCCGCTCCAACAGCTCGACCATGATCCGACCCACGTTGCCTGTCGCACCAACTACGGCCAAACGCACGTCCACGCTCAGTCGCTCCAAAAAAGACCGCCAGCGCGTCGGAGCACGCTGCCACCGATCGTCACCCGCAAAAAGCGAAGTATAGAAGGGGCTACGCGAGGCTGCCAAGCTCACTTCGGGTTGCGGAACTGTGGCATTCAACCGGCGAGTTGGCGCCGCACGCCGGTTCTCGGCGGTGCGCTGGGGTGTGGTCGGCGAAATCGTGGCGGCCTGGATATTGACTTTCCCAGCATGCGGCGGTATCGCCTTTCTTGTCGCATTACTGTTCAACCAGCTTGGCCAGTACTGGTAGGACGGGCGAGATTGTCTACTACTTATACCGCACGCGGCAGGTTTGACTCGTTAAACGCGGAGCCGCAGGCGACCGGAGATGCACAATCCCCGCCAGGTCCTGCCGGCGCCTTCGGTTGGGCGTTGAACGAAGACGCCTCATTGATGGCCGCGCGCGGTATAGGTTGTCCGCGCCCGCATGATGCCGCCAGGAGGTCTGAATTGTGGCGCACGATGGTTGTAAACTCGTTCGCTGTTGTTATCGCGGCTCCGCTGTTGGCAAATCATCCCGCGACTGCAACCAGCGCCCAGGAACGTTTAACGCCAATGAATGTCGAGTCAGGACCGATGATCCGAGGTATCCTGCCAACCGTGCTCACGCCGTACGACGCGGACGAGCGAATCGACGCGCCCGCGCTGGAGGCACAGGTTCGCTATCTGCTCGACGCCGGCGTGCACGGACTGGTGCTGATGGGATCGATCGGCGAATCGCCGTACCTGAACGACGCCGACCGCGAGGTCGTCATTCGAACTACCGTGGCCGCGACCGCGGGCAGGGTTCCCGTACTGGTCGGGGTCACAGCCGAAAGCACCGTCGTAGCGGCCGAGCAACTGGAACAAGCCCGGCGACTCGGCGCGACCGCCGCGATCGTCTGCCTGCCGCAGTACTTCAACCTGAAATTCGACGACGTGTGGCGACACTTCGAGCGGCTGAGCAAGCTCGACACCCTGCCGATCTTGTATTACCACTACCCGGCCGCGACGCGGCTGACGCTGAAGCCGTCGCAGGTCGCCGAGCTACTGGCGATGCCCAACGTCATCGGCGTCAAAGAAAGTTCCTTTGACATGCTCGCAATCGCAGAACGGATCAAGCTCACCGCCAAGCGCGACCGCGTGTTCCTTTCAGGATCAGAACTGAACCTCAGCCAGTTCATGGATCTAGGCGGGCACGGGGCGATCTCGGTCGGTGCTGTCATCATGCCGCGCACCGCCGTAGCAATGTACGAGGCGTACCAGGCGGGCGACAAGCAGAAGGCTCAGGAGCTGCAGTCACAGATGTTCGAGACGATGCCGCTGGTGAAGGACGTGACTGCTCCGGTCTTTCTCGCTCGGGCGGCGTTCCTGCAGGCGATCAAACAGGGCTTGGACGTGCCGGTCGGTATCGAGCCGACGCAGGCCCGGCTCAAGGCCGCACTAGCCGCGCGCGGAGTGCCGATTCGCCCGATCGTCCGCTCGCCCCTGCCGCCGCTTTCGGAACGCGATAAGCGGACCGTCGAACAAGTGATGCAGAGAATCAAACAGATCGAACCGAACCCAAGCAAGGAGCAGGGATGAGGGATGAGCGGCGAGATCAGCAGCGTCCCCTGGCCCTTTGTCCCTCATCCCTACGTCATCCCCCATGCCGCGCATTTACTTGGACTTTAACGCCAGCACGCCGCTCGCCCCGGAAGTGGTCGAGGCGATGCGGCCGTTCTTGACCGAACATTTCGGCAACCCGTCCAGTCTGCACTGGGCTGGCCGGCCGGCGCACCAAGCCCTCGATGTGGCTCGCGCCGAAGTCGCCGCGCTGATCGGGGCGCGCCCCAACGAGATCGTGTTCACCAGCGGCGGCAGCGAGGCGAACAACCACGCAATCAAGGGCATCTTCTTCCATTCAGGCGGGCGCAAGCCCCACATCATCACGACGCGCGTCGAGCATCCCGCCGTGCTTGAACCGTGCAAGTTTCTGGAGAATCTCGGAGCCAAGATCACGCACTTGCCGGTCGATGCGGCGGGTATGGTCGATCCCGATGCAGTACGCCGTGCGATCACGCGGCACACGATCTTGATCACCGTGATGCACGCGAACAACGAAGTGGGCACGATTGAGCCGATCGCTGCGATCGGACGAATCGCCCGCGAACACCGCATCCCATTTCACAGCGACGCGGCCCAATCGGTCGGCAAGGTCGCCACTGCCGTGAATGACTTGGGAGTGGACCTCCTGACGATCGCGGGGCACAAGCTGTACGCGCCCAAGGGGGTCGGCGCGCTGTATGTTCGCGAGGGAACCAAACTCGCGCCGCTCGTGCATGGTGCCGGTCACGAATCGGAACGCCGGGCGGGAACCGAAAACGTACTGCTGATCGTCGCGTTGGCCGCCGCGTGCAAGTTGGCGAGGCTCGATCCGTGCAGCGAACGGTTGCGGACGCTGCGCGATCGGTTCTGGCAGAACCTGCGCGACGCATTCGGCGAGCGAGTCGTGCTGAACGGCCATCCGATCGAACGACTGCCGAACACGCTGAACGTCAGTTTCGTCGACCGGGTCGGCCAGGAGGTTCTCGACCGTCTCGATGGCGTTGCCGCCTCGACCGGCTCGGCCTGCCACGCCGGCTCGCACACCCAATCGCCCGTCTTGTGTGCGATGGGCGTCAAACCTCGCGTCGGACTCGGCGCGGTCCGATTCAGCCTCGGCCGCACCACCACGGCGGAAGAGATCGACGCGGTCGTGCAGATGCTCAAGAGCGTGTGACCGTCCGTACGTCGACGAGTGCATCAGGCCGAATGTCGCCGATGGCTGCTTGCCCGACGCACTTGTGCAGTTTATCGTCTGTGCCGGAGACCCAACGATGGCCAAACCACTAGAACGTCAATCAAGAGTTGTCCTGACGCGGCGATCGCTTCTGCAAGCGGGTTCGCTCGCGGCCGTGGGCCTGTTGTCGGCGAGTCCGAATGCCGGCGCTGCCGATTCGACCCGGCTGCCGCGCGAGAACCTGTTGGTGTATCGCGACGAGAAAGGCGAAATCCAACCGGTTCGCACCACCGCCGATTGGCTGAAACGGCGGGCTGAAATCGTGCGCGGCATGGAAGCCGTGATGGGCAAGTTGCCGGGCGACGAGAAACGCTGCCCACTCGACGCGCGAGTCGATGAAGAGATCGATTGCGGCAGCTACGTGCGGCGGTTCGTGACGTATGCGTCCGAGCCTGACTCGCGCGTGCCTGCGTACTTGCTCGTTCCGAAGAAAGTACTGGACGGCAAGACTCGGACGCGGGCCGTCTTGTGCCTGCACGGAACCGACAACGTCGTGGGCCACGGCGTTGTTGTCGGGTTGGGCAACCGGCCGAACCGGCAGTACGCCAGCGAACTGGCCGAGCGAGGGTACGTCGCACTGGCGCCGAACTATCCGCTGCTCGCGAAATATCAGCCAGACATCAAGAAGCTCGGTTGGGAGAGCGGTACGCTCAAGGCCGTGTGGGACAACATGCGCGGCTTGGACCTGCTGGAGTCTTTGCCGTTCGTCGAGCGCGGCGGCTTCGGCACGATCGGCCACTCGCTCGGCGGGCACAACTCGATCTACACGGCGGTGTTCGATACGCGCATCAAGGCGATCGCGTCGAGTTGCGGTTTCGATTCGTACCTAGATTACTACGGCGGCGACGAAAAGAACTGGTTCCCCGAACGCGGTTGGTGCCAGACGCGCTACATGCTGCGGCTGGCCGACTATCGAGGCCGACTCGAGGACATTCCGTTCGACTTTCACGAGATGATCGCCGCACTGGCGCCGCGTCACGTCTTCGCGAGCGCTCCGCTACGCGACAGCAACTTCCGCCACGACAGCGTAGACCGAGTCGTCGCGGCCGCATCTCAAGTCTACAAGCTCTATGGCCACCCAGACCGCCTGCGCGTCGAACATCCCGACTGCGAGCACGACTTTCCCGAGACCATGCGCCTGACCGCCTATCGGCTTTTCGACGAAGTACTGACGTGAAGCTCGTCCAGCGCCGACCACCGAGCATCAGAATAGGATCCGGCGACGGGCGCCTGATCGAAGCGCTCGTCCAATCCAACTAAATGGCCTTGCGTGATCCTGGGAGTCCGCAGGGACAGTAGCCCGACGCGCCAGCGAGGGACCGGGCCTGATTTCTCGTGATTTCGCCATGTGCTCCCTCGCTGGCGCGTCGGGCTACTGTCCCAGAATCGTGCAAGGCTATTTAGACCCCAAACAAGCGAACTTTCGCGAGATATCGCGAGAGTCCAGCGTTCTCGTCGTGAGGCGGCGAACTTTGAGTGCGGTGGCTGGACACCGCTTTGGTTTGCCTGGAATGTCCGTGGCGATCGATCCAAAGCGGTGTCCAGCCACCGCACTCCAAAGTTCGCTTGTTTGAGGACTAGACTAGGATCAAGGCCGCGGGCCGATCGACTTCGAAGCCCTTGACGCTGATCGTGAGCGTCGGCCACTGCTGAGGGATGGTGAGAATCTCGAAGCCGTTTTCGTGCAGCAGCACCGTGTCGCCGGTGCGGGCCATGCCGACCGAGGGCGTCCATGCGACCGCCATACCGGCGCGGAACCGGAACGGCGAGTTGGGCTGGAGCATGAGTTCGCACGGACTGTAGCCGGTGACGCCGCCCTGCGGAGCGAGCAGCCATTCGTGCGGCGAACCGCTCTTTTCGTAGATGCGCCGCGCTCGCTTGATCACGTCGGCGGCCGGTTCGTCGTGTTGCGAAAAATAGATGTAGGTCGCATCGATCATGCAGCAGAGCTGGTACTGCGTCACAAGCGCCGGATCCATCTGGCCGAAACACACGGTGCGGCTCACGCTGGCGCACAGGCCGTGCCGCCGTCCACAGGCGGTGATCGTTAGTCGCTCGCGCACCGGATGAGCCTTGTGCGGCGCCAGGCGAAACTGTTCGCTTCGCCCCTCACCCGCAACGTACAACTCGACCGGCGCGATGCCGTGGCGGACCAGGCGGTGCGACAACTCACCGGCGACTTCATGTTCGGTCGCGCCAGGCCTCGTGTTCCGGCACGTGGCCTCGACCGCATGAGCGACCGCGCGGCCCAGCTCACGATAGCGCTGACGTTCCAACTCGGTCAGGTTGACGCGCAGCCGCCGCAGCTTTTCAAGTTCGTTCGTCGTCCCGGCCACTCCGGTGTCGGACGCGACCTTGCGGCCTCGGCAGATGTCACCGACGAGCCGGTCGGGCGCATCGTCCCACCGGCACTCCTTCAGTTGGAATCCGAGGCCGGCGATCTCTTCCTCGAAGATGCGCCCCGAGTGTGCGTTGTTAGCCAGCACGCAGCGCTGGTCTCGCGTGATATACAGTGACACGACTCCAGCGTGCGACGATACTCCGGCGCCGCTATCGCCTCCGGCGGTGAACCACGCGAAACTGTCCTGACGACCCAGCAGCACGCCGTCGTACCCTTCGTCTTCCAGGAACTCGGCGACGCGCGCCTGCTTGATCGCCACGTCTTCGCTGCGCGGCGAGACATGGGGCGGATCCGTCGGCTCCACGGGATCTGGCGATTGAAGCGGGGCGGCCAGTTCCGCGGGGATTTCGAACTCCAGAGTGGGCTGTAGATTGGTCGAACTCACGCCGGGTCCTGCAGTGCAGTCTCTCGGTTGCGTCCTGGTCAAGTCACAACACGCGATTAGATTATAAGCGCCTCGATTCCTAATCACTAGCGGCTGGCATGTGTCCGCATCGGGATCGCTTGTACGGTCGCCGCAGTCGGCCGATCGGGCGAGGCCACGGTCAGTTCGGTACCGGGCCGCTCGTAGCCGCGGCGGACGTAGCCCAGAGCGACCGCTCCGAGCGCCGGCGACTGCACGACCGACGTGATGCGGCCGATCTCCTTGCCCGCCGCGAAAACCGAGGTCCCCGAAGGCGGAAGATTCGGTGAGTCTATCTTCAGCCCGACCAGGCGCCGGTTCACGTGGCCCAGCGCGTCAATGCGGGCGACCGTTTCCTGGCCCAAGTAGCAGCCCTTCGTGAAGCTGATCGCCCGATCGTTGCGTCCGATTTCCTGCGGCAGGTTTGTCTCGTCGATGTCGATACCGAACTGCGGCAGGCCGGCCTCGACGCGCAGTATCGCATACGCCGTCTCGCCCATCGGCCGCAGCCCGTGAGGCTGGCCGAATCGACGGAGGGCCTGCCAGACGACCGCGGCCTGGACCGCAGGCGACCAGACCTCGAACGCCGAGACGCCCAACACGGAGCTGGCGATCACTCGACACTCGACGTCGGCGATCCGCACGAGTGTGTGGCCAAGTTCGGGCAAGTCGGGAATCTGCTGGAACGCCGCCGCGCCGGCGATCGCACGCGACTCGGGACCGACCAGCAAGAACGCGGCCGTGTCGCTCGTGCGATCGGCGATCTCGACGTCTTCCGTTATCAGGTAGCGGCGAAAGTGGGCGATGAGCCGAGCGCTCGTGCCAGGCGCTGAATCCAAATAGATCGCATCGGCTGCGGCAAAGATGCGCACGAAAGCCAGAATCTTGCCGTGGACGTCGGTGACGAACGCCTCACAAGCGCCGCCTGGGGCGAGCGACTTGACGTTGTTCGTACAGAGGTTGTGGACGAAACGGGCGCGGTCGCGCCCGCGGAACTCCAGCTTCGTCAGGCTCGATCGATCCATCAATGCCGCGGCGCCGCACGCCGCATTGTATTCCAACAAGGCGGCGCCGAAGTCCACGACGCCCCCCGATTCGTCGGTGCGAGCACCGAGGCCTTTCAGCAAGTCGACGATCGGACTACTCATCTGTTCCCTCGACCGAGCAATGCGCCAGTTGGGCGTCGTTGAGCACCAGGCACGATCGCGACTGATTGATGAGTCGTTGTACCTCAGCCACACTCGCGATCGGCGTCATGCCAAGCTCCTCGACCAAGTCTTCCGCGAGCCGGCTGTGCAAACACACGCGGGCGTGTTGGCCGGCCCGCGCGATTTGCCAGGTGCTGATGCAATCACTCTCGGCGTGTTTGCGCAGGTAGTCAAGGACCTTGGCTGGGTCTTGGATTCTCGCAGCGGCGCGCAGCGTCGGGCCAGGCTCGCCGCTTACCGCCGACAGCACGGCGATGCGGCCGCCGCCTTGTACGCACCGCAACGCAGCATCTAGCGCCGCCCCAAGCTGCTCGATCGTCTGATGCTCGGCCGGGCCGCTCACCGCGGCGACGACCAGGTCGGCGCGGCGCGCAGCGCGATGGGTCCAGCAGCTTGCGAGCAGGCGCTCCGCCTCGCGTTGGACATCGGGCCAGTGGCCGGCGATGACCGCGGTCGGTTTGCCGCCGCGCCCCACGACCAACCCCGCCGCGAACTGCACACCGAGCAGCCAGGCGACTTCGTCGGCCTCGTCGCGCACGGCGCGTTGCGCAACCGAGTTGTGCGGGCCATGGACGCGTGCGCGAAACGCCTCGCGCTGCGTCTCGTCGGCCAACCCGGGGAAGATGCTGCTGCTCGTCCCCTGAAACCCAAGGATCGGATGGTACGCCACCGGCCCCAGCAGCACCACCAGGTCGGCATCCACGACCGCGCGATTCAGGTACACGCGCGTGCCCAACCTGGTGGTCGCCAGGTAGCTCAGCTCGTTCCGGTCCATCGGTTCGTGATGGACCAGCCGAATGCCGGGTGGTAGTTCGTCGGGCGACATGCCGCTCGGCGTCGCGCCTAGTGACGCCTCGACGATGCACATGTCATGCGGCTGGACCTGGCAGCCCATGAGGCACTCGATGACGGGGCCGATCATAGCCATCGGTCGTGGCGTGCCGGCTTCGAACACGACCGCCACGTGATCGCCCGGCACGACCGCTCGGCGCAGCGGCGGAAACGCGAGCGGCGACTCGATCGCTCGAGCCACGGAGTCGCCCACGTCGGCGAGCGGCGACTGCGGAGCGCCCGCGTCGATCGCCACGAGTCGATCGGCGTCAACCTCCAATTCGGCCGACTCAGCGCCGTACTGCACGGGCACTCGCATCGGTTGTCTCCGGTATGGTCACATCTGGTCGATCGTGCGAATGCCGAGTAGTTCCAGACCTTGGCGCAGGACTCGCGCCGTGAGGTCGCACAGCACGAGCCGGCTCGCTCGAGTCGTCGCCGAGTCGGCCTGGAGGACGAGACACGTGTTGTAGAACGAGCTGAACGTTTCGGCCAGCGCGTAGAGGTAGCCGGCGATGACGTTGGGCTTGTACTCGGCCGCGGCGTCTTCCAGCGTTTCGGGCAGGCGAGTGATCGCAACCGCCAGCGCACGTTCGGCTGGTTCGCCGATCGCGACGGTGGGCGGATCGCGTCGCAGCGCGGCGACGTCCACGTCACCCTTGCGAAAGATGCTCTGAATGCGAGCGTAGGCGTACTGCAAGTACGTCGCCGTGTTGCCTTGCGTGGCCATCATGCGATCCCAGTCGAACGTGTAGTCGCTGGCGCGGTTTACCGAAAGATCGGCGTACTTGATCGCGCCCAACCCAACCGCCTCGGCGACCTGCTGGCGTTCGGACTCGGCGAGGTGCGAGCTGTTCTCGTCGACGATGCGGCGAGCCCGCTGCACGGCCTCGTCGAGCAGCGGTTCGAGGCCGACGGTGCCGCCCGCGCGAGTGCGAAACGGCTTGCCGTCGCGGCCCAGGATGGTGCCGAACGCGACGTGGCTGAACTCGACGTTCGTGTAGCCCCAGCGCCGCGCGACTTCAAAAAACTGCTGGAAGTGCAACGCCTGCGGCTGTCCGACGACGTACAGGATCGCGTCGGGATGGAACTGCTCGACGCGGTGTTTCACCGTGGCCAGGTCGCTGGTCGCATACAGAAACGCGCCGTCGCGCTTGCGGATCAGGCACGGCGGCTTCTCGCGCGCGGCATCGAGGAAAACGCAGATCGCACCGTCGCTCTCCTCGGCGATCCCCTTGGTCAGCAGGTCTTCGACGACCGCCGGCAGCATCGGGTCGTAGAAGCTCTCGCCGAAGTGGTGGTCGAAGTGGATGCCGAGCCGGTCGTACACTCGGTCGAGATCGGCGAGGCAGTGCGGCATGAAGCTCTGCCAGAGAGCGCGGTTGGCGGCGTCGCCGGTGTGCAGTCGTGCGGTTTCGAGGCGCGACTCTTCGGTAACGTATTTCGCAAGCTCGGTAGCGTCGGCGAACCGACCGGCCAGCTTGGCCAGCTTGAGATCGTCGGCCGCTCGCGCCGACAACTCGTCGGCGGCTGGCGCCTCGCCCAGCCAGTTGACCACGCGATAGAGCCGCGCGAGTTCCTCGACCGGCCGGGCCGCAAATACCTGCTCGTCGAGCAGGTGCTTGTAGCCGAAGATCAACATGCCGAACTGCGTGCCCCAGTCGCCGATGTGGTTGTCGGTGACGACGCGGTGGCCGAGGAACCGGAGCAGGCGAGTGATCGAGTCGCCGATGATCGTGCTGCGGATGTGTCCGACGTGCATCGGCTTGGCGACGTTCGGCGACGAGAAGTCGACGACGAACGTGCGCGGCGACGTGGTCGGCTCGACGCCGAGTCGCTCATCCGCGGCGAGCAATCGCAGTCGCGACGCCAGCCAGTCGCCGCGCAGCCGCAGGTTGATGAAGCCCGGCCCGGCGATTTCGGGCGGTTCGGTCACCGCCGCCAGGTCGAGTCGGGCGACGATGTCGGCGGCGACGTCGCGCGGATTGCGACGCAGTTGCTTGCCCAGCGGCATTGCGCAGTTGGCCTGATAGTCGCCGAAACGAACGTCCTGAGCGGGCTTGACGAGATCAGCGCTGGCCCGAGCATCGGCGGCCAGTCCGTCCAGGGCTTGGGCGAAGGATTCTTTGAGGGATCGAAGTACGTTCACTGCTCATGATTCCATTCCACGCGGGGCGCGTCGCCCCACAGGTTCTCCAGATCGTAGTAGCGCCGCGTCTCGTCGTCGAAGAGATGAACCACCACGTCGCCGTAATCGAGCAGCACCCAGCGCGACTCGCGGTAGCCTTCGATGCCGATCTTCGTTTCGCCGTGCTCGTTCATGACGCGGTCGATCTCGTCGGCCATCGCGTGAATCTGCCGGCGACTCGTGCCGGTCGCGAGCACGAAGTAGTCGACCATCGCGGTCAGCTTGCGCAGGTCGAGCACACATGCGTCGCGCCCACGATTGTCCGCCGCGACGGACGCACAGATGCACGCCCGCGCCTTGGCGTCCCGTGTTCCAGTGGACAGTGTCTTATCCGCAGTACTCACCCGTCTACCCAAACAACAAGAGCAACTCGTGACCTACGTGTGGTCGGCGAAGTACGAACTCATGATTGCCGCTGGCTGCGACGGCGTCAAGCGAGCGAACATTGACTCCACATGGCCTCGACCCCACCGATTTGGCGTCCGACCGGCGTGGCGATGCTCACGCTGGCGGTCGAAAGCGCGGGCCGCTACACTTCATCTCAATCAGGTGCATCGCAAACCGCGTCGTGCGCCCGGCTGCGGCCGATTTGGCGCACGCAAGTCGTTTAACGCCGAGCCGAAGGCGACGGCAGGCAGTTGTCCAGATAGTGCCGTCGCCTTCGGCTCGGCGTTAAACGAAGCGCCTGCGCAAAGTGCGTCGCATCCCCGCCGCAGCCTGGTCTCATCGGGAGGACTTGCAATGTCGTCGAAATGGTTTGGCGCGATCGCTTGTTCGACAGCCGCCATGTTGTTGGCTGTTGCCGGCGGATCACCATGGGACAAGGCGGTCTCCGCGACCTCGTCTACACCGGTCGGTCAACAAGACCCACCGAAGCAAAAGAAGACGACCAAGAAGAAAGCAGCCGGCAATGCGCAAGGCAAGTCGGCGCCGCCGCCGAGCGCCGGCGACGCGGGAGTGCCGATCCTGTCGTCGGGCGATTCCTACGACGACTTCGCGTCGGTTGCTCAGACCAGCGACGGAACCCTGTACGCCTGCTATGCCGCGTACTATGACGGTCACGATCAGATTCGCATCCACCGCCGATTAGCCGACGGCCAGTGGTCGACGCGCAGCTACGTGCCGCTGGCCGAAACGCGCGGCGACGTCTGGATGCCGCAACTGGCCGTCGACGCCAAGGACCGCGTGTGGGTCGTCTGGAGCGAGCAGACCGATCGGCAAGGCAAGTCGGGCAACTGGGACCTCTACGCGCGGGCGCTCGTCGACGAGAGTTGGGGGCCGCTCATTCGACTCACGGATGATCCCAAGCCCGACATCAATCCCCACGTAACAAGCGACGGGAAAGGCAACGTCTTCGTCGTCTGGCAAGCACACCCGCAGAATATCGGCAACGTGATGCTCTGCCGGCTCGATGGCGATGATTGGACGCGGCCGACGCCGATCACGTCAGGCGGCGGCAGCGACTGGTATCCGCAGGTCGCAGTGGATGCGAAGGGCGTGGCGTGGATCGCGTTCGACAGCTATCGCAACGGCGACTACGACGTGTTCCTGACGAGCTACGACGGCGCGCGCGTCGGGCCGGTCGTGCCGATCGCCACGTCGCGATACTACGAGGCGCACGCGAGCGTCGCGTGTGCGCCCGATGGCCGCGTCTGGGTCGCTTGGGAGGAGGGCGGCTACAACTGGGGCAAGGACCAGGGCTACTGGCTGCGCATCGAGAATCGGCAGCGCGGCAGCACGCTGGGCGGCAGTCGCGCCGTGCGTGTGGCGGCGGTTGATCGCGAAAAGGTCTGGGCCGCGCCGCCGGTCGCCGACTCGCTGGCCGTCGACGAACGCGGCCAGAACGCGGCGGCTGCGCTGGCGACCGATCGCGACGGCCGTCTGTGGCTCAAGTTCAGACACCAAAAAACGACGGGCGGGCGACGCTACTGGACCGAACACGCAACGTACCTGACCGAGTCGGGTTGGAAGCCGGCCCAGGAGTTGGCGGGAAGCACGGGCCGCATCAGCGGCTTCAGCCGCATTCTGGCGGGTTCGGACGGATCGGTGCACGTGGCGTACTCGTCCGACGGCCGCGCGGCGCCGAATTTTCATCAACCGCGCCAAGATCGTGTGCTGGTCGCGACGCTCGCCAAGGCGTCCGACCCTGTCGCAGCGCCGGCTCTGGCTGAGTACGAGCCCCCAGGCGCGCCGGCCGGTGCCACTAACTGGGACGTCGAGCGCGAGCGTCGAGCGACTGCCGCAATCCGGCGGCACACGGTCGCCATCGACGGACGCCCACATCGAATCGCACGCGGCGACCTGCACCGGCACACCGAACTGAGCTGGGACGTCGGGCCGGGCAACGACGGCTCGTACCTCGACTTCTATCGCTACATGATCGACGTCGCGGCCATGGACTTCGGCGGACTGTCGGATCATCAAGGCGGCGGCCACTACGCGTATCATTGGTGGCTCACTGAAAAATCCTGTGACATGTACTATCTGCCCCCGCGATTCGTTCCGCTCTACGGCTACGAGCGCAGTGCACGGTTTCCCAACGGCCACCGCAACGTCTTTCACAGCTACCGTGGCGTGCCGGTCTTTCCGTTCCAGCTCAGACTCGACCAGACCGGCGAGTTCCCTGGCGTCGGCACCGGCGCGCTCGTGGACAACGACACGAAGTTGCTCTACCAGTACCTGCGAAAGTCCGAAGGGATCGCGATGTCGCACACGTCGGGAACGAACAGCATGGGAACCGACTGGCGCGACAACGACCCGGTGGTCGAGCCGGTGGTGGAGATTTACCAGGGCGCGCGCAACAGCTACGAGGCGATCGGCGGCCCGCGCGTCCACGACGAAGAGAAAATGCCTGGCGCCGCGCCTGGTGGATACACGCCGGTCGGCATGCTTTGGAAGGCGTACGAAAAGGGCTACCGGCTTGGCACCATCGCGTCGAGCGACCACGGGTCCACGCACATCAGCTATGCGCTGGTCTACACGCCGGCAGTCGATCGTGCGACGATCATCGAATCGATGCGCAAGCGGCAGACCTACGGCGCTACCGACAACCTGATCGTCGAGTGCCGCGCCAACGGTCGATTCATGGGTAGCGAGTTCCGCACGACGGACAAACCTCAGCTCGAATTGAAGGCAACGGGCACGGCCAAGATCGCGCGCGTCGACCTCGTCCGCAACAACCAGTACATCTACGCCGCCGAACCGGGCCAGTCCGACGTTGCGATCAAGTTCACCGACGAGCGGCCGCACGCGGGATGGAATCAGTACTACTTCCGCATCGTGCAGGACAACGGCGAGATCGCGTGGGCCAGTCCCGTGTGGGTGGGCTACGAGGCGGTATCGCCAGCGAACTGTGACGCCCTGGCGGCGAGCCCTTGAAACTGCGCCTCCCCGAATGTAGATTTGGTTCGGTCAAAGGGCCGTCGGCAATCGAGGAACCAGCATATCTCGTCGTAACACACACACACACGTTACGTTCGGACGACGAAGGCGAGCCGGACCCTGTCCGTTGAGACTCTTGAGGGTCGGTCGGCTATCGGAACGCTACTCGGGGTCTGCATAGACGATGTGATTCCAGTGAACGTTGCAGCCCGGTTCACAGGCTGTGAGGAATTCGTGCCCTTGAGGGGAGGATCTGTTGGCCCCTACCTTTCCACGTTGAGTGTTTCCCATCTCACCCGGCTCAGCTTGAGCGCGCTCAGTGAGTTGGAACTGCCGCCACTCGGTCCAGCAGCCTGGGTCTTGTGCTCTTCGGAACCTGACCCATCGACGCCCCACGAGTCAGTCGACTCTGCATTGATTGATCACACCGCGGGCGCCCGCGAATTCGAGACACTGTTTGTTGATCTCCCGCGAGTTCGCGCAGTTCTCCCGCAGGGATTTCCCGTCGCCCAGCAACCGCAAGCGTCTTCGAAGCTGTGGCCACGACTACACGGTGACGACTCACCGCGTGTCACGCCAGCACCATTCACTGCCCGTGTGGAAGTAACGTTCCATGCGAAAACGACATTGATGTACGTACCGGAGATGTTCGGGCCTGGGAGCTCGGTTCCAATAGCACGAGTGGATTGGGACTTCTCGATCACCGCGGAACGCGACCAGAACGATCTCACGAAGCGGGTTGTCTTGGCATCTGACCATCACGTGCCCGACGCGATGACGACAACCAACGAATGGCCTGAATGGGAGCAGAATGTGTACGACTTCCCGCTGCGGCGAACGTAGTTTCGGAAGCGTCTTGCGCGAATCCAACATGTTCCGACCAATGAAGATGTCAAGAACCTGTTTGACTGCCGCGGCTGCAACGTGCGTCTGCGGTGCCGTTGCACTTTGGTGGTGGGTCACGTGGCCCGATAGGACGCTCACTCAGTTTCTGGCGTGGCTGCACCAAGAGAACTATCTGCAGGCCAACGGAATGCTCGTACCAGGGCTAGCATTTGAACCCACAACTGAGTGGGGGATCGTGCGCATCGACTATAAGCCCGCCAATCGCTCCGAATTCACGTTCAGCAACACACTGAAGGAGAAGCAACCAGAGAGACCGTGGCTAAGGCTAAGATCCGACCAGCGAGAGGTAATTGTGCTTCCAGCGAGAGTATGGGCGGCATGGCTCGACCGACGCCGTATCACACTTTGCCCGCGCACTTGGCAGGACGTGTTGACCGCCCGGCTTCGATTCGAGGCGCTCGATGGCAATCAATCCTGGGTTGTTCGACGCAACGCGATCTTGCTCGAGGAAGGCAAGCACTTCGCACACTTTTACCGAGAGCGTTTTGCCGCCGCAATTATCTCACGCGGGGGCATGACGTTCGAAGTTGAAACCGTGGTGGGAGAGGATGACGAACTGAGGATTCTTGGCCCAAAGGGGTAACCATCGACCACGCGAGGTCACGGTCTCGACTGATCCCGACCTGGCAACTGGGGTAGCCGGCCGACTTTGAACCGGTATGTCGGCGTCAGTCGCCGGGACTACCGGCCCTGTGGAGCCTCGCCCGCACGCGCTCCAACACCAACTCGCCGGCGAGCGTCCAGCCCCACGCGGGCTTGATCGCGGGCCGCTTGTGAGGCGTCAGCACGAGCAGCGAATCGCTCACGCGGCTCAGTTGGTACGCGACGGTCGGCAGCCGCGATGGTTCGAGAAGGTGCAGCGCGAAACTGCAGACGATCAGGCTGAACCGGCGAGCAGCCAGAGCGCCGGCCGCGATGTCCTCGAAGCTGATCCGTTCGGCCGATCGCCCCGTCCGGCGGCGATAGGCGGCGCCGGTGAACGGATCGACGCCGACGACCGTGCCGGCCCCGAGCCGCTCGAGCGCGAGCGTCACCTCGCCGCTGCCGCAGGCCAGGTCGAGCACGCGCTCCAGATCGAGCGCCCATGTCTTGACCGCCTCGCCCAACACCCGAGCGACCACCGGTTCGTGCGGATTGCGATAACGCGACCCGTGCCGTCGGTAGAACTCCGTCGTACCGCCGCGCTCGTACTCGCCTCGAATGGACTGCGGACGCTTCATCGGAATACGCTACGGAAAAAGGGCGTCGAAGTCGCGGTAGCCACTGACGATGCGTACGACCTCTATGGGATTGCCGGCGCGATAGATGATGACGCACGAACCGACAGGCCAGACACGCAGTGTCTCATCCGCGAGATCAGGATGGACGCTGCCCATACCGGGCATTCGCGCGAGCTTCGCGATGGCTCGGCGGATTCGACCACAGAATCGGTCCGCCGCGTCGACGCTGTCCTGGGCAATGTATTCCCAGATGTCGTGCAGGTCCTGCCGGGCGTCGGGAGAGAAGACGAAGCGACTCATCTCTTGGTTCGGCGTCGCTGGCTCTTCGCGTGCAGCTCTTCGAACACACGTGCGCCTGGAATTCGCTCGCCACGCCCAAGCTGGGCCAGACCATGTGCCACTTTTTTGCGAATCTGCTCCAGCCTTCGCAGCCGTTCACGGTCACGGTCGGCAAGCAGGTGCAGCGCTTCCCGAACAACGTCTGTGGGAGAAAGGTACAGCCCGGCGGCGACCTTGGTTTGGACAAGACGTTCCAGGTCGGGTGTTAGAGTCAGCTTCATGTTCGATTACCTCGCGTTGCCAATTTGCACGCAGTATCGTCCGTCTTTCGACCGAAGCAGTCAACGTTGGGCCTCGCTGCTCGTCGTCACGGTCGTGGACGACGACGGCTGGAAGACATGGCTCGGCCGGCAGGTCGCCGAACACGCGAAGCCGCTTCACGTCGAGCGGCTTGTCGGCCACTCGCGCGATCGGCGCGTCCTTGGCTTGAAGCCAGCGATTCATCCATCGGAACGCCGGCACTTGCAGCT
>Ga0185317_100180_pt1 | contig 21267 bp, 20 predicted proteins | sample DevilsHole_FD_128020 | JGI IMG/M metagenome (GOLD analysis project Ga0185317, IMG submission 128020) | Groundwater microbial communities from Devils Hole, Nevada to study Microbial Dark Matter (Phase II) - Devils Hole (SPADES assembly)... | ecosystem: Environmental > Aquatic > Deep subsurface >...
GGGGGGTGGGGTTCCCAGCAGCAAAAATCTGGAATCATCCAGGTGGGAGGCCCACAAAAAGTTTAAGTGGCTCTGACTTTCATGTTAGTGGTGATGAAGGTGCCGGTGCCGGAATACTGGGGGGTGGCGTCGGGAATGGGCGAACCCGGGCCAGGGGGCGGTTGCTGTGCCGGTGCCGTCACTTGAAATTTAGCAGTGAAGGTGCTGCCTTTGAGCAGCACCTGCTTGCCGCCCGATTTGGCTTTTTTGGCTTTTTGATCTCCGCCCAAAGATTGGATAGATAGGGTTCCCATACCGGCAATGGTGTGCTGCGCCGTCGTGTAGGTGCAGCCGGGAACAATGACGTTTTTCTCGTCCCCATCCACGCACACCAGCTTGCCGGTGATTTTGCATTTGCCGGAACCCGCCAGGGTTCCCGGCTGCACCACCACGATTGCTTGGCCAAATGTGGGGTTGAACATGGCTTTGTCGCCGGTGATCAAGATAAAATCCGCCATTTTATCATCCTCTCACTGCCGGTCATGGTTCCACGCTTGCTGATTTTTGGGAGCGGTACAGGGTTTTCCTGTCATTTGCGCCGGGCATTCTTTTTATCCGATCAGATTGGGATTTCAAAAATTGCTGGTTTCGCCAGTGATTTAAGGCATATCAATCCAACTTGACTTAATAAACATGACGTAAATCTCTGGCCAGGTTTCTCCTACCCCCACTATATCCCCAGTAATTTGCCAATAGCCATCAGAAGTTTTTGCCATATAGATGGACATTCCGCTTGTAGATCCTCCGGTATAACTCACATTATATCCAGCAATTATGGCTCCCCATTCAGAAGTCTTGTAGGTAGTTTTATAGCGGGGATTGTCTGCTATATTGGTGTACCGCACGACTTGGAATGGTTTTTGATTAAATGAAATAGAACCGCTCACTTTGAGATTCCCGGCGACCTCTAACTTTTCGGTGGGATTCGCCGTACCGATGCCGACGTTGCTGTCTAAGATAATCTTTCCGCCTGTATTCGACTTTAGCCAAAATCCATTCTGATCACCATTAGTTTGGATGTAACTTTTTTCGCCCTCAGACCAAATCTGTATATTGTCATGAGTGGCGCTCGAATTATCTTTATTGTAAGTTTGGATAATCCCGTTAACATCCAGCTTGGCTCCTGGAGAGTTCGTGCCAATACCGACGTTGCCATCCTTAATCACCATCTGGACTGTGCCGCCGGTGCCCGCATTGAGTTCGCCGTCATCATGGGAACCGCCTTTATACCAGGCATAGTTTTTATACGTGCGAAAATAGTGCGTGGCGTTCTGCACCCCTATGCCATGACCTTCGTTCCACAAATTAATCATCTGCCTGAGTGTTGTGCTGCCAAAGCTGAGATTGCCGCTAATCGTGGCACCGGCTGCAGTCAGGCTGCCACTGGCTTTGATATTCCCCGCCACTTCTAACTTTTCACTGGGAGTGATAGTGCCGATGCCGACATTGCCATCATCACGCAGCGACATGACCGTTTTAGGAGTGGTTGTATTATCCGTTGATTTTTCCGTTGTCTTAAAGTCAACTCGTGTCCTTGGATAATGGAGTGATGGATTCTCATAGTAAGATAAACCGATGCTAAAGTGCGAGCCCTTGCTACCGCCAGCGCCAACCTGAGTCGGCCCCATTCTCGAAATCTTCAATAATTCCTGTGTGGCGGAATCGCTCCCACTAGTTGGTCGGTTGCCCATCACATTTAATAAAGCTTCTGGAGAGTTCGTGCCAATACCGACGTTGCCATCCTTAATCACCATCTGGACTGTGCCGCCGGTGCCCGCATTGAGTTCGCCGTCATCATGGGAACCGCCTTTATACCAGGCATAGTTTTGAGCCGTGCGAAAATACTGCGTGTTGTTCTGCACCCCGATGCCATAATCTTGCACCCACAAATTAATCATCTGCCTGACTGTTGTGCTGCCAAAGTTGAGAGTGCCACTGGTTGTTGTGATGCCGCCGCTGCCCACGGATAAAGAGTTAACCGTAAAGGTGCCCGCAGTCAGAGCGCCACTGATTGTGGCACCGGCTGCCGTAATGCTGCCACTGGCTTTGATATTCCCCGCAACTTCTAACTTTTCGGTGGGAGAAGCAGTGCCAATGCCGACATTGCCGTTTGTCGTGAGATTGCCACTGATGGTGGCACTCCCTGCCGTAATGCTGCCACTCCCAAGAGAAATATTGTTACTGCTGAGGGTGCCGCTAACTTTCACAGATCCCGTGACGTTCAAATCGCCGGTGAGAACCGCTAAATTGCTAGCGCTGTCGCCCCCAGAACGCAGGGTTGGGCCATTTCCGCCGCCGGCTGGCAGGTAAACTCCCGAATACTGCCGCACTGTGCTGTCAACTTTAACTAGGCCATCTTTATCAACGCTCAGCTTTGCCAGCTTCACAGATTCCTGCGGATCGGGATCTCCTTCTGCAACGACTGCAATCAGCGGCTTTTCATGCCAGCGCCGGTTGCCTTCGCTACCCTCTGTCGCCCGTTCGGCCTCTATTTCTTGGTAAGAGACAAATAGGTTGACGATCTTGTTTTTATAGGTGGCGAGGGCAATAACTTCCTGTGCGCCCAGCACAATCAGCCGCCCCTTTGCGTCAACCGCCGCGCCTGGAGCTAAGATCGCTTGATCCACTCCCTTTGCTGTCACATCCAGACCCAGGCAAATCCCCGAAACCTGGAGAATTTTGCTGAGCCGGCGCTGCCGGTCAATATGATATTGCTGTTCGTCGATAAAGTCTTGGTCTTTTAAAAACTGGCCGTCGAAATAGCGGAGTCTCTTTTCCACATATTCTGGCTGCTGGTAATTGGCTGCCATGATCGCTCTCCTGTGATAAGTTTACTTAGCGCTTGCTTGTTGTTCCGAGAATAGTAGTCTGACCGACAATCAGGCCATTACTTAAATCATTATTCCTGATTTGCATAGTCGGGACTAGCACCTGCAAAGAATAAAAAGTGTGGGCCGGCTTTTGCTGATCTAAAATGGCTTTAGCAATCTGCCGCTTGCGCTTTAACTTTTGCAAGTCCGGCTCCAGCAAAATTATTTCCACTTGAAAATAGTGAGCTGGCTCGTCGAGAGGTTCGTAGATATTGACCGCCTCTCCCGTATAAATTTCCAACAATTTCTTGACGCCGACCTTAGTTCCCCGCATCCGGTACAGCGGCACAATATTAGCGAGAAACTGCCGCTTGAAATCTTCTGGCCACTCTTCCTGCAAGCTGAGGGCAACCCAGCTGGCAAGCCAGGGCAAAAAATCTGCTGGGGCCGCACCGGCATCATTTGCTGACAGGCCAGGATTAAAGTAAGTGTGGGATCGCTCTACATACTCTTCTAACCCGGGTTGTTCTGTAATTCTATCATCCCTCTCGCTGGCTGTCAACCCGCTCAAAATACATTCCATCGCCAGCAGGAAACGGCCCAAAAACTTGTCAGATTGCTGGAGGGCCGGCAGATATTCTAAATAACTGCTCACCCGGTCAGATTCGGTCTTACTCGCCACCATTCTCCCAAGCCTCCTTAATGGCCAATTCACCGACTTCGATTTCTACCAGCTGATGCTCTTGAAGGATGACCCGCTCGCTTATATTTTGCTGAAGTACCTCCGACCCCAGATAGGTATTCACTCCCACCCGCACGCCAATATTTTTGCCTGGGCTGAGATCGTTTCTGATTTGCACGGTTCTAGGAATGGCGTACAGCTTGACGGATTCAACGTAGTCCACACCAGGGACGCCATCCAGCAATTCGTAAATTTCAGAAATATAAACGCTGCGGCCAAACGGCCAGCCCTCGCCCTCCGCACCGCCTTTCAGGGGGTGAAAGAAATTGCCGAGAATTTCTGAGGCCCGCCGGCGAACCTCTTCTGTACCGGCACCCTGTTCCAGAAATAACTGCGCCCCGATCTGGACGCGCTGGTACTCTGGCCCAATGACATGATGGCATGTGGTGAGCAGCCGCCGCTCGTCGAGAAACTCCCACAGCCCTGCCAGCAACTCCCGTGAGGGCGGGCGGTTAAATTCTGCGTCTGGCCCGTCTGGAATCACCACTAAACTGATGTGTCCGGGAGCGCGAACCGCTCGCTTATTCAAATTTTTGATTGCTAGGTTGCGTTCCGGAACGCATCGGGCCCGCTTAATTTTCCCTAAATATTTTGATTGTTCTGTTTCATTCCAGTCTTCTGTTGCCAAGCGCTCAAAATCCTCACAAGTCACCGCCCGGTAGCGCTTTCGCAAATCGACCACAGTTTGGCGAATCGCCCCCTGCAAGTCACCCTCCAGCGCCCATTCTGGCCCATTCAGCAGTTTCAGAAAAGTTTCAATATTTTTATCGGGCACCTGATTTACCCGATAGATTACCATTTCTGTCAGCCACGCCAGCAACTCAATTAAGATAATGCCGGTATCCGTTGGGTTGTGATCAGTCCATTCCGGATACTCAACAGGAATGAGGGCGCGGGCTTTCTCCACCAATTCAGCATAAGTGCGGTTGTCGAGATTCGGTAATGGTAGCGGCATTTCAAACTCCTTTGCTGGGAGAAATTATGCTAATTTGGGGCGGCCCAGAGAAAATCAAAAATCTGTCCTGCCGGTCAGCTGCTAGCTTGTCTAGCGATCGGCTTTCAATAGAGAGGGAATAAACGTAATCTACCCCAGCAACTTTTTCTAAAACGGCATACAAATCTGACCGGTGCGGGCGGCGGCCAAAAGCCCATCCCCGCCCAGCCACTCCCCCCGTAAGCGGATGCAGGAATTGCAGCACCGCCTTGGCTGCAGCTTCCTTAACCTCATCAGCTCTTTCCACCAATACAGGAACAATTGTAGCATTAACACTCACCTCAACCCAGTCGGGTTCCGTGACTCGCAAATCAACACCAGGGGCGCAGCGAGCGCGGATATAACTCCCAACAGTTTCCAGCAAACTCAGGCTGGGCGTCGGCTGGCGTTTGGGAACGCGGGGCACCACTATGATTTCAATTTTACCGGCATCTGTCACACTTTGATAGGGATTATTTTCCGCAGCAGATTTTTTTCCCGGCGCTTCAAACTCTGCGATAGAAGATCCAGTGGGATAGGTAATTTTTGCTTGCAGGCTATCCAGCAGGGTATCTCCCAAGTTCGTAAAGGTGACAGTCCACTGCTTGCCGGCCTTGAAATCCATATCTGTCACCGTATAGCTCACAGCAGCGTCACTCTGATTCAACTGCTTGGAAGCGTAGGGAATTGACTGTCCGGGCCCGCGAATGCTCACCTCCAGTAAGAAGCTGTCAGGGAACTTCGTCAATTCGACAGAAATCTCTCCCGCCCCATCCAGATTAATCTGGTAAATTGGCAGCCACTGCAAGCCATCAATAGGATTGAAGTGAGGGGTAATGGCGCGGGCGCGGGCCACCTCTGTTGAGGCTTCCAGCGCTAAATCCTCCATATCTTCCACCGTTACGGCCCGCCCCCGGTGGCGCAGCGCCTTTGGCCCCCGCTCTTTGACCGCCTGCAAAGACTCTCCCTCAGCCCCACCGGCAGCTGCTTCCAGGTTGGTGACGCTATCCACATAAGGCACGGTAGTCTTGAGTTCGGCCACCGTCAGGGCAGGCCGGTTGCCCCGCACCCCGCCGCCGGTGCGGTAGGGAGCGAGGCGAATATTATTGCGCCCTGCGGGCGGGATCATCCCCTGCTGGCCATCGCCAAAGCGCACCTCCCCCGCGAGCCGGTCGAGGACGTAGTGCCGGTCGCGTGGCCCAGAGCCATAGAAATCCGGCACCTCGTGCCAAACCACCCAGGCACCTTCCACCTGTCCCGCCTCATCCTGGACGCCGACAATCGCACCGGCACCCTCCAGTTTTTCTATCTCCGCCTGTTCCGCTGGCGAGGGGAGTGCCGGTTCGAGGACTTGCAGCCGCTGGCCCAGCAGCACCGGCACTTGGGCCGTGCGGTAAGTTTGGCTGGGGTTGCCATCGCTTGACCCCAATATCTCCTCAGCAACCGTCACCGCCTGAGACGCCCACATGGTATTGGTCAGCACCCGCCGCAAGCGGGGAGGCACCAGGAACAGGCCGCTCTCCCACCTGGCCCTCAGCCAGTAGAGGGGCTGGCCAAACTCAGACCGGCAAGTCAAGTCCCCAGGCCCAACAAATCGCACCAGCCCGTTTTTGCTGAAGGCGTCCGTTTCATCCTCAACCCCCAGACGAGCCCAACCGGCTGGGCTGGCGTATTCCCAAACCACCCGCGCCGGTGCTGTTACCGGCTTCGCTGCTGCGATTTCCCCTGGAAGTGGCGACTCCACCCTCGCGTACAGGGCCACAGGCCGGTTGCCAAAAGCCCTGTCAAATCCCAGGTATAGCGCTGGATTTGCATCCGCTGTCCGGGTGAAAGGCTGGAAACTGGCTCCATCCTGCCTCACCTGATAAGCAAAATCGTTGTAAGTCTGGCAAGCGGTCAGGGGAATTTCCGCAGATGTATAAGTGTATTTCAGCTTAATAGATTCTAGAGATGGCGGTGTGACCGGATCAGTTCCATAATTGCCTTTCATAAGTCTCGCTCGCACCCAGTAACTCGTTACCCCGTTGACTGTCGCCGGTTGCATCTGCGAGGGCAGGGTAAATGTTATTTGCCCTGTAGTGGTGAAAAATTTGGTATTGTCCGAAAAGCCGCTTTCTAGTTTTTGCCAGCTAGAACCGTTATACGCTTCCCACAAAATTCTCGTGTCCCCAGCTGCCTTACTTGTCCAACCGCTGCTGCTCGTAACATCTACCGTCACAGAAGCCGCCGGTTTGGAAAAGACTTCTTGGCTGGCGATATACAAAGTATCGTTAAAGCGCGGCGCTTCGCCAAAGGGATAAAAATCCTTGCTGAGATCCAGAGTCGCGGCGTAAAAAAAACAAAATTCAGGAGCTATTGAGATATCTTTTGTCACCGCAACCTTAACCCTAATGCGGTTAACAGAGGGCCAAGACTGGCTGGTAGAAATCGCGTTTTTCAAACCCATCCGCAGCCAAGCCGCTTCTATGCCGTTGACGGTTTTTCGTGCCGGTGCCGGCAGGTTGGTTATTTGGACTTGCCACTTATCGTTTTGCCCGTTATTATAGGTGATTGAGGGCTGAAATTCCTTCCACTCTTTGCCATCCCAGTAAGACCAAGTGAGGGTGGACGCTAGGTTGGTATCGGTATTTTGAGAAAAATCAATATTCAAGGTGACAGTGTTGGTTGCGGGCAGCGTCGTCAAAAGCGTATCGCACGCCATGTACAGGTAGTGTTCGATGATCTGGCTGCCACTAAATGCTGGAAAAGCTTCATCCGATTTACCGGTTGCTTTTGAGGTGCAGTCGCTGTATTTATCCGCATCAGGTTCGCGGACAAATACCGCTTGCAGCTGCGCATCTGTCAGAACCAAATCCCGTTCCGTCTCGAAAACCACCTCTTCTTCTTCCCCTGCTGCCGGTGGGGATGCCACTTGAGTGCCTGCCGGCACAAAGGCATCAACAGCACTTCCAGCCACGAGATTAAAAGTGAGGGGAACTCGTGCCGGTTGCGGCGGCAGAATTTGGGTGCCAATCAAGTTGAGAAAAGCCAAAAAGTTTTTCTCAGGGACTTTATTGAGGCGCTCGCTCACCTCTGCCGCCATGCGCCCAAAAATGCGAATCAGCGCCCGACCGGCATCTGCCTTGCCATCAGTAGGAGGACGCCAATCCGTGAATTTCTGCGCCAAGTCCTCTGTCTGTTTAACGATGTCCTCGTAGGTGCGACTGTCAATTTTTGGGGGCTGTATCGACATATAATAATTTGGAATTTTGGATTTTAGATTCCCTCTCGTTCCCAGGCGGAGCCTGGGAACGCCCCTCGGTCGGCTCCGCCGACTTTCAAGGCCAAAGCAGCATTCTTAGCCTAACATCTTACTTTCCGCCGACTTTCAAGGCCAAAGCAGAATTATTAGCCTAACATCTTACTCTAAATAAAACGGATACACCAAATTAAACCGGTTGTTAGTCGTGCGGATTTGGTAATTGATTTGAATCAGCAGCCGGTTAGGCTGATTTGGATCGGGGTAGGCATCTACATCCAGCACGTCAATGCGCGGTTCCCACTGAGTTAAAGCTTGCTGCACTGCACTCACCACCTGTCCAATTGTGCCGGCGCTATTGCTAGCAAACACGAGGTTGTGAATGCCACAGCCAAAATCGGGGCGCATCACGCGCTCTCCATAAGCCGTACTCAGGATAGTCCAAATCGACTGGCGGACGCAATCGTCATAGCGTGCCATTTTGATTATTTTGATTTGACCCTTTTCGTCTCGCTCGACTGGGGATGTCCATCCCACTCCTAAAAAATCGCTGTTCATCTTTTACTATACCGCACAATCGCTAAGAATGCAAAGGTTAACTAAGTAAAAAAATATTGCCGGTTCGTAGTTGGGCTTCAGCCCAAAGTTCGTAGTTGGGCTTCAGCCCAAAGTTCGTAGTTGGGCTTTAGCCCAAAAGTTCGTAGTTGGGCTTCAGCCCAAAAGTTCGTAGTTGGGCTTCAGCTCCACCGGCTTTAGCCTCTGTGCCTGCATGGGAATACTCCTATTTTACATCACTTCTAAGGAAGAGTCGTTAATTTTGACTCCCGCCGAGCATTTGAGGGCCATTCCGCCACTGGCTTGAAGGTTGCAATTGCTGTCGGCTTTGATTTCGCAATTTTGCTGGGCTTTGAAGCTGAGGTTTTTCGCTTCAATAGCGATATCCCCATCGCTGCTTTTGATGGTTATTTTGCCCTTGGCCTCAATGGTGATGTCCTTCTCTACTTTAATGCTGAGGCTATTCTCCTTAGAATCGATAACAATCTGATTTTTTTCCGTGCGATCTCGAATCACAATCTTCTCTTGGCCATCAGTATCATCCAAAATAATCTGGTGTCCACTGCGAGACTTAATCAGGCGGCGGTTGTTTTTGCCATCGCTATTCGTTTCCGGCGGCTTGTCCTCGCCATTCCACACCGCCCCCAAAATATAGGGAGATTCCATATCGCCGTGGGCGAAAGCCACCAGCACCTCGTCATTGACTTCCGGCAAAAAGTAAATGCCCATTTCTTTCCCCGCCATCGGAGTCAGCACCCGCGCCCAGTAGCTCTCATCTTTGTCAGAAAGCCAGGGAAATTTTACCTTAACTCGCCCCAAACCCTCCTCATCTTTATTATTGGTGACAATTCCAACTGTCACCCCAAAAAAACGCCCCTCGCGTTCCGGTGCGGCCAAAAGTTCCGACAGCATGCTAATTCCCCTCATGTGGCATTTCTCCTGACCGAAAATTCGGTGCGGTATCCGCGCTCTTGCGAATAGGTGTGCGTGGCGGAAATAACGTAATATAGTCCGCTGAAGCGCTTGCCGGCTCCCGCAATTTCAATCACCTTGCCGGCTCGCACTTCCGGCTGTCCCGCACAAATTCCTTCGCCTGTTATATACGCCAGTGCCATCTCATTAAACTGCCCCATTGCTATCTGGTCAGCTTCGGCCTGAGTGGCTGCCGGTTCGCTAACAATCACGTTAGTGGCTTTGCCAAAAGCTTTGTTAGTTTCTTTTGGCCCGCTGGTCGAGCCTTTCATGGTCGTCGTTTCGCTGCCGGCACCGGCTTTCCCAATCAGCGTTTTTTTCTGTTTGGGGTTCCAGCTGTGCACCTCTACTTGGCCAACTTGGTTCATGGCGCTCATTCGAGGTGTGAATTCTATTATATCCTCATCCCATTTTAACGTCAATACCTTTTGACTATTATTTTGGTGGGGCCGGAAGAGCAGGGTTTTGTTTTCCACAGCGACTTCGTATCCAATCCGCCCAGCCCTTTCCTGTAGAAACTCCAGATCGGTTTGGTTGGCCTGTAGCACATAATCCAGCTTCACATTGGTATCTTTGACTTGGGCAGTCAATCCCCGCTCTCTGGCAATTTGGCCAGCAATGTCGCTGTCTTTCATTTTAGTGTAAGAGCGGGTTTTGCGACCCCGGCTCAGCCGGTGGCGCAAGTCGTACCCGCGCACCACAAGTCTGGGAACTTCTTCCCGATAAAATTCCGGCTCCAAACCGGCAATCTCCCCCACCATCAGGGTTTTTAAATTGTTTTTGTACCCCATCTGAATCTCGACCAGATTCCCCACATCGAACAGGTCGCTGTCAGACCAGGTAACTTTGCCTTTAATGGTGTCCCAGTTCACCATTTCCAGAGCAAACATCCCCAGTGCCTCCAAATCTTCTGACACCGTGGCCGACATCAGATCGGCTTCTGCGTTTAAAGGCAGGCGGGTGCCTTTAATCAGGACTTTGATTTGAGGGACAAGTAACTGGACGTCGGTGGGTTTAGGCATAGCAGTTTCTACTTTGTGCTGGTGGCGCTGCTGGCCCGCAGGGGGGGTACGGTCAGGATTTGACCGGGGGTGATGGCACGCGGGTTATCAATCTTGTTGGCATCAGCAATCACCCGCCAGAGGGAGGGATCACTGTATTCTTCAGCAGCGATACTGCTGAGGGTTTCTCCCCGCCGCACAATGCGGGTCGGGTCGTCCACTGGGTTCTGACTTTTTTGCTTGTACTCTGGGGGAACCCACTCTTCAAAGGTGCAATTCAGTCTGGCGCGAACAGGGGTGCCATCTTCGAGAAAATGAGTGAGCGTCTTGCTGACATCCTTCAAAAATCCCTGCAAAAACCAGACATTGCCCTTTCCCCACATCAGCCGGCACAGGGGCGGTCTGTTCAATTTTCCCTTTTTGCCGGTGAGGTTGTAGATGGTTTTGGTGTAGCGCTGCACGTCTTCCGGCCCAAATTTCCCCAGAGTTGTGTCGAAGAACAATTCGATGCTTAAGGTAGCCGGTTCCTCGCCGCCAACCAGCTGGCCTTCCTTGACCGTTCCCCCAGACCGGCTGATCTGAATTTGCTGGGGATTGAACAGGACTTCGACGGGTCTGCCAAATGTTGGATAGTTTTCTTCTACAGCAATTTTTAGTTTCTCTAGCGCCATTGTCCGCGCCCCCTTCGCTCATTTTCGATCCTGATCCGCCGCATGAGTTTGCGCTCTATTTTGTCTGCCAGCTCGTCGGTGTCTATTTTTGCCGGCTTCTCCGTTTCAGGCCCAATATTTCGCTCTGCCTGAGCCCCCGATACTGGGGGCAGTCTGGCAGGTGTCTGCTGGGAAGCTGCAGTTTTCGCAGTGTTCCCAGTCCCTGGACTGTGGGGCGCAGAAGCCAGAGGCTGGCTGCTATTTGCTTCTCGTCCCTGTCCCGCCAGCGCGGGGGGAACCGGCAGCACTAGGGGCGTCCCCGCTCCAGTCGGGCCAGCTGCCGGTTGCTGGGCCACCACCGGCTGCGATTTGGCGGTGCGTCTCTCAGGTGTGACTGCGAGAGATCCAGTGGGATTCAATGGCTGCAGGCTTTCCAATTGGCGAAATGAGCGCAAAGGATCGCGCTGCAGCGCTAACTCAGGAGGAACCCCCACGTTGGCCCGCACCACCGGCATCGGGGAATTTTCCCCTACCGGCAATCTTGCCCCTGCCGGCTCCGATGTGGCCCGCACCACCGGCATCGGGGAATTTTCCCCTACCGGCAATCTTGCCCCTGCCGGCTCCGATGTGGCCCGCACCACCGGCATGGGGGAATTTTCCGCAGAAATTGCCGGCAATATCCCAGCTTCAGGCTCCAATTTGGCCCGCACCACCGGCATGGGGGAATTTTCCCCAGAAATTGCCGGCAATCTTTCCGCTTCAGGCTCCAATTTGGCCCGCACCACCGGCATTTCCGGTCCGCCAGAGATGCCGGCGGCGAATTTAGCCTGAACAGCAGGCGTGCCGGTGGGCTGAGTTCCAGGTGAATCGCTTGACCAGCCGGCAGCGCGACCCGCCGAACTTGTCAGCGGTTCGGCATAGACAATTGGCACCTGACCTGCGGGAAGATCCCTGACACCAGACCAGCGCTGCTCCAGTTGCGCCAGTAATGGCAAGCGATTGGTGAGGCGCTGCGAGCGCCCAATAATCGCCTCAGCCATCCGAAAATCGATAACGCCCGGTTGAACCAGCGGACGGAGCAGCCGCCGCGTCAGTTGCGGGTTGAGCGCATCCTGCCAGATTTGCTTGTCAGTCAGCGGGTGTTTCGGTTCCACGGTTTACTCCACAATTGTCTGTACGGCCTTCAGCCCAGCTTCAAGGAATGGGAATCCCAACTTACCTCCACAGCTGGACACCGGCTCGGAGATACGGCAGCCCCCGATCCGCCAGAGGTTTATCAATCCCCTGGTGAACCAGTTCCACTCTTTCAAACGCCACCTGAGTCGAATTATTGGCGTTGAACTGAGGCCCAACCCACTTAACAGGATAAGCCTTTTTAAAATTCCACCACATCGCAGGCAGCAGCTCGCGATCCAGCAGCATAATCGTCCCATTCTTCAGCTGGATATCACCTGCGGCTGCAGCTTGATACCAGTCCCACAGGCTGTTGCTGTCCGTCAGTCCGTGGCTCAAAACCAGATTGGGATATTTAATTCGAGTGGGAAATGTGTGGGTATAGCCATTCACGCCCCCTTCCGCGTAGGACTCCACCTCAAGCTCGCTTTCCAGCCCCGTCACTTCACTGAAACTGCCAGTTATCAAGCCCTCAATTTCTATCAGAAAATTGTAGCTCATGTAGGGGTCGTAGCGGATATCCAGCAGGCGAATTACCCCAGCATTGCCTGCATTCAGCCCCAAGATTTTTTTTTCACATATTCCTCCTTAATTGCTACGGCAACCCCGACCCCAAGCGGTCGTTCAATTTCTGATTGATGCGGGCAATTTCAGCCACCCACTGCTGCCTTTCCCGGTGCGGGAAACCCATCACCTGCTCGCATGACCAGTGAAAGTGATAGGCAATATACGCTACCTCTTCAAGCAGCCGATCTGAAGGGTAGCGAACTACTCCCCCGCCGGCACAGTTTCCACCTCAAACTCGCCTTGACAGTGAGGGCAAGTCACCAAAAGGCGGCTGTGTCCATTTTGGTTAATGCGCTGGTAAAAGTCTTGCAAGTAGACCAAATCGGCAGAGAACAAGTTCTCTATGACTTTGGGGTTGATATGCTCGACGGTTCCCAGACGAGTGATGACTCGCGACAGGAGAATGATCACGAGATAGCCCGGGTTAGCCTGGACGCGAGGATCGCGTATCGGTGCTATCTCGTCGTAAGCCGTCGCCAGTCGCATCGCCCCTTCCCGGTGGGTGTTACCCTCCGGATCTACATAGCCTTGCGGGAGAACAAAAGGAAACTCAGTCGGCTGCATCATAGGTTACATCTGACTCGAAAAATTCGAGTTACGACCACTTATCTACGGTTATTCCTTCGTGGGCTAATTCCAGAGTTTCCACCGCCACGTCATTAGAGGTGGCATTAAAGTCTGGCCCTGACCAGGTAACGGGCCAGCAGTTGGTCAGATTCCAGCGGATTTTCTCCTTGCCGGTGTCATCCAAGAGGACAATCGACACCTCCCGGCGCTCAACGTTCCCCTTCATAATCTTAGAGCGCCACTGCCAGAGTTCGTCGTTATTTGTGGTGCCCCGCTTCAGGGTGATATTGTTATAGGTAATCAGGCCAGGTAATTTCCGCACGGTCAGCGGGTCAGTACCTTCTCGATATTCCTCAACCGACTGGGTGGAGTTCAGACCTGAACACTCCCGGAAGCCGGCGTGAATGATACCGTTCCACTCCACATAGAAATTATAAGTTGCGTAGGGGTCGGGTTTGTGCGGGGGTTTAATCGCGGGCATATTAGCTCCTTAAACTAACGATTGAGAACTATTTCAGTGACCACTTACCCTCGTTCCCAGGCTCCGCCTGGGAACGCCGCTGTGGAGGCTCTGCCTCCTTTCAAGACACTAGCAGCATTATTAGCCTAACAGCTTAACTATTGAGACAAACTGGTTTGGGTCACGCTCAACCCAGTGGTGCCGTGGATCAGTCGGACAACGATAAATTCGTTGGGAATAGTCGGTGCCAGTCCAATTTCTGTCACCACTTTCCCGGCATCGCGCACTTCCGGCGGGTTGGTTTCTGCGTCGCACTTGACGTAGAAGCCTTCTTGGGGCGTACTGCCTTTCAGCGCCCCTCCCTCGAACAGGGATTGAAAATAGGTCGTCAATTCGCGCTCAATCCGCACCCACAATTTGTAGTCATTGGGCTCGAAGGCCACACCGGCTAGATTGCGTTCAATCCAGCGACCGGCAGTTAAAAATAACCGCCGCACGTTGATGTAGCGCCAAATTGGATCGTCACTCAAAGTGCGAGCTCCCCAGATGCGGATGCCTCGCCCTCTGAACGCACGCACGACGTTGACACCGGCCACTTCGCTTTCAGGATTGAGTTTGTCCAACTCTGTGTCAGATACCTCAAACTGCAAGTCCAGCACACCCTCCAGAACGTAGTTGGCCGGTGCCTGGTGGGGGCCAACTTCGCGGTCGCAGCGGGCGTAAACACCGGCAATATGACCGCAGGGGGGGATGTACGAGCCGGTCTCTATCTTGATCCAGGGAAAGTACAGGGCACCATTCGTACTCTGCAGGTGCTGCCGGTGTTCCAGGATTTGGGGGATTTGTGCCGCAGTAGAGAGGCTGGGAGAATCCAGGATAGCAAAGCGATCTCCCATTTGATCGCAATGCTGCAAAACAGCCTCCTGCATCTTTCGCACGATATCTATTGCCCGGCTTTCCCCCACAATGTCTGGCGCACAAATTAAGTCAACCGCATCGAGAGACTCCAATTCTTTCAGCGCCTTGGATAGCGCCTCCTGTGGCGAAATCCCCTCCTGCTGGAGGCGAACCGCGTAACAAAGGCGGCCACCATTGCTGAAAAAACCCTCTACAGCACGATACAGGTAGCCTTTTTCCTGTGGCTGGCCAAAAATTTCCTTAAACTGAGGCCACAGTGTCAGTCGCTGGGCTAGATTTATCGGCCCTTCCTGTGCGTATCCGAGGAATGCCGGCACGCCTGTAATCAGTTCTGGGGCGGCTGCCGGGAATATTTCCTCTCTGTAAACACCGGGGATTCTCTGCTGGGACGACGGCATGTTTCACTCCTGAGCAGTGGGTGAGAAGCAATGATTTTACGAACCGCCAAGACGCCAAGTTCGCCAAGAGGTTAAACAGGAGAGTTGGCAACAGTTCGCCTCAGCTGCCACCCGGGCCGGCCCACTGGCTAATCCGGAAGATGACGAATTCAGCCGGTTTGACGACGGCTACGCCAATTACAGTCACAACCTGACCGGCATCCCGCACTTCCGGGGGGTTTGTCTCCTCATCGCACTTGACGAAAAACGCTTGTTCTGGCGCAGTGCCAAACAGGGCACCGCTGCGCCAGACCGTCATCAGAAAAGCCGTGACGTTGCGGCGAATTTTCGCCCACAGTTCCGGGGAGTTTGGCTCAAACACCGCCCACTGAGTCCCTTCGTCAATCGACTCGCGCAGGAAGTTAAACAGCCTGCGGACATTAATGTATTTGAACTCTCCGTTAGCGTCGCCGCCCAGGGTGCGTGCCCCCCAAACGCGGATATTGCCGTTGAGGCTTCGGATACAGTTGATGCCTTGAGGATTGAGTCCGTCCTGCTGAGCTTTGCTGATATTATACTTCAGTCCAACTGCACCCATAACGGTTTCGTTTGCCGGCGCTTTGTGGACACCCCTTTGCGTGTCTACGCGAGCATATATTCCCGCCATGTGACCGCTGGGCGGTACATTCATTTCCTTATTGCTATCTGGGTCGAAAACTGTAATCCAGGGCAAGTACATAGCCGCGTAATCTGAATTGAAAAGCATCAGCGTACTTACTAGAGTCGGGCTGCTCATATCTACAGTTTCCGGACTGTCGAGGATGGCGAAACGATCGCCGAGCTTCTGGCAGTGGTCTTTCACCGGAGTCAGGCCAGTTTGGCTTGTCACTCCCGGAGCCGCAACAATGGCAATTTCATCAATCGCCTCAAAAGACTCCAGTGCCTTAGCAATATCTGCCTCAGCGGCCACCCAGACCACAAAGCAGCGCGTGCCCCCGTTATTGAAGAAACCGTAGACTGCATGAGCCAAGATATTCTTCGGAGTTTCCTTGGAAAAGTCCCAAAAGAACTTCTTAAACTCACCAAAGTTGGTACAGAGTTTTACTTCCCCAGCTTTGACTGCTAAGTTTGAACCGGCTGCAGGGGGAGCTGTACTGGCTGCTGGAGCGGTTGGTGCGGGAATCACCCCAATAAATCCCGCTGTACTCGTACCCACCCCAGCTATTGGGGCAGATCCTGACGGCACTTCCTCAACGTACACGCCAGGGGATAAATAGGTTGGCATCGTCTTTACTCCTTACTTAATAATGAAACAAGAAAATTTTCCCCAGGGCAAACGCCCCTCCCCCCACTTCACCGGCACGCCCAACTAATTATTTTCCTCCTCTCCCCTTCTCTCCCTCTTCCTTGGCGCACGGGCGCGTCGGGCGCGGTTTTTTCTCAAACAAGCTCCCAGTTTAAGCTTGTCACTTCACCCTGAATGATGTCCGCTATTTGGGACACCGGCTGGCAGCCCGAGGCAGAAACCCTCACATTCACGGTGCGCTTTGCCCCCTGCTTTCTTGCTTCCAGCCCGCTCAACAGATACTTCCCCTTGCTGTCACTAAAGGCCAACTCCGCACTTCCCTCAATTTGTATTTTAGCCATAAATACAGGAGATTTATCCGCAGCTGTGACAATCTGCCCCTTGATAGCTGTTGGTGGCAGGGACATGTCCGCAGGATTTCTCGCAATGTTGCCTCGCTCGTCTCGCCTTACAGTAACTGTCACCTGAGCTGTGCCGTAGCGGGTGCCAGCACTCGGTAGTGACGCAGTTAAGGTATATTCCCCGTCGGGCAAATCCAAAAAATGAAAGTGCCCGTCAACTGCTGTTCTAGTCCTGTCAGGGCGCTCAGTCATTCTATCCCAGTCGCTACCATACTGTATGGAACGCAACTCCAGCCACTTGTTAAATGCGTCTGGCCTTTTCCCTATCTCCACCAAGGCACCCTGAATCGGCAAGCCGGTTTGGGCATCGCTGACTTGTCCGTAAATGGCCACCTGACGGCGCACCGGCTGCAACCCAATCCACGCTGGCACTTCCCGCACCTCCTCTCGGTAATTTTTATTGGCTTATCCGCTTGTCCATCACCAGCGGCAGAACCTCTGCTGCTTCCTGAACTTCCACCGATACAGTCACGGTGTAATTCAGCGCTGCCTTGGGCTTTCCTCCCATTGCCTGCCAGAATTCCCCCAAACTTTGCAGCTGCGAGGGGCGCAGGGTGTTTGCTCGCAGGGGGGGTTCCTGTCCTTTGAGACTTCCCTGGAGAACTTCAGCCGGAATTTTGGGATAGCGCAGCAGGACTTTCATCACCTCGCCCAGCAGTCGGTGTTCTGTTTGCGCATCAGCTCTGTCTGCCAGCCAAACTGTGATCAGGTAAGAGCAGTCCACCCGCACCGGCGGGCGCTTTTTCGTCGCCGTGCCGTTACTGCTGCGCTCCACTGACCATTCAGTATTGCGCAATTCCACGTTCTCCCGCACGTCATAGAGAAAAAAGTCAATCGCTGGCAGTTGCACCTTGGTCGCCAAGTCACTGTCGGGAGTGGCAAAGCTTACGCTCACCTGACCGGCCAAAGTTGGCGGCAGTTCGAGCTTTAGCAATTCTTCTAGAGTTCTATCCAGATCGTCGAGCATAATTTGCTGTCCTGACTTATCTCTAGGGTGACGCCCTGCTGTCCCGCTTTCCAGCTGGTGCCGGCATGGTTCGTCCTCTTTTTCACCGGCTATCACGCTGTAACTAAACAGCTCAAAATCCGTCCCACTTCACAGCAAAGCTTCAGAGCTACCGTCTGCGAATCTGCCAATCTCTATTAGCAGTTGCGCCGCCCAGTCGAGACCGGATGCGTCCCACTTTTGCCGTGACTGTATCTTATAGCGGTTCTCAGTTTGATGTACTCTGGACCAGAAACCCGGTTTCTGAAACCGGGTTTCTCAGTACCTCATAAAGGCTGAGAACCGCTATATATTTTCTGTCCAAGCGTCCTGTCGGGAGACGTTCCGCTTCTTGAGCCGAACGAGGGGTCTAACCCCCTCTCCCCCGGTGCTGGAGCGAACGGAGTCAAACCTAACTTGTCCACAGGTAGGCTCGCTCGAACTTGTTTAGTATTCTATCAGTTTGCCGGCGTCTGTCAACGCCTATTTTGACTTTTAAGGTTGTCTTAAGTTTTTACTTATCTTAACAAAAGACTGCCACAGACTAACCTTTATGTAAGGCTAAACCACAGGGGTTACAGTTTCGATAGCCTCTTGTAGAGAGGCGAGACATTGCGTCTGGTTCCTCTCCCCTCACCGGCACCCCCCAAAGCCGCCAAAGCCTCCCCAGCCTCTTTATCCTTAAAATGCTGCTTGACCGCAAAAAAAGGCTACAAATTGCTATTGACAAACCGCAGATACTGTGCCTTCAAAAAAAATGCCTTAGTGCCAGGGTTTTCAGCAGCCTCCCATGAATTGCCGGCACAAAAAGGCTTCAAACCCTCCCCCTGGCACGCACTATACTTTTACGGGTTTGCCAGCAGCTGGATTTAACATCGTTTGGATCTGCGCAAAACGGCCTGTCTTATAGCGGTTTTCAGTTGGATGAAGTAGATGCCAGAAACCCGGTTTCGCCAAAGTTACCGGGTTTCTCAGTACCTCACAAAGGATGAAAACTGCTATAGATCCCCCCAACCCCCCTTAAAGAGGGGGGCTAGTATTTCTCCCCCCTTTTGAAGGGGGGGTAGGGGGGGCTCGCATGGATAGAAAGCCCGGGGGTGAGGTGCCAGCCGCCCAAACCAACTAAAATCGATCCAGGGAGTCGCCCACCTATTTGAATATTTGAAAATTTTGGGAGCAAGCCTCTGTCTGTGCAAGCCATTACCATACCCCCCGCAACCGGTCAACCCCCCACCGGCAATATTGTCCTGCTGCACGGGTGGGGTGCCAACGCCGAAGACCTGGCATCCCTAGCGCCCATGCTCGACCTGCCCGACTGCCAGTTTCTCTGTCCCGACGCCCCCTTCCCCCACTACGGCGTGCCCGGAGGCAAAGCCTGGTACAGTCTGGAAACAGAAGATTACCAGGGGCTCGAAGAAAGCAGGCAAATCCTCACTGACTGGTTAAAATCCCTGGGAACCACCACCGGCATCCCCCTACAGCGCACCATTCTCAGCGGCTTTTCCCAAGGCGGGGCGATGACACTGGATGTGGGCGTCACCCTGCCATTGGCCGGCTTAGTCTCCCTGAGCGGGTATTTGCACTCAGAGCCAGAACCTGCAGGTGACGATCCGCCGCCGGTACTGATCGCCCACGGCAGGCAAGACACCGTTGTGCCCCTCCGCGCCGCCCACCAGGCGCGGGACGTTCTCACCGCCCTCGGGGTGCCGGTGCAGTACCGAGAATTCAACACCGGCCATCAAATCATCCCAGCCGAGATATCTCTAATGCGAAGTTTTGTTATGGAAGCGATGTCGAAAGCGGGTGAAAAGGCTTAGTATAGAGTCCGGAGTCGCATCTCAAGTCGAAGCTGACTCCAGCTGATGCAGGTGCTAGCCAAGAGAGGGCCAATGCAGATGGGAACGTCAACTACTGACAAGCTGGATATCGCCAAGCTGACGCCGGCTGATGTGGCGCAGCTGGCGGCGCGGCTAGAGCAGGATGAGTACGCTGATGCCTTTGAAGGGTTAAATGACTGGCATCTGCTGCGGGCAATAGCGTTTCAGCGTCCAGAACTTGCCGACCCCTACCTCTACCTGCTCGATCTCCAACCCTACGACGAAGGGTAATTGGCTGAAGCGCCAACCACTGAAAAACCGCAGATAAACGCAGACTTATCAGCGTGCATCTACTTCTGCGTTCATCTGCGGTTAAATAAAAATCCCTATGCTGCAAGACAGGCGAATTCTGATTGGCATCACCGGCGGCATCGCAGCTTACAAAATCTGTGAAGTCATCTCCACCCTAGCCAAAGCCGGGGCGCAAGTCCGCGCCATTCTCACACCCGGGGCGCAAGAATTTATCACCCCGCTGACAGTGGCAACCCTGTGCCGGCATCCCGCCTATACCGACGCCTGCTTCTGGCAGTCAACCCACTTTCGCCCGCTGCACATTGAGCTTGGGGAATGGGCAGAAGTGTTTGCCATCGCACCCCTGACTGCCAACACGCTGGCCAAAATGGCGTGTGGCTTGGCGGACAACCTGCTCACCAATACGGTGCTGGCTTCCACCTGTCCAGTGCTGCTGGCACCGGCGATGAATACGGACATGTGGGAGCAACTGCCGGTGCGGCGGAACTGGGAGCTGGCGCTCACCGATCCGCGCTATCACAAAGTTGGCCCCGGTGCGGGGGTTTTGGCCTGCGATAGGGTGGGTGCCGGTCGCATGGCAGAGCCGCAGCAGATTTTGGCTCACATGGAATCCCTACTGCACACCAAGGGCGAGCGAGACTTAACCGGCAAGCGGGTATTAATCAGTGCCGGCGGCACCCGAGAGCATTTAGACCCCGTGCGCTTCATTGGCAATCCCTCTACGGGGAAAATGGGGGTAGCCCTGGCGCAAGCCGCCGCTCACCGGGGCGCGTCTGTGACCCTGGTTCACGCGCCGGCGGACACCAAGGCGATTGCGGATCTGCCAGAGGTGCGCTGCATTGCCGCTACCAGTGCCGACGCAATGCAGCGGGTGATGCTAGAGTGTTTCCCAGATGCCGATTTGACTGTGATGGCGGCAGCGGTGGCGGATGTCAAACCGACGGAGTGCAGTGCCGAGAAGTTGCCAAAGCGAGCCCTGCCCGAATCGCTGCCTTTGCAGCCGGTGCCGGATATCCTCGCTCAGCTGGGCAGCCTCAAGCAGCCGCACCAGCGCCTGATCGGGTTTGCCGCACAAACGGGCGACATTATAACACCGGCGCGGCAAAAATTGCAAGATAAAAAACTGGATGCTATTGCTGCCAATCCGATTGATTTGCCAAACAGCGGCTTTGCCAGCGACTCCAACCGAGCTGTTTTTCTGGATGCCGGTGGGCGTCAAGCAGAGATTCCCCCTTGCAGCAAATTGCAGCTGGCTCACCATTTATTTGATTTTGTCCGGCAGTAGGGTTCCCCAGAAACCGGGTTTCTGAGATAAATCTTGCGCTATCAGCCGAGAGACTTATTGAGAAACCCGGTTTCTCAGCCCCCCCAGGAACCCCACAGAAACCGGGTTTCTCAATAAGT
>Ga0185317_100181_pt1 | contig 21181 bp, 21 predicted proteins | sample DevilsHole_FD_128020 | JGI IMG/M metagenome (GOLD analysis project Ga0185317, IMG submission 128020) | Groundwater microbial communities from Devils Hole, Nevada to study Microbial Dark Matter (Phase II) - Devils Hole (SPADES assembly)... | ecosystem: Environmental > Aquatic > Deep subsurface >...
GGGTGGGAGCCGGTGCCGGGAGGGCAGGGCATCCGGGCTTTTGTTCTTGGAGAGGCGCTACTGGCGTTCGGCAACAGAAGCTACCAGCTAGGCGTAGGCGGCGGTAAATTTAGCGGACTCACGGGCCAACTTCTCGGTTGAAGCGAATCATTTCCAGGCTTTGCTCGCCGTACATGTCTTCAATGTGCTGCCGGCAGCAGTCAATGGCAAAGTCGTTTAACTCCGAGGCATCAATGCCGTATAAGTCTTGAAAGACATCGGCTTGCACCCGACAGAAGCGAGGGCGATCCTGGTAGATGCGGCACTCTCGGCTGGTGCGGTCGAAGTTTACGCACCAGCCATCGTCACCGATCATGCTCAGGTACACCTGCAGCTCCTCTGGAGATAAATACTCATCTAAGTTGGGACGCTCGTTGGGGTCGAGATAGCAGCAGGCCCCACATTTCGTGCAGCGCCAAGTGGCCATTGTAGGGGGTAGGGGGTAGGGGTTAGGGGTGGAGATCCCTGCGGGAAACTCTCCAACCTTCTGAGCTTAGCGGTTTTTAGCCGCCTGCGGCGGGCGCGACGGGCGGCCAGCTTATTGCATTTTATGGATTTTTGTAAAGTTACTTAAAAGAAAGGAGTGCCGGTCGGGTAAAATCGAAAACGGATTTTTCAGCGCTGCTGCTGTGTCAGTTAGGACAAAGAGGAAGGAGAAATGGACTTTTTAACGAATTTTCTAGGCAACGCCAACTTGGAACCCATATTTCAGCTGACCTTCGTGGCCCTGATCATGCTTTCAGGCCCGGTGGTGATCTTTTTGCTGGCGGCTCGCGGCGGCGATATGTAGTCAGCGGTCGGGAATCTCTGGCTGCCGGTGGGCCAGTTGGTCAACTGGCCCTACAGACCGGGATGGAGCAGTCGCAGCGGCGACTGTTTTTTTTGAATTTTTTTTGAACATCGCAGGGGGGGAGTCTGCTGGCGGTGAACCCGCCCCAAGGCTGCAGCTGTGAGGCGGCGTCGGGCTCAGGGGTACGGGTGGACTTTGGCGCTCCCCGCTTTTGTGCCAGAGAAGCCGCCCCTGTAGCGCTGGGGGGGCTAAATAATTTGTTACATTTGGGGGAAAATTTGTTAGGGTATTTTTACGATCCCGTTTTGGGTGGATAATACGCACGCTAGCCTGTAGGAGCGCATGATTATGAGCCAAACCGGTTCACCTTCTCAAGTTTCAAAGCAGCCGTCTGAGACAACTGCGCCCGCAGGGGTGCCGGTGCCAGCGGAACCGCAACCGAGTTATGTGAAGTTGGCCATGCGCAATATGGTGCGCAAGCGGGGGACATCGCTGAAGCATTTCGCCCTCACCACTGGTGGTTTGCTGACGGTTCTGGTCGGGCTGGCCTACTTGACTCGTTAAGCGGGGAGTAATGCTGCATGGGAACCGCAAGCTTGCAAGTGGAAGTCAGTGTGCAGGACTGTTTCCAGGCGGACTCTTCCGGCCAGTCTTTAGTGACTGTTTATACGGCAATAGGCGCTGAAACCTGGCAGAATTGGTTTTACCAGTGGCTAGAAATCCTGTATGGGGAGCTGCCACCGGAGCGGGCCCTAGAACTGAGCCTGCGCCTGACCGGCGATGCTGAAATTCAAGCCCTCAACGCCCAGTACCGTCACCAGGACAAACCAACCGACGTGTTAGCTTTTGCTGCTTTGGAGGTAGACTATCCTCAACCGGCAGAGGAATTCGACGAGGAGCCTGTGTATCTGGGTGATATCGCAATTTCGGTAGAGACGGCCAACCGGCAAGCCCTCGATCGGGGGCACAGCTTGCAGACTGAGCTGGCATGGCTGGCAGCCCACGGACTGCTGCATCTTTTGGGCTGGGACCACCCGGATTCTGACAGCTTGACTCGCATGCTCAACCAACAAGCAACTTTACTGCACGCAATTGGTCTATTGACTGAAGAGGAAATAGAAATGCAGTCTTAAGTGTGCGGGGTGCAGGAGTGGTTAGCGCGAGCACCGGTCTCAAGTGCGTTCATCTTACCCATTATGCAGTTAAATAAACGGCCTGGAACGTCGGCAACGGCGAAATCCTTAAGCAAAAAGCTTTTATTTTCGAGTGTTCTGCCCATGACAAAAGACGGTTCGACACCGCCCCCAAACGGCGCGAGTGTGGTGGTGGAACGCAAGCGGCTGCTCTCGTGGCGGATTGCCCCCAACTTGTTCGTCAGTTTCAAATATGCCTGGGCTGGTCTTAGCTACGCCTTTAAAACCCAGCGGAACTTTCGCATCCACCTGGCAATTGGCGCTCTGGCCATTGGCCTGGGCGTTTTTTTGCAGCTGCCGGCGGTGGAAATGGCGGTGATTGGGCTGACGATTGGGGCGGTGCTGGCGATGGAATTGCTGAATACGGCGATTGAATCGGTAGTTGATTTAACGGTTAAGCAGAGTTACCACGAACTCGCTAAAATTGCAAAGGACTGCGCTGCTGGGGCAGTTCTGGTTTCGGCTTTCGCCGCTGTGCTTGTGGCCGGCTCCCTGCTGCTGCCCCCACTGCTGGCCAAGGTTTCAGCAATTAGCTTTTAGCAATTAGCGAGAGCTCTGAAGCCACAAATTGGTTGGGCAATTGCGATCTCGCGCTCAGGAGTGTCAGCTTTGATTATTGTTATCGATAACTACGACAGCTTCACCTACAACTTGGTGCAGTATCTGGGAGAGTTGGGCGCTGAATTGCCGGTGGCGGCTGAAATTCAGGTGTACCGCAATGACCAAATCTCTCTGGAGGATATCCGCGCCTCTGGGGCGGCTGGGGTGGTGATTTCCCCCGGTCCCAAACGCCCGGAAGATGCGGGCATTTCTCTCGATTTGATTAGAGAGCTTGGCCACACACTGCCGATTTTCGGCGTCTGTTTGGGGCATCAAAGTATTGGTCAAGTGTTTGGTGGCCAGATTGTCTCTGCCCCAGAACTCATGCACGGCAAAACCTCTCAGGTGCACCACACCGGCGTTGGGGTTTTCCGGGGATTGGAATCTCCCCTGACGGCTACTCGCTATCACAGTTTGGTGATTGACCGGCCAACTTGTCCAGAAGTGCTGGAAATTACTGCCTGGGTTGAGGACGGGACTATTATGGGCGTCCGCCACCGGGACTACCCTCACATCGAAGGCGTGCAATTTCACCCAGAAAGTATTCTTACCAGTTCTGGGAAGCAAATGCTGCGGAACTTCCTGGAACGGCTGTAGGGAGAGGGGTTAATTCTGTTAATTGTTGACTGTTAATCGGCGGCTCGCTTGCGGGGGAAAATTAACAGTTGACTGCAAACGGAGAAATTTGATGATCAAGCGGCGACAGTTGATGCGCTATGTCCCGATGGGTGTGTGTGCGGCTCTGGCAACTAGCCTGAGTGCCGGCACTCAGCCATCTCGGGCGCAAACCAGTGACTCCCTTTCTGTTCAGTGGTTGGGTCACACTTGCTTTTTGTTTGCCGGTGGCGGACAGCGGGTATTGGTCAATCCCTTTAAACCGCTGGGCTGCACAGCGGGGTATCGCGCTCCCAGTGTTGCTGCAGATTTGGTGCTGATTAGCTCTCAGCTGCTGGATGAAGGATCGCTAGAAGTTGTGCCCGGAAATCCGAGACTGCTGTACGAAGCGGGGGTTTATCAGCTGGGCGGGAAACAGATCCAGGGCATTCAGATAGCCCACGATCGCTCTGGCGGGCGGCGATTTGGTATCAATGTGGTTTGGAAATGGTCGCAAGCCGGCATTAATATTGTCCACTTGGGGGGTGCGGCTGCGCCGATTACCATCGAGCAAAAAATCCTCATGGGGCGTCCCGATTTGCTGCTGCTGCCGGTGGGCGGCGGGCCAAAAGCCTACACGCCTCAAGAAGCTGTTCAAGCGATGCAAGTCCTGAATCCGAAGATGGTGATTCCCACCCATTACCGCACTCAAGCTGCTGATGCGAATACTTGCGATCTTGCCCCTCTTGATGAATTCCTGAGTTTGGTTAATAAGGCTTCGATTCGCTCCATTAATAGTGATACTCTGACGCTCACTCCTGCTGATGTCCCCGCAGAGGGGCCGGTGATTTCTGTTTTGAGTTACAAGTTTTAGAAGTAACAAAGTAGGGTGCGTTATAGCGGTTATAGCAGCAGTCATATTGGGCACGGACATCAGTGACCTAGGGATAAAAGGCGTAGGACAGGCGTCTCGCCTGTCCTACTGTCCTGGCCTAAGTGAATACTGCTATATAATTGATTTGTGAAATAATTTTTATTATAACCCAAGTTGCTACTTACCAGAGAGTCAGCCTAGATCCCCCCTAGCCGGGGCACCCTCCGTGGGTGCCCCGCCCCTACAAAGGGGGGGAACATCTCAAAGCCCCCCTTTCGTAGGGGCGGGCCCTTCCGCCCCGTTTGGGGGGATCTAGATGGAAAGACCTTGTAGGTAGGAACTTGAGTTATTATAGCAGTTCTAAATCATTTGCGCAACCGCTATTAGCCCAGAACCCCGGTTTCTTTCAGAAACCGGGGTTCTGAAATTTACGCGAAGTATTTAGACGCGCTATAGAAGTGAGGTGCCGCACTTTCGGCGAACGCACCCCCCGCAAGGAAATGCTGGCTTCAGGACTTTCTAAATGTTTTGAGTCTGGCGGCTGGTATTTCTACTAAGTAGTAGGTTACGGTGGCGAGTAATGCGGACATGAGCAGGGTTGAGGTCAGCCTGAAATAGAAGGCTTCCACGGGAATATCTGAGGTGACAATAGGGGCTAGACTTCGATTAATCGGGACGTGCCAAATATAGATGCCATAGGAGAGGTTGCCGAATACTTCTAGAAGTCGTGCGGGATTTTTCAGACAGGCATCGAATGAGAGTCTTTCGGTTTGCTGAAATGCCCAGTAGGAACTCTCCGACTCAAAGGCAAAGATGAAGAACGATGTCACTAAGGCTGCAAGCACCGGCAATAAGAAAAAGAAGGCGATCGTCCTGACTCCACCGGCTCGTCCGGGCAATCTCCAGAGTTCTTGGTGATAGATGTGATGGGCTGTGAGGAGATAGAGCGAGACGACTAGGGCAACCGCAAGCGTTTTAACAGGTAATTTTGGCAGTCTGAATTTCTTGAGGAAGTCGGGCGTGACGGCTTGAAGATAATCCCGCTGGCTGGTTTGAATCCAGGCATTGACTAGGAGCCCCAATAAGAAGATATCCAGGTTGGTGAGCAGGGGGTTGTAGGAATACTTGAAATAGTATAAGCTCTTTTCGCCAATCTGGTTTCGCAGAGCGATCCAGACGGCTAGTCTCAAGCTAAAGGAGAAGAGGGCAATCCCACCGGCGGCTAAGATGACTTGCCGGGGTTTCTGCAAGCGCGGTTTGAAAAAGGTGTAGATGAAAGGGGCGATCAGGTAAAATTGCATTTCGGTGGAAATCGCCCAAAGGGTAATGTTGAAATCTCCGGGTGGCAAGACTTGATTGTAGCTAAACGTGAGGAGTCGGATGAGAGTTGCCCAGTTTTCTGGCTTGAGGATGTGGGGGTAGACAAAGAGTGATAAGATTAAGATGGCGAAGTAGTAAAGGGGGCAAATTCTCAGGAGCCGGTTGCGCCAAAAGTTGAGGACACCTGGCAGATCGGCGGTGTAGCGCTCGGTATAAAAGACTTTACCCATTAGGTAGCCGGAGAGGGCGAATAATATCCAAACGCCTGCGAGTCCGTGGCTGAATAAGATCCAGCTGAGGTCATGGGTTTTATATATAATAGATTCTCTGGGTGCGGCGCAGTGGAAGGCGACTATCATCAAGCAGGCAAATCCCCGGAGAGCCAAAAGGGCATCTAGGCGATTGGTGGTGTTTTTGAACGGTGCGGCTGGGAGGGGCGCTAGGTGTTGAGGCATTGGGGATGTTGTATGTTACGCACTGTTTGTTAGAATAGGGAATAGGCGCAGATTTTGCAACCCGATTTCAACCCGATCCGGCGGTGCCGGTGGCTGTGCCAGTAGGGTGCGTGCCCCTGGGGGTAACGCACCCTGCAGTCAAAGCAAAAAAACAAATTTTTGGGTTTTTACTTTTAAAGTTATGGCTACAGAGATAGAACGCAAATTTTTAGTTAAGGGCGACGGATGGCGAGGGCTTGCTGAAGGCCAATATTACTGCCAGGGATATATTCCCGCAAAAGAAGGGCGCTCAGTGCGCGTGCGAATTGTCGGCGAGTGCGGTTTTTTAACTATTAAAGGCCCTACGGTGGGCAATACTAGAGCGGAATTTGAGTACCCGATTCCAGTAGAAGACGCCCGAGAGATATTAGAGACTTTATGCGAGCGGCCTTATATTGAAAAGACGCGCTACAAAATAGCGGTAGGGGAGTTAACTTGGGAAGTAGATGAATTTGCGGGTGAAAATCAAGGGTTAATTTTGGCGGAAGTGGAACTTCCTGGGGAAAATCAAGAAGTGCAATTGCCAGATTGGATAGACAAGGAAGTATCGGGTGACGCACGATATTTTAATTCTAACTTAGCCAAAAATCCTTTCAAGCACTGGCAAAAAAGCTAAGAGCTTATTGAAAAAAAATGTTAAGCGCGGGGGCAGAAACCGGGTTTATTTAAGAAACCCGGTTTCTTGTTAACTCAGTTATTATTGCTGATTGCTTATGGCGGCTTCCCAATTCCCAATTCCCAATTCCCGATTAAGAGCGGGTGGTGGCACTCCCACCACCCAAAAGAGGAAAAGGTTAATTAAAGGAACTGAAGTTAATCAGCTACCACCAAATCCACTTCATCAGTTCCTTCGATATTTCCCTTACCGGATTTAATTTGTTTGCCATTAACTTCCACGGCTAGGGGCGTGTCTTCCAAATTGATATTGTAGTCTGTGGCATTGCCGGTATATCCGACGCTAGCGATCATATGCCGGCCATCATCTTTATAGATAAAAGCCAACATTTGATTTTTGTCCTTCTGGTTATCGTAGGCCCAAATGACCATATATTGTTGGTCTTGGTATTCAAAGACTTTGGGCGAACGATTGGGAGTATAACGACCGGGAGCACCAAAGCTTTTGTCGAGGAAACCCTGTACTGAACTGGGATCTACATTAACGTAAGCGACCTGGTGGGAAGAGATTGCCCCAGCAGGAACTTGTTGGATAGCCTGCTGTGCGGGGTTTTCGGTAACAGATTCCCCTTCTACCTGCTCTTCTTGGCCCCGGTTGCGTAAATAATCGGCGGCTAATTTAATGCCTATGCCGCCAACAGCGGCGATTCCGGCTCCCAGCAGGAATTTGCCCAATTTGCTCATTTTGTCTCTTTTAAGTTAATAAGGGTCAAAAGCGATGATAACATATTAGAGAAAGTTAGCAACAATAAGTGGGTGGCACGGCCCATCGACCTGCGAGTGGTGCCGGGGAGTGGTGCCGGGGAGTGGTGCCGGTGAGTGCTGCCGGTGAGTGCTGCCGGCGAGTGCTGCCGGCACTGCGCAAATTTTTTAGGGTTTTCCTCTTGACTTTTGGCTTTGGTGCTGGTAAGGGGGAAAGTAATGGGTTGGGCTGGCTGGGGGGGAGGGCGGTTTTGGCGGCAAGGATAGCCAATTCCCAGTAGCGTCAGCTATGGGCCAGTCGGACGCTGGCCTGGGCCAAAGATTTGAGAAATTTTAAGCTAAAGTTTTAAGCTAAAGTTTAGGGTAATGCTTCTGTATCACTTCGCCCGAACTCGCGATTGCCACAGGTCGCGTCTGCTGGCTCACCTATTTCATCCCGCAATGATGCTCAGAAGAATCTCCCTGCTGGCGCTCACCCTGCTGCTGGCTACTTGCAAAAACTCTCCCCCACCGGCCAAACCCCAAGCCGCACCGCCTCCGCCGGTGCTGCCGGATGTCCAGTGTTCTGGAACTCTTCCTGCGCCGGTGGCAGCAACCGAAAGGCTGGAGAACTACCGGCTGGCGCAGGAGAAGGACTTTGTGGCATCGATTCGCCAGTACGAGCGGCAATCGAACAAGAAGCTGACTTGCAGCATCTTCACTGCAGACTTTAACGATGATGGCTTGAAGGAATACGCCCTGTTGCTAGTCAACACAAAGACATCGGAGTTTCGGTTTGAGCTTCTGCTGAATCGGGGCACTGGGGAGGCACCCTTTGGCACAGTTGCAGTCAGGAATTTCAAAGTTGTCACCAACCCGGATGGGGGCGTTATTTACACGGCGATGAGATTAAAACAGGCCAAAGAAGTGGGCCCCGCATCTCGCAGCTCTTTTCCGCTCAAGCCCGGGTCACAGGAGCGGGAAAAGTTTGTCAATTCCCCGGCAATTGAACTGTGGCGAACGCCCTCTAATTCAGATGGGGTGCCTAAAGATTTAAATCTCAGCACGCTAGCTTACTGTTCGGATGTTTTCTACTTTGTCGATGGCAAGCTGGAAACTATCACCGTTTGCGACTGACTCGCAGGCACAAGAAACCGGGTTTTTTTGAGAAACCCGGTTTCTCTCCCCTGGGAAACCAGAAACCGGGTTTCTTTGAGAAACCCGGTTTCTGTACCGGTTTCAGAGCCGGGTTGCTAAACCGGCAGCAACAGGCTAGTCTTTCAGATAAAACGCTTATCGGGAGACAGCCGCCTTGTTAAATCGCGCCGCCATACCACTGTTTGCGCTTCTCGCTCTGAGTGCCGGTGCTGCCAGCGCTCAGCCCGACTCCCCCGCCCCAGCACCGGCTCCGCCTCCCCCGGTAACGGAGATATTGCCTGATGATGTGGCGGCTGTGTTGCTGATCGACACGACTGCAGAAACTTGGGGCAGCTTAAACCGATTTAATCCCCTTCCTATAGAGTTTACCGGCCCGGGAATACTGCCACTGCTGCCGTCGGGGATTAATTTCTCCGCAGATGTCCAGCCCTGGGTGGGAAAGTGGGCGGCGCTGACGGTGCTCAGCCCGCCGGCAGACGCCCAAATTCCCTGCAAAGGTGCCTGCACTATGATGCTGGTGCCGGTCAAAGACGCCGGTGGGATGAAGGCTTTTGTGGCAAAATTGCAAGAAAATCAGGGGGAAGCGCCGGTGGAGCGCGACTACAAGGGCGTCAAGATTTTGGAGTGGGCAGCGCCGCAATCCCTCCCCGACAGTGAATCGCCGGAAACTGTCCCGGAACTTCCCGAAGAAAGCCCGCCCAAACCAAAACCGGCACCGGTGTCGCGCGCACACTTATCTCCTTTATTGCCAACAGCAGCTTTACCCTTGCCCCTGTCTAAATTTATCCCCCAAATTGGGGCAGTTCACCGGCAGCCGGTGGCGGGAAAAAGCCCTTTACCGGCAGAACCGGCAGAACCGGCAGAACCGGCAGAACCGGCAGAACCGGCAGAACCGGCAGAACCGGCAGAACCGGCAGAACCGGAACAGCCCCCAAAATCGGTTAGCCAGCAGGGTTTAGCTCTGGCGTTTTTGCCAGGATATGTAGCAACTTCGACATCCGGAGAAGCGCTGGAGCAGTTGATTGATGGGCTTCCTAAGGGGAAAAAAACCCTCGCCGAAACTGCCGGTTTCAAACGCACTTTGGAGCAGCCGCAGTTTTCCAGCTCCCTGTTTGTGGGCTACAGCAATCTGGCCAAAGCAGCCAAGCTGAATTTTACGGATTTGCCGGAACTGCCAGGGGGGCAGCAGCTTCCTATAGCGCCGCTACAGCTGATAGCACCGGCGCTGGAAAAGATAGCAGAAACTTACGACACGGCACAGGTGTTTGTTGGGGTGCGAGCGGAAGGTTTGCACTCTCAGGCGCAAGTTTATTACAAAATTACCCAGCCCCAGAACGTGCCGGTGGCGACGCCGGATGGGGAGCAAATTGCCAACCGGCTGCCCGCCGCCACTTACCTGTCTTTCTGCAGCCGCAATCTCAAACAACAGTGGGATAATATCGTCCGTGCCGGTGGGGAGGAGGGGAAACCTTTGTGGGATGGGCTGCGCCGGTTGATCGGCAATTTCACTGGTCTGGATCTGGACAGCGATATCCTCCCTTGGATGGATGGCGAGTACGCCTTGTTTGTGTTTCCCGCCAGCCAGGGTTTTTTCCCTTTTTTGGCTGAGCAGTTTAAAATTGGATTGGGTTTCACGGTGCGAACCAGCGACCGGCCCGCAGCGGAGAAAGCGGTGGACAAGCTGAATGAGTTTGTCAAGACTTCATCGGGGGGTTCTTTGGCGATTACCAGCCGCCAGATGGGCGCTCAACCCGTGACTAGCTGGGAAATTCAGCAGCCGGGGGGCGCTGGCAGCATTTTTGCTCACGGCTGGGCGGATGGCAATACCCTTGTCCTGACCACCGGCACGGGTCCGATGTCCGCGCTCACTCCCCAGCCGAATCCGCCTTTGGGGAAAACTTATATCTTCCAAACTGCTACAGCTAGCTTGCCCTACCCCAATGACGGTAACATCTATCTTAACTGCGGGGCTGTGCTGTCGTTTGTCTACAGTGTTGTGCCGCTTGACGACAGTTCCGAGTTCATTCGCCTGACCAAGCGGATGCTGGGAACGCTGCGCAGTATAAGCGTTGTCAGTTCCTCAACGGCTGAAAAACAGCAGGCGGACGTTCTGCTCGTGCTCGCGCCGGTGAGGGAGCCGTGAAAAATGAGAAGTTATGAGCTATGAATGATATAGCGTTTCTCATCCTTTGTGCGGTACTGAGAAACCCGGTTTCTTTAAGAAACCGGGTTTCTGGTCCATAGCTCATACAAGAGCCGCTATAAGTGATACCAATGCCCGGATTTTATATTGGGTATTTTGGATTTAAAATCCAGACATCAAGGAAGCTCTGTCGTGCGAAAAAATACTGTCTCAACTTTGTATTCGGACTGGAACTCATCCCTCAAAACTCTCTGCTGCAAGGAAACCTCACCCCCCAACGCCCTCCCCGCACGCGGGCAGGGGGAAAAGAGAGGGGTGATTTTAACCACTGCGCAACGGTTTTAAAACTCATACCTTACTAACAGTAATGCTTACCGAAATTAAAGATATCGCCTCTACCCTAGCGCCGCGCCTGATTGAGATTCGGCGTCACTTCCACAGCCACCCGGAACTGAGTGGCCAAGAGTACCAAACTGCAGCCTATGTTGCCGGTGTGCTGTCTTCTTGCGGCATCCATGTGCGAGAAGGGGTGGGCAAAACCGGCGTTGTCGGGGAATTGTCTGGTGAAGGCACTGACAGCCGGCTGCTGGCCATTCGCACTGATATGGACGCTTTGCCGATTGAGGAGGGCACCGGTTTGCAGTTCGCTTCCCGCAACAAGGGGGTGATGCACGCTTGCGGGCATGATTTACATGCAACTGTTGGCTTGGGTACGGCGATGGTGCTGGCTCAGCTGGGGGAGAAACTGCCGGGAACGGTGCGCTTTTTATTTCAGCCGGCAGAGGAAATTGCCCAAGGAGCGCAATGGATGGTGGAAGATGGGGTGATGGAAAATGTGTCCGCGATTTTGGGGGTTCATGTTTTTCCTTCGATTCCTGCCGGTTTAGTGGGTATCCGCCACGGGGCGCTGACGGCGGCGGCGGACGATATTGAGATTTTTATTATCGGGGAATCGGGGCACGGGGCGCGTCCTCACGAAGCTATCGATGCGATTTGGATTGCGGCGCAGGTGATTACGACTTTGCAGCAGGCGATTAGTCGCACACAGAATCCGCTGCGCCCAGTGGTGCTGACGATTGGGCAAATTAGCGGTGGGCGGGCACCGAATGTGATTGCGGACCGGGTGCGGCTGGTGGGCACTGTGCGATCGCTTCATCCAGAAACGAGTGCCGGTTTGCCTGACTGGATTGAGGGGATTGTTGCTAATGTCTGCAGTGCTTATGGTGCTCGCTATGAACTGAATTACAAGCGGGGGGTGCCTTCGGTGCAAAATGACCCGGCTCTGACTCAGCTGGTGGGGGAGGCGGCTGAGGAGGCTTGGGGGAGCGATCGCGTGCTGATTTTAACGGAACCTTCTCTGGGTGCGGAAGATTTTTCTCTGTATTTGCAATACGCTCCGGGGATGATGTTTCGTCTGGGGGTTGCCGGTAAGGACAGGCTGAATTATCCGCTGCACCACCCTCTATTTGATGTGGATGAGTCTGCGATTGTTACGGGTGTTGTGACTTTGGCTTATGCAGCTTGGAAGTATTGGGGTTTTTGAGATATAGCCTTTCTCATCCTTTGTGAGGTACTGAGAAACCCGGTTTCTTAAAGAAACCGGGTTTCTGGACATAGTGACTTTGGCTTATGCAGCTTGGAAGTATTGGCGTTTTTGAGATAGGCGCGAGGGGATGAGAGAGGATGGGGCAGGCGGGACGCCGGTCCGTCCTGCGCCGCTACTGTTTGTGCACATCTGGGGTATGTGACCAGAGCAAGCCCCTCACCCCCCCCTGCCCCCCTCTCCCACAAGGGGAGAGGGGGGGGAGAAAGAGGTTCTTCCAACTTCATGGAAAATTGGCATCACAGGGATTTGTGTATAAACCGCAGGTCCTACCTCGGGGGTTATACCCAAAGATGGATGACGCGGCACCGGCATTTTGTTAGAGTGCGGATGGTTGCAAAGGGAGAACTGTCTGAATTTATGGCTTCACCAACACCACTCCACGGAATTGAACTGATCGACTGCGCTAAAGCTAATGCGCTGCAGGGAGTTGAAACTGCGGCACAATTGTGTGGTTACGGTGAGGATATTAGGGCTTTTGAGCGGGAGTTACAGGAAGCCGGCGATCGAATCGGGGTTAAAATTAATGAGCTGAGCGATTTGATTACCGCTCAGCAGGTCGTCCGGCAAGCCGGTGGGATTGAGATTGCTCCGGATACGCCGGCAGATTTGTAGGGGTTGGTGAGACTCGCGCTTCGGCACTGGCATTGTACTGAGAAACCCGGTTTCTTTAAGAAACCGGGTTTCTGGCATGTACTTCATCCAACTGAAAACGGCTATAAACCAAGTGGCTACTGCTATAAACAAAAAAAGACCTCCGCAGAGGTCTTTTTGATTTTTTAGCTATTGAAAAGCTGGGTTGTAACTAGAGCGATCTCCAATTGTGACCTTTTTCCAAAATGGTTTGGGCGGCAGCAGGTCCATCACTCCCTAGGGGGTACTGATGCACGATGTCTGACTCGGAGAGATTGCCATTGTTAGTGACAATTGACTGCCAGTGGTTTAAAATTGGCATGACCACAGCCCATTGGGCCTCAGCTTCGTCACCGCGAGTGAACAGGGTGCGATCGCCTGCGATGATGTCAGCCAGCAGCCGTTCATAGGCTTCGGGAATAGGTTCCTTAAAGCTTCGATACGAGAAGTCGAGGGACTGTTCGCGGATGCTGCTTTCACCGGGAACTTTGACCTGCCACGAAATGGAAACCCGCTCTTTTGGTTGAAGTTCCAGCACCAGGCAGTTCGGCTGCGCTGTCGGGAATAGGGTGGAAGGAATTCGTTTGAAATTGACCACAATCTGGGTGACTTTACGCTTCATTCCTTTGCCGGTGCGGACGTACACCGGCACGCCGGCCCATCGGTAATTATTGACCCCCAATTTCAGGGCAATATAAGTCTCTGGGCCACCATAATAGGTGTCATATACGCCACGAATTGCATATTTGGGGTCTGCTGTCAAGACTCGCAGCAGTTTCACCTTTTCATCCCGGATATCATCAGCATTGAGAGAGTTTGGCGGCTCCATCATGGTGAGGCAGACTAATTGCCACAGGTGGTTTGGCACCATATCCATTAGCGCCCCAACATAATCGTTGCGGGAGCCTACGAGCACCGTTTCGGCGGCTGTAATCTCGATGGACTCAATGAACTGGCGATTCCAGAGGTGCTCGAAAACCCCATTGGCGAAGCGGAACGCTAACAAATTCTGAACCGTTTCTTTTCCCAACCAGTGGTCAATCCGGAAGATTTGTTCCTCTGAGCAGTAGCTGGAAAGGAGGGAGTTTAGCGCCTTTGCGGAGGTGAGGGAATTCCCGAAGGGTTTTTCGACGGCAATGCAGGCGTTGAGGTCAGCCAGCAACCCGGCTTGGCCGAGGCCCTTAATCGAGGGTTCAAATAGAACCGGCCAAACGGCGAGATAATAGAAGATCGTCCGGTCTGGGGAGATATCCCGCTCCTGCTCCAACTGGCCAATCCGGCTTTTCAGCTCTGCATAACTCCCTGTTTGGAGGTTGAAGCACATATAGGTAATGCGGTGGAGAAAGGCTTCCAGTTCTGGAGATTCCGCCTCGCCCTTGTCCAGAAGGTCCTGGCGCACCCAGGCACGGAACGAGCCGGAGGTCGTTTTTTCGTGCCGGTCTACGGCTAAGATGGCCAAGTTAGACGGGAGTTTTTTTTCTTTAAAGAGCTGGAAGAATGCCGGGAAAATTTTCAGAGACGCCAAGTTGGACAGGCCCCCAAGCAGTGTAAAAATCAAGTCCTTTTTGCTTTGAGCCAGGAAAGTGTCTAGAGCCTTGGCGGACTCGGCGGGACTGATCGCTGTCTTGGGACTGCTCTGGCCAAATCCCAGCGTTTTGCGGGTTGTTTTTTCTTGTTCTGACATAAAATGTCTCCAGATTTAATAACCGCTCGCGTCGAGTAAGTCGAGGCAACGAAGCCGACCGGGGCGAGCTTCCTGAGAAAGCTGCTTCTGGGGTTTGCAGCCCCATGCAGTGTCAGCTAGCGTCACATCTTATGACTGCGCATTTATTTAGTTGTCAAGGTTCGGTGGTTGTAGCCCCCCTTCTCATCACTTAGAAATTAGGAGAAGTGGTTTTTTCAACCCTTTCTATGACGATTTTGACATACAAAAACTCAAACTTTCTGAATATAAAATGTAAATCAGCTGTAAAATCGCTGTAAAAAGTAGGTCGCACTCTTTTGGCACAACCGGCGCGGACTCAGAGATGATAGACCGCTAGGCGGATTGATGCAGCCCCGCTTTGACTGCTCCCAATGGCCAATGTTGCCGGTTATGCAGTATCACCCATATTTCTGGGTAGGAATTATCTAAAATAGGTTGCCGGTTGATTGAAAATGCTCTTCGTGGCGAACATAAAAAAGCTGTAAAGCTCTGCTGTCAATTGCTTTAATCTAGCAATAGACAGTCAGTTTAGGACAGGGCATCTCACTTGCTAGTAGGTACAGGGACAGGCGAGACGCCTGTCCTACGTCCGTGCCCTAAGTGGCTAGTGCTATAAGTCGCTGTAATTGCTATGAAAGCGACTATTGACGGCAGAGCTATTTTTCCTCTGGATTGGTACTCTCTGGACTAGCTCCCCCTACATTTTTACTCTTACCTTTACAAGTGCCCTCTAATGCTATGCTGCCATCGCTAGTGCGGTTAACCTTGTCCTGAAAGTTGTTCTGAGTGACCTCAAACACTTCCCGTGATATATACGAGGGTATTTCTCGTTTTATTGCTAGAGTTTTGTCATTAAGTATGTCCCGGGAAGAGGGAGCGACTCCCTCAAACAAAGCTTCGACAAGCTTCGCAGTTCGCTCAGCAGTGTCTTTACTATCCTTACAGACAGTCATTCCCTGCAATTTTTTTTCGATGTTTGTGAGACTGTTGATAGTTCCATCTTGTCCCGTTATAAGGATCTCTTCCATTTGAATTTTCTGCCGGTTGACCTTGATTATTTCAGACGCCATGCGATCGTTGGCCACCCAGACTATTTTGATATCGGGGTAGCGGTTCAAAAGTTCTTGCACATCCTTGGCAGCCTGCTCACCATTCCAACCAGGAATATACTTGTCTCCTCCGACTTGCTTGATTTGGCCTTGATTGATATAAAAATCTAACTTTTCACTTAAGCCCGCTCTTAATTTCTCAGTGTTGTTGTCCTTTTCATCCCCATTAATTACGATGAACTTAACAGGTCTTTCCCAAGTTTGTTCATGGCGCAGTTTCTCGACAATATAATCCCCTTGCATTCTGCCTACCCCCTGGCTATCAAAAGATATGTAGTAAGCCAAATCGTCATCTTGAATCATGCGATCGTATGCTATCACAGGCACCTGCTTTGACTTAGCTTTCTGGACAATTCTTGAACCATTATCACTAGCCGCACCCACAATCAGAATGCAAGCATTCTTCTGTAGTGCGAGTTCCGCCTGTTGTTCTTGCGTTTGGCCATTCCCGTTGGCGTTAAAGTACAGGAGAGTCAGTTCTGACCCCTTAGCCTCAAGCATTGGGGCGAGCTTTTCGGCAATTTGCCGCTCTAACTCGGGCCGATCAGTTCCTTCCCACCGCTGCGCTGGGCCTGTTTCAGGCAGGAGGATGGCCACAGTCCGGCAATCTTTAGCGGCGCTAAAGCTTTGTTTCTGTGGTAATGTGTTTACAAACTGCCACCCTGCTGCACAAACGGCTACTACAGCTACTACAGCTACTACACCTAGTAGCCGTATCTTTGGGGGGTGGAGCCGACGGAGTAACTGAGAAATTTTGGACATAAGCAATGTTGCGCCGAGAGTTCCTGAAGAAGCTGCTAAAGTGGACAATCGTATCTCTAGCCTTGATTGGATTGGCCGTAATTATCTTGCTCCCAGCGATATTATCACGCGGGCCGTTGAAAATCAACCCCCCAGTACCTACCAAACCTCAGAAGAGAGAGACGGTAAAAAAAGAGTTTACTCCTCTTACAGTAAACAAGACAAACCGTCCTGTGCCTTCCGAAAAAAAGAAGGCTGATACTTTTGAGGAAGAACTGGGCAATGTCAAGCTGGAGATGTTCTCGATTCCTGAAGGATCGTTTCCGATGGGTTCAAAGAAAGGTGAACCATCTGAAGCGCCCGAACACCCTGTAACTGTAAAACCGTTCTACATGAGTAGGTTACCTGTTACCCAGGAGCAATGGGAGCGGGTAGCAAAGTTCCCTAAAGTCAAGCGACATCTTAATCCTAAGCCCTCCACTTTTACCAGTGACTCATCACCGGGGTATCTGCCAGTAGAAACGGTATCCTGGGACGAAGCTGTAGAATTCTGCGCCAGATTAACTGAAAAATTTGGCAGTAAATATGGCGGGGAATACCGGCTGCCGAGTGAGGCCCAGTGGGAGTATGCCTGTCGTGCTGGTGCTGTTCCTACCACACCCTTTTATTTTGGCGAGACAATAGCTCCCGATGTTGCCAATTATGACACTCATTATAGTTACGGTTCTGGCCGAATAGATAAAACAAAATATAACGGAAAAACCACAGAAGTGAAGCTATTTGCGGCTCCAAACAACTTTGGGCTAGAACACATGCACGGCAATGTCTGGGAATGGTGTGCTGACCATTGGCACGACAATTATAATGGTGCGCCAACAGATGGCAGCGTTTGGGAAAGTCGCGATCCTGTATCTTCTCAATTGCGTGTGGTGCGTGGGGGTGCGTGGCACAGCTTTCCAAGAAGTTGCCGCAGCTCAAGTCGTGATAAAAGATGGCACAACCTGAAGAGTAACAGTATTGGGTTTCGGGTTGTCTGGATATATTTTGACCAGCAAAAAGCCTGACTGCATTTTACTGTAGCGTAGGGGCTGGTGCCCCTGCCTTTTTGTATTTTTTTGGCATTTTTTTAGAGATGATTCTTGAGGGCACGGTTGTACAGTTCAAATTCTGGCATTGAAAACTAATGGCCCCTATTGCCGATTACCAATCATCTACTTGGTTACTAATGATTTGACCAACAAATATCAAAACAGATGCCAAAACAGCAACCAGTAAAGCGAAAAATCCAACCTCCTGAAATGACAACTCTGCGATAACGGTTAGGGTTATTCCAGAGCCTTTTTGCAGCCAAATGTAACTGAAAGCTATCAAAGTCGAAAGAACGACAGAAAGGCACTGATAAATTTTTAGTTCCAGTGTGAGGCGATTTTTAATTTGGGCCAGGACTAAACATGAAACACCGGCAAGCAGGATAAATCCAGAAAAACTGGGATCTGCACTTCCTTTGAGAAGGGCAACTGCTAACAACCAGAACCCCGCCCCCATTAAAGCTGTCTTAATCAATAGCTGATTGCCCTTGGCTGTGGAACTTTTATCAGTGGTGTCAGCCGATTGAAGCAAATTTAAAAAATCTTGGATCGTCTGCGGTCGCTCCTTTGCGGATATGCTCATCCCTAGCAAAATAGCTTTGTTGACCGTATCGCTGATGTTGGGATTGATTTGCTTCGGAGGTGTTAATGTGTCTGGTTCCTGATTCAGCACCTGGGAACCCCTGTTCCCAGCATCTTCAGGAGCATGTTTAGTTAACATAAAGTATAGAGTAGCAGCCAAGGCATATACATCTGTATAAGTACCTTGTGGCGGCTTCTGATAATACTGCTCAACTGGTGCATAATGTGGTGTAGCCAGTATAGTCGAGAATTGCACGTCAGGATTAAGCTCGCGAGCAATACCAAAATCAATTAATACAGCCTTATCTCCATCTTCGCTGATTATAATGTTTGTCGGTTTGACATCCCGATGCAGTATTGCGGGTTTCTGACTGTGAGCACAGATTAGTGCATCACCTATCTGCTTGATATATTTTATAGCTTCTTCTTCTGGCAGGAAATCATCGCGTTCCCTCACCCATTTATTTAATCCTTTACCCCGAATATATTCCATCACTATGCACGGCATTTCTTTATCATAGAATATGTCCGGGTAAACCTTCACAATATGAGCATTTTGGCATTTGCCCAGCCGCAGCGCCTCATTAGGAAGATCAGCCTTAAATTTTTCAAAGTTAAACTCTGGATTGAGCTGCAACTCTTTTTTGATTGTTTTGATAACTACCTGAGCGCCTTGGCTGTTTGTGGCTAGATAGGTTATGCCAAAGCCACCACTACCTAGCTTTTGCTCAATTATGTACTCACTATTCAATTTGTCGCCTGGACGCCATTCACCTGTATTGCCACCCTGGTTTGGCTCTTGCTCTAACATCCCCCCCACCTTTGTCGGTGAGAGTGGGTTTGTCCCGTCATTTGACTCTTGGCCATTGCCACCGGCGCTCTGCTCGTCCGTCATAACGTGCCCTCCACATCCTGTTGAAACTGTTTGGCCTATAGATCCACAGCACCCCATCGCCCTTGGCCGCAGCAGTCCACCCACTTCCTGGCCAACTGCAAAGAGGTATGATGTCCTGTTTTCCAGCCATTGACTGTGGCCACATCCCCCGGCGGGGGCGGCCCACTCTTCTCGGTTAAGCTTGAGCCGGCGACAGCGTTCCCCAATAAATTGGCTAGCCTGCGCTTGTTGCACAATCAGTCAACTTTAGCTGTGAGTGATTTAGTTCCAAGTTTACTAGCGCAAGCACGATCAGTCAAGGCGGGGGCTTGCGACAAGTTTTCCGCCCCCGCTTCCGTGCGAGGCCATTTCTAAATGGCCCTTTCTTAGTGGCCCCGCGCCTTTGTATTCATACTCTAAAAGGTTGCTCCACCAAAGCCGTACTCGCTGTTGGAAGGGGTGAAGACGGCATTTGTCTGTATGGCCAAAGTCTCGCTCCTGCGAGCAATTTGCAGGCATCGGGATGCGCCCTCTCAAAATTGCCTCAAACAGGAGCCAGTCTTCGTGGGTAACTATGGGAGAACCCGGATGTCCAAAAGGTAGCCCTTTCCCGGTACGGTCTTGACAAACCTTGGCTCTCCAGGTTCCGGCTCGATTTTGTGGCGCAGTCTGAACACCAAGTGGTTGACCTCATCGTTCATATGGCCAAATGGGCTATCCCAAATCGCGCCAATTAACTCTTTATAATTACACAGCACCGCCGAACCGCCGTTCGCCTGATTCCGCTCCGCCATGTAGTGAACCATCTGGCGCTCTTTCGGGCTTAGCTGAATATCTCGCCGATTCTGGCCAGTCACTTCATAAAGCATGTTTTGACTGATGCTATACTCCAAGTAGGCGAGTTGGGTCGTTGGAGGTTGGTCAGTCGTGTCGCCGGATTCCCTGGATGGGAGTTTGTTAGTCGCCTCCCCGGAATCCTTAAATGTTAACCTCCAGGGAATAGGTGTTCCTTCTATCGACAGTTCGCTAAAGATAAGAATCACATCTCCATCGATCAGGCGTACTCGTTTTTCCTGATCCTGCCGTACATCGATCTTGGTTTGACCCCGCTGATGGTAGGTTCCATTGGCACTTAAATTGTCCAGCACCCACCAGTAACCGTGCGCATCTTTCTCAAGCACGCAGTGCCGACGGGAAACATTTTTTTGGGGGTCGGGCAGTTCTATATAGTTTTGGAAATTCTCCCGCCCTATGGTGAGGGGGGTTGGAGCCTCGTTTAGCTCGTATGTTCGGGTCAGATATGGCCCGCTAACTTCTAGTGATTCCATTTATGTCTCCTAGTTAGCTCGAACATTATCTAAAAAAATACGACTGGACACTTTTGTTTAAAGTATATCTCGCCCTCCATCCCTGCCCATCATCTAGAAATTGAAATCGGATTGAAAGTGACGCACTTGCTGCCCCTGGTGCGGACTGGATACCCCTTCTCCCCTTAATAACAAAAGGACTGAGACGCGGGTGGCGCTGACCGGCACTCTGACCTTGCATTCCCAGGCAGTAGGAGCGTTACCCCACCACAACAGGTATGGGCACGCGCCCTGCGGAAAGTATTTCGGTGGGTGCCTGCGCCAAATTCCCCTATGGAACGAGGGGAGTTGGAATAATAGGGAGAGGGGAGATAGAAGGCGACGCCGCCGACCCCTTTGGCCAGTACCGAGGGCACCGGCACCGGCGCGACGCCCCCACACCCGCCCGCCGGCAGCGGCGGCGATCCCGCTCACCAACCCCACAGCGAGGGAGACAGATATATTTGTTGAGCACCGGCAGCGCGTTCAGCACCAGTAAGTAGAACGCCCAGTTGCGTCTCTGCCACAAGCGCCCCCCCACCGGCACCCACAAGCGTTGCCGGTGGAACTGAAGGAAAGCGCCAACCTATCCCACCACCTCAAACGATTGTCCCAAGGGGTGAAACGAGCGCGGTTTCCCCACGCTCCAGCTTCGATCTGATTTCGGCAAATCGCCTAACTGTATTTTGAGAATACAAGCGCTCCCCACAATTGAGATAGACTTCAGCTCTTGCCAGAAACCCGGTTTCTTTAAGAAACCGGGTTTCTCAGTACCTCACCTCGGATGAAAACCGCTATAGTTACTTCTTTCTCAACTAACTCGCCGCCGCAAACCGGGCACTTTTCAAATTTCATAAAATGTCTCATCCTTTGGTAGAATAGCTACAGAGCCTAATTGACTCCCCCTCCCCACGCCCGGAGTGCCGAGGGCACCGGCAA
>Ga0185317_100182_pt1 | contig 21034 bp, 14 predicted proteins | sample DevilsHole_FD_128020 | JGI IMG/M metagenome (GOLD analysis project Ga0185317, IMG submission 128020) | Groundwater microbial communities from Devils Hole, Nevada to study Microbial Dark Matter (Phase II) - Devils Hole (SPADES assembly)... | ecosystem: Environmental > Aquatic > Deep subsurface >...
GGTGGCGGTAACGGGATATTTTGGCGGGCAGGTGGGGCTGGGGCCGGTGCCGGTGCCGGTTGGCTCTGGGCTTTGGCTGGGTTGCCTCGGGCTTCCAGGCTCCACAACAAACCCGCACACAGCAGGGGAGTGCCGGTGTGCAAACATGCGAGGGAGAGGGCTGTCAGCCGGTGAGCTGGTTTTCGTGGCGCTTGCGACATGGGCAAATGCATGGCTGAGAGCGAGTCAGTGCCTGGATGCGTGGATTTGGGATTAAAGAACCCCACATCCACTTTTTAGTTTAAAACCTAATATTATATCAGTTGCGATTAATACCAATAAAATTAATATTGGCTGTCTGCAGTGATTCGGAACTGGAGTTCCCAGACGCGACAAACCCCTATCTCTACTGGATGCCGGCGATCGCGGCGGCTTGGATGCTTTGCCCTAGGGATTCCGCCAGCTGTCTCGATTTCTCGATGTCGCCCAAAGGCTCCACCGGAATCAGGACGCTCACAGCCACCCAGGGGACGCGCCGGTCAGACAGCTGGGCCCAGCGGTCGGCCCAAAACCACCGGCTCGGTGCCGGGTGGCCACCGTTCGGGATGGCGTACCATTGCAACACCGCATAGGTTTGCTGGTTAGTCCAGGCGCGAAAGAAACGGGCTTCCACTTTGGCTGCGGTTTGGCCCGCCGCAAAAAACGCCCAACGGTCTGAATCTGTCTGCCACTGCTGCCAGCCATTGATGTCTGTCCACTCCACTTGCGGCTGGTCGGCGCGGTCATTTTGGGTCAGCAGCAAAATGATAGCCTTTTGGGGGCGAGAGTCCGGACTGCCCGAGGGCTGCAGGAACTCAATGTCCTGCTGCAACCATTCCTGATTGCCAATGAAGGCGGTTTTCTGGCTGAGGGTTTTCCAGCCGGCAATCGCAACACCCGTTTTCCGCAACTGTCTTAGCCGGTCGAGCGCTTTGACTTCCGGTGGGTGCGCCCAGTGCCATTTTCCCGTCAGGTAACCGGGAACTGCCCCTATGGCGGCTGGAACCAGCAGAAATAGCAGCAAGACGACTCTGGGCAATGGGTAGGGGTGTGGTAATTTTTGCGGGAGCATGGCTAGAAGGGAGTTGGGGGAGTGAAACCTCTGGTTGGGGCCAGAAACCCGGTTTCTTTAAGAAACCGGGTTTCTTAGCTGTTTCTTAGCTTCGGGTTGGGGCCAGAAACCGGGTTTCTTAAAGAAACCCGGTTTCTTACGGTTTCTTAGCTTCTTTATCAGTCATCCTCGATAATTTCTAACTCTTGTGGCTGCTGGATTTCTAACTCTTGTGGCTGCTCTTCTGATAGCTCCGGCTCGCCAGAAAAATACTCGCCGAGTATTTCAAACCCATTGATTAACAGCACCAATAGTCCCAGCATGCAGGCTGAATAAAAGTCTCCTCCCCATCCTTCGTGCAGCCATTCAAACGCTTGCTCTTGACCGGTGCCGTGAAATAGAGTCAGCAGGCTGTTGCGGATAATATTGGCCGTGACGCTGAGGGCAACGGTAGTGGCTAAAAACACCAGGACGAACGGGCGCGACCGCCAGTTCCCCGTCCAGTACAGCAGCATTAAGGCAACGTAAAGACTGGTGAATAGCATCTTCAGACCGGCACAGTGGGGAGCCACCTCAACAATCCGCCCCCCGACGAACAGGTTAATCTGCGAAACTGTAACATCCAGGCCAAACTGCTTGAGAAGAAAGCCGGCAAACCCAGCGATGAAGCTTTGCAGGGGCAAGGTGAAAGGGGCAATCAAGTAGGGAACTTCTGTAGGGGTCGCCAGCAAGACTAAAAGCAGCGCGAATCCCTGAAGCTTGAAGCCGGGAATGCCTTTCAGCCACAGGCAGATGCCGGCGAGAACAGCAGGAAAGGACAAATTCACCAAATCTGGCAACCCGCTGAGGTAAAATGCGCCGCCCAATCCCAGCAAGGCGGCTCCCAGGGGATGGGCGGCGTCAGGCAACTTGCCCCACTGGTGCCGGTTGAGCCAGCAGATGTAGGCGGCAAAGGGCAAACCAATCAAACCGTGGCTGTAATATTCGTGTTCGAGGCTGATTTTAGTGATTTTCAGCCAGCCATAATACCAGTGTGCCAGCAGGGGAGCGTACAGGATGGCTAGCAGCCCCAGGATGGTGCCGGTGAACAGGTATGGCTGGATGTCAAGGGTAATTTTGCGCTCGGTTTGCATGGTTTTCCTTGAAAAATTTGGCTCCCGGATGCTAGAATACCCAGATGGCAGACTTAGTATAAACTCTAAACTCTAAAATCTAAAATCGACTGCATCTCCGCAGCGACTTGATGGATTTGAGCGTCACTCAGCCCTGGATACATGGGCAAGGATAGAATTTCCTCGCAGAGGGTTTCGGCGTGGGGAAAGTCGCCTATATTGTAGCCTAAATGCCGGTACGCCGGCTGCAGGTGGCAGGGTATGGGGTAGTGGATGCCGGTTTGAATGCCGGCATGGCTGAGCTTTTCCTGGATCGTGTGGCGCTGGACGGGAGACTTGTCGGTGACGCGGACAACATAGAGATGGTAAACGTGACCTGCTCCACTCTGGTTCTCGATGGGGACAGTGCTTTCATTATTGCTCAGCAAGGTGTCGTACAGCTGAGCGGCGCAGTTGCGGGCTTTGTTCCAGCCGGCCAAGTGGGGGAGCTTGACATTTAGCACCGCTGCCTGTATTGTGTCGAGCCGGCTGTTGGTGCCGAGTTCGGTGTGCAGGTATTTCTGGGGTGCGCCGTAATTGCGCAGCATTCGCATTTTTTTCGCCACATCTGGATCGCCAGTAACAAGCATACCCCCATCCCCGAAACCTCCCAGATTTTTGCTGGGGTAGAAGCTGAAGGCGGCTGCAGCGCCAACCGCTCCGGCGCGATAGCCGTCTCGAAAAGCGAGGTGAGCTTGGGCGGCGTCTTCAAAAATCAGCAGGTTGTGAGTGCCGGCAAAGTCCAGCAGCTGGCGCGGGGAAACCATCTGGCCATAAAGGTGCACCGGCACGATCGCCCGCGTTTTGGGGGTGATGGCTTTTTCTGCGGCGGCGAGGTCAATCAGGGCGGTTTGCCGGTCGCAATCGACAAGCACCGGCGTCGCGCCGGCACGCAGCACGCCTATCAGGGTAGCAACGAAGGTGTTGGCGGGTAAAATGATCTGATCGCCGGGGCGGATGCCAATCGCTTGCAGTCCCAGGGCGATCGCATCGGTGCCGCAGGCTACGCCAACGCCACAGCTGACGCCACAGGCGCTGGCAAATGCCGCTTCAAACTCAGCCAGGGCTTGACCCAAAACAAAATCTCCCCGCTGCAGCACCGTCTGGATTGCCTGTTCTATCTGAGCTTGTACCGGCTGGTGCTGGAGGGTGAGGTCAACAAAAGGAACCTTGACAGGGGTGCTAGTCATACGCGCAGAGGGCTGAGAGAATTAGGATCACTGGTTGTCTCAAGCAGAAGACCTGCATATTACAGTTATCCCGGATTGGCAGGGGTTTTAACGCAGGGGTGTGTGAAGAGTCTGTAAAGCTTGTCGATGTTTTGTAAAGCTCTGACCGGCGAGCCGGTGTTTTCCCTCGTTTCCAGAGGTGGAGTGCGGTCAACTTGAGCGCCAGATTCCGCAGGATTGATTAATGTTATAATGAACCGCTCAGCCAGCCCTCGGACGCCAAGAGGAAGTTCTTGGCGTCTTTGGCTGGCTGAGCGGTTCTTAAGTGACAGAACCGGCATTAAGGGTAGAATTCTTTATGTAGTGTCTGGAGGGAATAGCTCGTGGGGGATTTAACGCGCCGGAAATTTATCGCTGTTACGACGCTGGCGGCTTCTTTTGCGATAGCTGCTCACCCGATTTCGGCAGAAGTCATCACTACAGACGATCAAGACTTGGTGGCGGGAGAGGTGAAGATTCCTGTAAAGGATGGGGAAATACCGGCATACAGGGCGATGCCGGCTGTCGGGAAGGATTTGCCGGTGGTGCTGGTGGTGCAGGAAATCTTTGGCGTGCATGCGCACATCCAGGATATCTGCCGCCGGTTTGCCAAGCTGGGTTATTTAGCGATAGCCCCTGAAATGTTTGCCCGTCAGGGGGATGTTTCCAAACTCACGGACATTCAAGAAATTAGGCAGCAGGTTGTGTCTAAAGTTCCAGATGAGCAAGTGATGTCGGATTTGGACGCTACGGTGGTTTGGGCGAAAAAGTCAGGGAAGGGGAACACCGACAAGTTGGGAATCACCGGCTTTTGCTGGGGCGGGCGGATTGTTTGGCTGTATGCGGCGCACAATTCCAAGGTGAAAGCCGGTGTGGCTTGGTACGGGCGTTTGGTGGACGAGCCTGCGCCTTTAACGCCGAAGAATCCGATTGATATTGCTGGGGAGTTGAAGGTGCCGGTGTTGGGGCTTTATGGGGGGAAGGATGAGTACATTCCTAATCAGACGGTTGAGCGGATGCGCTCGGCGCTGAAGGCGGGGAGCAGCGGTTCGGAAATTGTGGTTTATGAGGATGCGCCGCACGGGTTTTATGCGGACTACCGCCCCACTTATCGCAAGGAGCCGGCTTTGGATGGGTGGAGGCGTTTGCTGGATTGGTTTAAGAAGTATGGGGTTGTGTGAGAGGGGGTTGATGTCTTAATATAGAGAGGTCGAGCCAGGAGTGAGGGGTTGGGGGTGCCGGTGTTTGAGGCGCAGGCGCTATTTGACCGCCGGCTCCTTGCTCCACGAGAACCGGCTGAGTCTTTTTTCCCCAGATGGGGAAAGTGGGCGTGCAGCCGGTGGAGCCTTGACTTCTAGCCGGTGGGTGATAAAATCGATTAGGGAGGCAAATTTGGGATAAAATAGATGAAAATGTTGGTGTTGGCTGCTCAGCCAAATAAGAATCCACTAATCTTTTGGCCGGTGGGGCTTGACAGCGCAGCTATCGACGCTGTACACTAGAATAATGAGTGAAACTTTTTGCATTCATCCAAAACCCCTGACCCCAACCCCTCCAGAGGTGCTTTGCGCCCAAAATCACCCTCCAGGTGCATAGGAAAGGTGTTGGGAGAGGGGTTCATACCACTCATGTGCAACGCCCAGCCATGATAGCCCTACATGGGAAGCCAGCATGCCAGACTCGCTGCCAAATTTAGACTTTTCTGGGCTGAACCCCGACCTGCCAACCCTGAAGGCGATCGAGCAAATACTCGACAGCATCGAGTCGCTCATCGACCCAGGGCAAAACCCAACGGCGGGGGCTTATTTACAGAAGCTGAAAAACGAGATAGTCCAGCTCAAAGGTCAAAAAGGCAAGCAGGGTTCTAACATGATTCCCGCTGGGGTCAGCGAATTGCGGCAAGCCTTTCACTATCATCTAGATGCCTTCCCACAAACAAAAGATATTTCGTCTCACCTGCTGCTCTTCTATGCCGCTGAATGCGGAATGAAGAGTATCTGGCTCCGACGAAACAGGTTGAGGACGACTGATGATATCGCCGAACCAACGCTTTTGTCCAGGGACGGACACAATTTGGACAGGTGGCGCAAAGAGCTGAAAATTCCAGCCAGCCAATTGCCTTTTACAACCCAAACCGAAAACAAGAAGATTCCTACTTTTCATTTGGAGCGGGGAGGGTCTAGTTTAGATGTGGAAAAAGCTCATCAGGCATGGCGGTATGGCATTCGTCTGAAACCTCAAGACGAAAAAGACTTGGTGGAGTGGCTGAAGAATCTCTGCAATTGGATTAAGGAGAACATTAACCGATGATACCCTCAGATATTCGTCTTTACACTTGGGTTGACGTAGAAGAGGTCTTGCTGCGAATGCAAGCTCTCAATAACTGGCCAGAATGGCTGGTTTGGGCGAGAGCTTACTGGGACGAGTTAACGATGGGCATTCGCCCTGGCACGCAAGAGGCAGCAAAAGATTGGCTGCGAGAGGTTTACGATCCTCGGTTCCGAATGGATTCGGAAGATCGGAGGGCAGGCGGTTTTATTATTTTAGAAAGTCTGCCTGGAAATGAACGCAGGCTGCCAGTTTGGTTCGAGGAAACAGAGGAAGAACCCGCTACCCCCAGACTGACACCGAGTTTGTCCAGGCCGGCAGTTCTTTGGCCCCCCGGCGCGGATATGGAACTCCCACCTATCATACCATCAGATTTGCCGCCAGTAGTCGCTTTCCATTCTTTCAAAGGAGGCGTGGGACGGACAACTCACGCGCTTGCATTGGCACAGGCTATTGCAAAAGAAAAGCAGCGGGTACTGCTTGTAGATGGGGACATGGAAGCGCCCGGAATCAGTTGGCTCTTGGAGCGCCGGTTGCCCAGTCCCCCCGTCTGCTTTGCTGACCTTCTCGCTCTCGCGCATGGCGATCCATCGCCCGATGCTAAAAACGCAGTTCAATTAGTAGCCGACCGGCTGCAGAGTGCCCTGATTGATGGGATTTATGTTTTGCCTTCATTCCGCTCGCCATCTGGATTTACTACCTTGGAAATCGAACCTGAGCATCTCATCCAAGGTTCTAAAAACCCTTTTGTGCTGACCGACATTTTAGCAAGACTGGGCAAAGCGGTAGGTGCAGATGTTGTGCTGGTAGACCTTCGGGCTGGACTTTCCGAACTCGCCACGGGTCTGATTTTAGATCCGCGAGTCTACCGGGTATTTGTGACTACATTGAGCGGGCAGTCTATTTCAGGAACAGCCCGACTCCTAGAGCTTCTTGGAGAGCGAGCACCTTCCAGACGGGATACTGAACCCTTACCCGCACTGATTATTGGCCAGGTTCCAGAAGATGACCGGCGCAGTGATTTGGTAGAAGAAGCTGAAGAGAAACTGCTTGAGGCTGCCAGACCTTTTCTAGGAGAAGACCGGGAACCTCTGACAGTTATCACTCCCTTTGCTGATAGTTTGCAGGTTTTGCCTGCCAATTGGGAAGATGTAATCACTCGGCTGCAGCGTTCGGAAATTCTCGATCGGGTGCGCACGCTACAGGAGTGGTTGCCAGGTAAGCCCAGTACCGTGATTGAGCAAAGCCTTCCGAGTTTACAGTCGCAAAGAGAACGGCTCGGAGAGATAGCTAAAAAACTTGTCTACGCCGAGACGGCAGAAGCCGAGGATTTTTTGGCTACTATTCCCCTGCGTCGTTTGGCATCAGATCACCGGCACCAAGTCCCGATTGCGGTGGCCATCGGCGCGAAAGGTTCGGGAAAGACTTACACCTTCCTACAGATTATTCGCCGAGAAAACTGGCAAACTTTTGCTCGAGATGCCGGCGCTACTGAAGTCCTGGTTAAGGCTTTCATTTGCCCAGTTCTGTCCTCCAAAAACTTAAACTCTGCCGCACAGCAGCTGGTGCGGGATGTGAGGCAGAAAACGGCACAGGCGTTGAAATTTGGTGAGCCGCTAGATGGGCTTGCTATTCGCGACCATATCAGCAATGGTTATCCGCTGAAACTTTCTGAAGCACAGTGGCGAGAACGGTGGTTAGATATAATCGCCTGGGGTGCAGGGTTTCAACCTCAAACAGGGGGTGCCGGTCGAGCCTTGACCGCTCATCTGGCTGAGATCCAGCAGCAACTGGTTGTCGTTATCGATGGTCTTGAAGACCTTTTTCAAAACCTTACCAGTGACGAAGCTCAACAGACCGCTCTCCGAGTTTTACTGCAGGATGTGCCCGAGTGGCTCGGACAGCAGCCCGGTCGCCCTTTGGGTATTGTCATTTTTGTACGGCGCGATCTGGTGCTGGCTGCTGTGCGCCAAAATGCTGCTCAAATGATGTCCCGTTACGAGCCTTATGCCCTGAAGTGGAATCCGGAAGAAGCTCTCCGACTTGTCGCTTGGGTCACCAGGAAGGCAAAAATCCCCAGCAAGCTGGATGATCAGAAACTTGAGGATATGCGTGAAGGGGAACTGACCGAAGCTTTAATACCACTGTGGGGGAAAAAACTCGGCGGCGAGGGCTCCCGGCAAGCATTTTCTGCGGGATGGGTTATTGCCGCACTTTCTGACTTCAGGGGACAAATCCAGTCACGGGACTTGGTACGTCTTCTCTACCTAGCGGCACAAGCGTCTGTAAATAATAGCGGCTGGACAGATCGGATACTTGTCCCTACTGCAATTAAGGATGCCTTGCCTGAATGCAGCCGGAATAAAATTGAGGAGATTGAGCAAGAAAACACTGCCTTGGAAAAGGTTTTCACTAAGTTGCGCAGTCAGCCTCAAGAAAAAAGGAAAATTCCTTTCACGCGCGACAAGCTGGCTCTCTCGATAGAAGAGATGAAAACCTTGGAAGATAATGGTGCAGTCATTCGAGAACAAGATGAGTATTATATGCCGGAAATTTTTCGGTTGGGATTGGGCTTTTCACTTACTGCAGGTTGGCGTCCGAAAGTTATGGCTCTAGCACGCCGCGCTGCTAAGCAGAGAACTTGAAATGCGGCATTCTTAAATGCGAGTCTCAGAAACCCGGTTTCTTTAAGAAACCGGGTTTCTCCCAGAAACCCGGTTTCTTCCAAACCCTACCGCCCCACTAACTTATCCCGCAACTGCTTAATCCGGTCGCGATACTCAGCCGCCTTCTCAAATTCCAACTTCTTCGCCGCCTCCTTCATCTGCACTTCAAGCTGCGCAATCAACTCCGGAATCTGCTCCAGAGAAAGCTCGTCCGCCTCCTCGTAAACCGTTTCCAGCTGCTGCGAATTCAACCGGCGCGACACATCCAAAAACGCCAAAATCGCATTGCTCGATTTCTTCACAACCGGCTTGGGCGTAATCCCGTGCATCCGGTTGTGCGCCATCTGAATCCCGCGACGCCGGTCAGTTTCATCAATTGCTCTCTTCATGCTGTCCGTCAAATTATCAGCATACATGATAGCTTGACCGCGCACATGACGCGCCGCGCGTCCAATCGTTTGAATCAGCGAGCGCTCCGCCCGCAAAAACCCCTCCTTATCCGCATCCAAAATCGCCACGAGAGACACCTCTGGCAAATCCAGCCCCTCCCGCAATAAATTCACCCCAATCAGCACATCGAAGTCCCCTTCCCGCAAAGCTTGGAGAATCTCAATCCGCTCAATAGATTGAATGTCAGAGTGCAGGTAGCGCACCCGAATCCCCCGCTCTTGCAAGTATTCCGTGAGGTCTTCCGCCATGCGCTTTGTTAAGGTCGTCACCAGCGCCCGCTCTCCCCGGCTCACCCGCTCCTTAATTTCCCCCAGCAGGTCATCAATTTGCCCTTCTGTCGGGCGCACAAAGATTTCTGGGTCAACCACGCCGGTGGGGCGAATAATCTGCTCAGCAATGCGCCCCTCTGAGATTTCTAATTCCCAATCTCCCGGCGTCGCAGAAACAAATACGCACTGATTCACCTTCTGCCAGAATTCCTCCGCCTTCAGGGGGCGATTGTCAGCAGCGCTCGGCAAGCGAAATCCGTGGTCTACCAGCACTTTTTTGCGGGATTGGTCGCCATTGTACATGCCGCGAATTTGCGGTACAGTAACGTGGGATTCATCTATTACCAGCAGCCAATTTTTCGGAAAGTAATCAATCAGACACTCCGGCGGCTCACCGGCTTTTCGCCCCGCCAAGTGGCGCGAATAGTTTTCCACGCCGTTGCAGTACCCCACTTCCTGCAGCATTTCCAAATCGTAGCGGGTGCGCTGTTCCAGTCGCTGCGCTTCTAGCAATTTCCCCGCTTTGCGCAACTCTTCGAGGCGCTCTTCCAGTTCTTCCCGAATCGCTTCGCACGCTTCTTGGAGCCGGTCTTCTGGCGTGACAAAGTGACGGGCTGGGTAGATATTCAGCGCAGTCACACTTTGGAGAATGCTGCCGGTTACGGGGTCAATATAGCGAATCGCGTCGATTTCATCCCCAAAGAATTCCACTCGGATAATCCGGTCTTCGTAAGCGGGGCCAATTTCCAGCACGTCGCCTTTAACGCGAAAGCGCCCCCGAGTCAATTCTAGATCGTTGCGGCTGTATTGCACAGAGGCTAAATCTCGCAACAGCTGGCGCTGGTTGAGTTCTTCTCCCACGCGCAAGGGGATAGAGGCTTTCAGGTATTCAGAAGGAATGCCCAAACCGTAAATGCAGCTGATGGAAGCGACAACTATGACATCCCGGCGCTCAAAAAGCGAGCGCGTCGCCGAGTGGCGCAGCATGTCTATTTCGTCGTTAATTGAGGCGGTTTTTTCGATATAGGTGTCGGTGACGGGAATGTAGGCTTCTGGCTGGTAGTAGTCGTAGTAGCTGATGAAGTATTCTACGGCGTTATGGGGAAAAAATTCCCGCAACTCGTTGCACAGTTGCGCGGCGAGGGTTTTGTTGTGAGCCAGAACCAGTGCCGGTTTGCCGGTTTTTTCAATAACCGCACCTATGGAGAACGTCTTGCCGGTGCCGGTGGCTCCCAGCAGGGTTTGATAGCGATAGCCGGCAGAGATGCCGGCGGCGAGTTGGGCGATAGCTTGTGGCTGATCGCCGGTAGGTTTAAAGGGAGCTTCCAGATGAAATTGCACCATGAGATACGCGATAGCTGTGCTGCCAATATTAAGGATAGCATCATTAGCACAAAAATGGCTAGCCAAAACAGGATTTTTTTCTGAGACACACCGCTGCCGGCTCTCCCTTCCCCATCCCCCGATTTTACTGCAAAATCGCATATCTGGCTGGGGCAGGTGCGATCGCTCGCTATCGCCCTTTTCTTTTTTGCCCTCTTGTTGCGCGATCGCCCTACCGGCTTTGAGAGCGCCTCCTCTAATCTCCGGTTGATTCATCTGAACAACCCCGCCCCCCTTTTTTTGGCCTTATACCCGGATGCCATATCCAGCGCCGGCGGCTTCGGGACAAGTCGCCGGTGGGTTGAAAAGGCCATTGCCGGACAATCAGCCAGAGCGCAGTCAGCACCGATTGCCCCAGTCCTTTGCAATTCTTTACATACCTGTGGCGGTCGTTTCCCTTTCCTTAAGAGCCGCTTTACTTTATAATGCTTTTTTAATACTCAGAGTGAGGTCGGGAGTCGCGGGCCAAAAACTTGTGATTCTCCCTCCTACTGATGGGCAAATCCAGTTAGCAAAATCCAACGGTATAAGGGTAATGACTACCAGCACTACTGTCACAGCCAACAGCAACCCGATTCCAAAAAGCCTCGAAAGCAGCAGTGAGGCTCTGCCGGTGCAGATCGAATCGCCAGAAAAATCCGCTCCTAGTGCCATTCAGGTCTATAAGTCAACCCCCCTACCTGAGAATCGCCCCATCGGGCGTGCGAATCCAGAGGTTAGTGAGATATTCGCCATTGTTGCCAACCGCCCGGTCAGCTCCAGTAAGATTAAGGTTTTGGACACTTTCTCCGGGAACCGCCCAATTTTCGCCAGCAATCTTAAGATTAGCGATAGCATCACTGTTTCTGGGAATCGCCCGATCTTCGCCAGCACCCTCCAGATTAGTGAGAGCTTCTCCGTGATGGGGAACCGCCCCGTCGCCTCCAATGACATTGACGATCCTGATAGCCTTATGGGTTTCTTGGACTAGAGCGGAAACCCAGAGTTCGTTCCGGCAAAACTCCTAGAAGAAACCGGGTTTCTTTAAGAAACCCGGTTTCTTGGCTCTCATTTCCTCACCGCTCATCGACAAACTAACCCCCTCTATGACAACCTGGCGAAGCGTTTATTGCCCGCAAAAGCCCTTTACTGCATCCAATATTTCGATGCCGGCCAATTTTCCCACCGCATCATAATCGACAGAGCTTACCCTCGTTTACCCTCGTTCCCAGGCGAGCGCCTGGGAACGACTTTCTGGAGGCTCTGACTTGAAAAGGTTTGTAGTTGGGCTTTAGCCCTACCGAGGACAGGCGAGACGCCTGTCCTACGCCTTATATTTGTTTCCTCGTTACGGGACTCTGACTTGAAAATAGTCTTGTGGTGCCGATGGCACCCACGGAGATCGCCCCGCCCTGGCGACAATTTTCATTGGTGGCGGTGTGCGCAATTCCGAAGTGACTGCCTCCTTTCAAAGTCAAAGCAGCATTATTAGCCTAACAGCTTACCTCCCCTGCATTATTCAATCACCGGCATCAAAAATTCGCCCGCCTAATCTTTATCTTAGCGGGTAGGGCTAAAGCCCAACTACGAACCTTTTTGGGCTAAAGCCCAACTACGAACCTTTTTGGGCTAAAGCCCAACTACGAACCTTTGGGCTAAAGCCCAACTACGAACCTTTGGGCTAAAGCCCAACTACGAACCTTTGGGCTAAAGCCCAACTACGAACCTTTGGGCTAAAGCCCAACTACGAACTTTTGGGCTAAAGCCCAACTACGAACTTTGGGCTAAAGCCCAACTACGAACTTTGGGCTAAAGCCCAACTACGAACCTTTTTGGGCTAAAGCCCAACTACGAACTTTTGGGCTAAAGCCCAACTACGAACTTTGGGCTAAAGCCCAACTACGAACTTTTGGGCTAAAGGTCAATCAATATGCTAACATTTTACAGCCTTGCCTGCCTGATACATTGCCATGACTAACCAGCTATTCTGCGGCGACAACCTCAAAATTATGCGCCACTACATCCTTGACGAATCGGTGGATTTGTGCTATATTGACCCGCCGTTTAACTCCCAGCGCAACTACTACCAAATCTGTAACGAGGGCGGCAAAGAAACCAAAGCAAAAGCCTTTGCTGATACCTGGAAATGGGATGACACCGCCGAAACCGGCTTTTCTGAGATCGCCGGCAACAGCCAAGGCAAATTCACCCCGCAAAGCGCTGACCTGATTGCCGGTTTAGCTAAAGTCTTGGGTAAAGGCAGCTCCCTCGCCTATCTAGTCAGCCTCACCCTCCGCATCGCGGAAATTTACCGCATCCTAAAGCCAACCGGCAGTTTCTACCTGCACTGCAACCCCACCGCCAGCCACTATCTGAAATTAGTGCTAGATGCCATTTTCTGCCCCAGGGGAGGCGAGTTTCAAAATGAAATAATCTGGTGCTATTCAATCGGCGGGAAAAGTCGCCAGCGCTTCGCCCGCAAGCACGATACAATCTTATTCTACACCAAAACAGCTAAAAATTACACCTTCAATCATCAAGCCGCAGCCATTCCCAGAAAAGTTACCTCTCACATGAAAATCCAAACCGACTCAGAAGGAAAGCAATATCAAGAAAAAACCGACCGCCAAACCGGCAAAGTTTACAAGTATTACCTGGAGGACGGAAAAATCGCTGAAGATTACTGGACAGACATTGAAACCCTAAACAGAACAGACAGACAGCGGATGGGCTATCCCACCCAGAAACCGGAAGCCCTTTTAGAGCGCATCATCAAAGTCAGCAGCAATGAAGGCGATCTGGTATTGGACGCTTACTGCGGTTGCGGGACTACCTTAGCAGTCGCTGAGCGGCTCAACCGGCAGTGGATAGGTGCGGACATCAATTCGAGGAGCGTCAGCCTAATTCTCAAACGCCTGGAAGATTCCTTCGGCACGGACATCCTCTCCCAAATCCAAATCCTCTCCCATCCGGCTGATTAATTTTATTTTGGGAATCCACGGCCCCTGAAACTTCACGCTCTTGCCGGTATCTTACCAGATATCCCACAATCTCAAATCTAAAATCTAAAATCTAAAATAGATAGCACCGGCAAGCCGTGTCGCCCGAAGCGGCACACAACTGCCTGTAGTATTGCCATCTGCCGACCGTCAAATTTTATGAGTTCATCCATACGCCGGTTACGCCCAGCACCCCAAGCCATCGATCGCCACCGCCGCCAGCACACCATCATAGTCGCTGCACTGCTGGCAATTGCCATAACCCTGAGCGGCTGCGCCGCGTCGGGTCAGTCAGGCAGCTCCAAACCAGTCAGTCCAGAATTAAAAGAGCAAATTTTGAAGGTTGTGCGCGAAAATCCGCAAGTGATTGTGGAGTCAGTACAGACGTACCAGCAGCAACAGCAGCAACAGCTCCAGCAAGCACGCCGGTCATTTTTGCAGCAAATGATCTCCAATCCCGGCGCAGTGATTGGCGACTCCCCCGCCACCGGCGCAGCTGATCGCAAGATTGTCCTGGTCGAGTTCTCCGACTTTCAGTGTCCGTTCTGCGCCAAAGCTCACCAGACGGTCAAGCAGTTCATGGACAAACATAAAGATAAAGTCACCCTGACCTACAAGCATTTGCCGCTGACTCAGATTCATCCAGAGGCGCTGCCGGCGGCCAAAGCGGCGTGGGCTGCAGGACAGCAGGGTAAATTCTGGGAGTATTACGACGCCCTGTTCACCCAGCAACAAAAGCTGGGCGAGCCGCTGTACATCGCGACTGCCGAAGGGCTGAAACTGGATATGGCTCGGTTCAACCGGGATCGCAGTGGGGCGGCGGCGGAGGCTGCCATTGAGAAAGACATCCAGCTGGCTGAGAGTTTGGGGATTAATGGCACCCCCTTCTTCACCCTCAACGGCGAAACCCTCAGCGGCGCTATCGAACTCTCTGAGATGGAGAAGGCTCTAGAGCGAGTCCGAGCTGCAGCTGCAGCTGGAGCTGCAGGCAAGTGAAAATGCCCTAACTGCTTTTAACTCGCTCCCCGCCTGAGGTTGGGAGCGAGAAAGTCGGCGTTGCACAGCAGAAAAACCATTGAAATTTTTTCGGCTATTATCTAGACCGTTTCTCACTCCCCCTCTCCGCCTGCGGGGAGGGGGTTGGGGGGTGGGGTTGACGCCACGGGCGCGTGCGACGCCAGAAAGTCAGGGGTGTGGGGCAGCCGGCACCGTTAAACCGTGGCCAATTCCGGTGTGGGTTCTGGTGTGGGGCGCTTGCTGTTGCGAATGCCTTCAATCGCCTCAGCGTAGCTCTTAGCCTTGAACACAGCCGAGCCGGCCACAATCGCATTGGCACCGACTTCCAGCACTTCCCAGGTATTGTTCCCCTTCAAGCCGCCATCCACCTCAATCCAGGGATCGAGTCCGCGCTCGTCGCAGATCTGGCGCAGCTTGCGAATTTTGGGCACCACAGCTGGGATAAAGCTCTGCCCGCCGAAGCCCGGGTTGACGCTCATGATCAGCACCAAATCGCAGACTTCCAGCACATACTCAATCAGCTCCAGAGGAGTGGAGGGGTTGAGAACCACACCGGCAAGCTTGCCCAGTTCGCGAATCTGGCAGAGAGTGCGGTGCAGGTGCGGCGAAGCGTTGTGTTCGGCGTGAACCGAGATAATATCAGCCCCCGCCTTAGCAAAGTCCTCAACGTACTTTTCCGGCTCCACAATCATCAGGTGGACATCCAGCGGCTTCTTGGTAACCGGACGGATGGCTTCCACAATCAGCGGCCCAATGGTTATATTGGGGACAAAGCGACCGTCCATGACATCGACGTGTATCCAATCTGCGCCCGCTTCGTCCACGGCGCGAATCTCTTCTCCCAGACGGCTGAAATCCGCTGATAAGATAGATGGAGCAACAACTACAGGCTTTCGGGAGGGTGCTGGTGTCATGGTTGGCGATGTCTCCTGCGTCACGTTTCGCAATCAGTTTAACAAAATATTTATAGTCCTTTAAAGTAACCTGCGCACGCCTGAGAAGGCAAATTTAGGAAAATGGTAGCTTTGAATCAGCAGAGAATTGTCAAAAAACTGGCAGGGTTTGTGGCGGTGGCGGGCGTTGCGGGGCTGCCGGCGGCGGTTTGGGCCTTGGACACCTCTGTGGGAGCCGCCGGCATCGACGCCCTCAGGTTGCACCAGCCGCCTTATAACTTGCTCGGTCGCAAGATCGCGATTGGCCAGGTAGAAATAGGCCGGCCCGGACAGTTTGGTGTGGACAAAGCCGTTTCCCACGATCTGGCGGTGGCCGTGACGCGGGTGTTCCAAGGCGACAACCCGCCCAAGTCCAACACCAACGTCGATCCCCACGCCCAAAACGTGGCTTCCGTGATGATCAGCGCCGACAAAGCCCTGCGGGGGGTCGCGCCCGGTGCTCGGCTGTACGCTTCATCCGCCACCTCCGTCCGCAGCAAAAACCGGCAGGCGCTGGAGTGTTTGGCCACCCAGCATGTGGCCCTGCAAAACGGCGGTGACGTGCGAGCGATTAACTTCAGCTTTGGGGAACCCCTCAGCCTCGATCCCCGCCCTGAGCCGGTCTTGGATGGCAACGCCCCACTCACCCAGTGCATAGACTGGTCAGCCCGCGTCCACAACGTCCTGTATGTGATTGCCGGCAATCAGGGCACAGGCGGCATTCCCATTCCCACCGACAATTTTAATGGCGTCAATATTGCCTTGAGCGCTTTAGAGGGGGGAGTGTTCGCTCGGGTTGACGTTGCCAACTTGGGCAGCACATTCACCGGATTCGCCCGCCGGCTGGCTGGCATAGAAGGAAATGTCGGTTCGCGCCGGTCAGTCAGCCTGCTAGCCCCTGGTCGGGACGTCGCCCTGCTCAACCTGGACGGCAGCGTCACCCGGGCCACCGGCACCAGTTTCGCCGCCCCTCACGTCACCGCCACCGTCGCCCTCCTGCAAGAATTTGGCGACCGCCAGCTAGCAAGCAAGCAGCCCAACTGGAGTCTGGACTCTCGCCAGCAGGAAGTGATGAAAGCCGTCTTGCTCAACTCAGCGGACAAAATCAAAGACAGCGGCGACGGGCTGCACCTGGGCATGACCCGCACCATTATAGACAAAGACAGCCGCGACTGGCTGGCCTCCGACGCTTACCAAGACCAGGCTCTCCCCCTGCACTCCCAAATGGGAACCGGACATCTCAACGCCTTCCGCGCTTACCAGCAATTCAGTGCCGGCGAGTGGAAACCCACAGCCCCCGTGCCGTCGGTGGGGTGGGATTATAATACAGTCAGCGCCTCTAATGCAAGTGACCGGGCGGGGAGCCCCCAGCCCTCAATTCATGAGTACATGCTGGAAAAACCCTTGCAGCAGGGGAGTTTTGTCGCCATTACCCTGGCGTGGAACCGGCTGGTGGAGTTGCAAGACTCTAATAATAATGGCGAATATGATCAGGGTGAGGAGTTTCGCGACATGGGGCTGAACAACCTCGACCTGTATATAATGCCAGCTGAGGAAAGCGACCCCGCCAAGAGTGTGCGGGCTTCTGTGAGCGCCGCTGACAGCGTAGAGCACATTTTCTACCCCATCCCCCAAACCGGTCGCTATAAAATCCTGGTGCGGTTTGCCGGGCAAGTCAATCAAGCCACCCAACCCTACGCACTCGCCTGGTGGACGGTGCCTGCACCCTAGAGACTGGTAATATTGGATTGAGGTAGGCGTATTATAAACTAAAAATTGTTAAATTTCAAGGCAAAGCAGCTAAAATTCCTGCCTATAGCCGCTCGCACCGGGTGGGGGAAAGCCCATGAAAAAAGACGAAGACCCATTTGACAGTCCAGACATTGAGCACATAAATCTATATCTGTATCTGATTCCAGTATTTGGCTTTTTTCCGGCTCTGTGGAGGCTGTACCGGCGTCCGCAAAACCGGGAGCAGGCAAGAGCCTGCCGGCTGGCCGTGACCTTAGCCCTAATTTGGCTGTCGGGATACCTTTTTTTAGAAACAGGGGCCAGAACTTCGGAATTCCTGACGCTACCTCTGTTATTAATGAGTGGCGTGCTGACCTCTGGCTATTTTTTGGTCAGTGTTTGGCTGATGTTCCGCTTGTGGCAAAGAAAGCCGCTGCGCTTGCCCGGAATTAGCCATGTGGCGGAGCAAGTGGTTGGCAAACGCCTGCTGTAGCGCCACAGCACGGGCGGGCACGCCGGTGGCGAAAGCGCCGTTTCACAGGCCCTGGATCAAAGGGCGACAACCTGCGGCAAGATGTCAGTTCCATAGGGCCGGTCCCCACCGGTAGCGATGCGAGCCATTTCAGCAATGACCTACTCTTTTTTTTGTGTGTGAGGAAGCCAGTGTCAGCTCAGAACATCCCCAATCAACCCCCAGCCCTGCAAAAAGCCTCTCAAAGCCCGCTCCGCAAGTCCGCTCAAGCAAGCCGCGGACATTGGCTGTGGCTGGGTTTGGGCTTGACCGGCGTGGCGATGCTGTCCGCAACGGCAGGTGCGCTGCTAGCCGTGTCCCTTTCCAGCACGCCGCTGATGCAAAGCCGTCTGACTAAAGAACAAGCGGCCATTTTTGGCTCTGGGGAGCGCATCTCCACATCCATGAGCGTGCAAATGCCACAGCTGACCCGCCCGGTGAATATCTTGGTTCTGGGCACCAAGGTGCTGACTACAGACGTCAACACCCCTCCCCCAGAGAATGTGGGATACCAGGCGCTGGTCAATTCTTTGGACGGGTTGGCAGATACCATGCTTCTGGTGCGGTTTAACCCTGAATCCAAAAAGTTAGTCGTGCTTTCTGTCCCCAGGGATACCAAGACTTTGGTGGAAGGTGTCGGCGTTACCAAGATTAACGAAGCGAATTACTATGGCGGACCGGCGCTGAGTGCCAAAGCTGTCAGCGAACTCCTCGGCGGTGTGGGCATCGACCGCTACATCCGCGTTAACGTGCAGGCGGTGGAAAAATTAATCGATGCCTTGGGGGGCGTCACCGTGTATGTGCCCAAGGATATGAAGTACAAGGATGACTCCCAGCACTTGTATATTAACCTGAAGGCCGGCAAGCAAAAGCTCAACGGGAATCAGGCGCTGCAATTCCTGCGCTTTCGCTACGACGAACTCGGAGATATCGGTCGGATTCAGCGCCAGCAAATGCTGATGCGAGCCCTGATGGAACAGGCGGTCAACCCAGCTACGGTGGTGAGAATGCCGAAAATTCTCTCTGTTGTCCAAGAATATATTGACACGAATTTGAGTATTGAGGAGTTAGTGGCTCTGGTCGGTTTTGCCGCCCAGACTCAGCGATCTGGCGTGCAGATGCTGATGCTGCCCGGTGATTTCAATCAGCCTGGAGCGCACGAGGCGAGTTACTGGCTGCCCAGCTACGACCGCATCGACGCAATTATGGCCCAGCACTTTGATATAGGCCATGACGGCTGGAGTGCCGGTGAAGTTAACCCCGCTTCGGTGAGTGTGGCCATTGAAGACAGCACCGGCCAGGAGAGCGCTGTCAGCACCCTGATAGAGCACTTGCGTGAGGAGGGCTACCGCAATGTGTATGAGGGCAAAGCTTGGAGCGAACAGCTGCAGGTGACTCGCATTGTGGCTCAGCAGGGAGATGAGGGGAGCGCCAAAGCTATTCGCGACGCCCTGGGCTTTGGGGAAGTGCGCGTGGAAAGCACCGGCTCTCTGCGCTCTGATGTTACCATTCAGCTGGGTCAGGACTGGCTGGCTCGCCAGCAGCAGAAATCATCTTCTCAGAATTGGTGATATCTGTTTTGTCCGCGCCGGTTATATTGTGTCCGTTTGTATGCCTGTTGTTAAGCCGGCAGAATCAATTCTGCCGCTATACAAACTTTCGCCTGCCGGCGCGGGCTAATACTTATTTAGAATGATTAACGGGACTTTTATAACCTCGTTCCCAGCTCAAGCTGGGAACGCCCACAAGGGAGGCTCAAAAAGGTTTGTAGTTGGGCTGCACGCCCAAAGGATTTCCCGCAATCAGCCAAGTTTTCTTATGTGCCGGTGCGCGCAGTTCCTTTGCGACTGCCTCCAGTTTCCCTTTAAGCTGGTTCCTAGACTCCTGATGGGAGACACCGGCATTCGGAGGAGCTGCCTCCTATTTAACTCACGCCCTGTTGCAGAAATTAATATTAAGCCGGCAGAAGAAATCGCCGGAGAACGCCCACAAGGGAGGCTCGAAAAGGTTTGTAGTTGGGCTGCACGCCCTACCGGCTCCCCCGCAATCAGCCAAGTTTTCTGATCTGCCGGTGCGCGCAGTTCCTTTGCGACTGCCTCCAGTTTCCCTTTAAGCTGGTTCCTAGACTCCTGATGGGAGACACCGGCATTCGGAGGAGCTGCCTCCTATTTAACTCACGCCCTGGAGCAAAAATTATAGCGTTTTTCGTGCTTTGTGAGGTACTGAGAAACCCGGTTTCTTTAAGAAACCGGGTTTCTGGCACTTCATCCAACTGAAAACCGCTATAATATTAAGCCGGCAGAATTAATTCGGACGCTATACAAACTTTCGCCCGCCGGCGCGGGCTTCATACGTTAGAGGGTGACGAGTGCCTTAAGCGCAAGCATATACCCCGATTGCCGGCTTGTTGAGGTTCAAAAATACCCCGATCGCAAACTTATTTATGAGAGTCACAACCGCGCTTTAATGAACCTTTACAGTCCTCGAATGGGAGCCGCTAAAACTTACAGATAGACTCGGGTTTTAGCGGGCAGGTTTTGTTAGCAATCGGGTTGTATCTGAGGGAGACCTCAGTAAGATTAGTCAGGGATTTTAGGGGGCTGATGTCTGTAATATTGTTCCTGAACAGATCGAGTTTAGTGAGATGGGTCAGGGATGACAAGGGACTGATGTCTGTAATCTGATTGTTTGGAATAGCGAGTTCAGTGAGGTGGGTCAGGGATGACAGCGGACTGATGTCTGTAATCTGATTGTATCCGAGATAAAGTTCAGTAAGGTTAGTCAAAAATGAAAGAGGTCTGATGTCTTTTATTTGATTGTAAGAGAGGCCAATTCTGGTTAACTTTGTTAAAGTCTGCAGTGGAGTTAGGTCGGAAATTTGATTGGCGAGAAGATTAAGAACAGTTAAGTTATTCAAGGATTTTAGGGGGCTGAGATCGGAGATTTTGTTGAAACTCAGGGAGAGTACAGTTAGGTGAGTCAGAGAGTGTAGGGGAGCCAGGTCAAAAATTTCATTCTCTGTAATTCGGAGTGTAGTTAAGTGAGTTAGAGAGCCCAAAGGTCTGATGTTAGAAATTAGTCCGCCAGTGATGTTAAGTTCTGTGCTATTTGAAAGAAATTTTGCCGCCTGCAAGCAGTCCTTAGTGTCAAGCCACTCTAATATTAGCTCGATAGTATATCTAGGAGAGCTAGAAGTCCCCTCAGGAAAACTATCTTTATTCAAACACCACTCGGCAAAGCTGCTGAAATTCGCTGACTGACTGGACTCGGAGGCACTGATTGGCAACCTGGAGACAGCTAAAACCAGAGTCAGCGCTACTCCGGCGGCCAAGGGGACTAAG